>Ga0160420_100429_pt1 | contig 18715 bp, 15 predicted proteins | sample CelAP2metagpilot_FD_108197 | JGI IMG/M metagenome (GOLD analysis project Ga0160420, IMG submission 108197) | Phycosphere-associated microbial communities from algal ponds in Kailua-Kona, Hawaii, USA - Cellana AP2-5-5 metagenome pilot | ecosystem: Engineered > Artificial ecosystem > Aquaculture >... | reverse complement strand
GGGAGAGGCAGACGGGGCAAGTGACGGAGACGCACTGGGCGAGCCAGTGGGACTCAAAGAGGGCGAGGAGCTAGGGCTACCCGTCGTGGGAGAGGCCGACGGTGCAAGAGAGGGGGAAATGGTTGGCGATCCTGTCGTGGGCGAGGCTGAAGGCGCCATAGTAGGACTGGTGGTGTTGAAAGGTGGGGGAGCCGCCGAGATAACTTCAAACGCAAGGAAGGCAGGATTGCGAACGAGTGTACAGGTTCCATCACAGCAAAAGCATGTGTTTGTATCTCTGTTCCAATTGAAATAAAATGGGGCGGGTGTGCCCCCAAATGTGCTGCAATATTGCCAGCAGTCCTCGGGTGTATTAATTACAGCCGTCTGTAAGGCCCGTAAATCCTGGTCTTGAACAAAGCTCCTCACTTCCTCGTCATAAGTCATGGCCGGCTTAGCTTCTGCCATTGTCAGATCCCACCGGTTTTCAAATGGAGCCTTGCGTCCTGCCTCCAAACACTGCTCCCCGACACCAATGAGCAAAAAAGACTGCGTCACATTGCTTGCCGCGGTCGGGCTGGGTGTGGTACGGCAAGGCCGCCTCTTAGAGGAGATGCCCTTGACATGGACATCAATGGATGTCGCTGCCGACGGACATGTTGCTGACCCATTAACAGAGTCGATCAGATAAACATACGCAGGAAAACTGATTGTCCGGGCAAAGCAGGTTTTTGTGGCAAGCCTGACCTTTACGGTAAATCGCAGTCGTTTCTGTCGGGGCAGATCTACATTAAGCCAATACACAGCAAAGCCTGGTTCAATGGCAAGATCTTGTGCCTTGCGGGCCTTGGAGGTCTTAATACTGCTCGTCACATTTCGACTCGGCAACCCGATTCGTATAGCAGCGCCCGGAATCTTCTCGTACCCAGTGTTGGCCAGCATATAGGTCACTTTTATTGATTTACCCACGACATGCTTGCTAGTTTTGAATTTCAGAGACAAAGGGCAAGTTGTCGCCTCCACAGGGCCGCCTTGATTGAAAGGAGAGGTCAGCACCAAGGCCAGGATGGTCAGCGCATACCTCAGGACTCCGCGACCGGTCATGCTACCGACCCTATCGTTGGCCCTTTTGATGGCCATCGCCGAAATCGTTTGTTTTTTTCCTCCCGCACCAGTTAAGATAAAAGAGAAATTGTCTGAAGAGTTGCCAGCGAACAAGGGATTCCCGCTCCCTATTCCTAAATATGGTGGTAAATTACTTGAGTGAGGGAGAGAGAAGCTGTATTGGGTGAATTGCGGTTTGGTTTCGTCTACAGCTCCGGACAGTGTTCCCATGTTACGACATAGTCACGGATACAGCATTTCATAACTGAGATGTACGCTATGTAGTCTGAACGGATATCCACACGTATACCAACGTTGACACCTAAGACGTGTACGAAGGCGCATTAGTGGGCTTGGCGAAGAGATGCGCTAAGGAATAAAATATACATGCGTTGCATGGTGAACGAGGGTTTAGCATGACTAAGATGCCCTCGCTCTAGGTCCTCGAAGAAGGACGGGTGCGAGCCTAGGCCTAGTTGCCTTGTTCTACTCTTCCGTTTCAACCGTTGCTTGCATTGATGCGTTCTTGCCCATTGTCTTTACGCTTTCTGCCGCTCTGGTTTCAAGATATTGGGAAGAGACATGTCATCAGGCTAAAGAAGGAGAAATCAATTGAAGTCTCCTGCCAGCGTTTTCAGCAAACGAAGACGTAAAAGAAGGACACCAAGATCGAGGAGAAGAAAGAGAGAGAGATAAACACACCACTTTGAAACCGCTGCCAACGGCTGAACCAACACAACCAACGGGTTGTTCTTCACTCCCCCCGCCGCGCTGGGCTCACATCGAGCGCAGCATCTCCAAATAACAGGCTACCTCTAATTGGTCTTTTTAATCTCTTAAATGTTCATGTCGAGAAAAGACAGGCCCAAGGCATACGTCCAAAGTGGCCAAAGCGTCTAACGGGCGATCGTGTGAATTCGTAGTGAAACGGCAATAGGGAATGTGTGACCCGACGAAGAATTTTCGGTACCGAGGGGTCGGAGCGATTAGGGAGACGGCTTTCAGGAATTGTCCCAAGTATTCCGTTTGCCACCACATTTTCACACATACAGTGTATACTTACAAGCAACACAATTAATATGATTAGAATCGAAATAATGTACGCAAGAAAAAGTTGTCGCATTTTATGTTTTTGGTCGGTTTTCTAACCTCCCAACCCCCTGGAGTTGAAAGCAAAACCGATCAAAAGAAGGTATCTATTATTGTTTCTTTTCCCCTCAACAAGTTTATTTACCTTTGCTTTATGAACGGCGCAGCCTTCTCCGTCAATCTACATATTTCCTGGCCCTAATCATCCTTAATCCTCCTCTCCTGTAGATCCTCAAAAGGTCGTTTTCTACCCTGCCAGAATCATTAAAATGGCATGGAATCTTATTGCAATCACTACACTTCTTCCATGTCTTAGGCATATTTTCTTTCTACCGATAGCAGATAATAGCTGACTTGAAGAGGCACACTTCCTCTTGCTTGAGCTCTTTCACATAATAAACAAGGAACTTCCTCTCGCTCTTCCTTGCCCTTGACGACACCCTCCCTCCCGTCGCGCGCTGCTTCGGCAACTCGCGATTTGAGCCAGCTGGAAACAACCACGAAATGTCCAGTTCTTGGGCTTGTCCTCCGAATATGCTTTGGGCTGGTCCATTTCGCCTTCAGCCGGATGCACGTCTCTGCCTCCCACTCCTCGTTGTCGTGGTATTGCTTGTGCTTGATCAGACTCTTGAAAAAATCCTTGGAAGTTCCGAGGTGGTTACTCTTCTCCATATCCTCGTCCAGCATGAACGTCTTCGTCCACCCTCCCCAACCCGCCGCAAGGCTCCTTACTATGGCAGCTGCCAAAGCAATGGTGCTGGGTGCCCTCAAGACTGAAGCGTTTGTCCTTCACAAGACCCAACAATGTCCTCATCTGCCGTATGTTCTTAAACTATCCCTACATCCGTCGTTCCACACACACAACCGCTGCAAGATACACTCCTGGACCCCTGCTGCTGCCTTCCCAATGATCTCCTTGAAGTACGCTACCAAATTGTCCAGCATCTCCTGCAAGAAGTTGTTGGAGTGTTGGCGGTCCCCGCTGAGGTACACGCAGAAATGCTGCTGCGTCTTCAAATTTCCGTCACGTCCGGTTTGGGCCAGACACCACATCACAACCGACAGCAGAGTTGTCTGATTCTTGGGAGGAAAATCGGCCTGCCTCTCTTCACGATGATTGTAGCAGGAATTCATGGAGAACCCCATAAAAGTGTAGAGCTTCCCCGGCACCATAGTAGCTTCCTCCCCCATGCGTTGGTAGGCTTTTTGTCTGTCTTCGCATTCCGGGCACGTCCGGTCATATGCTCTCGCTGAGCTGGACAAGGCAACCCTCCATATACGCCCTATCTTCGCATTCCGGGCACGTCCGGTCATAGCAGGCTCAGGACCGCATGCCGTCCGCGTTCTTCCCGCGCATGGTGAGCTCCCCCATCTGCTTGACCGCCGTTATGCCATCGTTCTGCCCCGTAAGGGACGATCGCTCCGGCACATTCTATTCGCGCAATGATCGCAGGAACAGTGCCTCTCCCCGCCGCAATTCTGGTGGAGGACGCTGTGGTGAAAGGCCTCAATGCCCAGCAGTGTAGGAGGTTAACACGGCCCTGCCTCCGGCAACTCTTCAGCAGACAGGCACGCCTTGAAAACATGCATGCAATGTCCTCCCAACCGCGTGGCTTGCAGACAATGAGAGCAATGTCAGGTGTTGCGACGAGGGATTGACCAAAATTGGATTGTTAGCCAAGGCTTTGAAAGCATCCATTTCTCCATTCCAATCACGGATATCCTTATCTGAAAAGTGTGTTTCCTCCCCCTCCTCTCCGTTGTCGTCCACTTACACCTTTGTCTCGTCCTCTTGTCGTTCATCCACTCATACGCTTGCTCTTTTTCGCGACCTCATGGCCCGAGGGGAGGGTAGCACTCTTGAACTCGACCCTTCTTCGCTTGACCCCGCCGTCGATTGGTCATCTCTGATGAACATAATGTTTACATTGCTGCTTTTGTTTCTCACGTACTAAATGCAGATGTTGTTCTCGTTCACTATGCTGTATTTCGCTGCACATTTCGACCATCCCATGCTCTCCGCTGCATTTCGCTGCACATTTGAATCATTCCATGCCTCTCGACTTGCCCATGAATGTAATTTCTCGCAGAGAGATCTTTCCCATCACATCACATTCCTCCATACCATTCCCGACCTGTTCCGTTCCGTTCCAGTAGGCGCAATCGCTCACTTTGTCCTGTGCCTTCCTTCTCACCCATATCAATGCTCCAGACCCGCCTCGTCCCCCTCTCCTCTCCATCTTCTCCTTTCCCCTCTTCCCCCTCTTCTCCTTCATATTCATCCGCCTCATCTTCCTCCTTCCTCTTGTTATTGATCCGCACACTCGGAGGAGAGTACCATTTCAAAGCCAACGAGCTGGCAACAACCGATACGCTCGACAGCGCCATGGCTGCACCCGCAACGTATGGTGGAATGGCCGTATGCAACCAGGGGAGTAGCAAGCCTGCAGCCAGCGGAATGCCGACCACGTTGTACATGAGCGCCCACACCAGATTTAGGTAGATGCGCCGAACAATGACCCGTGAGAGGTGGATGGCCGTCAATACGGCCGTTAGATCAGACTTCATAAGCACCATGTCAGCGGCTTCTTGCGCTACCTCCACGCCCGCGCCGATGGCCAGGCCCACATCTGCTTGTGCCAAAGCCGGCGCATCATTGATCCCATCTCCCACCATCGCGACGATGTGCCCCCGGCTCTGCAGCTCCTTGATCTTGGATACCTTGTTAGAAGGCAGCGTCTCAGCCATCACGTGCGAGGCGGGAATACCAAGCCCCCGGGCTACGGTCGCGGCGGTGCGGGCGTTGTCACCCGTGACCATGTAGACCTGCAGCTTCAGCTTCTGGCTCAGCGCCCGCAAAACGGCCTTAGCCTCCGGACGGGGCCGGTCTAAAATTTCGATTCGGACAGCGGCACGCCCATCCACCGCGGCCCAAATTACAATCTTGCCGAGGGCCTCGGCAGTCTTGGCAGCTTTGAGGGCGACAAGCGAGGGAGGGGACACATGCAGCTCGTCCAGCCAGGCGAGCGAGCCGACGGCGACACGATGAGGGCCCACGCGGCAGAGTAGACCTTTTCCGGAAACGGCTTGGAAGTCTTGGGGTTCGGCCAAGGAAGGAAGAGAGGAAGTGGAAGAGAAAGAGGGCGAAGTGGCCGAGGAGGAGAGGGACGTATAGTAACGCACAAGGCATTTGGCCAAAGGATGCTCCGAGCTCCGCTCTGCACTGGCCACGGCCCACACAAGTCTGTGGAAAGAGAGAAGACTGGAAGACGTAGAGGGGGAAGACATCCTCGAAGCGGAATCAATTTCATTATCGCCGTCACTAGGGTTGGTGGTGATGTTTGCTCTTCTGTCCTCCCTATCACCTGACTCTTCCTCGTTCGTCCCAAGCCGCACAAAACAGTCCACTGCTGGCTCGCCCCTCGTCAGCGTACCCGTCTTGTCAAACACAACAGCCGAAAGCCGATACGCCTTCTCCAGAGCTTCCCCACCCTTGATCAAGACCCCGTTCGCCGCGCCAACGCCAGTGCCCACCATAATGGCCGTCGGCGTGGCCAGGCCCATGGCACAGGGACACGCCACCACCATTGTCGAGACCCCCAGCGTCAGTGCCAAGACAAACGGTGCACCCTTGCCCATGCCTCGATGCTCGGGCGGGAGCCACGATTCGGGGACTGCGCCGGAGTAGAGCGCCACTAGCCAGCCCGCGAAGGTGAGGACGGAGATGGCCAACACCCCCAGGGCAAAGGAGCCGGCGATTCGGTCGGCGAGCGCTTGAATAGGCGCCTTGGAAAGCTGGGCATCTTCCATCAAGCGAATGATCTGCCGAAGCGTGGAGTCCTCTCCAATGCCTGTCACGCGCATGATCAAGAGACCCTCCGTATTCAAACTCCCGCCCACCACCCGGTCCCCCGCCCGCTTCGTCACCGGCAGTGATTCCCCCGTGATCAACGCCTCGTCCACAAAGCCTACCCCGTAGACCACTTCCCCATCTGCCGGTATCTGCGTACCTCTCACCACCTTTAGCAAGTCCCCGCGCTGCACCAAGTCGGCGGGGATCATCTCTTCCTCCTCCACTGCCGTGAGAAAGTCCTCCGTGGCGCTGCTATCTTGGTGTCTGCTATCGTTGCTGCTCCCACTAATACGGCTGCTGCTGTTCCAGCTGTTAATCTTATCTCTCACCTCCTTCTTTATCACGAGCAGCAAGGCCATCTTGGGCGCAATGTCCATGAGCTTGGTCAGGGCCGAGCTCGTCCTCTTCTTCGCCGCGTGCTCCATGTACTTGCCCAACAAGATGAAAGACAAAAGCATACAGCTTGTCATGAAAAAGTCGCTGTTGCTCGGCAAGACCCCACCGCTAGCCCAGGAGCGCAGGAGAGAGAAGACAGCGAAACTCCAGGCAGCTGTCGTCCCCATCGCCACCAGCAGCGCCATCCCGTATGAGCCTCCCCGCAGACCCTTGTAGGCCTCACGGTAAAACACGATGCCGGGCCCAAATTGAACTGGCGTGGATAAGAGAAAAAGGAGGACATCCCGCAGAGGAGGAAGGGAAGGAGGAAGCGAGGGAAGGGGGATGGAGGGGGGAGCCATGGCGAGAATTGTGACGGGCGTGGAGAAGAGGAGGGCGAAACAGAGCCGTTGCCAGGAGTCGGCGAGATGCGCTTCTTGCTTGGCAGCCACGCTCATAGCCGAGGAAGACGAAGAGAACGACGAGGATGCGTGAGGTAGGTACTGGGCCGCGTAACCCTGTGCGCGCAAGGCCTTCACCAAATCTCGCAAACCCACTAGCTCGGACTCGTACGTCACAGCCACCCGGACCCTCCCTCCCTCCCTCCCTCTCCCATCTCCCGAGGCAGAAAAAGATTTTGGCCTCTGCAGCTCCACAGCCAGCACGCCTTCCGTCCCGATTAATCCCTCGTAGAAACCCGCCGTGAAACTTCTTCGGTCCGTCTCCTCCTCGTCCTCCTCTCTCCCTCCCGCCCTCCCTCTAACTCCCCCTCGTCTGTGCCTCGGCAGCTGTACCTCAAATATAGCGGTGGACAAGCTCTTCACCCCGTCCTCTCGCGTGCTTATCCGCAGAGAGGCATCATAGCCTGTGGCATTAATAACATCCCTTAGCGCCTCGGCGTCTGTGATTTGAGAGTCGAACAGAATCTCGGCCCGCTCCGATAGCAGGGCTACCTTTGCGGTAACGACGCCGGGGGCTCGACCGAGGGCAGCTTCCAGGGTGGAGACACACGCCCCACATGTCATGCCCTTCACGTCATATATCGCCTTGATATCGCCCAGGTGCCCCGCTCCTTTTACGAGTCCTGCGGCTGCTGTATCTGCTGGTAATGAGAGTGACGGGGTAGAGCAGGGGAGCTGACGAGGGAGAGAAGACGAGAATTTTTCTTGCTGCCGCTGCCGCCTTCGCCGTGGAGGTGAAGGAGAGGCAGCAGCACCATCTTCCCAGCCTTCCAAGTGACGCATCCGCTCCTGCGCTACCTCTGAAGGGATGACTTTCGCCTCAAAACCCGCCTTGCCCACAGCAGCGACCAAGGCGTCCGTCCCCCTCTCGCTCTCGCCTCCTGCTTCTCCCGCCCCTCCTCCAAGGTCCGCGCACCGCACCCGTACTCGTGCCACCATCAAATGCAGCCGTGCATCTTCCTCCATGACGCAAGCACATACCACCCCTGCCCTGCTTCTCAAGATATTGCGCACCCGATTCCGACTCGCCAGGTCACCACTCCCTCCCACTCCCCCTCTTCCCCCCAGCGGCCGCAGCTCCAAGCCTACCTCGGTGGCAGCCATGCCAAGACTTTCATTGCGTTGGCGAGCCTCTTCCAGTTGCCGGTTCTGCTCCGCCAGCAAGGACTGGGTGACGGCGTTTCTCGCAACAGCCGTCTCGTCCTCTTCCTCGACCAAGCCGTCTAGACCCTCCCCCTCTTTTACAACGTCGCTTGAAGATTTCTCAGAGCCTTTCTTTCTCGTGCGCTGTAGCGATCTGCCTTTGCTGCTGATATCATCGTTATCATCATCCTCTTTCTTGTCCTCTTCCTCCTCGTTTGTGCTGGCCGCCTTGGGCAGAAGGTTACCCACTAAAGGCCTGTGGCACCCCTGCCACTCAAACCCCACGCTTTCCACCGCCTCGACCAACTGTCCCACAATTTGCGCGTCACTTCTTTCCCACCTCTCGTTATCCCTTTTCCTCTGACTGCACAACTGCAATCGCACGATGCCTGAGGTCAAGTTCACGCGGATAGAGCCAGGCTCCACGCCCCTCACCCGCTCCAACGTCCGGGTAAGGGTACGTACGCACGACTGGCAGGTCATGCCGCCTATCGACATTTCTATCTCAGTATCAAGGGATAGTTGAGTGCTGCTGCTGCTGCTGCTGCTGCTGCTGCTGCTGCTACTGCTGCTACTGCATCTACTGTCCTTGAGCCTCTTGGCTTTCGACGGCGTGCCCACTCCTTCCAACCCCGCCGCAGTCGCAGTGGGCGTGTTGCTCCTGCTGCCGCTCTCGTCCAACTCCACCAACCGCTCCACCTCGTAGCCCGCCTGCTCTACAGCCTTGAAAATGTATCGCAACGCCTCCTGAGTGGCGGGCACCGAGGGTTTCATCGTCACGGTTGCTATCCTCTTGGGAAAGGTCACGTGGACCGTCTCAACAAATGGCAAAGCCGCCACGGCCTGCTCCACGCTCCGCCCACAATTCTCCATACACAACATACCCGCAACCTGAAGACAAACGACGCTGCTGCTATTACTGTTGCTGTTGCTGCTGCTGTTGCTGCCGGCGGTGGTGATGGGGGAACCCTTCGGGAGGACAGAAGGCGAGGTTTCTGTTTCTAGCACACCTGGGCGCGGCATGGTGAATGATGGCACGGCTGGCTGCTCGTAAAAGGCACCTACTGCCTTCGAAAGCCTGACCTCCACCTATAAGTAGTTCTCGGACCTGTGTTATCATGTGATGGGTTTGTGGGCGCTGGATGTGTGAGTCGTGAGATGGAATTATTGACACGCGAGGCAGAGGAGGTACGCTCACTCGTTTGCTTTGTTGCCTTGAATTTTACAACACATACGCCAGCAACTAGACACACCGCACGGGTCTGCATGTGGGCACCATACTGCCTGTAGCGTAGCGTACGCAATGATGGATGGCAGTGGCTGCATGGCAGCGTCGCAAGCAAAGCCGCCTTATCGATTGCCCTTACAACCTCCCCAACCAACCCTTTTACTCCTTGTGTATATACATACAAACCACAGCACAACCAATGCTTGCTGTCCGGGCCAGCAACAAGGCGACGACTGCAAGGGTGGAGACCTCGATACGGCCTCTACTTGCCTCGTCCTTCCCATCGACGACCTCCTTCCCCTGTAGCTCCTCGCCAGCTCATCACCTGCCCTATCACAAGGCACCTCTCATGCACCCTCGCCGCCTCAGGGCGGGCTGGATAAGACAGCACGGTTTCAGCACGTCTTCGTCTTTGAATACCTATCGTCCAACCCTCTATACTATGGGCGAGGTATGTCTCGCTTTCGCATCTCCCCCTCTGTCCCTCCAGTCTGCGTCGTATCGAAGGTACCCCGATGCCCTACCTCAATGCTCTTTTCGGATCGATCTAGATGACGTCCAGCCACCTCCTTTTCCCTTGTTCTGCGTTTATATACGACAATCTGACAATCAAGAGGTGCTACCTTCTTCTCTTTCGCTACTGATTCTCATACTGGCCCTCATCCACTCTATCACCTTCCTCCCTCCCCCACACACCCCTCCTTCCCTCTTTCCCAACCCAACGCAAACAGGGCTACCTCGGCTCGCTGGGTCAAGGGGACTTCGAGCCCAAGCCCTATCTGACACCTGTTGCCACCCTCGCGCCCTACCAGATCCTCGACTTCGCCTCGGGCTGGGACCATTCAGCTGTGGTAACCACCTGTGGACAGCTCTTCCTCTTCGGTCGGCCCCACGACGTCCGGAAAGCCCTCTCCCTCCGACACATGTGGCAGACCTTCCCCTTCCTTGTCCGAATCAACCAAGCTATGAAAGGTATCTTCGACAGCCCAGCAGCAGATGCCAGCACTTACCTGCGGGAAGACGTCCTCCTCCTCCCTCGCGCCTTCCCCTTGCCCCCAGGGGAAACACCTCTCAAAGTGGCGTGCTCGGGGGCTCTGACCGCCGTCATTACAGAGAGTGGGCGCGTTTTTTGCATGGGACACAATGCCTATGGACAATGTGGGGTTGGTGGGGCCGTTCTGGTAGCTGCGGTGGAGGAGGAGGGAGGGAGGGAGGCAGGCAGGCAGGCGCCCAAGGGACAGAAGATGCAGAAGGCGGACGTTGCGAACGTGTGGACGCCCATGACACCGGTGCAAGGGCTCGAGAAGGAGGGGGAAGATGGTGAGATGCCTAGCTGTAAGAGCATCAAGGACCCGGTGGTTGAAGTGGCCCTGGGGTTTCAGCACGCTCTCTGTTGCACCCGGGGAGGGCGGGCCTACGCTTGGGGAAAGGGGGAGAGGGGCCAGTTGGGAAACGGCGCGGTGGTGAACCACAACTCGGCCTTTCCAATAGACTTGCCAGTGGGAACGAAGGTGAAGAGAGTGGCCTCGGGGTTCAACCACGCGGCGGCCCTAACGGAGGAGGGCAAGGTGTGGGTGTGGGGTAAATGGCAGGGGCTGGGCATGCGGAGCGAGGGGGGGCGGGGTGTGGACCTGTACGAGGACCAGCTGCTACCGAGGGAGGTGGAGATGCCGGGGGAGGAAGGAGGGGCCGAGGTGGTGGTGGTAGACGTGGCGTGCGGACATTTCCACACGAGCTTGCTGGTGAAGGCGGAGGAGGGAGGGAAAAACAGGTGGCGGCTCTACATGTTTGGGATGCGGGCCGGCGTGAGGACCGTGGAACCTGTTCCTACACCCGTGCCCTTACCGGAAGAAGATGGCGAGGAGGAGGGTGGATGGAGGTTCGGGAAGGGTGGGACTATGGTGCACACGGTGTTGGAGCGGGTGGGAGGGAGAGGGGGCGTGTACAAGGCGGAGTTTGAAGGGGAGGACACGCGATTCGTGCCTGTCTGCTCGGAGGAGCAACTGCGAGGAGGAAACGACGAGGCACTGTCGGGAAATCAAATTGAGGGGCATGGAGCTGCAGAAGAGGCATCCACGTCGAGGAAGAAAGTACTGAAATATACGGAAGGCTTGGTACATCGGCTTGCCCTCGTGGAGGACGTGAAGGATGTCACACAATGAGCCAAGTAATAAAAGTCTAATTACCATGATATCATGTTGTTTTAGAGTATTTCTTTACTTTCAGAGCAAAAACTTGGCTCGACTTGTTGGAGGGAAGCTAGTTGCGTTCATTTTCCTACAGCATGAGGCCAATACTGTTGGTACCTCATGGGAGCGTAAGATGGGAACGGCCATGATGTCCGGCAACGTCAGTGTCAGGGTGAGGTGGCCATTTTCTGTCGTTACCACACAACAAATACCCCTCTCAAACATCTTTTCCTCTCACTCCTCCACAACACAGCTCTTCGAAGATAGAGATGTGTGCTCTGCCTGGGCGCCGCCGCCTCCAGTTCCTCGGTACATTGGCTGCAACCCTCCTCCTTTCCACCACGGCTGCATCATGTGCTTCTTCGATGCGTCCCGCCATGGCCCGGAGTACCTTCACCGCCTTTTTGTCGCCCATCCTTCCCCCCCACACAGTCCCAACAATCCGTGGCGCTGTTTCCTTCTCTTCATCATCCACCTCCTCCTTCTCCTCCTCCTCCTCCACTCAGAACGATAGGGCCAGTGTGCTCCGCCGGTATGCCTACGCCAAAGGCCGTCCCAGCCTCGATGACGTGGAACGTCTCTCACACGGGCAAGCCGCCAAGAAACGCGGCACGGGCTCCCGCAACATTTGCCACCGTCTCAATGAGATGGAACGCAAGGAATTTGACCTTGCCAAGAAGATGGGTTTTGTCCAGTTGCGGGGCACGGGCTACCGCCGGGAGCGGAAAGGCAGCCCGCTTGCCAACATCCACCGGCAGCTCTGCGACGCGCTGGGCCGCCCTTGCATCGAGGTGCACCGTGGCCTGGGCACAGATGCTGTGGATGAGGTAGTCGTAGACCTGTCTCCCTACCGGCCCGTGGGGCCCGTGGAGCTGGATGCAGCATGGGAGGTGTGTGAGAGTTTGGAAAATGAGTTGCTGCTTCCAGCTAGAAAGTCTTCGGCCACTGCTGATGATGCTGCTGTTGTTGCCGCGGCTGCTGCTACTCCGACTGTGGCAGAGGGAGCACTTGCAGAGGCAGCACCGGTAGCAGAGACGACGATCGAGGAAGGGAAGAAAGACGCGGTGGTGTTACCAGCATTGCGTGCACAGTGGGAACAGACACGACAGAGCTTCGAGGAGGACGACTGGGAGAAGAAGCCCATCTGGGAATTACCCGTCTTGTCCTACGTCTATGACTGCACTGGGGATAGAGGTCTGGCGAAGAAAATCGCACAGGAGGCCCACGCTCGCCTGGGCAAGCTGAAGCGCAAGAGGTGATGCATTAGGAGGAAGGAATTGGAGGCGAGGGGAAGCGGACACATGTAATATAGATTGACGGGGAAAAAATAATGTATGCTCAGTGATTCGTGCTTTGTTTGTTGCTTTGCCTCTCTTCTCATACTTCCATCTGTAAATCAAGGGTCGCAACTCTGACCCTGACTAAGCAGAATAAAGCAACAGCCAGCCTCTGGAGCAGTTGCATCATCGAGGACGCATTGCGGCAATTTCTTAATTTGATACTTTAAGACTTTTGTTTGTGCAACCCCTTCGGAAATATCACCTCCTCCCTCCCCCTTTCCACTACCTTTAACCCCGAAACCTCGCTTCGGGCAGACCCGGTGTTTCCACCTCTAGGGCCCACAAGCCCCCTGACCCTTCCTCCGTCCCCCTCTCGATCCCGGCGGAGGCACACGTCATGTACATCGTCTTGAGGTCCGCCCCCCCCAAACACGGGCAGGTCACCCGACTCACCGGCAGCTGCAGCACCCGGTCCACGTTTCCTTCCGGCGAGTAGCGCACCACGCGTCCCGAGAAGAATTCGGCGTTCCATACAAAACCCTCGCTGTCGACGCAGGAGCCGTCCGGGACCCCTGGGGACGGAATGGTGGCGAAGACGCGCTTGCTCTCCGCCTTCACCCGCCCCGCCTTCCAGTCGTAGTCGAACGCCCAGATCTCTCTGTTGGGGGAATCAGCGAAGTACATCACGGAGCCGTCCGGGCTGAAGGCGGTAGAGTTTGCGCATCGCACCTTGAAGGGAAACATCTCTCGTGCAACCATCTTCGTCTCCTTCTTTTCTCCTGCTGCTTCCCTTTTGCCCGTAGTGCTAGCTTGTGTTTCGACTACGTACACTCCGCAAATACACTCCCACTCCCGCCCCGCCTCGGCATCACCCTCATCGCCATTGTAGCCCCCCGCGATGAAGCGGCCGTGCCTGTCGCAACGCCCGTCGTTCAGGCGCACCTGACCATGGCGGTGGTAGGAGTGGCCCTCCACGTAATCAGATGCCGACAAGTACTTAGGAGGAGTGGAGATGGAAAGGTCGGCCACGAAAGGATCGTACACAGCAAACCCATCCTCAAACGCAAAGAGCAGCCCTTCCCCAGCCTCCCGCAAGGCAAAAGAGCACGGGCGCATAGGCAAGGGGTAGGTGGCTGTCTTCCCACCAGCTGGTGCGTAGGTGTGCAAAGTTTTGCCTTCGATATCGATCCAGAGTAAGGCTTGGCGTCTGTCGTCCCACACGGGGCCTTCCCCTAGAATGTTCTTGGCGTCCTTGGCGTTGTTAGGGGGGTAGGGAGGAAAGAAAGGAGAGGAAGAGTAGAGGAGAGATTGTAATGGGAGCCGCGTGTGACAATCAAGACAGAGAAATACACACGTCGGTGCTATATGCACCCAGTGTCTGGTCCAACACGCTGTTAACTGATGCGGTGGTAGCGTAAGCTAGGAAAGGAGGCAAGATGCAGGTGGAAGGCAAGGCACTACAATGCGACGGACGTACCACAACTAGGCGGGGATTGAAGTTACTTGCGTCCGTCATAAGGTATGCGCGGGCATCCAGGCAGGTGCAATTTGCCGGCAGAATGCTGTGTGTTGGGTGCTTGGGTTGAGGGGTAGAACATGGATGAAGAGAACATGCGCAAATCCTCGGCGACAGTTGCCGCCGCATTTGATGGAGAATGCACAATGCATACATACACGTCAACACTACGTTCACACCACACTACACAAATGCTCTACCGACAGGACGCGACAGTGATGACGCATTTGCTCCTCCGTCGGGCACTTCCTTCGACCTCAAGGTCGAGCAGCCGCAGCGGCCTGTTGACCTCCCCTATTGCAAGCACCGTCCTCAAGTGCCTCACCATGACCAGCGTCATGTGGTATAGCGCCGCTTCGGCAAGCCCTTCTCCGCCTCCTCTGTTTCAATCGCCCTTGGTGACGGTCGAGCAGGTGCGAAACGAGCAGGGGCGGGGAGTAGAGCAGGGATATGAGGCAGAAGAGGGAAAGCATGCGCCTGCGAGAGCCACCACACGCCCTTTTTCAGGCATACACCAGCACATTTATACTTTTACCAACCTTTCATTTAGTCGACTTTATGGTTTTCACTTCACGTTTCTTGATTTCTCTTACAGGTGCGTGCGTCCCTCGCTGCCAGCAGCGGCAGCGGTAGCGGTAGCGGCAACGCTAGGGACCGGAGCATCAAGTTCCTCGACTCTTCCTGGCATTTGGACAAGACACGCGATGCCAAGAAAGAGTTTCTAGGTACGGTTGTGTAGTATGCGGAGAGTATAGCTGGCGTTATCGTGTATGTCGCCGCCTGGACTCATTATTTCTCTACTTGTTTCTTTCCCCATTTCCTCCCTCCCTCCCTCCCTCCCTCCCTCCCTCCCTCCTGTTGCTTTCATCCCGCTTTCCCTGGACATGTCCAAACGCTTTCCACAAATTATTTTGCCGTTGGTGTTTTTGTCCTACCTCATCACTCATCTTTCCCTTCATTCTCCCCCTCCTACTGCTCTCGAAGAGGAGCACTTGCCCGGCGCCCAGTTCTTCGACATCGACGTCATCAGCGATAAATCCTCTCCTTTCCCCCACATGATTCCCACGGCCACCGCCTTTGCCGAAGCCGCCTCCGCCCTGGGTTTGGAGAACAAGGACTATATCGTCGTCTATACGACCCAGAAATGCTTCAGTGCCGCGCGGTGTTGGTGGACCTTTCGTGCGTTTGGGCACGAGAACGTCTTCGTTCTTCAGGGGGGGTTGCCCGCGTGGAAGGCAGCGGGAGGGAAGGTGGAGAAGGGAGCTGCACAAGTGCGTTCGAGTCGGCCGCCACAAGGGTTGGTGCAGCAGGGAGGGAATGCGTATTTGTTGGGGAAGGAGGGATTCCAGGCCAAGATGAAGCCGGAGCTAGTCTACTCGTGGCAGCAGGTGCTCACATTGGTGGAGTCGGCGAAGGACGAGAAGGACCGTATCGTGGACGCCAGGGGAGCGCCGAGATTCAATGCAGAGGTGGATGAGCCACGCCCGGGATTGGCAAGGGGCCATATCCCCGGCTCTGTGAATGTGCCGTTCGACAAGGTCATGGTGGAGGGAGACTGGACGCGGTTCAAACCCAAGGAGGAGATCTTCGAGGCTTTCCGGGCTGGAGGCCTGGACCTGATGGCACTACCGAAGGAGAGGAAGGTCATCACCACGTGCGGGTCGGGCGTGACGGCGGCGGCCTTGTCGTTTGCCATGGTGTTGGCAGGGAGGGAGGTGGAGGCGGTGCCTGTATTCGACGCCTCCTGGGCGGGATGTACGTAGGGGGTGGAAGGGAGGGGGGGAGGAAGGGGGGAAGGAAGGGGGGGAGAAAGAAAAGGATTTTAGAAGGAGCACTTAGAGGGAGAAAGGGGAGGGGGGAGGAAAAGGGAGAGGGAAGAACGAGGGGTTTGTGCGTGCCGACGTATTGATCTTGTGCGTCGTATGCAAGCTCGGCCCATGTCCTTCTCCCTCCCTTCCTCTCCTTCTCCTCGACACGACGCACTTACCCACCCACCCACATACACCATCACCTTAATCCATCACACAGGGGGTCAGTTGAAGGGAGTGCCCATCGAGCCCCCACCGGTCGACCGCTCATGAGGGGAGGGAGGGAGGGAGGGAGGGGGACAGGTTAGGGTGGTAGCAACGCGATTTTTTGTGTGGCTTTGGAAGATGGGAGGGGATGGAAGCATCCAAAGAGAGCAAGGAGAAGCTCGAGGCGAAGGGAAGCTGGTTGGTGGGGTTGGTGTCGTACTACCTCTCCTTTCTTTGTTCAGGGAGTCGATGCATCCTTTGCTTTCCTCTTGTTCCTCATCTCTGTTCTATCGCACACAAACAAACACACACACACACACACACACTTACTCAAACTTTTTCTCTCTCCCTCTCCCCCTCTCTCTTTCTCTTTCGCTTTTTTTCTTGCTCCCTCTCTCTCTCTCTGCTACTCTCACTTTTGCACACAATCACCGCCTCCCTCCTCCCTCCTTCCCTCCTTCCAGTTCTATCCCTCTTCTCTTCCTATCTCTTTCTTGTTACTTGTTCCATTTTTATTTTATGCCCTCTACTGTCCAGCCTTATCACCACCTTGCATCTCTTCTTCCACTCTCTTCTCCATCATTTCCCCCTCCTCCACCACCCCCTTCTCCTCGTTCTCTTGCTGCCCTCCTCCCTCTCCTCCCCGTCCTCCATTTCCCAGATGAAGGAGGGCCAACGCGGCTGTTCTATGTTCGTCCTTCCCTCCCTCCCTCTCCCTATCAAATTCCTTCTCTCTCTGTTCTCCACTTCTCTGTGATGTCGTGGTGAGCTCCTCCCCCTCCCCTCGCTCCTTCCCTTCCTTCCTCCTTCCTATAACCATCATTTCCGTCGAGGATGCTGAAGACAACGCAGGAGGATAATACACGAAAAAAACGTTTTCCATCTCGTCGTCGTCCTTCTCCTCTCTCCCCTGCTCCTCCCCCTCCTCCCCCTCCTCCCTCTCTTGCTCTCTCTCCATCTGCTTCGTCCTCAGCGCCTCCCCTTCCTCCTCCTCCCCTTCCTCCTCCCTTTCCTCCTCCCTTTCCTCCTCCCCTTCCTCCTCCCCTTTCTCCTCCTCTTGCTTCCCCGTAGCCTCTGCTCCCAGCGACAGGAGGAAGGGCGAGGCCGTAGATAGAGAAGAGGGAATAAGGGAGGAGGAAAATAAAGAGGAGGAAGAAGTGGAGAGGGAAGAAGAAAAAGTAGCGGCTGCAGCAGCAGGAGGAGCGGGAGCATCCTCAACCATCATTGCCGCTGCCTTCGCGGTGGCGGTCGTCGTCCTCGGTGTCTCCTCCTCCCTCCTTCCCTCCCTCCCTTCCTCTTTCCTTCTCATCAGCGTGTCGACAATTGCCTTGTACCGCGCTGCCTCCTCTCTGGCCTCCGCTAGCATGATCGACTGCTTCTTCATCATGGCCCATACGTCCTCGACTCCCCCCTCCTTCCCCCCCTCCCTCCCCTGCGGCTCGCCCTCCATAAGCTCAAGAACAGTGGGGGTGCGTTTGGTGGGAGTAGGGCGCAGACGAGGGGCGGGAGGAGGAGAAACGAGGGAGGAGGAGGGAGGGAAGGAGGGAGGAGGGGCAGCAGTGGAGCGGAGAGAAGAGAGGGTAGAACGGGTTTGGAGGAGGGGAGTAGAGCAAAGAGGCGGCTGCTGCTGCTGCTGCTGCTGGGCTGGGCGAGGTGGGTTGTGGGGAGGTAGAAAAATGCCTGTGACATTGCCCTCATCCCTCTTTGCCACCAGTACCCTCCGCTCCCCCTCCTCCTCTACCTTCTGCTTCTGTTGTTCCCTCGACGATGCCACCGACGACACTTCCCTTCTCTCCTCCCGTCCCTCTCTTTCGTCTTCCCCTTTCAGTCTTTGCGCAAACTTCATCCCCTGGCACGCCAGGGGGTCATTTTCCTTCTCTCTGTCGCTGGGCTCGGCATTGTCCTTTTTCCCTTCCTCCCTCGCGTTCTCCTTTTCTCCCTCCTTCCCTCCCTCATCCTTCAGCGATCGTGAAGAAGGAAAGATGATCGAAGGCGGGCTAGTCGGTGGCGCCAGCTGCCGTTGCTGTTGCTGCTGTTGCTGCTGCTGCTGTTGTTGTTGTTGCTGCTGCTGCGGTTGCCCCTTGCCCCTTCCTCTTCCCATTCCTCCTTCCTTTTCTCCGCCCCCGCAACATCCAAAGTTGTCGTCGTCCTCCTCCTCCTCCTCCTCCTCCTCCTCCTCATCTTTTTCACCTTCATCTCCATCCCTTAATTGAAGGATACGTCGCTGGCGTGAGTTGTGAGCTTCTCTCTCGTCAAAAAGGCCCCATGAGGACAGGAGGGAGGAAGAGGAGGCGGCGGAGGTGGAGGAGGAGGTGTGGAGGGGAGGATGCCCGGTAGCAGGCGGGAGGAGGATGCCAGAGGGGGAGGGGGAGGGAAGGGGGGGGGTAGGACGGGGAGGGAGAAGGACGGAGGAAGGGGAAGGAGGGGAGGGCGGGCGGATGTGGGGGTGAAGGGAGGGGGCGTTGACGGGGGGGAGGGGTGGT
>Ga0160420_100427_pt1 | contig 18728 bp, 32 predicted proteins | sample CelAP2metagpilot_FD_108197 | JGI IMG/M metagenome (GOLD analysis project Ga0160420, IMG submission 108197) | Phycosphere-associated microbial communities from algal ponds in Kailua-Kona, Hawaii, USA - Cellana AP2-5-5 metagenome pilot | ecosystem: Engineered > Artificial ecosystem > Aquaculture >... | reverse complement strand
GGGAGGGAGGGAGGGAGGGAGGGAGGAAAATAAGTGCGGTTGTCGCTGCACAAGGAAACGACACAGCGAGAGGAAGAGGGACACGAGGGAGGGAGGAAGGGAGGGAGGGAACAAGGCAGTACCTGCGCCGTGTTCCCCAGGCGCGTGACGGGGATGCCGACGACGCCGCACATGATGTCCATTCCCGCCGCCTTGAGGGCCTTGGCCGCCAGGAGGTAGCCGTCAGTGCCTTTGGGGGGGGAGGGAGGGAGTGAGAGAGAGGGAGGGAGAGGTGAGGAGTAGGTGGAACTCGGCGGCTGAATCTTTCCCGATTGGAGAGAAAGGGAGAGGGGAAGGGAGGGGGATGAAGAAAGGAAGGGTGGGAGGAAAAGAGGGAGGAAGGGCGGGAGGGAGGGGTAGTGAGTACCTTTGGAGGAAGCATCGGCAGCGGGGGTGGAGGAGGAGGAGGAGGAGGGGGAGTCGGCCGCGGGCGAGGCCCTGTGAAGGCGTGGCAAGAGAGGGAGGGAGGGGGGAAAGCAAGCAAGTGGATGGACGTGAGTAGGTCGGCGGCAAAAGGAGGGACGTGAGTGGCGTCCGTGAGGGTGCAGTCGTCGTCTGGAGAGAGAATGAGGCTCCTTCCTTCACTTCCGCCTTATGCTGCTTCATTCTCTTCTCACTCTTACTCTTTATCTTGCTTTACTCTGCACCCTTACTCTTTTCATATAATTTTTATTCTTCTCGTTCATATCCTCCTTCTTCATTCCCTCCTCCTCTCATTTTCTTCCCCCCTCCTTCTTCTTTTTCTTCTTCCCGTCTTCCCTTCCTGTAATTCATGCAACGGGCCTGCGCGCCCTCAACCAGGCCCTCCCCCGGTCCCTCCCCCGGCTCCTCCCCCGGTCCCTCCCCCGGCTCCTCTCCCGGTCCCTCCCCCAGACTTGATGCATCCTTTCGTCCATCGCAATTGACTCTCTTCTTCCTCCTTCTCCTCCTTCCTCGTCCTCTCCCTCGTCTTCCTCCCTCCCTCCCTCCCTCCCTCCTCCTCACCCCTTCAAAAAGTGTTCAGCCACGATGCGCCGTTGAATCTTGCCCGTGGCCGTGCGCGGAACCTGGAGAGAGGGAGGGAGGGACGGAGGGAGGGACGGAGGGACGGAGGGGCAGATAGCATGAGGAGCCAGCGAGGGGAGAAAGGGAAGGAGGATGGAACGAAGAAAGGGGGGAGGGGGGGGGAAGGACGTACGTTGTCGGCGATGTACAGCTTCTTGGGTAGCTTGAAGTCGGAGAGGGAGTGGCGGCAGTGGGCGAGGATGTCCTCCACCGTCACGGACGAGCCGGGCTTGACGATCACCACGGCGTTGACCTGCAGGCAGGGAGGGAGGGAGGGAGGAAGGGAGGGAGGAAGGGAGGGAGGAAGGGAGGGAGGGAGGGATGTGAGGAGACTTTGAGAGGGAAGGGACTGCGGCTGCTCCTGCTAGTACAGGGTTACACTCCCTGTCTGGACAAGAGCACCTCCCTCCCTCCCTCCCGCCCTCCCTCCTGCCCTGCCTCCCCTCCTCCCTTTCTGTGTGGACTCCGTACCTCCTCCCCGTACTTGGAATCGGGCGCGGCGAAGGAGACGGCCTCTCCCACCATGGGGTGGGAGAGCAGGACGGCGTCCACCTGAGGGAGGGAGGGAGGGAGGGAGGGAGGGAGGCAGGGAGGGAGGCAGGGAGGTGCATGAGGCCCGTGGTCAGCAGCCTGGCTCCAAGCGACCTCCAAGACGGGGGGGGCAAAGCCTGCGAGAGGGGGGGATAGAAGGGCGGAGAAAGGGAGGGAGGGGAGGGAGGGAGGGGAGGAGGGAGGGGGAAATACGCTGTATACCTCGAGAGGGGAGATTTTCTCTCCGCCGCGATTGATGAGCTCCTTGAGGCGGCCCGTCAGAGTCAGGTAGCCCTCCGCATCCAGCCTAAGGGAGGGGGGAAGGAGGGAGGGAGGGAGAGAGAGAGGGAGGGTGAAAAATTAAGGGGAAAAGACAGGATGTTCGATGAAAAGAAGAGAGGCTGCAAAAGAGGGAGGGAAAGAGGAAGGGAGGGAGGGAGGGAGCGGACGTACGTGCCCTGGTCGCCGGTGTGGAACCATCCGCCCTCGAAGCCCGTCTTATTCGCCTCGTCGTTGTTCACGTAGCCTATGGGAAGGAGAGGGGCAAGGTAAGAGAGGGGGAGGGAGGGAGGGAGGGGTCAGGGGAGGAACATGCATCCATGCATCGAGAGGGTAGTGGGAGGGAAGGCTCAGACGACTCTTTCACAACACAAACGCTTCAATTTCCTTCCCTCCCATCCCATCACCCTCCCTTCCTTGCCTATCCTCCTCATCATCCTCATCATCCTCCCTTCCCTCCCTTCCCTTCTCCTCACCGGGCGTGACCGAAGGCCCCTGGATGCAGACCTCGCCCACGGCGCCTGGAGGAAGGGCCTTGGAATGCAGGGAGGGAGGGAGGCAGGGAGGGAGGGAGGGAAGGAGGGAAGGAGGGAGGGAAGGAGCACATCAGTGTCGACTGCATTTTTTCCAAGTCCGCGGAGGGAGGGGAGACGGAAGGGAGGGAGGGAGGGGAGGCGGGCGGGAGGGCGAGACGGAGGGAAGGGGGTAACCCTAAGCTATCCAGCCGTTCGCGGTACCTGGCACTTGTCGTCGAGGACGGCGACCTTGACAGTACCCGTGGCCTTGCCCACAGACCCCGGCTTGCGAGGACCGTGCGTGGGGAGGGGGTTGGACGTCATCTGGGGAGAGGAGGAGGAGGAGGGGGAGGGAGGGAAGAAGGGGAGGTGGGTCGGTGGATCGGGCGTTGCGTTGCTGTGAGGTGTCCGTAGAGCGTAGTACGTATCCTGCCCCTCCCTCCCTCCCTCCCTTCCTCCCTTCCTCCCTTCCTCCCTTCCTCCCTTCCTCCCCCCGGACCTGGTGCGCGTTTTCTGTCATAGCGTAGGCCTCTAGGACAGGGGCGCCGAAAGCCGTCTGATGGGGAGGGAAGAAAACGGAAGGGAAGGGAAGGGAAGGGAAGGGAAGGGGAGGGGAGGGAAGATGGGATTGGAGGAAGCATGAAGAGGGCCAGGAGGGAAGGAGGTGTGGCATTTCCTTCCTGTCCTCCCTTCCTCCTTCCCGCCCTCCCTCCCGCCCTCACCTCCAGGCGCTCCAAGACCGAGGCCGCCAGCGAGGCCGAGCAGGAACGGATGAAGCGGAGGGCGGGGGGGTTGTCCCTTGAGGGAAGGGGGAGGGAGGAAGGAAGGGGGGGCGGGGTGGAACAGGTATGAGCGTCAGGGCAAGTCAATCGTGGCTTGCCCTCCCCTCCCTCCTTCCCTCCCTTTCCTCCCTCCCCTTCTCCCTCCACGTCCTCCGTGCCCCCCCCTCCCTCCCCCCCTCCCTCCCTCCCTCTCTCCCTCCCCACTTGGGATAGTCGGCGTCGGCGCGCATGAGGAGGATCTGCTGCATCGTCGGCACGGCCGTGTACCACGTCACTCCGTGTGTGCTGAGGGAGGGAGGGAGGGAGGGAGGGAGGGAGGGAGGGAGGGAGGGACGAAAGGGGAAAGTTCAAGGAAGCGTGTAGGGCTATGAGGCTGGAAAGGGAGGGAGGGAGGGAGGGAGGGAGGGAGGGAGGGAGGGAAGGAAAGAGGAGGGAGGGAGGGCGAGTCAGGACGTACATGACGTGGCCCCAGAATTTGCTGGCCGCGAACTTCCCGTGAATGACGACGGAGCCGCCGGAGGCGAGGGTGGTGAGGAGGCCGGCGATGAGGCCGTGCACATGGAATAGGGGCATGACGAGGAGGGTGCGGTCCGAGGGGGAGAGCTCGTAGGTCGCCTGGAGCGGAAGGGGGAGGGAGGGAGGGAAGGTTTGAGCATGTGTGCTTTGGAAGAGAAGTGTGCATTTTGATGAATCGGATATTTCCCTCTCCTTCCCTCCCTCTCTTCCTCCCTCCCTCCCTCCCTCCCTCCTTCCCTCCCTCCCTCTTACCTGAATGTTGGCGAGGGAGGAGGCGAGGTTGCCGTGCGTGAGACGGACGCGCTTGGGGCGGGAAGTGGTACCGCTGGTGTGCATGTACATCACGGGCTTCGACGGAGGGGGAGGGGGGGGGAGGGAGGGAGCGGGGGAAGGGAGCTGCAGAGGGGGGGGGGAGGAGAGAAGGAGGGAATGGTGATGAGTGGGGAGGATGGAGGAATGGGCGGCGGGAGGTGGGGCCGTCGGTGTGTATGTACTGGACGGACTGCTGGGGAGGGAGGGAGGGAGGGAGGAAGGGAGGAAGGGAGGGAGGGAGGGTGACTCGACCTGTTTCGGCCCTGGGCCGGACACCCACGTCAGGGACCCCGCCGCCTCAGCTGCGGGGGAGGGGTTGATGGTGAGGCGATAGACGGGCACAGAGAGGGCAGCGGCGGCGGCTTCGGCGTTGGGGTTGCCCTCGACCGACACCAGGAGGAGGTCCACGTTGTTGTCCTGCCGTGGGGGGGGGGAGGGAGGGAGGGAGGGGTGGGAAGGGTGGATGGGCGAGTGCTCGACTCGAGTGTATGCACGAGAGTAAGGCCCCAAAGGCTGGACTTGTGCGTTGTCCAGGAACGGGCCAAGTCGCTCGTTCCGATCTGCTATATCTGTTCGTCTTCCTCTCTCTTGTTCCTTCCGCCTCCTGCCATGCCCTCTCTCCTTCCCTCCCTCCCTCCCTTCCCACCTCGAGGTAGAACCGAAACTCCTCCTCCTTGTAGTCCGGGTTGAGAGGCGCGGTGGCAGCCCCGCCCCACGCAGCGCCGAGGAAGCCTAGAGGGAACGCCAGAGTATTGGGCATGGCCAGGGCCACCACCTGGGGGGGGGGTAAAGAAGGGAGGGAGGGAGAAAGTGTGGAAGGGAGGAAGGAAGGGAGGGAGGGAGGGAGGGAGTAAGGAAGGAAGGAAGGAAGGAAGGAAGGGAGGGAGGGAGGGAGGGAGGCAGGGAGGGTGAAAACCCGGTGCTGACTGACTGTTCCCTTCTAGAACAAAAATTGCGGCACCATTTTCCCTGTGTCTTGTGTGTGAATGCTCTCCGCCTAGCATGCTTCAACGAGCTTGCCTTGATGCCCGGCATCTCGCCCGCTACCTGCACACATGGAGGACCCTTTTCCTCTGTTTCTCTCCCACGGCCCCAAATGTCGAGGTTCGCAGCTTTTACACACACACCCTTCGAGTACACACACGCACATGCCACCCAAGTGTCTCCGTCAATATTGTTCCTGCATACGACGGCTCTCTTGGGATCGGCGATCTAGCTCGTCTGCACCGGTAGCCCTATTGATTACCTCCTGCCGACCCGCTGCAAGTCCCTCTTCCCACCCCAGCCCCGACTCCTACCTGTTCCTCCTTCCCTGTCGGCAGCAAGGACATGAGCTGCTTCCCCACCGCCGTGACAGTGGCAGCGAGGGCGGCATAGGACATTTCGTACGCTGGTGCATTGTCGCTGGCGGGTACGACAAGTGCGGAGTGGTCTTTGGGATAGGCATCTGCGGCGTCCGACCGTGGCACGTCCCGGAGAGTGGCCGGGGGCACGAAGAGGGAGGACATGCTGATTGTACTGTGTGCTGTGAGTGTGTGGAAAGATAGGGGGGCGTGAGATGAGGACGGGGGGGATGCGTCGGAATGATGATAGAACAAGTCGAAGCTCTGAAGAACTAGCCACATGACACAGCGACCGACACAGAGCTCTGATTTTTATGCCCTACATCTCGACGCCGCCTCTTTGCACGCACGTTGCCAGGAACCACGCCTTGCACGGCATGAATAAGGACATCTCTGACTCGTTGAGACGATTTTGTCTTGAGTGCAGTCATGTCCTTTATCGGCGAGGCGCGTCATCTGCTCCCTTCCCCCGGGCGTTGGGGCGTTGCGTGCGGTTGCGTGCCGAACGCCGTTGTTGCGTTCCCGAAGACTTTGCGCTACCCCAAAACGAAGCCGTCACATCCTTGGGGCCGGAAACGAAATGTGTATGCATAGGACTCACGGTTTACGACCTCGGAGCAGTGGAGGCGGGTACAGCAGGGGGCCTGCGAGGTGGGCTTGAGAGCGAAAGGGGGAGGGTGAACGGGCGATAGACCGTGGCAACAGAGGAGTGAATCAGGTTACCGGCAATGACGGCTTGAAATCAAAGCATGGACAGACGTCCAAGAACAACAACGACTCTTGCCCCATTACTCTTTATTTTCTTTTACATCTCCTCCACACGAGTCTCCACCCCTCCTTCTACCCCTCTTTCAAGAAGCGGGAGGCGGCTTGAACGACAGCCTGGGCGTCTTCCGGCCGCCGGTAAAAGTGGTCGGCCCCGGGGATACGGACCACGCGGCAGAAACTGAGGGGGAGAGGGGGAGAGGGAGGGAGTGAGGCAGTAAAGGATTGATTCAGAGAAGGATGAGGGAGGGAATGAGAGGGGGGGCAGGGAGGGAGGGCTCACCTTGGACCCAGGATTGCGGCGATGGAGTCGACGTCCTTGACAGGGATTGTCTCGTCTGCTTCTCCGTGGGCGAGGAGGAGGAAGGGAGGGACAGACGGGTGCGTGGTCTTCACTCTCTCGAGGAGGGGAACCATGTCCACCTACGCCAAGGAGGAAGGGAGGGAGAGAGGCAGGGAGGGGGAAGATGAGTGAATTTGTTACAGTCGTTGTGGTATTCTCCTCGACCTGAATTTCATTCCCCCCACTTCTCGCTTCCGTTTCACTGACTTCCCCTCCCTCCCCCTGCCTTCCCTCCCTCCCTCCAATACTCACGCTGTCTCGCTCCTTGAAGTCTTCTTTGGTGACTTTATAGTCCCTCCCTCGGACATTCCACAGGAAGAAGCTAGGGAGGCAGGAAAGGAGGGAGGGAGGGAGGGGAGGGCGAGAGGGAGTGAATACGAGACGGGCACAGGGAGGAAACCGCCTTTTGTCTGTCTCTCCGTGTAGAACGACAGACAAGCAGATGGCAGGAGTGACAAGGGCAGACTTAATACTGGCTCGAACAGGGGAGACTTCATTCCCTCCCTCCTTCCCTTCCCCCCCCATCATCCTTCGCACCCGTCCTTCTCCATAGCCTGCAGCTGCTCGGGCGTGAAACGGCTGGCCGGCTGTTGGCTAAAGTCGAAGCGCGCCGCCAGAGAGAAGACCTGGGGGGAGGAGGGGGGGGGATGAGTGGGAGGGAGGAAGGGGAAGGAGGGATGGAGGGAGGGAGGGTAGTTTCGTCCTACCTTGGGAACGTCGCCGTAGGTGCTGGAGTAACGGAGGACGGCATGCGCCCCCTTCGAGTGGCCCAGGATACAAGCTACGTTCCACCCTCGCGAGCGCAGGCCCTGGGAAAGGAAGGGAGGGAGGAAAAGAGGGAATGGCGCATATTTGAGTCCTTCAGAGTGGTCAGGAGAGGGAGGGAGGGAAGGGAAGGGGGGGACGGAGGGAGGGAGGGAGGGCTCACCTCCACCACAGCCCGCAGGTCCTCCACCTCTTGGTCATAGCCCGTGTAGCGGAAGTCACCTTCGCTGTCTCCATTGCCGGCGAAATCAAATCTGAGAGGAAGGGAGGGAGGGAGAGGAGGGAGGGAGGGATAGGGGGAAGGAGGGAGAGGACTTGAAATGGAAGCACCAGAAGGCGAACGAGGACGAAGGAGGGAAATAGGAGGGACTGGACTGGCGTACCGGTGGGTATTGAAGTCTAAATCCTCGCCTAGGGTGCGGATGATGCCTGTCTCCTTGGAGCTGCAGAGACCATGGCAGATTACACAGAGGGAGGAGGAAGCAGGGTCCTGGGTGAGGGAGGGAGGGAGGAAGGGAGAGAGGGAAGGAAGACGGAGAGTGTAGTGTGATGGATGGGGAAATAACAAGAAAGCACGGCACGCCTGAGTTTCTCTTCATTGTAATCTGACTTTTCTTTTCGTCGCGTTCACCTCTCCATAGCTTTCATTTCTCCCCCTCATCCCCCTCCCTCCCTCCCTCCCTCCCTCCCTCCCTCCCTCACCTTGACAGAAAGGATGCCTGCAACTTTGTTTCCGGTCTTGGAGTTGACAAGTGTGAGAGAATGAGCGCTAGAGTAGGGATGGAGGGAGGGATAGAGGAAGGGCGGAAAGGTGAGGAGATGGTTGGGGGGTATTTTGAGGAAGAGGGAGGGACGGAGGGCGGGGCAATGGATGGCTGCAGGTCTCTCGAGTGAAAGTGCCTACCCAGGCGTGGAGATAGGTGCTTGTACTACCATGACGCTGCTGCTGCTGCTTTTCCGACTGCTCTTTCTAGAACGCCCTCGTGCTCTGCTGGGTACAGCGAGGTATGGGTTGGCCGGAGGGAGGGAAGGACGGCAGGGAAGAAAAGAAGGATGCTTGGCTTTGTTGCTACTGACACTATCTACAGAGACGAGAGAGGCTGAGTAGAGGACGAAGACAAGGGCGAGAAGGGAAATACAATTCAGGATGGATAGCATGGAGGAGTTGACAAGGGTCAAGTACGGGAGCGAGGAGGCTATCAGCGAGGACAAGAAGAGCAGCCTGGAAGGCAGCTGGTCTGGGGCCTCGAAGTGTAGCTGCTGGTGTCCGAGTGCCGTGTGCAGCAGTGGCTGCGCGTGTCTTTTCTGTGTTGTGTATAAAGTGTTTTACTGTGAATGCCAGTCGGCAGCAGGCTGCTCTCGCTTATCACGTATCAGGGGAGGGGAGGCACGAATCCGCTGTGGAATTTCAAGTTGGAGATAAAGGGGCGAGGTTTGTGTCACGGGGCAGCCCCGCACCGCTCGCACCTAGCGAGAGAGATCAGCTACCTACTGAATCAAGCCCATCACCCCACCAGCATCACAGGTAGACACTCCCATTGCGGAGATCGGCGCTCTCGTACATGCCGCTGGGGCTTTTTTTTTTGTTCTTTTCCAAGTAGTACTGCGCTCACCTAGCCTCCTGCCCCCTTCCTCCTGCTGCCGCAGCTGCTGCTGCTGGAACCTCTTGTAATAGTGACACCACAACTCGAGCGAGGAAGAAGCACCCAAGGATCAGGAGGATGGATGAGCTCGCTGCGCCGCCACCAGTATCACGGACGACCGCGACGATGACGATGAAAGCAGCAAGTAGCGGTAGCAAAGCTGAGGCCGCCCGAGCGGAGGTCAGCAGCCACACGAGGGGTAGAGCAAGGCGGCGGGAGGAAGGAGGACAGATCCTGAAGCATGGGGAAAGAGGAGGAGGAGGGGAAAGAGGGGGAGGTACTGGACGGGGAGAAGAGGAAGGAAGAAGAAGAAGAGGAGAAGAAGGAGGAGAAGAAGGAGGAGGAGAAGGAGGAGGTGGGCTAAGGTCTTCTTCATCCCAACCCCCCTCTATCTCCCTCACCAGGCCTCCCTTGCCCTCAAACCCACCAACATCACTATCTGGCAATGGTAATGGCACCAGAAGCAGAAGCCGAAGGAGGAGGAGGAGCAGCAGCAGCAGCAGCAGCAGCAGCAGCAGCAGCAGCAGCAGCAGCAGTCGGACGCGACCCCTGCCGTCATCTACAGCTTTGTTGGAGACTTGGATGGGGAGGGAGGGAAAGGAGGAGGGCGAGGGAGGGTCGGACCCTCCTCTCTGCACGTCAACCCCTACTGATGCAATGGGTCATGGTAGCCGCTGGAGGAGGAAGTCTTCACCGACAGCTGACGCAGGAGAGGGGGAAGGGCGGGATGGCGACGACGAGCGGGAGGAGGAGGAGGAGGAGGAGGGGGACAGGGAGAAAGGGAAGGAGGATGTGAACGAGGAGGAGGAGGGCGAGGAGGAGAGAGAGATGGAGGGGAGAGGTGAGGAGGGAGAGGGGGCAGCAGGGCATGTTGCCAGGTGGCCTGAGACAGGGGAGATGGAGAGCACGAGGAGGAGGGAGGCAGGGATGGGGCATGGAAGGAGGCGCCGCCCTCACCAACGAAGGGAGAAAGGGAGGGAAGGAGGGAGGGAGGGCGAGCAGGACGATGCCTCCTTGTCTTCCCTCTCCTCCTCCTCCTCCTCCTCTTCCTCCTCCTCCTCCTCCTCCTCCTCCTCCCTCCCATCCTCTTTCTCCCGCGGGGCGTCGTCGACCAGGAGCCAAGACTCGAAGAACAAATGGATCGCCCTGCCTTCATCTACGGTGAGGAAGGGAGGGAGGGAGGAAGGGAGGGAGAAAGGGAGGGGGGGAGGTGGGAGGGAGGGAGGAGGTCCTGAGGGAGGGAGGGAGGGAGGGAGGGAGGGAGACCACCAGAGGAATGCCATGATGCTTACAGGGACTCACCACTTTATCGGCTCCCTTCCCTCCCTCCCTCCCTCCCTCAGGACCTCCTCCCCCTTGCCTTCCTCACCCTCCTCGGTCTACTCGCCACCTTCTGGCAGTCCTCGTCCTCCTCCCCTTCCTCCTCCTCCTCCTCCCTCGCTTCCTCCTCGCCCAAGGCTGAGGGAGGGGGGGATGGAGCGAGGGAGGGAGGGGCACCTATCCTGTCCATGGTGATGGGCATGGCAGCTTATGGAGTGGTAGTGGTCTTGTCCCTAGGGGCGCTGAATGTAAGGAGGGAGGAAGGGAGGGAGGGAGGGGTGGGTCAGTGATATCCATGTCCATGGGCGTGCGGGAGGGAGGGAGGGAGGGAGGGAGGGGGAGATCGGGGGGGAGGCTGATTTGTGTTAAACTATGAATACTACCTCACTCCTCGATCTCTGCTTTTGTGCCCTCCCTCCCTCCCGCCTTCCCTCCCTCCCTCTGATTCAGCTGCTCTCCTCCCGTTTCGATCAAGAGGACAAGCTGGAGAGGCACCGAGAATCAGGCAAGGAGGGAGGGAGGGAGGGAGGGAGGGAGGGCGGGAAGGGAGGAGAGGGGACGAGTCATGCGCCCGGTCTGCCAGCCTCTCACTCTACCCCTCCCTCCCTCCCTCCCTCCCTCCCTCCCTCCCTCCTTTGTAGGTTGGATGACGTACCAGCACAGAGACCGATTCGGCCTTAGCGCCTGGCTCAGGTCGAGGAAAGGTGAGGAGGGGGGAAGAGGAAGGGGGGAGGAAGGGAGGGAAGGGAGGGAGGGGGGGAAAGGAGGGAGGGAGGGAAAGGAAGGGAGGGGGGTAGAACAAGACGAGACAGCTGGAAGTTAGCAAATCCATTCAACAAGGAACCGCTCCCACCCTCCCCCCCTCCCTCTCTCTCTCCCTCCCAGCCCGGGAGCAGGTGCCCTCTCGCCGCTTGAGCAGGGAGGACATAGAGGAGGATGAGGAGGAGGAGGAGAGGAAGGAGCGGAGGAAGAGGAGGAAGAAGAGAAGGAAACGAAAGGGGAAGGGGAGGCAAGGAAAGGGCCCGATTGGCGGCCAGAGAGGCGCCCAGCCAGGAGGGAGGGAGGCGGGAGCCCCCTCTCCCTCCCTTCCTCCCTCCCTCCCTCAGGAGGAGCAAGCCCAGCTGGCTGAGGCCCAAGGGCAAGTGCAGGCATTGCGGCGACAGATGCAGGTTCGGAGGGAGGGAGGGAGGGAGGGAGGGAGGGAGGAAAGGGGGGAGGGAAGGAGGGCGAAAAGGACTCACTATGTATTGATGTTGTGGTGTTTTACGTACCACCAGGAGAAAGCGCTGGAGGCCGAGAGGCAGGCCCAGGCCCTGGCCGCGGCACAGCAGCAGACAGTGCAGGTGAGGAAGGAGGGAAGAAAGGAAGGAGGGACGGAGACGTGATCGGCTAGGCGCAGCACGTCGACTCACAATTCCCCTTCCCTCCCTCCCTCCCTCCCTCCCTCCCTCCCTCCCTCAGGCTTCCCATGGAGGGGCCAATGAACAGCTCCTCCGCTCTATGAAGGAGGCCCTGTCGGCCGCTCGGGTCCAGAACACGTCCTTGCAGCTCCAGGTAGGGAGGGAGGGAGGAAGGGAGGGAGGGTGAGCGATGGTGTTTCTCGTTCTTGTCTATCTGCTGTGCCATGTTTCTCATCCTTGCCTTGTCGTTCCTCGCCTTGCTGCAGGTGAATTACTATGACTCGGAGCTTCACCGGGAACGGACACAACACTCGCAGTAAGTCGCCCCCTCCCCCCCTCCCTCCCCCCCTCCCTCCCTCCCTCGGGGGCTACTTACTGCCTTGGACGCCTTCCTGACGTCCCTCCCTTTCCCCATCCCTTCCACAGAGAAAAGGCCGAGCTTCTCTCCCGACAGCGACACGATCTTTCCACGCTCTTCTCCATGATGGTCGCCCACTCTCCTTGCTCTGTCCGAGAGGCGCTGACGGTATCTCCGCAGCCTCCCCCACTGCCCCTCCCACTCATTCCTTCCCCCTTTCTCATCCCCCCTCCTACCCCAACCACCCCGCTTTTCCCCCCTATTCCCCCGTGATGGCGCCCCCCCTCCCTTCCCTTTTCCGGGGGGCGTGACCGGCCCCCCCCCCCCCCCCCCTCCCTCCCTCCCTCCTCTCCTATCGACTTCAACTCACCGAGCCCGCCCAAATGACGCCTTCCTCCCTCCCTCCCTCCAGCTGACCCCCTCCGAGCCCCGCGCCGTGCTAGGCCTGCACCCGCCTTTCTCTATCCTCCACGTGAACAAATCCTGGTCTTCCCACTTCCACTGGGATGCCCACGAAATCGTAGGGTGAGTGCCCCGCCCTCCCTCCTTCCCTCCCTCCCTCCGGCATAACCGCCACTACTCCAAAAGGGCATTTTTCTAAGGTTGCTTACCCTCCTCCCTCCGCCCCTCCCTCAGGAACGACTTGGACTTCTTCAAGGGCGTGCCTCTGGAGGGCCTCACCTCCTGGAAGAGCCTGCTCGAGAGCGTCGGCTGGTAAGGACATGCGGTGTGGGGGTGTGGGAGTGTGGGTTAGTGATTTGAGTGTTTGTCGTACTGTGTGTATGTATGTGTGCTGGAAGAGCCTGCTCGAGAGCGTCGCCTGGTAAGGACACGTGTGCCCTTCATCCCCTCCTCCTTCCCTCCTTCCCTCCTTCTATACCCACCTCCCTCCATTCATCTCATATTCTTTCCCATCCCACGAACCACCACCCTCCCTCCCTCCCTCCCTCCCTCCCTCAGGTACGGCTACGCGGCCGCGGACGTGTTAATCCAGGGAGGAGGCGACACCTTCTTCGTGCAGTCCCTCCTCATCACCCCGCTCATCGAGGCCAGGTACCGAGCGAGGAAGCGGGGGAGGGAGGGAGGGAGGGAGGGAGGGAGGGAGGGTGCAGAGCCAAGCACGGCGACTCTCATTCATCCCGCCACGACCAAAACAGGAACCGCGTTCCTCCCTCCTCCTCCACCTCACCCCCTCCTCCTACTCTTCCTCCCCTTCCTCCTCCGATTCCCTTGCAAGGAGGAAGGGGGAGGGAGGGAGGGAAGGAGGGAGGGCCGGGGACCGAGGTCGTCCGTGTTGGCCATCTCGTTCGTTCCTCCGTGCGAAAAGTGCCGGAGCTGACAGAGGTAGACCTCCCCCCCCCCTTCCCTCCCTCCCTCCCTCCCTCCTTTTCCTCTTTTTTTTTACAATCCCCTCCCTTCGGTTCCATCTGCTCACTTTTCCGTCCTCCCTCCCTCCCTTTCTTCCACGGAACATGCAGAAGCTCTCTTTCACGCCCTCCATCGCTCACCACCCTTCCCTTCCTATCTCCCCCCCTCCTCCCCTCCTTTCCCCCCCCCCTCCCTCAGGATATGCGGCAGGCCCTCCGTCGCCCAGCCCCCGAGGCTCTTGCGGTTGTGGACCCCCCCTTGAGCGAGGGAAGGGGGGAGGAAGGGAGGGAGGAGGGGGTGGATCGGACGTCCCTGTCGGGGCTGAAGGCGACGGGCGATGAGGGGGCGGCGTGTCAGCTGTTGCTCATGCGGTCGGCGGGGAGGGAGGAAGGGAGGGAGAAAGGGAGGGGGAAAGGAAGGGAGGGAGGGAGGGAGAAAGGAGGTGAGGGGAATCTGGCACTGGATATATGCGGCTTAGTCCTCTTTCCCCCCTTCCCTCCTCCTCCCTCCCTCAGCTGCCAAGAGCAATCGCTCATGCAAAATCTGTGGACCCTCAGGGAGCTGGGTAACGAGTTCCCCCTCTTCCTCGTCGACCAGGGCGGGCGACTGCTCTCGGGGAACCTGGCCTTCTCCGTACGTCCCTTCCTCCCTCCCTCCCTCCCTCCCTCCCTCCCTCCCTCTCCCTCGTCGCGTCGACATCGGCAGGAAATGACTGCTCTCAGGAAATATCGCTCCTTGAGCATACCTCCATCTCCCACTCTCCCTCGTCTCCTCCCTCCCTCCCTCATCAAAACTTTCCTCTTTCTCCCCCGTCCAATTCCTCCCCCTTCCTCCCTTCCTCCCTCCCTCCCTCCCTCGTCCCTCCCTTCCTCCCTCTCCCAGGTCCTGACTCAACGGCCGATGCGAGAGATGGAAGGGCTTACCCTCGAGGCCCTCCTCGCCCTCCTTCTCCTCCTCATACTCCCCCAACATCACTACGAAGGAAGGGAAGGAGGGAGGGAGGGAGGGAGGGAAGTCGATTGGGAGAAAGGCTGGGAGGCGCGGTTGCGAGAGAGCGCAGATCGGTACGTGGTTGCTCTCTCTCCCTCCCTCCTTCCCCCTCCCTCTCTCCATCCGCCGCACCGCCCGCTGATCCGCCCACACAAATTCCTTCTCTCCCTCCCACCCTCCCTCCCGCCCTCCCTCAGAGCCAGCCCCAGCCCCTCGCCCGTCGTCGTCTCCTCCCCCCTCCCCTTCCCTCCTCCCCCCTCCTATTCTCCCACCGAGGAGGGAGGGCGGGAGAGAGAGCGGGAGGGAGGGCTTGCTCGAGACCGGCTAGTGCGGGTGTGGATGGTACGGCTGCCGGCGGCGGACAGCGCCTACATGGGCTGCCTCTCCCTTGTGTGAGGGAGGGAGGGAGGGAGGGAGGGAGGGTCAATTTTGCTGTGTATGGAGAATAATTGTATTTCAAGAGGAGGGAGGAAGGGAGGGAGGGAGAGAGGGAGAGGGAGCGTGCAGGTCGGGTTATACAAAAGGAAAGGAAGAAGGCAAAAGAATCACAAAGTGTCATGATTGGCGGTGTGGGCGTCGGTGTCGCTGTCACATCGGTGTGCTGATTCTTTGTGACACCTTTTTTGAATGTGCATTCATCTCCATTCGATTTGGTCAAAATATTGCTTGACCGACGACGCAAGTGCAAGTTAAGAGGATTCATTCGATCCGATCTGTCATATCCCCTCTTGCCATCTCCAGCATTCGTTCGATCCGATCTGTTATCTCGTGTCCTCTCTTGCCAACTACAGCAGCGTTCGTATCCCCTGTCGTCCTCGGGCACACCGAAGGTCGTGTGCACGAGTGTCGCCACGGACAAGATTTTTGTACACGCGCCGGGTGTTAGGATGTTGTGTGCCGCATTGTCGTCCCGAGGTACGCACTGTTTCCAGATATTGCACCAGGCGGTTCTCAAGGTGTCGTGTGTCGGAAGGTGTGTCGGAAGCACAACATCACGGCGACTGTCAACGAGCACCTCACGACCACGGTGCGCCACGCGAGTAGAACGGCAGGATCCCCGCATGGGCAATCCGATTGTGGGATTTAAGGTGCGAGAACATGCGGGGGCGTGAGATTCTAGCTATGTATGCGGGGAAGCGAAATGTCATGGACAGTTTTTCCTCAGGTCTGTCCTCGACCCGTGAAACCCTGAGAGGATGCTTTCGAGACTTTCTGTTTCCCCGGATACACAGCTATACTCTCGTGCACCCTCTTCTTCTCACATCGCAAATCCCACATACGGATTGCCCGCGTGATCACCTGGTGGTAAGCACACGAAAGCGGCACATACGCTTCTCAACTCTTTTTTCTCACTCATCTGTCCTCACGATGCTGTGATTCGCTCTCAAGCTGGCTTGAGGACACCTGTACAGGTGGTGGGTGTGGGGTAGAGGGGGGGGGGAAGGGAGGTCAGAGTAATAGTGATGGCCGGAGCGGGCGGGCTATCTTGAGGGGAGGGGTGTCGCTCCCCTTTCTTGCCCGACATCATGGAGGTGGTACAGCTGCGGCTGCTGCCCTCTATCCAATTTAATTTTTTCTGTCGGTGATTCCCCTTTTTCACGCATGCACCGTCGCTTTGTGCAGGGTCCTATCTTGAATGTGAGTGCTCTCTCGTGCTCTCGCATTTGAATCGTGGGAAATCGGCGAGGGATGTGTGACAAGTCGAGCAATGTCTGGATTTGGGGGAGGCATTTTACATGTCGCCGAACCCATCGTCTCCACGAACATTTTTTTCATCTTGGACACTAGAGAAACAAAATGTCGGAAATTGCAAGACTGTTCAACTTGTGCGTGTGCCATTTACCAGGATCTGCACCGTCCGTGGCTGCGTTAGTGATGCGTGGTGCTGGCATCGCCGACACGCCAACAGCGAGGACGAGGCAAGCCGGGGAGCCGGGCACATAAAATGCCCTCATTTAACTGCATGGGAATGCGACTCCCAAGCGAGGCACGAATTTCAGGGTCATTGTACAGCATGTGGAAAGGCACATTTTCTGGTCCATCTCACTCAACCCTGTGTTTTGGAGTTATCTAAATCATGTAGGCGTGAGGATTCATACGCATTCATTCGCATGGAAGAGACAAAAGAGCAGAGCGAAGCCGAGAGGCGCCGAGTTTGGAATTCAAAAAAAACATCCCTATTTCGCCTTCTTGTGCCGCCACCACCACCATCTGTTAGAAGTGCACAACATTTTTGACCTTCTATCTATCTGGATGAATTTGGTGATTCGTTTGAAACGGGCACTCATTCCTTTGCAAGCTTTTCAAACCCCCCTCCTTAGGTCCCATTCATCTGCTTGCCCTTACGTCTCTGCTGCCGCCTGTCCTTCTTTCGTGTCCCTTCTTCCCCCCTCTTTGCATACACACGTGCATGCACACATTCACTCACGCACACATAAATGGACACCAGTACAAGTCCTTCATAAAAAGCCGTTGGCCCTAGTGCCGGTGCATGAAAGCTGCGGGATTCAGACAGCTGCTGCATCGATGTCAGGACGGCTCAGAAGCCAGCCTCCCGTGCTTTCTGCGTGTCATTTTATCTTCCTTGCGAGGTCTCTCGGACACTCGCACGCTGACACTGCTAGGCCCGCAGTATGTACGCTTCGGTGAAGCGAAGAACGACCGGGCGCGAGGGAGGGAAGGATGCACGAGACAGCATGCTTGAACGCCTTCGAATCGCGAAGGGAGGAGCACCGACATGTGCCAGGTGAATATTATGAGCTCACAACACTCCACCCACCTCCCCTCCTCGCCACAGTACAGTGAGCCACCAAATCACTTAAGCAAGTGGAGTGGCAGGTCTACCATGGAGCGTCACGACCATCATCACCACTCCTACGGCCCTGAATCTTCTCCACCTACAGGGGCCGGCGACACTCACCGGCCTCAGCAGCCGCAGCAGCAGCGCCACCGCTGCCTTCAGCAATCTTCATTAGTACCAACAGGATCGCAGTACATCTCGCCCTCGTACCTGTCGCGGGAAGGAAAGGTGAGCTTAGAGAAGGGGGAGGAGACTAAGAAGCTCGGAGGTGGGAAGGGAGGAAGGAAGGGAGGGAGGGAGGGAGGGAGGGAGAGAGTGGCAAGACACGACAAACAGGCAGGCTGGGGTGTGCTCATTACATATGCGTCTGAGTCGCTTCATTTTTAGGTCTTTATGAAGGCTGCTTGTTGCGTGTACTCATCTTTCTCCCTCCCTCTTCCCTCCCCTTTCATCTTTCTCTTTAGCTGTACATGCCCACGCCATCTCCGACTTCGCCACCTCCGCCAGCCACGGCTTCCTCCCCCTCCTCCCCCTATCCCCCCCCTACACCTCCTCCTCTTCTTCGGTCTTCACCCTCGTTTTCCTCTCCCTCCTCGGCCGCCACCGCCCCTGGGACGTGTGTCAATGGTGCCAACAGCAACGGCGGCAACAGCAGCAGCAGCAGAAGCAGCAGCAGCAGCAGCAGCAGCAGCGACAGCAGGCGGACAGGGATCCTTCTGGTGCAAGCAGTAGTGGCGGGGGACGTGGCTGAGGTGAGAAAGGAGGGAGGGAGGGAGGGAGGGAGGGACGAAGGGAGGGATCTTCTGCTGCTCTTTGACCACTCACATTCCCCCCCCCGTCTTACCCCTCCCTCCCTCCCTCCCTCAGGTGCAGCGTCTCGTGGCAGCCTACCCGGAACTGGGCCGAGTCTTAACGGCCGCAGACATGCAGGGAAGGACGACGGCGTTGATCGAGGCCGCGCAGAGGGGGCACGTGCAGGTAGGGAGGAAGAGAGGGAAGGAGGGAGGGAGGAGGGGACGACAGCGCTGATGGGAGGCGGCGCAGAGGGGGGTAAAATCAGGAAAGAAAGGATGGAGGGAGTGGAGGAAATGGGGAAGGGAATGAGGGCTATTGACAATCAGCAGGGGACGGTAAAATTAAAAAACTCTGTCTGTGACCTCCTCTTTGCCTCCTCCCTCCCTCCCGCAGATGGTTCTCTACCTCCTCCGACGAGGCGCGGGCATCGATCAGGTGGGCGAGAAACACCGCACGGCACTCTATTGGGCAGCCAACAAGGTGGGTGCAGAGGGAGGGAGGGAGGGAGGGCGTCTCGAACGACGGAGGGAAAGGCACCATCATGCCCACACCCCTCCCTCCCCCCCTCCCTCCCCCAGGGCCAGGTCGACGTGGTCTTGACCCTCCTCTCCCACCGCGCAGACCCGAGCCGTTCCGATCTTCGAGGACGAACTCCTCTCCTCACGGCTGCATCTCAGGTAGGGAGTCCTTCCCTCCCTCCTTCCCTCCCTCCCTTCTCTTCTTTCATTCGTCGTTCTAACCGGCCCGCCTTTTCTCCCTCCCTCCCTCCCTCCCTCCCCCCCCCCCCCCCCCCCCCCCCCCCCCCCCCCCCCCCCCCGGG
>Ga0160420_100426_pt1 | contig 18733 bp, 27 predicted proteins | sample CelAP2metagpilot_FD_108197 | JGI IMG/M metagenome (GOLD analysis project Ga0160420, IMG submission 108197) | Phycosphere-associated microbial communities from algal ponds in Kailua-Kona, Hawaii, USA - Cellana AP2-5-5 metagenome pilot | ecosystem: Engineered > Artificial ecosystem > Aquaculture >... | reverse complement strand
GGAGGGGGGGGGTTTGAGGGGGGGGGGGGTTTTAGCCCCTCGTTCGGGGGTGGGGGGGTTTGGGGGGGGGGGGGGGGGGGGGGTTAGGGGGGGGGGGGGGGGGGGGGGGGGGGGAGGGAGGGATAAGGAAGGGGGTTGCCACCATTGCAGTCACTGGCTTCGTTGCACCTGCACCGTCAGATGCAGGCGGACACATCAGCAGCAGCAGTAGCAGTGGCAGAAGGGAAGGAGGGGCAAGTGGAGGCGGAAAGGGGGGGATTGAAAGCAAAAGAAGTCTGTGAGAAAATGGAAGAGGAAGGGAGGGAGGGAGGGAGGGAGGGAGGGAGGGACGGCGTGTCTGGTAAGTTGATCCCTTTTTTAAGTTATTGGTATTTCTTTTGTATGCATAGGAGGAGAGAGGACGTGGCAGCAGTAGCAGCACCAGCACCAGCACCAGCAGCATTCCAGAAGCAACAAGAGCATTATCATTTTTGGCAGCAGCAACACCACCACCAGCATTAGCAGGAGGGAGGAAGGACAGACGAAATAAATATGACTGCACTCGTATGTAGGTAAATAGAAGCGAACGTACAGACGACGAAGAGGGCAAATGAATTGAAAGGGGAGGGAGGGAGTGGAAACTACAGACATTTTTAGACTGCTGCTGCTGCTGTCGCGTCGACGTTTTTTTACCCTCCAGCAGCAGCAGCAATCGGTAAAAGGAAAAGAACAAGAGGGGGGAAAACTTTTCCCCTCTAAAACAAAGGGAGCAAAATGGAAAGAAGGAGGATCCAAAGCAAGATAGCTTTCCTTAAAATTTTAAATTTCGTTTCATTGCTCCTCCTCGGACCAGTAATTCTTACCTTCTCTTTAAACTACGGGTGGGTGTGTGATAATGAATTTACAGCAAACAACCTAGTCGGTCCCACATCGCCCGGACAATCGTACTTTTCTCCTCCCTCTCTCTCTCTCTCTCTCTCTCTCTCTCTCTCTCTCTCTCTTCTCTCACTCTTTTCTTCTCTCTCTCTCTCTTCTCCTCTCTCTCTTCCTCCCCCTCTTTCCCTTTCTCTCATCCTCTCACCTCGTCTAATGGCCCTGGAAATAGTCAGCATATCTCGTGACCACCGGCGCTTTGCCCGCACATTCATCGCAATGGTAGACCTCCAGCTCTGTTGTGATGAGGCGGGAAGACAATGACATGGGAGGGACGAGAAGAGGAAGGAAGGAAGAAGGGAGAAAAGACGTGAGCAATAAGATATCCAATGTGGGCTTCCCTGCCATTTTCCTGTCTTATATGTATGGAAGTTTCCTTCCCTCCTCCTTCCCTCCTCCCTCCCTTCCTCCCTACCTCCCTACCTGCCTGCCTACCTACCTACCTCCCTTTTTCCCTCCCTCCCTCCCTCCCTCCCTCCCTACCGGGGTATTGATCCTGCATTATGGACCGTAGAAACGGCGGATTCCCGCACAAGGCACCGCTTCCACAGGCCTTGGACGCTGCCCCTGCGCTTTTGGGGCCCTTGGCCAGGATGGACCTGTAAAACATCACAATGCTCTTGGCAGGGTGCACCTGCGCAGATTCCAACGGGAGAAATATGGCGTCGTCGCTCCAAAAGCCACAATCCCGAGCCTTTTGTTCGTTGAGGGCTACCCGGATCTCGACCCACCCGTCCCAGGAGGAGTTGCGGTTATAGAAGCGTTCCATACCCTTGCCATCGATGGAGGCTATGGTGGGGAAAAAACCGTCAGCCGTTGACATGGAGACGTAACGGACTTCGTATTCGCCGACGTTGGCGACTTTGATGTCCGAGAAGAGGGCATTCGCGAGGGTGGGAAGCTTGAAGCGGACCTAGGGCAAGAAGGGAGGGAGAGAGGGAAGGGGGGGGGAATGAATGAGGGGCAGATGGGGGAGGGTGTCGAATTTATTCATGGTTTACTTGATTGATACATCGGGTGCGGGATCTAAGGACTAAGTAAAAGCCGCCGACGAGGCAGAAAAAGTTTAATTCGGACCTGGCACAAATATGGAAGCGGAAAAGGGGGGAAAGAGAGGGAGGGGGGAAAGGAGGGAGGGAAGCACCTTCAAGAGCGTGTTCAGGTAATAAGTCCAGTCGTTGTACGGGTTGATGCAGTACATCATGTAGGGGGAGTCGATGGACTGACGTGCGATGGCCAGGCTGGGGTCAAGCCAGTCACCTTGGAAGAGGACGAAGGAGACGTTCCCTTTCGAGGGGTTCATCGGGCAGTTCATGTCGCGGAGAACCTGCGAGGGAAAATGAATGAATCAATAAATATTGAAAAATAAATATTGAAAAATAAAAGATTTAATGCATGTATTTCCAAAAACGGATTGATGAATAGATATATCAACAGGTATGCATTTAAAAAAAGACCGAGTAAATGAATATAATACAACGTACACACATTTGTATACATATAAATAATATACACACACATAAATATATATATATATCTAAATATGTATATAATATGAATAAATTAAAAAATAATCAAAAATAATTTAAAATATATTAGAAAATAGCAGACACTCACCGGAATCACCCCGTACCCCTCCGTCCCGCTGGACCGCGGGTATTGGATCTCATAGAAAATATTGCTTAAGTCTGCCAGCAATTTTTCCTCATGAGAGGAGCACCGCGGCAAGGCCCTCCACTCCCTTTTCCCCTCGCCCATGTCATGGGCCATGTACATCGTCGGAGGTTCAAGGTCGATGATCGAGGTCGAAGGAGGGAGGGAGGGATCTACCTTGTACATGCGGAGAATGAGCTGGTTGACTGGGTTGCTCGGAAGGCGGAGCTCGTTCGTATACCCCTCCTGGCCGCTGGGGGTGAAGTAAACTTCGTAGCCTGGGAGGAGGGGGGGGAAGGGAGAAAGGATGAAGGGATGGATGGAGGGAAAGAAGAGAAGGAAAGAAATGTCATTCGGTATTTGTTTTTCCCTCCCTTCCTCCCTCCCTCCCTCTCTCCCTGCTCACCTCCAGTCTCGTCCGGCGTAATGCTGCCGTTCGAAAAAGGGTTTTGCCCCCACAGTGGCTTCACCTGCCAACCAATAGGGAAAGAGTGAGAAGGAGTATGAGAAAAGGAGAGGGAGGTGACTCGAAGGGTATTATCAAGGTCTAAGGGCGCAGACAATAAAGGAGAGTGGGGAAAGAGGAGGGAGGGAGGGAGGGAAAGAACGAAGGCCCAAGGGATGCGGTAGTACGCACATTCATGTCCGTGATCTTCTGGTCCGGCTCTGCGGACTGCTGCGACGCATAGACTTGATATGAAAAGTAGATGGACTTGGGGAACTTGCCCTTGAATTTATAGGCCACGTTAGCACCGGAGCCCCTAACGAGCTGGCCCCAGTAGACGGCGTTGGGGTCGATGAGGCCAAAAGCGGTGTAGTTCATCTGAAGGCGGAAGGGAGGGCGCGTGAGCGAAGAGAAATAAGGAGGGGAGGAAGAGTAGGAGAGAGGAAGAGAGGGAGGGACGTACCGCGTATTTGGCATGAAAGTAGCAGTGTGGCCAAGTGATGCCTCTGGGGGTGTCATTCGTATCCACGTCCCACTCAATCGCCTCGCGCTTATCCTGATCCTCCCCTGGCGGTATCAAAACCACGGCATTAGTAATAGCAACTGGTGCAGCAGCAACAGCAACTTCAGCAGCAGCAGCAGCAGCAGTAGAAGCAGCAGAAGCCGGTATTACCCTCTCATTCTCGACCCCATATGTGGGTGCGGCAATGAATGCCCCGCCTTCCGGGTCAATTTCTACTTCACTTATCGCATCGTACCCGTCGTCCAAAGTGAGTTCTTCCATCCCCTGAAGGGCGTCGGCGTTGGTCTGTCGCCGAAGCTTCTGGCCATGGCTTTGGGAGATTACACTGTAGGAAGATGGAGGGGGATTGGGGGAAGGATGGTGATGAGATGAAGAAGAGACATTACACTTAAGGAAGATTGAGAAGGGGCGGGAGGGAGGCGGGAGAAAATAAGTAAAGAGAACGAGGCCGAATGTCAAGGAAGGCGTCTTGATAAGGGATGGGATGGAGGATATTAGACTAGGCTAGCCCACCCGCCTTCCCCATGCTTTCTTGCTAACTCTGACCACTAGCCCCTGCCCAAGACCCACACTGTGTACTGGATGTATCGCTTGGCGCAAGACGTTGTGCATTTCTTTTCCTTACCTAAGAGAGGAAAGCAGCGCCAAGCAAACTCTGAGAGTCCTCCGCATCCTTCCCCGTTTCCTGACACAAGGAAACTGGCCCTAGTGTTCTAGGGTAGAATAGACAAAGAAGACATGGAGCGTGAGAACGATTGACGATTGCTGTGTATGGAGAAAGGTAGTCAAAATATATAGGGATTGGATGAATAGGCGCGCTATGGGAGGAGGGGAGAGTGTCTGGGATGTGGTGGCAAGATGGGGAGGACTTCCATCTCTTTCTGCCGACAATCGACAACCGCGTAATAGGTATTTTCCATGGAGCGAGGCACATATAAATAGATGCGGTGCGCCAAAGGATCAACATCATTCTCTGCTGAACACAATCGTTTCTTTCTTGCGACTCGTGCGCCTGGACTCATCGCGTGGGTGTAAAGAGAGGGGAAGGAACACATAGGTCGACATCGCTCAAGCCAACGAGTTTTTTGAAAATCGGATACTCAAATATTTTCGGCATATGTAGCACGCACACAGTCAAACCGGAACGCCCCCACCCCCATCATAGAGAGGTACTCAGGCACTTAACTCCCCATAGGATGGAAGAAATGTTAATCGCGGGTAGGACTCAACAAGGACAGGTTCCAGGTAAAGGAAAAGGCAGGTAAAGAAACGCCTGCCATACAGTTGAAATGACGTGTCTTCGCGCATCCAAAAATGTAATAAATGGCGTTTTGGTTCTTTGTACACCCACACATGCAAACACACACGCATGCATTGTATTCCTTTAACCCATGACCCCTTTCAAGGCACCCGCGGCTGCAGCCCGGGCGGCATCGGCTGTCTTGGCTTGTAATTCTTGTTGCATGCCCATGATCTAGGAAGGGAGAGAGGAGGAGGGAGGAAAGGAAGGAGGGAGGAAAGGAGGGTGGCATTGTGAGATTATGAGAACATCTACGACAGTGGAGAGTGAATCGCTGCTAGCCTCCTTTATCCAGTCCAAGACAAAACGAAATGCGCGGAAGCCAGATTGACTGATAGCAGGGCACAACTCTTGGTCGAAAGCAGATGCACGCACACTACTCTGCACACGTACACGTATAGTTCCACAGTTTTATACAAGATTAGCTTACCTTGCTGCCGAGCTCCTCAGCCTCCTTTTGCTTGGCCTGAATCTTTCCGTCAAAGTCCTCCCTGAATGATACAAGAGAAAAAATGAGAAACGAGATCATTTGTAGACTACTGCGTTGCCCCCATTGCACCATCCCTCGTTCCTTCTCTCCCTCCTTCCCCCTTCAACTAACATCGAGCCCTTGATCAATTCCAACCGCTTTTCCACATTTTGCTTGGCGTCCTCCACCTCCACACGTAACAGCACGGGCCCCATCATTTTAAAGACGTTGTCGCCGCTTTCCAAGGCCTCTAACTCCTGTATTTTTCATGTTGTGGGCGGTTGGGTGGCGGTGAGAATAACAGTACGAAGAGGGTAAGGAGGGTTGAATAGAATTTCAGACAAATTGTGCGTGGGTGATTTTCTGGGCATAAGTGTAAGTGGAGGAGTGGACGATGAAGGGACAATAAGAATTGTAGGTGATGGCTTGACTATATTCCACGTGCTTCCATTCTTATCATCCTTCCCCTTTTAAAAATTGTGCTTGGATTCGTTTACGTTCTTCTCATCTCTATTACCCCCTTCAGTCATCTCAGAGAGGGAGTGGATTAAGGAATTATAGGGCTGGCCAACAGACGGTCATAAGACCTGCCCATGGCGGCAACGACTTCAGTCATCCAAGCCACAGATACACCAGTGTCGAGGTGTATCCGTATTTCCATTTAGCACCATCACTGGTGGAGAAACTTGTAAGTTCGACACGGTTGAATCCATGCGGCAAAAGAAACACAATTGCCCGTCCTTTTCTTCTCGGCCTGCCCAACTAGTGCTTCTATCATCTCCCTTCGCCTCTCCCGCTCGCCATGTATATGTCTGCTAAGCCAAGCCGCCTCACAGCGCTACATCTTGGAGTCGAAACACGGCTCGATCGAAGACCGTTGTCCCTTATTTCCTTCCCATACGTCCTCCCGTCTCTCCCTCCAGTCCTCCCCTCTCCATCGCTTGCAGCGACCTCCAAAACGAAAGTCGTGCATCTTGTCCGATGATCAGATACCTCGTCATTCTCCTTCCTCTTCATCCTCCCACCCTTCATCCTCTCCCCACTCCCTACCTGCTGCACCATGCCATTCTCATTTGCTTGCTGCATTGCTAGTTGCCTCCGGGCCATGAGCTCCTGCGTCTCGGCCTCCAGGGCCTTGTACTTCTTGAGGGCGTCATCGATGCCGCCTGCACTCATAACTCTTGCCCGTGCGTCGTCTACCTAGCTCGCGAATGAAAATCTTGGCCGCGAGTCTATAAATGTGGTGTGTAGATTGCGTATAAAGTATTTCTCTGGGGGAGGGCTTTGTTCGATGCACGGAATACACCATTTCGATTCTAGCGACAGGCCTGTGTGGAAAAGGACACTTATCGGACGGATCTACCCTCGTACACGACCTCTACGTCTCTATGTGACTGCCATATGCATGTGGTTATAATGTTTGCGTCTGTCACTCCATTTCTAGCCTTGGGTTTGCGTTTGGTGAGCCGAAAACCGAGGGCCTGCTTTTCACGCTCCCCTCCCTCTCCCATTCCCAACATCATCATCGTCATAATCGCACAAGGCACTGCTGAGAACACCCTGACATGTCATTATGCACACACATGTACACAGAACCACAGCGCCATCCACGATGCTGGCCCGGGCAGTCCAAGTGGCCGTGAGGTGCCGGGGGGGCGCCGTGGCAGCCCTTCGAAATGGGAGCATCCCCGCCGTTGTCGCCACTGCTCCCATTCGATGCCTTGCCAGCACTCCAGTCACGGTAAGCACGATAAACGCCCTGCTAAACCTCCCTATCGCCTATCTTGTCGCCGTCCTCTGCCCCCTCTTTCTGTTATCGGGGGGTGTGAGACCAGGGGCATGAATCGAACGCGTGACTGGTCGTTGGACAAGCCCGCTTAACCCTCTCATCCCTCCCTCCTCCCCTCCTTCCTTCCCGCCGATTTCCCATCCTGCTTTCCCCCCTTCCTAGGAAACGGACGAATACATCATCTTCCCTCGCGAGGCTCCCGGCCTGGACTACAAGCTAAACTGGTCGTTGAACGGCGACGATGTCACACCGGCCGGCAATGCCTACCGTAATTTAGACGCATCTCAATTGAAGGGGAAGAAGGCAGGAAAGGAGGGAGGGAAGGAGGTCAAGCTGCTCGAGGCAGGGGATACGGTGCCTTTCGAGACGTTTGATGCACATTTGGCGGATGTGAAGGCGACGTTGGTAAGGAAAAATATTGAAAATTTAGGGAGAGAGAGGGAGAGAGGGGAAGGAGGATGGGAAGAAAGCAAGCTGAGTGTGATTGCAACATGCACGCATAATACCTTAACCCTCTCCTTTCCTCTCTGCCTTCCTCCCTTCCTTCCTCCCTCCTTTGCTTGCAGGAAAAAGCCACCGATTTGTATGTAGAAGATGGCTCCAGCAAAGGCGGTGCTTTTAACGTGCGTGTCATAGCCGACAGCCCCGCCTACGCCCTGGCTGCAAAGGCTTTGTTGGAACAAGCACAAACCAGAAGTAGCACTTGGCCGTTCACCAAGAGTGTGGTTGTGTATGCTGCGGGGGGCGCCAAGGCGTTTGCTGGCGTGATGTTTTCGGGGGGGAAGGCAGGGGAGGTGACTGGTAAGGGGGGAGATCGGCGAGGGAGGGAGGGAGGAAGGGAGGGGGTGTTAATGCAGATGTCGGAGAGGAATTCAGCGATTAGCCCAGCGTTTGCGCAACAATTTATGTGTTGAAAATACAGAATTTCTCAACGCATCCACCCTCTCTTCACAACTTGCGACAGGTGCGACGGTGGCGTTGGGTGGCGTCCCGGCCACGGCAATCAAGAGTGCGATGAGCCTGGTGGCGGAAGCGATGAAGAAGTGAAGGCCATCACATCACAAAGAACAAGTAGGTGGCCATTTTATAGCAGATTGTTGAAATAGTGCAGTGATTGTGTGGCTCCGCTAGGGGGAAGGGAGGAGGGAGGGAAGGATAGAGGAAGGGAGGAGGGAGCTGCAGACTTGTGTATGACTGATGATTTACGTGCCCGGTGGCGGACGAAGGACACGACAAAGAAAGAAAAGACGAAACTCACATGAGGTACTCGGCACGTAAAACTCAGGAAGTACCACTCTTATGCAATTTTTCAATGTGTTGTCTATGTTGTTCAACCACTAACAGACAGTTGGGAAATCGCGTGTTTCTACAAGTTGCGAGCTTGCCACTGAAACGGCAAGTACAACTAAGAAATGGTCAGTTTTTTCGTACCTGGTCCAATATGGCGTTGAGATAAGGCCCTTCATGTGAATGTAAGAGTAACATCTCTGCTTGCTATAATGGTAAATTGCTTGCGAAAATACTTGACCGAGCTCTGATTTGTGCTGCTTTCGCTAACGTCAATATGAAGTGATGATTCTCGGTTCTTGGTGAGCTTTGTCACGGTCGGACCCGGCCATGCTTCAATACCTCATACTCGTTTGCGTCTTTGATTTACTTACACACATACACACATGCAAAGATAATGACCAGCTCTTCGAATCAAACGACGCAGCAGACCATGTTTGGCTACATTGGTATACATTGGTACGCTTTCACTTATTTGCTGACTTAGGATCACGCGCAGCAGCAGCAGCAGTAGCAGCAGTAGCAGCAGTAGCAGCAGTAGCATATTTACTCAACAGCGGCAAGAGCAGCAGCTGCTTCAAGAAAAGGAACATTAAGCATACCATTGGTCACACCACCGTCCTGTCCAGACCCCCACCGCTCGATCTGGCTTCAAAAGCGGCACCAGCAAAAGCAGCAAAAGCAAGAATGCCAACGGCAGTAGCAGTAGCTCCGGCAGCAGTAGCCTTCCCAGCTTACTTACTTCTCCTCATCGATACATTGCTGGCATCACAAGATTACGGCGCCGGACTTTCATGGCCACCGAAGATTTTCCCGCTGACATCATTTACTCCTTTATCTTATAGCATCATTACCAACAGCAGTAGTAGTAGCAGCATCAGAAGTTGTAGCGATATTAACAGCCGCAGCATTTTCCGATTTGGACAAAAGCTGAAGTGCAGTCCTTCTTCCTACCCGGGGAGTGCGCAGCCTATCATCTTCGCCCTCTCTTCACAAACACCTTTCCAGCCGAAACCGTTTCTCGTCTTTGCTTCACGGGATTCTGTGCACGTTTTTCTTCTCTTCCTCTTCCTTCTCGCGTGGCGACGGTCTGTAGCAGCAGCAGTAAGGGTCGTTGCACCACTAGAAGAGTGCTCGCACTTCCAGCAACAACAGCAGGAACAGCAGTTGGGGCAGCACCCTCGCCTTGAGGGGAAGGGGCTCGTCAAGGTCCTTCTCTCTCTCCACCCCGTCTCCATCCTCATCTTCATTTTCTTACAGCACCATATCATCGCCCGCAGCATCCTCCTCTTTCTCCTCTTCCTCCTCCTCCCCCTCAATCTTCTCTTTCTCCCCCTTCTCTCCATCGTCGCCGCTATTAAAGCCTTATTGTATTTGCCTTAGGACGGACACGACCACCAGCGTTTATCTTTGGTGAGGGTCCGATTGAGGGAGCGAGGGATGGAGGGCAAGGAAGTGAGATGGTTGGGATGGATCGTTGGGCTGTACATGTGTATGAATCCTGGCTCTAACCCTCAGGCATGACCTGTTAGAAATTGGATGGGGAGGACGTTAGACAAGATAGTGTGTGCAGCGTGTTTAAGAAGAGGGCGAGGAACAGCTTCACGGGAAAGTAAGGCTTTCGGTTCCTTTTCTCGGTTCTCGGTTAGCAATATAGTTAATCCCCTCCTTATTCCTTTTTTGATTCGTGTCTGTTTGAGCGGGAATACTTCCGCATTGGCTCTCTATATTTTCTATAATCATCTACTCACACAATCTTTGTATTTTTCGTGTCTCTTTTCTGATATTGCCATTTCATCCCAAACATGTCTTTGTATCTTTTTCTCTTTGTTTTCCCCGTTGTTACTTCCACCTCTTATCTCTTATCCGATGCCTGCCTATATCATCGGTCATTTTACTACACCCCTTCCTTTCCATTACGGGCGTTGAAATCACCCCACTTGAAAATAAATTCAAAAAGCTGCCACATTTTTGTTTGGGTGAAGTAGTCGTCTTCGTTCCGGTCTCAAATCCAACCTTCTCATATGACAACTGGTAGACAACACCTCAAAAATTCCTTCACATATCTACTTCCTAGACAGCAAGATCAAAATCGCTTCTTACACCGATATATTCCCATGCCACAAACACCACTTTCGCCAACTTACCCACTTCTCCTCCAATTCCTTCAGCGCTCCAACCCGTCCCTGCAGTTTTCCCATCTCAGACGTCCCTCACAGAGTATCTCTTTCCTCTTATGTTCCTCTTCTTTTCCTCTTTCCCCCCCTTCTCTTTCTCTTTTATTATTTCTGTGCTTTCCGCTGTTGAATCGCCGCCTGCGCTGCTGCCAGACGCGCGATAGGCACACGGAAAGGGGAACAGGACACCGAATCCAAGCCCAGCTCCTGGCAAAACAGAAGGCTCTTGGGATCGCCCCCCTGCTCGCCGCACAGACCAAACAGCTTCTTGGCCCCTCCTTCCGCCCCGCGCACGCCGTCCACGGCCATGCGCATCAGCTGTCCAACCCCGTCCACGTCAATCGTCTCGAACGGATCCTTGTCCAGTATCTTCTCCTCCAGGTACCGTGGCAAGAACCCGCCAATGTCATCCCGCGAGAAGCCAAAGGTGGACTGGGTCAAGTCATTCGTTCCAAAACTGGCGAATTCGATCATAGGCGCCAGCTGCCTCGCATTCAGACACGCCCGCGGCAACTCAAGCATCGTCCCTACCTTGTATTTTAGTTGCCCTTCCATCCCCTTTGCCTTCATCACCGCCTCCGCCGTTGCATGGACCAGTGCCGAAGCCACCTCCAATTCCGTCGCCACCGACACCAGTGGAATCATGATCTCAGGGCGAGGGTCAAACCCGTTCGCCTTTGCCTCCAAGGCCGCGGAGATGACTGCCCGTGCCTGCATTTCCGTTATTTCGGGGAAGGCCAACCCCAACCGACACCCTCGCAGACCCAGCATTGGATTTACTTCTTCCAGGGCTTTGATTTTACTCGCCACCACCGTGACGTCCTTCCCAATCCGCTTCGCCAAGGCCGCAATATCCCCCGCGTCGGACGGCAGGAACTCGTGCAAAGGCGGGTCGAGCAATCGAAACGTCACAGGATACCCGGACATAACCTCAAATATCTCCCGCATATCTTCCTTCTGGAACACAAACAATTTCTCCAAGGCCGCCAGACGCTCTGTCTTATCGTTTGCCAGGATCATCTCCCTGACCACGTCAATCCGCTTGGGATCGAAAAACATATGCTCCGTCCGGGACAACCCGATCCCTTCCGCGCCCAACTCCCTCGCTTTCCTCGCGTCATTGGGAGTATCAGCATTGGCTTTCACCTTCATCGTCCGACATTCATCCGCCCATTCCAACACAGTCTGAAAATTTGCGTCCGACGTCGACCGAATAAGAGCCACCTTACCCTCCATGACCTCGCCCGTAGCGCCGTCGATGGTGATGGTGTCCCCCTTTTTCAACACCTTGCCGGAGCGGAGCAGGGTGAGGGTCTCGCGGCCGGCATCCACCTCGATCTCGTGGCAGCCGCTGACGCAGGGGGCGCCCATACCACGGGCAACGACTGCGGCGTGGGAGGTCATGCCCCCGTGCTGCGTTAGGACACCCTTGGCGCTCTGGAGGAACGGAAGGAGAGGGAGGGAGGGATGGGGGGAGGGGAGGTGAGAGGCAAGGGCCAGAGAGACAGAGAGAGGAAGTCAAGTCGCCCGGGTTCTTGGTGTCATGTTCTCCTTCCTTCCCTCCCTCCTTCCTTCCCTCCCTCCTTCCTTCCCCCCCTCCTTCCCTCCCTCCCCTTTCTCCCTCCCTCCCTCCTCCTCACCTTCATGCCATGCACGTCTTCGGCCGTGGTCTCCTTCCGCACCAAGACGACTTCCATTCCTTGTTTCGCCAATATCTCCGCCTCGTCCGAGGTAAAACACAGAGTCCCCGTTCCTACCCCTGGAGAGGCCGGGAGCCCTTTGGCAACGACCGTCTTGGCCGCACTTGGGTCGATGGTCGGGTGGAGAAAGAAGTCCATCTGCTTGGCGTCGATGCGGAGGAGGGCTTCCTCCTTGCTGATGAGGCCCTCGGACACCATTTCCACGGCTGGGAAGGGGGAGGGACGGAGGGAGGGAGGGGGGAAGGGAGGATGTGAGTGCATGTGAGGGACTCGAAATTATTGATCGCTCCTCCCTCCCTCCCTCCCTCCCTACCCATAGTGACGGCGGCCTTGGCTGTGCGTTTTCCAGAGCGGCATTGAAGGACGTAGAGCTTGTCTTTCTCGACGGTGAACTCAATGTCTAAGGGAGGGGAGGCGACGGGGGTGGGGGGGGAGGGAGGGAGGGAGGGACGGCTCAGTCCAATTGAAGAAGTGAGTCGAGGAAGAAAGAAACTAAGGGAGGATGGGTGGAAGGAAGGAAGCTTACCCTGCATATCCCTGTAGTGCGTTTCGAGCAGATCAAAGACCTTTAACAACTCGTCGTACACACGGGGGCTCTGTGCGCGGAGGCCCACGAGGTCTTCCGGTGTACGTATGCCGGCAACCACATCCTCCCCGCATGCGTTGGGGAGATACTCCTTAAGGGGAAAGAGAGGAAGGAAGGAAGGGAGGGAGGGAGGGAGGGAGGGAAAACGGTTGGACAGCGACCTCTACCAACACGTGCGCGGCCTCCGCCTGAGCAGTATCGACCTGAAGGTGACAAAGAGCGGAAGAAAGGGAAGGCACCAGGGAGGGAGGGAGGGAGGGAGGGAGGGAGGGAAAGGCGCGTACCCCGAAATGAACATTCTCGCCAGTGCTCGGATTGCGGGTGAAGGCCACGCCGGTGCCTGAGTCCTGGCCCATGTTGCCAAACACCATACTCTGGCAGGGATGGAGAGAGGGAGGGAGGGAGGGAGGAGAGGGTGGGACACGAAACGTCACGCAATAGGGGGGGGGGATCTGAAGGTCAAAGTAGTCCCTTCATCCTTCCCGTCCTTCCCTCTTCCCCTTCCCTCCCTCCCTCCCTCCCTCACTGGTTCCCACCTGCACCGTCACCCCCGTGCCTAAGGTGTCCGGGATGTCGTTGTACTGCCTGTACTTGATGGCCCGGGGCGTCATCCAGGAAGAAAAAACGGCGCGAATCGCCAGCTGGAGCTGCTCGTGTGGGTCGGACGGGACGTGCGTCACTCCCTGGTAGAGCTTGACGATGGCCTTCCAGTCGTCAGCTGTCATGTCCGTGTCTTGCGTGTAAGCCTTACCAGCCTTGTACTGGCTCAAAATATCATCGAATTTTTCCATCTTTACGCCCAGGACCACGTTGGAGAACATCTGGTGGAGGGAGAGAGGGAAAGAGGGTGGAATGGAGAGGGAGGCCAGGAGAGAGGAGAAAAGTGATTCAAAGTATTCCCCGGGGGGGAGGAGGAGGGATGGCAACGACGAAAGGGAGTGCGGGAGGGCAGAAGGGCGGGAGGGAGGGCGGGAGTGGCACCTGAATAAAGCGGCGGTAGGTGTCATAGACCCAACGGGGATTGCCGCTTTTGGCGGAAAGAGCCTCGGCCACTTCGTCGTTCATGCCCAGGGAGAGGACTTGGAGGTGGGTGAGGGGGGAGGGAGGAAAGGAGGGAGGGAAGGAGAGGAAGGTTAGGTTTGTTTGGAAGAGGGAGAGGCTCTCATAGGATCATTGAGGGATGCGACACGTGTGTCAGCAGTGGGAGGGAGGGAGGAAGGGAGGAAGGGGGAAGAGGGAGGAAGGGAGGAAGAGGGGTAAAGGCTTACCGGTATCGAGCATCCCCGGCATGCTGATCGCGGCGCCCGAGCGCACGGAGAACAAGAGGGGGTTCTGCGGGCTCCCAAACACTTTCCCCGTCTGCCCTTCGATAACCTTGATGGCTGCCATGTATTCCTCCACCAGGCCGAAGGGGAGGTCAGGCTCATAGGCGAAGTATTGGAGACAGGTGGCGGTGCTGATGATGAAGCCGGGGGGCTGGGGCCAGGAGGGAGGGAGGGAGGGGGTCACTTAAACATGGGCTGAATGAACGAACAAATCGAGAATGATGAAGGTACCTGCTTAAGTTGTGCGTACGCATCTCCTCAAGCTACCTCTCTCTATCTCTTCCATCCCACCCCGCCTCTCCAATCTCCCCTCCCTCCGATCCCATCACGCGGCACATACCACAGGCAGGCCAATGTTGCTCATCTCTGCCAGATTCGCGCCTTTTCCACCCAGCAAGGCCTTGTCTTCTTTCTTGCCTTCATTGAAGAGGTAGACGCGCTTGGTGCCCGTCGGTCCTCCCGTGGCTGCTGCTGCTGCTCCTGCAGGTTTGGTGGTAGAGGGGGAAGACGTGCGTACCTGCTGCCTGGGAATATCGGTGGCAGACATGAGGAGACGGGAGCCAGCAGCAGTTGCTGAAGTGGTGGTGGTGGTTGCAGTTCCCATTGGAAGGAGAAAGGATCTGCGGTTAAGTGTGTATGTGTGCGGGTTTGAGAGTCAGTGAGGAGGAGACATGGGGAGGGAGGGAGGAAAGTTTGGATTAGGGGACTGCGTGACGTGGAGGAGCACTGATTGATGCTCGCCGTAAAAACTATGCGACCCTGTTACTGCTTGTGAACAAAGGGACAAGCAAGGGGGTCGCACCAGCCGGTGCGGATTTGACGTGTGGCACATATTCACAAATACACGCACCATATGCGAGGCTCAATGGATGCAAGTACTCACCTAGGTGGCTTGGTCGAGGCTGGAGCACCGCCAAGGAAGGATTCCACATGTACCACACCCAATGCACACAGGAGCGCGGCGGCGGTGGCGGCGGTCTTCATGGTTGCTTGCGAGTGCGCGAGACAAGGGCTCACTAACTAACAATGCGGACGTCACTGCGGGGGAAAGGGAAAGAAAGAAATTTGATAAGCTGGCTGTGGATTACTGGCGAGACGAGCCCTCGCTTGGTGCACGCGTGCTGTGTTTGATGGGAACACAGTTTCGAGGGTGATAATTGAAGGAGGATCAAAACCGATTCGAACTTTGCACGCTGTCCTTGCTTCTTCCCTTCGAAAAACGAAGCCGAAGCATATGGAGGCGATCCGGGATGGAAAGAGAAAATAGAAGGGCTGAGGAGGCCAAAATATGAGGCGGATAAGGCTTCCAAAATGGAGTACGTGGGCAAGCTTTACTATCAACTGCCACTACGTATATCTAGTTCACTCCTTCTCGCAAACAAATGCATTGTATTTGGGGTTTGTTTGTACTAGCATGGGCCCCTCTCGCTGGTAAAATTTCGTCGTGTTGTTCTGGCGTGCGAGCACGCGTGCTCTCTCGGTTGAGACTGATATGGTCCTGGCTTGCAAAGAAGAGCCTCGGGTGACGTGCGGTCCCTTGGTACGCTGCCTTTCGTACGAACATTTTCACCAATACACTCTCGTGCAATCTTTGACGTCGCACTAGCAGAGGGGTGTGGGGCTTGCCGTGGCACGATTTTCCAATCGACCAAGGGGTTCGTCTTCAACTCCCGCCGGCCTCATGAAACAGCCATCTGCTCGCTGTGTTGCTTCTATATGCTGGATGCGATTGCTGTTTGCATTGACCCCTCCCGGGCCGTGCCCCCGCACATGACTGAAGCGCATAGCAAACTCTAGACGACTACATGCGTTGGCTACGCAGTCAAGCTGTGCGCTTTCGGCATGATCCCTTATGTGGCAGAGTCTCCCTTTTTCGCCCATCGTCCGATCTGTCTCATTTGTTCTGCTTCCGGTACTCCTTTTCTTCCCTCCCTCCTCCTCCTCGTAGATGCGACGACTGTGTGCGTTAGGCCTGAAATCATGCCGGCCACTACACACGTCTATGGGCTTCCCTCTCCTCCTCCTCGCGCTCCTTCTACCTGAGCTTGCCACCGCGTTGGTCTGTTCCCCATCCTTCTCCCCCCCCATCACATCAACTAAGACCGCCAGCACCACAAGACCTATCGCCACTGATTACATCGACAATCATACACCTGCTCTTCCTGCTATAAGTCCTACCACCGTAGCCCCACATCCCAGAAGATCCCCTCCCTTTCCCCCCTTGGACCTCGCTAGCCCCCATGTCCGCCTTGAAATCCGTCCCGCCACCATCGAAGAGCTCTCCTTGATCGTAGACGCTCGGTTACAAGTCTTCGGACGACAAAAAAAGTGCCTCCCCCCCTCTCACAGCCCCCACTTCTCCTCCTACTCTGCCTCCTCCCCAACGTGCGCCACACCAGGTGCCGATGCAGCAGCATCGGCAGCAGCAACAGCAGCCGCGGCCGAAGAATGGAAAGTGCAATCGATCCAAAATTTGCTGGCACGAAGAGCCAAGGGCGCGATTGTATTTGTCGCGACGGCGAGAGATATGAGGAAGCCAGAGGCAACTCCGGTGTTGGTGGGCTCGGTGGAAGCAAGCACACATGAGTTTGCCGAAGTTGGTTTCAGCCCCTGTTTGTCCGAGGCAAGGGTGAGGGAGAAAGAGGAGGAAGAGGATGATCGGGAAGGTGACTACTATGTTCATTGTCGGCCTTCATCTTGGACCACCACTCTGACCACTACCACCGGTAGCAGCAGCAGCTGGGCATCGCCCTCCCCTCCCCTCCTAAGGGAGAAAGGCAGCAAGCTCTACATTACGGGTATGATGGTTTCGGAAGCCTTTCGCAGACAAGGAGTCGCAGCCTCTCTCCTTCGTGCCGTTGACACCCATGCTTATGAAAATAACTTGGACTATATTTGTTTGTATGTCGAGGGCGGCAATGAATCGGCGCTGCGGTTGTATGAAAAGAATGGGTACAGTGTGGTTGCATTCTCACCCCAAGCAGAAAGCTTTGCCGCGGCGATTGGGCTGTACAAAGGGCCTTTTTCATCACGTCGATATTCATTTGCGTACAAACGGTTGGCGGTGGGGTTTGGGACTGTTGGTGGTGCTGCTGGTGTTGGTGCTGGTGCTGCTGCTGTTGGTGCTGCTGCTGCCGTTGGTGCTGCTGCTGCTGTTGGTGCAGGTGATAGGGAGCCCGTGTCCGGGCGTGGTAGATTTCTTGTGGGTAGTGTTGGGGTTTTGCAGCAGCAGCAGCAGCAGCAACAACAACAGCAGCAGCCGCAGCCCCCGCAGCTGGAGGGCTTATTGTCCGAACCAAACAAGCCGTTTCCGGCGCGGTCGCCATCCTTGGTGATGCCTTTTTGAGGGGGCAAAGTGCAGATAAGCAGGAAAAAGAGCAGAAGAAGCAGAAACGGTCGAGAGAAGGAGTGCGGAGTCCTGATGATGATGATGAGGAGAAACGGACATGTGTATTTCTCGTGTCGTTTTCCGCAGACCCTGTTTCCGGTTTCTCATGAACATAATTTGTATAGGGCTGCTTTTGCCTGATGAGCCAGCACTATGACATGATGAGGGAATTATAACCTTCTGTCAACGGTTTGAGAGATAAAGTAACTGACGACAGCATAACTGCATGCATGCACGGGGCAGTGAATAAGGGACGAGCCAAGAAAAATCATGAACTGATAAGTAACAGCAAACACGAGAAGGAGAAGAAGGATAAGAAGAGGAAGAAGACATGGGCATGTCGCAAGCCTCACAAAAAGCGGAGAAACGAGAGGAGACCTGGAACACTGAATGATTTACATTTGAGACAAGGCAATGCATACGCACTTTTGAATTGCCTGGCTTTGGCCATGACACATGCTTACCCCACTGTGGAGAAAGAATCCGGAAAGGAAGGAATGGGAAAGAAATGAAGAGAATAAGAGATGGTTTGATATGGAAAACTCAAATTTGGGATGTATTCGCCTGCTTTTACTTAGTGGCCGTCCCTTTGATTTGTGCTCGCAAATAATTGAAATATTGACGAAAGACGAAGAAAAAATACTTGGTTTTGTTATGTTATTTGTCTTGTATTGTTACTTGCTTTTGCTGTCTACAATCCGTAGCTTTCTAATCATCAACGTCTTTCTCCCTCTCCTCCTCTTTCTCCTGCTATCTCCCTTCCTCTTCACCTTGCTCCCATCCCAGCACTGCCAGCTGGTACGCCGTGATACGGCCATAAAAATCAAAACTACTCAAAAAAGTCAGGCGCATGTCTGTCACCATTGGTGGTTTTGGTGCTGCTGCTGCTTCTATTGCTGCACGTCCTGCTTCACCAACTGCTAGTGCTGCTGCTGTCACGGCGATGGGTTCCGACAAATGGAATGATTGTAAGCTGTTGTCATCGTTCGGGCAAAAACTAGTGACAAGGTCGGAGGCTGCTTTTGTTTTGGGCCGTACTCCTGCAGTTGCGTCTTCGAATAATGTAAATGGTGGGACGGAGGAGGGAGAAGGAGAAGGAGGAGGAGGAGGAGAAGGTGGAGGATGAAAAGGAACGCGCAGTGGAATTGCTTGTGGGGCAAAAACAGCTGGGAACATAAT
>Ga0160420_100425_pt1 | contig 18753 bp, 32 predicted proteins | sample CelAP2metagpilot_FD_108197 | JGI IMG/M metagenome (GOLD analysis project Ga0160420, IMG submission 108197) | Phycosphere-associated microbial communities from algal ponds in Kailua-Kona, Hawaii, USA - Cellana AP2-5-5 metagenome pilot | ecosystem: Engineered > Artificial ecosystem > Aquaculture >... | reverse complement strand
TTCCAGGATCGTGTTGCATGATCTCGACCTGGTGGCCAGTCTGGACTCTCAGGGACTTCCTATCAAGAAAAAATACCCCAACAATCTCCAGAAGCCCGATAATCTGAACGTGCTCGAGAAAATCCGCTTTCTGCGTCCCATTCCGGGCGACGTGATTACGGTGAACGTCACGGGAAGGCTCATCTCGACGACAGCTACACAGCCATACTCGTTGGTCGCGAGCGGCCCCTTTGTATCCGCCGCGTGGTACTGTCAAGATCCTAGGTTTGGCCGCAAGGATTTGACGTGGAGAACAGAATACTGTGGTCTGTCGTGCACTGGGGGGTACAAGAAACAGCCCTTGTGTTGTGAGACACTTGGCGGTCGTCGTGGAAGCTCGTTCAGAGACGGTACTACGTGCATTCCATCCCTGGCAAACGCCTCCAAGTGCTCAGGCCTTCCGCCCCCTCAAGAATGTGGTCCGACGCGCCATCGTCGCGAACCCTCAAAGGAACCGCCGGTAGAAGTTGCAGAGCCCAGCGAACGATCGCACCCCCGGAACATTCTTAGGCGTGGAAAAGTCCCGCACCGCCGCCATTGCTTCAGGATTCGCCTTCACCCCTCTCTCGAAACTCTGCAACCCTAACCCTAACCCCCCATTTCCTCAGCATGACGACCATGTATATATGATCGAAGCTGCCTTCATAGGCGTCATCGCATCAGAGGCCTCTCGGGCGGCGGTCACTTCTACTGTTACCATCAGAGGAAATAAGGCAAAAATGCTACGGGCAAGACCTCAGAGGGTCGGGAACGATAAAGGAACGCCGGTGGCTGGAGGCCTTGTCTGGGGCGTTGAGCCATGAGTGAGTCTCACTGGACGAGGAGGTACTGGAAGCGTCCAAAGCTTGGCGTGTAGTTCGACGGCATGGCAGGCGGGAGGAGTGGAACATGCTCGTAGCGATGTTATGAGTGCCTTAGGGGCTGGTGAGAGCGGGAGACCTTGGCGCGAGGTGTCGAAAGCAAGCAAACTAATCCTTAAGTGAGGGGTGGGTGGAGGGTGTGGGGAGGTTTATTTGTGATAATCGATGTAGCGACCACATTGCTTGGCAGAATAGTAGCAGATCAATACAAAACTCGTTCGTACATCCATATGCATGCATCCCTGTATAACACGCAAGGATGCCAAGCGTCAAGACGAAGAAAGAGGACGGAAGAAAGAGGACGGCTCTGTGTCATCCTTCAACTCATCTCCACACCTCGCCCGCCCATCTTCACTTCCACCCACTCTCCATTTACACAACACAACTACAGCCATGGTACGGCGCGTTCTCCTCCTGCTTCTGATGGCTGGGGCCGCATTTCTGGCAACAGCAACAATTAGTGGCTGTGGCTTTGTGGGTCTGTGTCCACAGACGAGTCGAGGTACTGTCTTTCTACCCTCCCTCCCTCTCTCGCGCCTGCCATGTGGAAGTCCGCTTGTATCCCCTATAATTCACGCCATCCCTCCTCCCTTTACATGGTAGTCTTTACAGTCTTATCGCGCCCGACCCGCTCTGATTATCGTACGCTGCCCTCGTCCGCAACGCTGACGGCCACCACCATGACAAGGCTATACCACTCCTTTCGTGTGTACAATTTGGACAGCCTCACGGTGGAGCAACTCAAGGATGTGAGTAGAAAGGAAGGAAAAGATAATAGGGTCTCAAGGGAATGGATCCATCAAAATGAAGGACAGAGGGCAGAGAACTTTACTCGAGCACATTTCGGAAAGGGCTGGTTGCTGACCGGCTTCCATTTTCCCCGTCCCTCCTTCCTGTCCCTTGTCTAGGCCCTCCGACGCCGTGGTTTGAAGGCCACGGGCAAGAAAGACGACCTCCTCACTCGTCTGCGCAGTGACATGTACGTTGTCAGGAAGGATAGGGGCAGAAGGGAAGAAGAGGGCGAGAGTGAGGGTTGGCCACCTCAGTCGGTATTGCCCCCCTCCCAAAATGTATTATATATATAATATACATTTAGTTTACCCCTGCTTATTGCTGCGTCTCCTTTCCTCCATCACCCTCTTTTTCTTTCCCTCCTTCTATCCCGTCCCGTTTTTGAAATAACTTCCAGCGCCAAGGGCGACCAAGACGGCCGACCTGGGTGGATGCTTAATCTGGACCTCGAGGAGGAGAAGAAGGAAGAGGAGGAGGGAAGGAGGGAGAGAGGGGAAGAGGAGGAGGAGGAGATGGAGAAGGATAACCTAGGCGAAAAAACGTTGGAGGACCGGCTGATTGCTGAGCTGGCGGCGGAAGTGGTAAGGAGGGAGGGAGGGAGGGATAGAAGGGAGAGAGCGACTTTGCACAGATAGCGGGGTGTGATGACGGCAGGGAGCCGTCGATAAAAGGGGAAGGACATGAAAGGGACTAGGGCACGTCTTCCAATCCATCCTTAATCTGTTCCCTCCCCTCCTGCTCCCCCTCCTTCAACCAACCACAGCGCGCCACTACCGTCATCCCTCCCCCATCCCCCCAACGCAAGCCGCGCAGCACCAGCAGCAGCAGCACCCGCAGCACCAGCGCCAGCAGCAGCAGCAGTTCCCAAAAGAAGGAACCTTCCCTAACCCACCAGCCCCCTCTCCTCGAACCCCCCCAACCCCCCCCCTCCTCATCTGCTGCCACTGCTGTTGCCGCCGACGACGTCGAGGCGTTGTACGTGTCGTCCATGCCGGACTACCCGCCTGACGCCCCGCAGCACCAGATCAAGAAGCGACATGTGGGGTGGGACGGAGCCCTGGAAGGGTACACACTGGCAGATGGCAGCTATGTGGGCGTCAAGGTAGGGAGGAAGGGAGGGAGTGAGGGAGAGAGGAAGGGAGGGAATTGCTTACCACTACATGGATGTTCTAGTGGAGGGTTTATCTCACATTCTTCTCTTCCCTCTACCTGTGTGTGTGTGTCTCGCTCCCTCTCTTTTCCTCAATCTGCTTTTATTCCTCTTCTCGGCTCTGTAACAGGAGGATCCCCGCCTCAACGACAAGGACCGGCGGGACATGGAGGAGGCTTTTCGCAAGGAGGTGCTTCGGTGCGTCCCTCCCTTCCTCCCTTCCTCGCTCTATACCCATCTTCATCCATCCTATCCCTTATTTCAACCTTTTCTCTGGCCCGCCCTGCGCTGCCCACTCCTCCCTCCCCACCATTTCACTCCCTTCTCCTGCTTTCTCTCCCTCCCTCCCTCCCTCCCTCCCTCCGCTCTTCCGTCCCTCGTAGGTGGGAAGCTGACTATCCGCAGCAGTGGGCCCAGCTGATGAGCATGTGCGACGAGGCAGCCGCAACCAAGCAGGCGGCGATTGGCGTGGTAGGGAGGGAGGGAGAAAGGGAGGGAGGAAGGAAGGGATGACGGGAGGACAGAGATGGAGGAGCAGGGGCGTGGTGCTGTGCTGGAAGCTTTGGCCCTCTTCTTGCCTTTGGATGGAACGCGTAAACTCGCGCTCCTTCCCCCCCTCCCTCCCTTCTCTTCTCCCTCATTGAAGCAGCTCTGTCTAAGCAGGAGGACGAGAGCGAGGGACAGGTGCCAAAAATTGAGAGATCGGAATCGGAAGAGCAACCACTGACCTCCCCTCCCTCCCTACACCCCTCTCCTCTCCTCCCTTTACCGCACCAGGAGGCAGCCCTGAAGGAGCGGGAGAAGGACGAGGAGATGGAGAAGCGGGTGAGGGAGATCGAGAGGCTGGAGAAAGAGAGGAAGCTGCAGACGACCATCCCGATGCTCGGGAAGATAGAGGCCTGGGAGGAGGCGAGGAAGCAGGGCGCGAAGGAGGTACTGGAGATCAAGCCCAGGTAGGGAGGGAGGGAAGGAGGGAGGGAGGAGCAGAAAGAAATAAAGCAGTTTTTGTCATCCTGTTCCATCGTTAAGTCGCACTCACGCCTGCTCTTCCTCCCTCTCCCTTCCTCCCTCCCTCCCCCCCCCCTGCTTCTTGCCAGCAAAAGAAGGCGTCGCACCGCCCCATCCTCCACCCCCTCCACTTCGTCCTCCTCCTTCACGTCCTCCTCCTCTTCCCCGGATGAGAAGGGGGGCCTGAAGGGGGGGCGAGAGGAGGAGGAAGGTGAGGAGGAGGAGGAGGAGGAGGAAGAGTACGTGCCTATCGACGCCATGTACCGCGACGAGCTCGACATCTCCGCTGCTGATGGGACCAACGTACGTCCTCCCTCCTTCCCTCCCTTCTTCCCTCCCTCCTTCCCTTCTTTCCTTCCTTCATTTCTGCCTCCTACTCCTCTTCTATGTCCTCCCTCTCGCCCTTCCTCCCTCCCTCCCTCTCTCCCTCCCTCCAGATGCGCGGCTACCTAGTCTCCAGTAAGATGGCCCAGCAATTCTGGCGACGGGAAGAGAGGCCCGTCGTCCTCCTGCTCACGGATGAAAGGGGATGGTAAGAGAAGGGAGGGAGAGAGGGAGAGGGACAGGGAGGGAGGGAGCTGAATGTCGAGACTGTCCCCACCTCCTCTAATGACTTCCAAGCAACTCGCGCCTCTCCCTATTTATCTCCCTACCTCTTTCCCTCCCTTCCCTTCTCCCCTCTCTCTACCTGCAGGCGGAGTGTGCAAATGCGGAAGCTGGCCGACCACATGGCATTCTTGACGAACCACGTGTTTTTCGTGCCCGACTTGTACAGAGGCGAGGTCTACGGGGAGGATAGCACCAAGGAGGCGTGGAGGGAGGCGGTGAGCGAGGGAGGGAAAGAGAGACGGAGGATGACGAAGGCGGAGAGAAGTTTGGATGGGATGGCGATGTTTGACTCACTTCTTTTTTTGTCCTCTCCTCCCTTCCCTCCCTCCTTCCTTCCCTCTTTACTCCTTTGTGTAGCACCCGCCCATCCGCCTCCTCCAAGACGCCCGGAGCGCCATGGCCTGTCTTGTGCGGAACTACAACGCCACCGCTACTGGTACGTTCTACCCCCTCCTCCCTCTCTCCCTCCTCCTTCCTCTCGCTATCTCTTCCCTCATCCCTTACATCCTTTGGGGGTCAAACCAAACCACACTCTTTTTCCTCCATCGTCGTGTATCCGCCCTACGTACCCGTGTCATCCGATCTACACCTTCCAGACCCCTGTTACCCTCTATACTTAGACTATTTGCAGTCATATCACCTTGTTGACACTCATACATGTATATATATATATATATCACCCTACACATACTCTTTTCCCAATTTACACTCCATTTATCCCAATAACCCTACAAACAGGCATCGTGGGCTTCGGTGTCGGGGGTGGGCAAGCTCTCTCTGCCGTTGCTAGTGGTACGTCTCCTTCCACCTCCCTCATTTCCTCCCTCTCTCCCTCCTCCCCCTCCTTCTCCCCTGTCACGTCTCATCTCTTACTCTCCGCCCTCCTTCCTCAAGCGATATCAAAAACACACGACGTATCCTCCCTCCCTCCCTCCCTCTGCCAGGCTACATCAAGTCCCACGCCGTGGTGGCCATGTCCCCTTCTGGCTACGACGCGCCTAAGGTCGCGGAGGCCCTGCAGGCGACCCCCACACTGGTAGTCTTTGCCGGTCAGGACAGCGAAGAGGTTAGGAATGGAGGGAGGGAAGGAGGGAAGGAGAGAGGGAAGGGGGGACAGACAGGGGGAGTGCATACTACATGCACCCAAAATGTCCAAAGTCTTGTCTGAGGTTCCCACACTTCTAGTGTAGGAGCAGTGGGCAAGTGGACGGTCGTGGGAGAGATGTGAGAGAACTTCGGCGATTGGAATAAATGTGGTCTAGTATTGTAATCCTCTTCCCATCTATACTCTTTCTAACAGGCACCGCTTCAGAACGCCCTGACCTTGATGGACGGCTTTGCCTCACACAAAGCACTGCCTTACATGGTGGGTGTCAGTCTCCTGCCCTCCTTCTTTCACTCCTTTTCCCCTTCGTTCCCATTGAAATTTCTTGTAATCCTTCCCCCCTCCCTCCCCTTCTTTCCTCGCTCCATCCTTTGCTTTTTCCTTCCCTCCCCAGGTCCGGGTATTTAAAGACTGCCATTCCCACTTTCTCACCCGCCCTAAGCAAGGGGAGGAGGGGCCGGCGGAGGATGCCGTGATGCTGGCCACCAGCTGGTTGGAGATACAGCTGCGGAGAGGGAAGGCCAAGATGATAAGAGACTCCCGAATTGTCTAGGGAGGGAGAGAGGGAGGAAGGTTGAGAGAAATGTATGTAATTAAGAGGAGTTGGAGAACCAGCTTCCATAAAATATAAGGGGATAGATGAAAAGAAGAAGAAAACTAGAGCAGTTGTGACACAAATCGAACCTGGAAAGATCGGGCGCAGATTGCTGCGTCGGGCGAGTTGTATTACGGTTGTTCCATCCCCCTCCCCCTTACCAAAATCTTTGCATTTGACGAGTACTCTTGCTCTCCAACCGACAAGGCAAAAGCTTGCAACTTCCCTCGCGACGAGACCCCGCTTCTCTCCATATATCTTGAAGAATTAAATTGGTCTATCATGGCTTGCCTGCGCGGGCAGTCGCGTGTTGCATACATGCATGACGCTTACCAGGATGCCACGAGCTCGCATGGCTCTGTAAAGTAAGACGAGGCGCGTGATCGGTGGTTCGAGAGGTCCCACATGATCGTACCTATACCTATCGGCCGTGATGAGAGACGGCTTTTGATCAAGAGAAGAGGAAAGGACGGGAGAGAAAAGAGGGAGGGCAGCCAAATGCGGATTGTCTCTTCCTTGTCGTGTTAAAATTCTTTGGGCTCAGGTCTCTAACTTCAAGACCTGACCGAACCCTCACTCGGGGGTTTAATAGGGTCGGGATTAACCCTATCCTTCAAATCCTTCTCCATCTTATTCACGCACACGCCATACCGTGCCACGCAGAGTCACGCCAGGAAAAACAATCATCATCAGCCTGCCTTTCTTTCCTTTTCTAATTATAATTCTTCCCCGCCTCCTTTTCTAATTTTACTTCTGTTTGCTTGACGGTGAGAGTAAATGTCTGCTGGATGGTCTCTGTTTACACACCCCACACACTGTCTTAATCACGTCCTTCATTCAATCTTTCATTCCCTCCCTCCAGTCCTTCCTCCCTCCCGCCCTCAAAGCAATCAAAGTCAGTCTTTCGCAAAAATCCAAATAAGGCCCGCCGCATGTTTGTGTCTTAAATTACACGCGGAGCCCTTCCTTTCTTCCCTCCCCAATCAGTACATGCAAGCCCCAGTCTTCACCTAAAAAGAAGACTATTCGCCCTCTCTATCGCTCCCTTTTCTACTCCCCTCCCCCTAAATTTAACGTACACGCCTCGGGGTCAGCGTGACCTTCCATATCCGATACTTGCCCTTCAAGTAATCGCCCACCCACTCCTCCACTCCCCTCTCTCCCTCCCTCCCACCCTCCTTCCCTACCCTTCCCACCTTATAGTGCTGTACCACCAACAATACAGCCGTTAACACTTTCACTTGTACGAAACGCTGGTACTCTTCGTCCTCCCCCTCGCCCTCTTCCTCGTCCTCCCCCCCCCGCACCCCCCCACTCAACCCCTCCTCGATCGCCGACAAAGACAAGGGCGGCAACGACAGCCTAGTCGGGGCCACTCCCCCCTCTCCCTCTTCTTCCTTATCTCCCTCCTTCGACGAGGAGTTGGAGGCTGAGCTTGATTTCTCTACCACCTGCGGGCACTCCTCCTTCACGCCTCCATCCCTCCCGCCTTCCTCCTCCTCCTCCTCCTTTCCCTCCAGCCAGCGCTCAGGGAGGAAGGAGAAGGGGGAAGTGTAAAAGCGCCCGTCTGTATGCAGGCCAAGCAGGCAGAGAGTGAGATTGGTGCCGGGAGGGAGGGTGTGGACGGGAGGGAGGTGCGAGAAACCTAGGGAGAGAAAGGGAGGCGGGGAGGGAAAGTAGGTGAGGGTGAGCAAGGGAGCAGGGAAAGAGTGAGCGTGGTGCCGCGAGGGAGGAAAAAAAAAAGAGGTGGGGGGTTGGGAAGAAGGAGGAGGGAGATATATACCTCTCTGCAGACCCCGGGCATGGGAGGGAGTGAAGAGAGAGGGGGTGGTGGGCCGCGAGGATCGGGGCGTTCGCAAGGCTGAAGGCGTCTGAGGGAGGGCCGGAGGGCGAGGGGTGGAGGTTGACAGGTCCAGGTTGAGGGGGAGGGAAGGAGGGAGAGAGGAAGGGAGGTCGATCGACATGGCACAGGGTGTCCGGCGGATGATGGTGGAGTGGGGGGGAAAGAGACGCAGGGTCTCGTTGAGGAGGGCGACCGTGAAGGGCAAAGCTTGCAGGTCGGTGTAGTGCAGCTTCCCCAAGGCGGAAGAGGCGGCTGGCGTGCTCCCTCCCTCCGTCTCGCCCTCTTCCTTTGTTGATTCGCTCGAGGAAGAGGAGGAGGAGGAGGTGGAGATGGAGGTAGATGAGGAGGAGGAAGGAAAGACGCCCTTGGCGGTGGCTTCGGCCCATATGTGGGATTGGTAAGCCGGAACCCGGGCTGGAGAGAGGAGGGTGGATGGGTTATGAGAGAACATAAAAATTACGAAAGGAAGAGGGTGAAAAGAACGAGAGGTGAACATGAGAGGAAGGGAAAGTGGGAGGGAGGGAGGGAGGGAGGACCTACCGAGGATGAGGAGGAGGAGGGAGAGGGCGTGGGCGGCGACGACGTCGTGACGTGGAGGGAGGGCCAAGGGGCCAACGTAATCGGTGCCTGGAAGGAGAGCGACAACAGGGAGAAAGGGGAGGAAGGATGGAGGGAGGGAGGAAAAGTGAGGGAGGGAACATAACGAGAGCCCAAGATCTAACACAGACCGACCTCCCTCTTTCCCTCCTTCCCTCCTTCTCTCCCTTCATCCCTCCCTCCCCCCCTCCCTCCCTCCCTCCCTCCCTCCCTACCCAGCAACTCGTCATTCTTCATCAAGACCTTGAGCTGATCTGGCATGGGCCCGTGTCTCCCTCCCTCCTTCCCGCCCTGCTGCCCCCCGGGTCCTTCATGAGCGTGGTGCGGCTGCAGATGCGCCGGATGCCCCGAGTGACTCAATTCCCTGGCCATTGCCTTGTTCCCGCCGTGGTGCCTCTCCCCAATGGAGAGGGTGGGGAGGGGGGTGGAGGGCTCGGTGGGGGGCGAGGCGCGGCGCTTGAACAGGGCAAGGAAAGCGCTCGGGAAAAAGGAGACGAGGCTGACGGGCGGAGCCGAGGGAGGGGGGGAACAGGAGGGAGGGAGGAAGTGGGTGAGTTTGATATGGAGGGCTGGGGGGGGGGGGGGGGGCCTCCTGAAGGAGGGGAGAAAGGGAGGGGGGAAGAAGAAAGTGAAACACGATGTACGTGCATTAAAAGGCAGCAAAAAGAAATCTTTATTCCCTCCCTCCCTCCCTCCCTCCCTCCTTCCCTCCTACAATTTCTTTCGTACCTCTTTCCCCTCTTATCCCTATTGCCGTCCCCCTCCACTGGCTTGCCGCCCACCGCTTCCCTCCTCATGTCTCCCTCCTTCCCTCCCTCCCCCCACGTGGCCGTGGGGGAGTGCGGTGTATCCGTGCTCGAGATGCAGATATCCACGAAGCCGTCCTCCCTCCATCCCTCCCTCCCTTCTGCCTTCCCCTCCTCCTCCACCGTCTTCCTCTCCCCGACTGCTGGCTCCTCCTCCTCCTCCTCCTCCTCCTCCTCGTCTAGCCACAGCTCGGGTTTCATGACTGAGGGAGGGAGAGAGGGAGCAGGAGGGGGTGGAAGAAAAGAGAAGTGAGTGTATGGACCCTCAAAACACAGAACGAATCTTCTCACTTGAATCTACCCTCCCTCCGTCCCTTCCTCCGTCCCTCCCTCCGTCCCTCCCTCCGTCCCTCCCTCGAACGCAGACCTCACCATCATCTCCTCGTTTAACCCTCCCACCCTCGGTTCCTCCCTCCCTACCTAGATCATGCGCTACAGTTTCCATCAGCAATTTTGCCTCGTCCCGTACATCCAGTATTAGCTCTTCAACCTCCTCTTCCTCCCTCCTACCCTCCATCCCGCCTTCCTCCTTGAAAGCGCTGCGGGGGGTGGGAAGAAGATCCTGCGGCTGGAGGAGAAGGGAGGGAGGGAGCGAGAAAGGGACAGACCAGATGAGGGAAGGATGAGAGCAATTCAATGGATAGAAAGAAAGAAGGAAAAAGGGAGGGCAAGGAAGCCTACGCACTGTGGCAGGGAGGCTGCCATCAACCCCAGAGTCGTCTGCCTGCTGCTGCTGCTGCTGTGGGTTCTGCTGTTGCAGCTGCAGCTGCCGTCTTAATTCATCCTCCAGATTGAGAAATAACGAGCCAGAACGCGCGGTGAAGTACCTGAGGAACGGAGGGAGGGAAGGAGGGAGGGAGAAAGGGAGGGAGCACTTAATGCTTCGTCCTTCAAGAAGCAAAAAGCCCAAAGGTTGGTAGGGGCGGAGGGTGGGAAGGAGGGCGGGCACAAGGCACTCACTGTTCGAGGCGCAGTTTCCGCTTCTTGGCCATCAAGCCTCTTTTTCTCTCCCACTCCTTCATTCTCGAGCACAGGGCGTGGCGGGTGGTGGTGCAGACCGCCTGGTTGAAGGGCGCTAGGGGGGGCTCGTCCCTCATCCCCACCTTCTTCATTTGCGCCTGGGAGAGGGAAGGGAGGAAGGATGGAGGAGAGAGAGGGAGGGTGGTCGAAATTCAGTGCTTTGAGAGCGGACAGGGAGGGGGGGAGGGAGGAAGGGAGGGAGGGAGGGAGAACGAACCTTGTTTCCTAGCAAGAGCATCTCGGTAATGAGAGTTGCGTCGTTGGAGATGAAGCTCGGCGCCACCCAGGGTAAGGGACCTATGATGACTATGACTGGGGGGTAGTCTCGCTTCTCGAACTCTTCCAGCACCAAGCTGTGGAGGGAGGGAGGCAGAGGGGGAGGGAGGGATGGAGAAGACGAATGTCTCGCAGCGCAGAATAATGATTGGAGAAAACCAAACTAAAAGAGATCTGGACAAATATACTTTGCCTTCACTTAGCAACTTGTCGCTCGCTTTGAGGCGAACTGCTGCGCCCCCTGTTCCAAGCCATGCCCCCCTTCCTCCCTTCCTCCCTCCCTCCTCTCGTCCCCCATACCGGTCGAAACTCTCAGCGTTCCACTTCTGCCGGAGCAAGGAGGCCAGAAATGAGCGGGGATCAATCCATAAGAAAACCTGGTCGCAGGGAAGTTGGGAGGAAAGGACAGGAGGGAGGGAAACATTTATCATGTATCAAAAGCCCGATTGGGCCTTAATCAACGCCTGTCGTAGACGCCCTGTCCCCGTGCTCCCTCGAGGCTTCCCTTCTTACAAATTGCGTTTCCCAAAAGATCTCCCGATGCTCTCTTGTTACAGCCCTTGCTCTCGATTAATACATACCTTGGGAAGGTGGCCAACGAGATGAGAGCGCCGTCGCCAGGAAGCAAGAAAGTGGACGACAAAAATTAGAAGCATGGCCAGCAGCCAGCCCAGGATGGGCACTGCCACCGGCACGAAGGAAAGGGTGTTTGGCATCCTGCGGTGTGGGATTGGGAAGAGTATGAGTGTGAAGATGACAAGACGACGCTCTGGAAGGAAAGTGCAGCATGCAGCCATGGGTGTGTATGATGATATAGAGACGAGTTTCGGTCGATCCTGGCATTGTGACCACTGTGAGTGTCCGTCAGTCCGGGACTGGACTCAATAAAGGAAGGAAAAGGCCGGGCAGCATAATGCATCAATTCAACTCATCTCAACCCAGAAGGAGGCCCTCGTGTCTGGGGCTTGAATCTCTTCCGATAGCAAGAAATTCTCTTTGATGTGCTACAAGGTGAGAGTGACCCCAGCGGACCCTTGTCCAAACGCGTGGACAAAACTTAATGACCCCAAGAGGGAACGGCACACCCCTGCTCAATGCAGAGGCAAACGAAATTAAGAACGTGAATCGTGAGGGACGATACAAAGGTGTCAAGTACTTTCCCTGGGAAACAGGCGTGTGCCTTGGCTGTTTGCCCATCTTACCAAAAAACGCGTCGGCGAGCGAGGCATGACATTGAGATTCAATCGACTGATTCTTGCACTCCGCACAGCTGACGACCCATCTATGGCTTGATTTGAGCCGATTTGATATTGTACATTAATAACGGCGCAATGGTACGAGGCAGGGACATACATAAATTGAAGTGGAGATAGGTACTACCAGGGGGAACAACAAGTTGATGTTGTCTCGGAATTATTCCAGAAGTTGGAAGCAAGCAAGCGTACGTCGCTTGAAGAAGTCGTCGGAAAGGGAGGTGGATGATTGATCTGCGAGGTCGCTCCCAAACTTGCTTTCAGAGCTTTCATTCTAGCATGCCATGCTTAATGACATTTCATCGTCGAGTCTTTTGCTTGTTTTAGACCTCCTCATCCCCCCGATCCATCAAGTATCCTTGTCTCATCAGCACCACGCTACCGGCCAAAAAGGCTTCCAAGGCTTTAAAGGACAAAATCCATTTCTTTCTTTGATTTACCTCTTAGTACAATATGTAGCATATGAACGAAATCAACGTACGGGCAGGTCATGACACATAAGTTCTCCTTTACAATGCATTCCTTTTTTGTCTTTTTCAGAAAACATGCGGCCTTTCCTATTTCTTTCGCCTGCTTTTCTTTTCTCTTTCATCGCTAGCTTTTCACCCTTTTTCACTCGAACTCTGACCATGGTTATGATGGTAAGCTATTTATTTTTTTCCTGCCGCTCCCGCTGTCAAAGCTCATATTTTTTCTCCTTCTGACTTGCTCCCCTTCCAGCTTCAACTACTGTAGTCTCGATCTCTCGCCGACCACAAAATCGACTTAATTATTTTCCTTCTTATTCACACATAGACGACATCCTGACAGCCTTAGCCGTATCTCGGGTGTATTCTCGAATCCCCTCCCGACCCATCATAATCACACTCAACAAAGTAGCGGCCCCAATCGACAAGAGAATTAAACTCTCCCTGTTATGCTGCCTTACCATACGACTGACGACCATGCGTCCCACTAGCGTACATCCCAATCCCCACACAAAGAAAAGGGCGCCGTAATCTCTTGACAGCTGTCCAAAGACACAGAAAGCAGCAGCAGCAGCAGCAGCAGTGTACAGGATCAAAACAGCGGCTGAAGCGGCGGCCACGGCAGGTAGGACGCCCATTTCGAGCAGGAGAATGTCTGTGAAAAGGAAAAAAGAGAAAGGAAGGGAAGGGTTTCAGGTGGAGGGAGAAAGTAGGAGGCAGGAGGAGGGGAGGAATCCTCCGTACCTTCGATCATAATGTCGCCTATACCGACGACACCAGCGACCAGTCCCTGTGATTTCGTGGAGGTTTCAGTATGAAAATGGAACTAGACACAAGGACCGAGGCTCTCTCTATCAATGACTTTAGGTCTCTCCCTCCCGCCCTTCCCTTCCTCTTTCCGCCCATCCCCTCTCCCCTCCCTCCATCGCTTTTTGTGTTTTCCTACCGCGGTGGCGCCGAGCCCATGGGCCTGCACGGCCTTTGTCCGCGTCCACCAGACCTCGCCCGGCATGTGGATATTGTAGCCTGACCGTAGCTTCAAGGAGGGAGAGAGGGAGGGAGGGGGGAGGGGGATGAGGAAATCGACTGCTTCCCATCTTTTGGCTCTTCCCCCCCCTCGCCTCCCCGTTTTCCTCCTTCCCTACCTTAGCAGCGCAGTCCTCCATGATAAATTGTCGGAATTTGTAAAGGAAAACTCCCACCCAGGGCAAGGTCGCCAGCATGACCAGCCAGTAAGCTTGAGAACCGCAGGTGATGCCGAGGGGGGAGCGAGATCCTTTGCCACCCTAGGGGGAGAGGGAGGGAGGGAGGGAGGGAAGGAGGGAGGAAAGGAAGGGGTGATTGTGACAGTCAAGCAGGAGAAGAATATCAAAGGTGAACAGACGGGCAATATTATTCTCGAAAAGTGAATGGGCTCTCCCGCCAGAGAGCAAGAAGGTCAAGAAGAAAAGAAGGCTAAAAAACATATAAATGTTCCGCCCGCCCTTCCCCTTTCCCTGCTTCTGTACCTTGAGCACGTCCGCGACGATGACGCCCAGGAAGCAGACGCCGAGGGCCAAAGGCTTCCACCAGTCAGTGCCCCCTCCTCCCTCCTCCGTCATAATGTCCAGTTCCGCAGAGGAGACGTGGGTGGCATAGCTGAGGATGGAGGGAAGAAGGGAGGGAGGGAAGAAGGGAGGGAGGGAAGAATTCGTGTTATGAGCCATCAGCTCGGTGCCCTGCACTCTTGACCTCTTCCTCTTTTTCGTACTTGCCTCTCTCTCACTTCCTTTACCTCTCTCCCTCTCTCCCTCCCTTCCAACAAACCTCATATCGTCCTTGAATTCCCCCCTTTCCCTCGACACCCATTCCTCCTTCACTTCCTCCGCCTGCTCCCACTCTTGTTCCTCCTCCTCTTTCCATCCTCCCCCCTCCCTCTGCCTCTCCGGGGTGATGGGCGTCAAGAGCACTCGATTTTTCCCCTTGCTCGGCGACAGACTGGAGCCACGACGAGGAGAGAAAAGGCCTTCAAAGGGAGAAGACCACATGTCCTCCTCCTCCCCACCCGCCCTCCCTCCCTCCTCCTCGCTTTGCAGCACCATCACGGGCGTTAGGAGAACCTTTTTTTTTGCTTTCGAGGGGGTGGGGGTGCGGGTCCTGGCGGCGGAGGAGGGAGGGGTGGAGAGTATAGCTCCGTAGTCCGAGACGCCCACGACCTCCTGTGGGGACGGGGAGGGATGAGAGGACGGAGGAAAAAAGAGGATATTACCTGATGCGTGCTTCTGTTTACATACAGTGCATGCGCCTGTGTATTGGGTTTATGTCTCCGACCTTCTCCCTCTCCCTCCCTCCCTCCCTCCCTTCATCCCTCTCTCCCTACCTGATCCTCGATGGTACCTATCCAGGACGGCAGGAAAGAAGATGCTCGCCCTCCCTGCCCGTCCTCCGACCTGCCTACTCCTTCCTTTGCCTCTCCCTCTCCTGTGGCTGCATTTGCTGCTGCTACTACTGCTGCTCCTGCTCGTGGTGGCGCTCGTGCTGGTGCTGGTACTGGTGTCGCTGACTGGGTCATGGCATCAGGCGAAAGCAAGGCATTACCTTCTGCATGGGCCGGCCCTTCTGGACAAGCTGGAAGATGTGGAGGAGAAGGGTAAAGGGAGGAGAAGAGGGAGGAAGGGAAACAACAAGGAAACAATTTTAGCAAGACTCATCTCGCGTGCAAACAATGATTTTAAACCTCCCTCCCTCCCTCCCTCCCTGCCTCCCTCGTCACCTAATAAGGCAGCTGTTTCTCTCTGTCCTCTTCTTGTTTGATACCACTGATGAACCCATCTGCCCTCCAACTCCAATGCCTTCAAGCCCTATCCCGTGGAAGTATAGGGAGGGTGGAGGGGGAGGAGGGAGGGAGGCAAGGAAGCAGGGGAGGTGGCAAAGAAAGCATGAGGAGGGGAAAAAGAGAGAAGGTGGGTCTGTATATACATATATATCCTTATTCGCATGCTCTCTATCCTCGTCACTACTTTTAAAGGTCTCCCTCCTTTCCTCGCTCTCTCCCTCCTTTCCTCGCTACCTTTTGCAGCACCCGAGTCGCCAGTGCAGCCAGCACGGCCACAAGAAGTAGGTAGATGACGACCTCGGGCAGGATTTTATTGAGGGAGGTTCCGGCCACAGCGCTGACGATGGCGGTGGGTCCAATCATGAGTACCATGTTCTGATGGAGAATAGCAAGGAAGGCAGGGAGGGAGGGAGGGAAGGAAGGAAGGAGGGACGGTCGAAAAGGAAGCGAAAGCGTGAGTCACCAGGCCTCGTGGCTTTACATTTCTCCTCTCACTTCCCACCCACTCCCTCCTTCCCTTCCTCTCTCAGATCGTTCCTCTTACCCAGTCCACAAGTTGTCGGTTTGCTTGCGGATGACTCTGAGAGAGGGAGTGCCACGTGTTGGCAAGAGCACCTCCCTGATAGCAAAACATGAGGTGTTCGAGTGACGAATAACTCAATGAGAACATGTATTTTCACGACCAATCGCAGGTTCGCCCCATCTTCTCTTTTTTCCTACCCCTTTCCTCTCCCTCTCCTCCCCTCGTTGTAAAGACCTCCTTACCAAGATGGTGACGTTCGATAGGGGTATGGCACGTCTCAGCGGCAAGTCGAGGACGAGGATAAAAAGCGGCACCAAAATGACCCCGCCTCCCATCCCTTCCCCCGCGGCAAGAATTAAACCGATTGTGGCAAGAGCAAGCGTGACATAGTCCCGTGTATCAAGCGGCCACAGCGTCTTGTGATGCCAGTCTGGAGAAGGAGTAGACAAAGTCGAAAACGACGAGGAGATAAAGGGCAGGTTGGCCCGCAAGACTGTTGTCGGTGGAAGTTTGTGAGCGAAAGGATGTGGAAAAAAAAACAAAATGTTCAAGAACCAGTGACCGCCTTTTACGTACATCGATGCTTGTCATTCACCGCGTTAGTTTCCCCCCGAAGCGGCAGCATGGAGACCGACGCACCAAAAAAGAGAAGGAGGGCGATGACAGTACCCGGGCCTGCCGAGTAGGGGGTCTGCCATCCTCCCTTTCGTATTCTCACTCTTCTGACCATAGCGCTTGTGCTGGTATGATTTGCTTGGCTGCTGCTTATTTGACATGTGAAGTGTTGCATGGGGTGAGAGTGAGTTTTACGACGGGTTTGGTTGAATTAAGGGCTTACGCGACGGCAGTAATAATCTGTGAGTGCCTGGAGATTGCCACAAAAGCGTAGATTATGTTATTAGGGGAGGGACCCATGCTCGTTTGGGCGTGACCTTGTGTGTCAGGGACAGACCAGAGTCTAGATCACAGAGATTGTGTTACCATGAGAGGTTTCCTGGCGATCACTGAGGAATGTTGATGCTCGCGCCAAAAACAGGAAGGAAGGCAAACTCTCGAAATTCAAGCCGCCTTTTGTTTCCATGAAAACTGAATGGTGCTGATTGGATACAGTGTATGCATCCTTCAGCTATCTTCCTTGCACATAGAGGCATCTAAAAAGCCAGACGACAAGTCCTTTGGAACATGCGCACGATGTTTTTAAAAAAACGCTTGGCCCATGCATCCGGGGGCGACTGCGTCCTTCCTCGCCTCGTTGAGGAGGAGCTGCTTCTCTGCTCCTGGCGTCATGTTGTTGCCTTTACTATTCAAGGCTAGCTACCCTTCCTTCCACAAGCTCTGCTTTTCCTTGTTCCCATCCTTGTCTGATCATTCACCCAACCCAGAGGCCACTTCCACGCGAGCTCACAGAGATGCCCAACCCACAGGGAAGGATGAAGCGCCGTCGGGCTTCGACCACCTCTTCGTTCCACCTCCCCATCCTCCCTGCCACCCTCTTCGCCTCCCTCCTCTTTCTCCTCTTCCCCAAACCCACTCACGCCGGCTACTTCCGTGGGGCGCCACCACCGGAGCCGGGTCAGTGCACGTATGTCGAAGGTATATACATCGAGGATGCTGTGAATGCCCTGGCCAAGTGCGTGGAGACCAGCCCTGATGGGATCAAGTACTCCTTGAATAAGGAGGACGACTTAGGGCACGGCGATGTGTTAGGGGGCTTAGAACTCAAGAATCTGAACAAGTGCCTGGAGAAGGTCAAGGAAGACAAGGGCGAGAAGGAGATGGACGAGGAGTGTGTAAAATACGTGAAGAAGTTCCAGGAGACGGGCAATAATAGCGATGGAAAGGAGCCGGCGGGTAAGGTGGCTAAGAAGCTTATGTACGATTATGACAACTTCTGCTACTGCATGGCCACGATCGACCCCTCGGAGATCTTTTGCTATGGCATGGGTGTGGTATGTGTTCAGGGAGGGAGGGAGGGAGGGAGGAAGAGATAGTTTCTACGTGACTAGAAGATGACTCGATTTTGAGACATGCTGCGAATGACTCCAATTAGATCTCTCTTTTGTCATGGTATGGGTGTGATACATAGGGGAAGGGAGGGATAGAGAGGGAGGGAGGGAGGGAGGGAGGGAGGGGTACATGCACGGGTATTAGTGAGTCTACTTTGCTTGGCAGAGAACAAAGGAGAAAGGAGGCAGGCCTATCTTCCTTCTTTCCATAACCTCACATATATATATATACGCGCCAACTTCTACTCTGCGGTAGTATTCTTTCCGGTCTCCTTCCTTTCTCTTCTTTCCACGCATTCTCATTCCTTTCCCTCCCTTCTCCCCTCCCTCCACAGGCCCCCACCATCAAGTACATCCGCGAAACCTGTGACCTCGCCTATTACAAGTACGTCCGCAAAGTCCTCTACGAGAAGCCCTATGAGAAACCCTCCTATCCATCCCCCGACCCTCACCCCCCTTCTCATCCCGAGCCGGCTCCTTCTCCCGACTATCCCTCCCACGACCCGCACCACGATGCATCAGACCCCCCATCCCCCTACCCCCCCTCACCCTTTCCTTCGGATCACGACAACGATCATTGGGATCATGGCAACGATCACTCCGACCACGACTCCCATCACTCGGATCACGACAACGATCACTCGGATCACGACAACGATCACTCCGACCATGACAACGATCATTGGAATCACGACAACGATCACTCCGACCACGACTCCCATCATTCAGATCACGACAATGATCCCTCGCACCACGATAATGATCATTCGCACCACGATAATGATCCCTCGCACAACGATAATGATCATTCGGACCACGACAACGGTCATTCGGACCACACACCCGATTCTCCCTCCCCCTACCCATCTCCTCCGACGCCCGAACCCCCCCCCCCCCCCCCCCCCCCCCCCCCCCCCCGACCCCCGCCCGCCCCCCCACCCCCCCCCCCCCCGCCGCCACCCACCCCCCCCCCCCCCCCCGCCCACCCC
>Ga0160420_100420_pt1 | contig 18957 bp, 23 predicted proteins | sample CelAP2metagpilot_FD_108197 | JGI IMG/M metagenome (GOLD analysis project Ga0160420, IMG submission 108197) | Phycosphere-associated microbial communities from algal ponds in Kailua-Kona, Hawaii, USA - Cellana AP2-5-5 metagenome pilot | ecosystem: Engineered > Artificial ecosystem > Aquaculture >... | reverse complement strand
CCCCCCCCCCTACCCCCCCTTCTTCCAGCAAGCAAGGACTATGAAAGCCGATCCTCCCCTTCCCCCGCTCCCTCCCTCCCTTCCCCCCCTCGCTCCCTCGCTCCCTCGCTCCCTCCCTCCCTCCCTCCCTCCCTCCCTCCCTCCCTCCATCCCTCGCTCCCTCAGCGGATGGAGTCCATGTTCAAGTGCCGCGAGGATCGGGAGGACCTGCACTGGAGGCTCATCGAGCAGCACCAGCGGACGATGGCCGATTACGATCGACGCTTGTGTCTCGCCACCGACGACCAGGCCAAGAAGGTGAGCTCCCTCCCTCCCTCCCCTCCTTCCTCCCTCCCGCCCTCTTTCCCTCCCCTTTTCCCAATTTATCGCCTCCTCACCCCCTTCCCTCCGCTTCCTTGTGTTCCTCCTCCCCTCCCTCCCTCCCTCCTTTCCGCTCAGGTCCAAGACATGCGTCAGCATTTCATTGACGCCCGTCAAGCCCACCGGGCCCTGGTCAGCCATAGCGGAGGAGGAGGAGGAGGAGGAAAGTGAGGAGCGGTGGGTGAGGAAAGAGGGAAGGAGGGTGTAACATAGACGATTGAAAATTTGTATCTTTAGTACTATGGAGGGAGATGGGGAGGGGGGGAGAGAGGGAGGGAGGGAAGGAGTGACGAGACGGTAAGGTCAAAAAGTATCCCCTAAAGTATCTCCTGCCTGCATGTGTTAGTCGAGGGAGGAAGAGAGGGAGGGAGGGAGGAAAGGAAGGAAGGAGGGGGGAAATGTGAGTGGCCGACGAATGGGCACAAGAAAGGAAGTAACAGCGACGACCGTTCGCTGTGAGAAAGAAAGAAATGAAGAAATACTACCATCGGACCACCCAAGCGAAATAAGGGGGAGAAGGAGACGGAGGCGATAGCACTATCTCTCTGTTCTTTGTGCCTCCCCTTTCTTTCGGTACGCGTGTCTCTTCCTACTGTACATGAAGAGATGGCCTAGATCCCTCCCAACCCCCCTCCCCTCACCCTCCCTCGTTCCCTCCAGTCCCTCTCCCAAAAATCACTCACGTAAGGCCGCTCGAACCCGCCCTCCGTCCCGCCCTCCGTCCCGCCCTCCGTCCCCAGGGCATCGGGCGGATGGACCCAATAGTTAAAAGCCGCATGCACCCCTCCCTTGCTCCGGACTTCATGGAACCATCCCGCTGGTACGTAAAACATCTCTCCTTCACTCACTTCCACCTCGAGGGGGAGGTGCCGGGGGAAAGAGGGGTAGAGGGCGTAGTCCACCCCGCCAGGCGCAGTCAGGTCCACGCGAGAGAAATTTGCGGGGGGTTCTCCCGAGGGAGTGTAGGTGGTAGTGAAGGAAGCGACGGAGGAAGAGGGGGGAGAAAGGGAGGGAGGGAGGGCGGGGCTGGCCGGTTTGTCTCCCTGATTCCACGCTTCCTCGTCCTCGTCCTCGTCCTCATCCTCGGCCCTCCCCTCCATCTCCGCATCTAAGACCGCCTCCAATGCCGCCTCCAACTCGTTGTCTCCTCCTCCTTCCTTCCCTCCCTCGCCTCCCCCTTCTCCGTCTCCTTCACCTGCTGCTGCTGCTGCTGCTGCTGCTGCTGCTTCCAATCTTCTGGCAGCCTCCCAGGCCTTGTCCGCGTTCATGTCCCGGCCGTCAGCATAGACCATCGGTTGGTCATGGTATAGTATGCGACTGCGAGAAGGGCGTATGTATACATATGTGTGTATATGCGGGTAGATGTGTGAATGAGTGTGTGCGTGCGAGTGTGGTTTTCGTACTTGCAAGTGTGTGGGAGTGTCGGCATAGACAATTGGTTGTATATACATGAATATGTTTATATATATATATATATATATATATATATATATCGGCATAGACAATTGGCTGTATATGCATGAATATGTATATATATATATGTATATATAAACATGTGTGTGTGTGTGTGTGTGTGTGTGTGTGTGTGTGTAGTGTGTGTATGTGTGTGTGTGTGTGTGAGAGCAAGTGTGTGTGTGTGTGAGCGCAAGTGTGTGTGTATGTGAGCAAGTGTGTGTGTAAGTGTGAGTGTGTGTGTGAGCAAGTCTCATAGTGCGTGTGAGAAAAAACATAGGACGCGACGAGTAGAAGCAAGGGAGGGAGGGAGGGAGGGCGGGAGGGAGGGAGGACGTACCCGTTGGGATGCACCAGCTTCAACTTGCCCACTGTATACATGTTGCCGGCTTCGGAGGGTGCGAATAGACGGAATGTCTTCTGCCCCCTTAGCAAGATGTATAGATTGTCGTGGTAGTCGTGGTGCAACCCACTGCTACTGCCGCTGCTGCTGCCACTGCGACCCATCCATAGGTTCATATTTTGGGGGACGAGATGACCAAGAAGGGAGGGGCGGAGGGGGAAGTCATCCTGAAGCTCGGTGAGAGGGCTTGACATGATGGCAGGACGGTCCTCCGGTCCAACTTCGAGTTCTTGAGTGGTCTAGGAGAATGGAGGGAGGGAGGGAGAAAGGAAGGAAGAAAAGGAGTGAACAATACACAATTACAAGGCGCTTGTAAGTATAAGGTAGTAAATGCATCCTTTTCCTGCATTCTTCTCTGCTCTTTTATCCTCCCCTCTCCCTCTCTCCCTCTCTCCCTATCTCCCTCCCTCCTTCCCGCCCGCCCCTCTCCCACCTTACCAAGTACAACAGCTCATTCCCCTTTTCAACCACTTCCTCCACAAACTCGTCGAACCTCATCGTCCTTTCTTTTCCTTGTCCATATTTCTCGTCTATCCCACCCCGGGTCTCCACCTTCACCAAGGCCTTGCCCGCTTTCTTCTTTAAATACTCGTGGTCCTTCCATAGCCTCCCCACGCCCGCTAGCCAGGCTTCGTCGGGCAAGACACCCTTGATGAGGACAGGCTTGCGCAAAGCAATGTACTCCTCGAAGAAGGCAGCAGGTGCTCTGTCGGCGCCGTGTGTCGCTAGGAAGGATGCAAGGTCAAGGGTATCAACGGTGGTGGTGCCGAACGGAGGCACATAGCCGCAGTAGTGGTTGATGAATGGGGAGGAGGAGGAGGGGGACGAGGAGGACTTGGCTTTCTTTTTGGGTGGAGGGCTAGAAGAGATAGTGCTGATAGTAGATGCGGGAGTGGAGGCCATGCCGGTGTCGTATGTCAGTGGATGTGGAGGTCCTGTGGGGTGGGTATGAGGTCGATGGTAGAAGCGATTGATTTGACATTGTTGTGATTTTCAATGCATGGCGAGGAAACAAAACTGAGTAGAAGTTCCCGCCCATGCAGCCAAGACAAATGCCGAGGGATAGAGATAAAGAAAGAATTGCGCTTAGGAGAGGTGTCGGTAGAACAAAAGTTGTGTGTGAGTGATCGAAGAGGCCGCGGTGCTGCAACCAGGGGGCAAAGGAGGACAGTTTTTTTAAAAAAAAAAATCACTGGTGGCCACTAGGTCAAATGTGAGCATGTCATGCGCATCATCCACGAATACGTCTACATGCAGAAGACATTGCATTCCATATTGATGTTACTACATGACGTGAGTGAGTGAGTGGGTTTGGGCTCGGACTTGAGCGTCCACCCCCTTTTTTTCGCGCGCCTAAAACTCCTTTTGGTGATGATCCAAGACACCCATTACTTTTTGGGTCCGTCGTCAGTCCCACTGCCCGAGGAGACGGCGAGGCACTATTTCACATGCTCGCCACCGCGACGAGGACAACCTAATTGACGCGGGAAGTTTTCATTGCGTGAAGGCACGCATGAATTTTCTTGCAAAATCCACTTCCAACCCCACGTCACGAAGACTTGCCTTCTTAACTCTCTTCCACCGCGCCCAAAACAACACCCTCTGGGTCTTCGCCTTTTCGGCCCGCAATACCTTCGATGCGTCGACGCGATTCGTTCTGGTTCAGGGCTGATGCACATGTGGTTATCAATGGGCAATTATGCCTTGCCCACGTCTTATGTGTGTTCGGAGTGAGGCTAACCAAGCTTTTCATCGTCATCTCATGATCCATGGTTATTCCCGGGCTTGGGCATGGAAAGGCGCGCCCGCACCTCCGTGTGTGCTGTCCCTGATCCCGATCATTCCACTTGTTCTGATTCTGACCCACCGCATTGCACACACATATGTACACACAGGGATTTGCAAGATAGATAATCGTGAGCAGTCTCAGCAGCCGTAGCAGTCACAGTAGTACACCATCTGGTAGGAGCAGAAGCTGAGGGGCTTTTTGTCTGGGGGACAAAAGTTATTGAAAAACGCAGCCCCTAAACCTAGGCATGCTCTCTTCCCTTTCAGGGCGACGGGCTCGCTCCCCGCCAGTGCACGACCTCAATGGTGCCAGCAGCAGCAGCGGCAGTAGCAGCAGCAGCGGTAGCAGCTGTGGAGGCAGTGGAGGGCTGCTTGGCAGCAGTAGTAGTAGTAGTAGTAGCGGCAGCAGCAGCAGCAGCAGCAGCAGCAGCGCCAGCAGCGCCGCCACGACGGCATCAGAGGAAAACGAAGCCTTGCTTAAGAGGAGGCAAGAAGACGAAGGTTCAAGAGAAGAGAATGTAGAGGTGGCAGACGAGGAGGAAGGGAAGGAGGGGGGAAACCTTCCTTTGTCTGGCGCGTCGTCAACGACCACGTCCACCGCAAATCCCTCCGCCTCTCCCCCGGCACACTCCACCCCCATCAGCTCCTCCTCTTCCTCCTCTTCTTCCGCCTCCGGCGACAGTGGCAGCAATACATCTGTCTTGGGTCTTGCTATTGCCACCGGCGCCACGGGCTTGTCAAGACGGACTTCCTCCGTCCACGCTTTCCTCGGACAAACAGGCAGTAGCAGCTGCAACAGCAGCAACAGCAGCAGCAATTTGAGCACACCAACAAGTGGGAGTGCGACTGCTGCGGCTGGCGGTGGTGTGGGAGGGAGGGAGGGGGGGAGGGATGGAGGGTTGTGGGGCTTGCGGAATGTAAACGATGAGGGGGGGGATTGCAGGTACGAGGAGGAGGAAGGGATTGTAGTGGAAGTGGAGAGCTGTATGGTGAGTATGCCCACCAGTGGATGCAGCGGTGAGGGAGTGCCTCGCCCGCGCTCGCTTCGGAGAAGCACAAAGGAGGACTTGGATGGCTTGTCAGCTGCTCTGGCCCTTGCAGCAGGGGGCATGATTGTCAGCGGCAGCGGTGGAGGAGGGGGTCTCAGCAGCAGCAGCAGCAGCAGTGGTGGGGGCGGGGGAGTGATTCCCTCGTCGGAAGAAGGAGGGCGGGAAGGAGGGAGGGAGGCACCACCGGCACGGATGGTGAATTCCTACCTGCGGTCGTTAACGGGAGGGTCATGGTTTTCAAGAAGAAACACCTGCCTTGCCAAGGACGACTCTGGCCCTTCCTCCTCCTCGTCATCTTCCTCGCTCGGTTCCTCCCTCTCCTCCTCTACCCCATTCGCGGCTTTGGAGAAGGAGAAAGAGAAAGGTGAAAGGGCGGAGCTGCTGGGGTGTGAGGGCGGCAGCAGCCTGCCTTCCTCCTCCTCCTCCTCCTCCACCTCCGGGGGGATGAAGGGCGGGCGTCATGGGCAATACTACCTCCGGCACCATGGATCTCAACGCACCCTCCACCCTCACACCCTCGCTCGAGCCTTCGAGAAGAAGCGCCTGACCATTGTCAATGCCCTTCGGCAACGGTCCAAGCCCTCCTTGATCGTCTTTTGTCCCGTCATCGTCCTCATCATGCTCCTCGCCACCGTCGTGTCCTTCTCGGGAGAAGGCGCGGCGGCCGCTGGGAAAGCCCAGCAAGATCTCGAATCTGCCTACCCTGCTGTTGCTGCTGCTCTCTTGCAGGGCGGGGGGCAACCGGAGCCGTTGGCTCGACAGAAATTCACGGTGATGGTGAACACTTACAAGAGGCACGACATGGCCAAAGACGCTGTCCGGCACTATGCCGCGTGTGCCAAGGTAACTCACTCACTCCCTCCCTCCCGCCCTCCCTCGTCGCCTCCTCTTGCATTTTGGGTTCCTCAGTCTCGCCCGACCCCCCTCTTTCTCATCGTACTCCTTCCTTCCTTCCCGCCCTCCCTCCCTCCCTCCCACCCTCCTCATGTTCAGGTTGACTCCATCCGCGTCGTTTGGTCGGAGAACGGGACTTCTCCTCCTTCCCCCACTGACGAGAAAGACAAGGGATGGTTCAGTGAGCACAAGCCCGTTTTCTACGACACCTACTCAACGACCAGTTTGAATAACCGTTTCGTCCCGCCCGTCGGCGAGGACGGGAAGGATAACGGTAAGTGCCCTTCCCCTTCTCTCCCTCTCTTCCTCCCCCCTTCCCTCCTCTCCTCCTCGGCGTGATACACGACCCTCAATCCCCTCCTTCCCTCCTTCCCATCGTCCCTCCTTCCCGTCAACGCACTTTAATCCTTTCTCTAGGCTTGGTTACTGACGCCGTGTTCGCCGTGGACGATGACATCCGGGTCCCATGCACCGACTTGGATTTTGCCTTTGGTGTGTGGAAGGTGGCGGATGAGTCGCTGGTGGGATTCATGCCGCGCATCCATACGGTGAACCCCAAGGCATTGAGGGCCGTGGCGGAGGCGGAAGGGCGCAAGGCCAAGAAGAAGGAAGAGAGACGGCGGAGGAAGAAGGGGGGTGAAAGCAGGGAGAAAATAAGAGAGGGGGAGGGGGAGGGGGAGGCGGAGGAGGGAGTGGGCAGGGGGGGAATGGAGGAAGAGGAGGAAGACATTTTTGACATGGAGGCGGAAGAGGGAGGGAAGGAGGGAGGGAGGGATGGAGGAGGGCTGAGGGGAGGGAAGATCCCTCCGCCCTTGTTTCGCTACAACGGGTGGTGGAAGGTGTGGTGGGAGGGTGAATACTCTCTTGTATTGACCAAGGCAGCTTTCTTGCACCGCTCTTTTCTAACGGCCTACACGGAACTGATGCCGGGGACGATTCGGGCGTATGTGGACGAGAACCGGAATTGTGAGGACATTGCCATGCAGTTCCTCGCCACCAACATGACAGGAAAGCCGCCCATTTTTGTGAGGGGGCGGTTAACGGACTTGGGGGTGTTTAAAGGTACGTTTTTTTTTGTTTTTGTTGACATTCTGTTTTCTTATTTGAAATTTGTCGATGTATGTTTGTATCTATTCTTCAATTCCTTGTTGCGTGATGTGAGTAATGGTTGGGCACGGTCACTCATCCCTCCCCCCTTCCAACCCTCCCTTCCTTCCTCCCTCCCTCGTTGCGCAGGTATCTCAACCAAAAGCTGGACGCAACTCGGGCACATGAAAAGCCGCGGACAGTGCCTCAACGACTTTGTGGATCTGTACGGGGGGAGAATGCCCCTGGTGAAGGGGAGTGTGGTGGCTGGCCCGGCAGGAAGTCTCCTGTTCGGGCGACCGTCGACCGTGTTCGATTATTTCTCGAGTGACGTGTTGTTGGGCTCGGGGGGGGGAGGGGGCGAGGGAGGGGAGGGAGGGAGGAGACGGGGTAAGGCATTGCACCTGGTACCGTTGCTGGCCGTTTTTTTGCTGATTGTCGTCAAGTTGTCTTTTTGGTAGGCAGGGGAAGCAGGGAGGGAGGGAGGGAGGGAGGGAGGGAGGGGGGGGGGGAGGGAAGGTTTAGGTTTACAAGGCAGCAGCAGTGGCGATGGGCGGAGGGGTGAGTTTTAGAGGAGAGCGCGAGCAGAAAGAAGGAGCAGCAGCAGCAATAGCATGAGTTTGAGGAAGAAGTAGGAGCAGCAGCAGTAAAAGAAAAATCATTAGCCAGCAGCAAAAGCAGCAGCAACAGCAGGAGAAGCGAAAGACGCGGACGCGTTGAGAGCACGTGGAGAGTTTGAGTGGAGAGAAAGAAAAATGGGTTTTGAGGCAGATCAAAGAACAAAGAAGATGGCGGCTAGATGGATGCGCAGAGCAGCATGCCCACACGCCCTTTGGAAAAGAAACCGAAATGTGAAAGAATGGGCCATCACCATCCAAAAAGAGCAGGGGGCAGAAGAGAGAGGGAGGGAGAGGGAGAGGGAGAGGTTGGCTAGGGATGGAGGTAGAAAAAATATATCAATTGCAAGATGGAAAAAAGGCGAAAAAATAAGGAGGGGAGCCAACATAAAATTAAAGCAATCACATAGAGAGCCGTGATGACCTCGGTCGTCCGATGTTTCTTCTCGAGCTGTTGCATTATTCCTCTCTCTCTCTTTTTCTTTTCACCCCATCGCTCCTCCCTCCCTCCCTACCTCCCTACCTTCTCGCTCTTGTCTACATCCCCGCCGACACGGTACAGCTATTATGACACCTTTCCGTCATGACTAACCCGTCCGAGAAACACCCGTCCTTCATGTCCCACGATACAACACACCCTTGCATGCTGACATCACCTCTCCCTCCGTCCCCCTCCCCTCCGTCCCCCCCTACCTCTGTACCGCAGGCGGCGGTACCTGGATCACCCTCCCTTCATGCGTCTCCCCATCCCACAGGAAGCAATTAAGGGCCGGCTCACCTTTATGTGAAACAGCCTTTAATATCTCTTGCCCCAAAATACCGCCAATGACGGCACACACCGGCGACAGCTCCGTCCGACCTGAGATAGCGAGTGCACTGAGGGTTGGACGGAAGGAGGGAGGGAAGAAAGGAAGGAGGGAGGAGGAGTTCATGGTCATGCATGAGTAAGAGCCCATCTGACCTTCCATCTTATCCCTCCCTCCCTCCCTCCCTCCCTCCCTCCTTACCGAAGTTCCTCCTCGCTCAAAAATCCTTCTTCTAAGCCATTCTCCAGCAGGGCCGCTTGGCTCTCGGACACGAACAACGCCACCTCCTTGCCGCTGGCAGAGGGGGAGGGGCGGCACCCGTGCTTCTCGTCGAAGATGCCAAGGACTACGTGAGGGAGGGAGGGAGGGAGGGAGGGGAAGCACGTGAGCTCGAGAGAGAGGAGAGGACTACGTTCTGCTTACCGGTACACCTACTGACCAAGATATAAAACTCACCCTCCCTTTCTCCCTCCCTTCCTCCCTTCCTCCCTACGTACGACGACCCATCACAAAAACACGTGGCACTGGAAAGCGATTTTTCAAAGAGGACCACGGCTCTGAAAGCGCTTCTTGAAGGGAGGGGTAGGAAAGCGTGAACTCCTTCGGTGCCGCGGGCTGGAAGGAGGGAGGGAAAGAGAAATGGAGGGAGGGAGGGAGGGAGGGAAGGAGAAATGTTGGTGTCAAAATCGTCTGTAACCTTACACGTGCAGCACCCGTCCTCCCTCCTTCTCTCCCTTCCCCCCCCCCTTCCTCCCTCCCTCCCTCCCTCCCCACCTACCTTTCCCCCCTCTTTTTCTCCTGGTCCTGCTCCTCCTTTACTCGCCTCATCCATCCGCCCCTTGAAACCCTCCCCCAAATCAACGAAGGCCCATCCATGCAGCCCGAACGTGTCCGCGTACATAAACCCTCCCCCCCTCCCCGCCTCCCTCCCTCGTTCCCGCATGAGGGCATCGAGACGGATAAGCTGGGAGGGAGGGAGGTCTGAAGCGACGATGATGTCGAAGGAAGAGAAGAAGGTGTCGGGGAGGGAGGAAGGGGGAGAAGTGTGGCACTCAACGGTGGCCAGCGGGTTCATCTCTCGGACACCCGGGAGGCAGGCTTCTGCACGCTGGTATGGAAGCAAGGATCATCGTATACGAGCATGAATAGAAGGGCTTGAACGATGATTACGCTTGCTCCTTCTTTCCTTCCCCCCCTTCCCTGCCCGTCCTTGCTTCCTTCCTTCCCTCCCTCCCTCCCTCAGTCCCTCCCTCCCTCCTGGACATACGTTCATTCCCACGTGTTCTGGCCGTAAAAAAAATTGCGCACACAAATCCTCGTGTGTCACGGTCTCGGCATCAAGAAGTGCGACATTGATGCCGGCAAGGATGACGTTTTTGCAGATCTGGGGAGCCGAGGGAGGCATTGATGGAGGAAGCGAGGGATTGAATAGGGGGTAGGGTGCAGGGAAGGCTTTATCAGTCGACAAATGAAAAGGCGACATATTGTTACACATCAAACGGACTTTTCATTTGAAAACCGCTTCCACCCCTCCTCATTCCTACCCTTCTTCTTCTCTTTCCCCTTCTCCCTCCCTCCCTCCCTCCCTCCTTCCATCCTCTCTTTCGTACCTCAGCTGGCAGCGCCCGTAAGCCACAAAACAGTACCCGGGCTTCCTGCATACGTTTTTGAGCTTCCATCCCCCACAGGCGGATTTGTCGGTCGTAAACTTCTGAAGCGTCCATGGCCGTCTGCTCAGGTGTGTGTATGGCACGGCCACCGTGGGGTGGGTAGGGTTGTCAGAATCGATGGAAAAGCTACGGGAGCTAGGGTTAGAAAAGCGGGTAGAGCCAACAGGAAAAGGCACAGCAGGCAGCGAATAGATTTAAATAGCTGCTGCTTCTTCCCAGGCGTCGTTCAGTCTACAGCGGGGCAGGTGGGCAAGGGGAAAAGGAAGAACACTACTTTTGCGGCGATTGGAAGCCCGACTACACGCCTCACTATCTCTGAGCAACACCAAAGTAGCCATGCAAACAGTCAGATCTTATGAGAACTGGTCATTCATCCCAATGGCTGCCTGCCTTTCGATCGACCCGTTTGGATTTAGAAATATTTCTGGGTGAGACGATGGCCCACTACCTCCCCACCACAGCCTTCAGCCTTGCCAACCACACACACCATTTCTCATTCCCACTCTGTTCCACTTAGGCCGTATTCTGCACCTCACCACTAATGCGCCTCCTCAGCCACAATGTCCTGCGCAACACGGCCAAGGGTGTGGTGGAAGGTTTCCCACTCAAAATCGAGGCCCAGCAAATAGAAGTACGTATGGTGGCCGCTCTGCTCCCTATCGACCTTCCAACCCGACTCTCTTCCACCAAGCCCCCCCGCTTTTCCTTCCTCTCGGACAGCACGGCCGTCCAGCCATCGTATATTTTATTGTCTTTCAATCCATGCCTCCCGCGCGATTGTTTACAACAGCTATTCATAGGACCCGCTTCATTCCTATTCCAATCATCCATCTTCCCCATCCCACCCTAAACCCAACCAGGTACGAGACACCGAGCCCGATCTGCCCTTCATGCGTCACCTCCTCCCCACCCTCTCCTTCCCCTGTCTTCGCTCCGCCGCCAAAGATTTGGGATTAGACGTCGCTGCGTTTCCTGAATCACTTACTGAGGCCTTGGCACAGGATGAGGAGTTCTTGAAGGCATTGCACAAGACGCTGTTTGACGTGCATGTGCTGGAAGGGGCGCTGATCTGTCCGGAGACGGGAAGGCGATTTTCCATCGTCGGGGGTGTTGTCGATATGATGATGAAGGACGAGGAGGTGGTTTGAAGGGACGGAGGGAGGGAGGGGAGGGTCAGCCAGCAGCACTGGCAGCAATTCAAGGGGACCCTTGGCGACACGACCTCGAACATGGATGACATCATCCATAGCACGCAGGACTTGGGGTTTAGGATTACGTGCTTGTAATGCTTTTGCATTGCACTAGACCGACTCTACGATTTTTCGGTGGGCTTCCTGGCCCACCGAAGTGTTGCAGGTTTGTGAGGTTTGTGTTCGCCGCAGCGCGACCTGCTGCTTCAAGATAACCAGAAGAATACGACCATCTCCATGTTACGAGTGGAGTGTGGTCTCTTGAGACTTTGGGCTGCCAATGTTATAAAGCGGTTCCTGTCGTGTGGGTGGGTTGCACGAATGTAGAGTGTTGATGTACAGAAGGCTTTGGCGAAAGCCGGCAGAGCGATGAGAACAGGAGCAAGCGTGAAATAAACTGTAGTACCAGAGAAGCAACTCGCGGAGAGGATATCCTAGTCCATGATTTCTTAGTCGATTCGATCTCTTCCCCTCTCCTCCTTCGAGGCCCTTGTGGCCCCCAAGAGATTACGACCCTTTGCCGCGAGACGTGCGTCAGGCGACACAAGCGCTTGCCGGTCGCCGCGTCCAAAAGTATATGGGATGTCGTATTATTTCTGAACCCGCACTCAGCAAATCAATACACGGGGATAAACCTCAAAAAGGGAAAAAAGGCAGGAACTGAAGGCAGGAGGTTGTTTGTATTGCAATCAATCAATTTTACTTTTCTTCCATGTCTTGGTGACTTCTCCGAACTTTGGCGATGGCAAAGGGGCATGCCTGTCAGCATGTGTGACATGTAACATAATGCCGTGCCTCGAGCACCCCATGCGCGTAAGGATTGAAGAAGCACAAGACCGTTGCCGGCCTCGCCCCCCCATCATCGCTAACATGCACCGAAGAACGATTCCGTCTTCTGTGTGTGTAGGAGCTCTTTCCTTTCCACACAACCCACCTAACCTAAACCCATGCACAGGCCATACCCCTAATCATGGCAAGACGCTACGATTCATCGACCACCACGTTCTCGCCGGAAGGTGCGTTTTTTGCGTCCTTCAATCTATCTGCCTGTATGATTGTTGCCTGTCTCTTCCCCCTCCCAAGCATCATCATGTCCCGTTCCACGTCCCAACCCCTTCCCCCGCACCTGTGTCTCGAGTCCACGGTAACAGTGCAGACTACACCGCCCCTCGCCCCTCGTCTCATGTTACCTTTTGCCCGTCTATCTCTGACATCCTTTTCCCCTACCCCGAAAGGCCGTCTGCATCAGGTTGAGTACGCCATTGAGGCTATCAACAACGCCGGAACCTGCGTGGGCATCCTCTGCGCCGACGGTATAGTCCTGGCAGCGGAACGAAAGACCACCAGCAAGCTTCTAGCACCATCTAAGTCCAGCGACAAGATTTACCAGATCGACGGGCACATCGCCTGTGTGGTGGCGGGCCTGACGTCTGATGCTAACATTCTGATAAACCAAGGTGCGGAAAGCCAAGAGGAAAAGAGAGGAAACATTCGGGCGCGGGTGAATCCTTAATGCTCTCTTAATTTATGTGTGCTCGTGTTCGTGAATTTCTGTGGAATTCTTTCCTCGCTCTCTGGCCAACGCGCATTGCCCGGAAGGTGTCGAGACAAGCTTTAGAAGAACCACACCCCTCATGATCTTCCACCCCCCCTCCCTCCCCCCTTCCAGCCCGTCTGTCCGCCCAACGCTACCTGTACCAGTACCAAGAGACTATGCCCGTCGAGCAGCTCGTGCGGTCCATCTGCGACTACAAGCAGGCGTATACACAGTACGGAGGGCTGCGCCCTTTCGGGGTCTCCTTCCTGTTTGCCGGCTACGACAGGTAGGAAGGACACCGCCCCCATCCCTCCCTCCATCCCTCCCTCCATCCATCCATCCCTCCCTCCCTCCATCCATCCCTCCCTCCATCCCTCCCTCCCTCCCTCCCTTCCTCCCTCCCTCTTTCCCTCCCTCCCTCCCATCTACCCTATTTTGGGGGGGCAATGCACACACGTATTCAGCCCTTCCTTCCTTCCCCCCTTCCCTATCCCCCTTCCCCAGGCACCATGGTTTCCAGCTATACGAGTCTGATCCTGCCGGGACCTTCGGGGGATGGACCGCCACAGCCATTGGCGCCAATTTTCAGGTATGTCTTCCTTCCCTCTCCCTCCTTCCCTCCCTCCCTCATCCCTCCCCACCCCCTTTCGAAATGGACGCCTCGCTTTTAGTTCCTCGTGTGGGAGTGTTTTTCCCCACAGTGCTTCAAACGGCCTCTTCCCTGCCTCCCTCTTTCAAGCCCGCGCTGGAGGATGGACATCTAAGATAATGAACAAGACGCTCCTACCACCGACTCCCCCTCCCTCTCTTCCTCCCTCCCTTCCTCCCTAGGCCGGGAAAAATCTGTTGAAGAACGAATTTCCGGAGGGGGACAAGCCTACGCTGGCGGAAGGTTTGAAGCTGGCGGCCAAGGTGTTGCTTAAGACGATGGATACCACCACGCCGTCCGCGGAGAAGGTAAGGGAGGGAGGGAAGGAGGGATGTAGGGATAAATTGACTCGACGGGGAACGATAGCAAGTCAACCCAGCCATGCATCGGGCACTCAACCATATCATATCTCCCTCCCCTTTTCCAATTAGGTGGAGTTTTTCACGCTCAAGGCCGCGGAGAAGGTGGGGGGGAGGGTGGTTCGCTCCACGCTGGGGACGGAGGAGACGACAGCCTTATTGAACGAGGTCAGCGCAGCCACTGCCCCTGAGGGGGACATGTAAGGGGGGGGAGGGGAGGGGGACATGTAAAGGGGGGGAGGGGATGACGGAGAGAGGGGAGGAGGGAGGGAGGGAGAGAGGGAGGGGAGGAGGATGAGCGAGGAAGGAGGGAAGGAGGGAGTTGAGGGGGTAGGGAGGGTGTGAAAGCAAACGGAGCGAATCGAAAGCACGTGTGAGGCGTTTTCTTGTTGTTGTGGGTCTCGACTTTTTTTTTTCTGGGTGCCCTCCCTCTTTTCTAAAGATCAATTAGCTTTCCGTTGATGGTCGGGGCCCTCCCGGCTCGCCTGTTCTTTTCTCTTCTTTCCTCCATCTCTCTCTCTCTCTCTCTCTCTCTCTCTCTCTCTCCATCTCTCTCTCCTTCTGTCTGTCTTGGTTTTGTCGCTCACTATCTACCACTCTCTCCCTGTTATATATGACACACATCTGACATACATAAACCGCTCTGTTGCCGACAAATAAATTATAAAAAATTGCTGTTTCTACTCCCATGTCCTATTCGCCTCCCTTCTCTGCTCATCGGATCCCCCGACTTACCCACTTCCCACTCAAAAATGATTCGATCGCCATCTTCTATCTCTTCTCTTCTCTTCCTTTCTCTCTATTTTGAGTGTCCTTTTTGCCGTATTGTTAAGCGTCTTACTCACTATTACTCTTCTGTTGTTTCTTGTCGTCTTCGTCGTCTTCTCATCTCTCACGCGCCTTTCCCCCTTGATATTATGTGTATCAAATTCGACGACCAAATACAAAGAAACACCGACGCCAAAATGGCCATAGCCATAGCAATACTCTATGCCGTAACTCGCTTCTAACACTTTCTCCCCCTCCTTTACCACCCACTTTCCACCTCGTGCCCCTCATGTATCCCTCATATACTCCACCTCACTTCCCATAGGGGAACACCACCCCAATCGCCGTCCGCACTGGCCACGAGGCCAGCACCGTCGATCCCTCCACCGTCAGCAAAGGCATGATAATCTGACACGCGACATGCAGCATGTCGTACATGCGGACCATACCCCCGAGGGTAGGAAACGGCCAGACGTACTTCCCCACCCCGTGAAACGCCACCAGGAAGAAATGCATCGCCAAGATGGACGGACGAGGCGTTAGACCCGAGAGCAAGTTAATAGGACCGCCGGCGCAATAGCCGCCAATGGAAAGGTAATCAAAACACGCGTCTCTTAGATCCTTCCGGGTCAGGTCTCCATCTGGGGTGGAGAAGACCGCGTGCAGGGCATTGGCCAGCACATTGATCGTGGCAGCCCACGATTTTCGTTCCGTGGCAAAGCGCTTTTTGAGCGCGCGGAAAGCGACGGGGTTGGTAAGGTCCGCGGTTGGTTCTTCCAACAAATAACACAATGCCTCGACGTCACGGAGGGCCACCGTCATCCCACCCCCTGTGAGCGGGTGTCGCATGTTCAGCGCATCCCCGAGGAGAATGACGCCATCCTTGGCCAGCTTCGCAGCAGGCATGGCACGGTTCGGCATGGACTTGAAGTTCCCGCGGGCGACGGCCTCGGCGAAAGGAGCTTGGAGACAGGGAGGGAGTTGGGGGAGGATGTGGGTGTAGAGGTGGGAGGCCAGCTCTCCAGTCGAGGCGGAGGGCAGCTTGCCGTGGATGTCGACGAGGACTCGGGTCTCAGTGGAGGAGATTTGGTAGAGCAGGACGGGGGAAGGCTCGGCTAGGACGACGTGGCCGCAATGGGCGTGGGGGAGGGGGGAGGACATGAATGGGTGGGTGATTATCAGGCCAACAAAGGAGGAAAGCTGGTGAGGCTTCGCGCATTTATCGACGTGGGTCCGGAGAGAGGACCAGAGGCCGTCGGCGACGATGGTGAGGGGGGCCAGGGCCCTCCGGGTCTCTTTTTCAGGTACTTCCACCCCCTCTTCGTTGGTGAGGGTTCGACCCGTTTCGATCTTGTATTCCACTCCCACGACGCGTTGCTTCTTTCCCTTCTCCCTTCCCTCCTTCGCTCCCTCCGTCAAGTCCTCTTCGTGGACGAGCCGACTGACAATTCCCTGGATGACGGTGACATTTTTCTCCGCCAGCGCCCGCTCGCGCAACCGTTGGACGAATCGACCGTTGTGAAAACTTCGGCCTTTGGGCCGTAACGGCTCATGCTCTTGTTCGACTGTTGTTGCTGCTGTGGCTACTGCTGCTGCGGTTTTTCGGGCTTTAGTTGCTGAGTGGGGGGAGAGTGTCTTGCCGGCCCCATGGACCTCTTCCGTGGAAGGAGGGATGGAGAACAAGGACGAAGATGAGGACGAGGACGAGGACGAGGGGCTGACGCAGGGATCGATCACGCCAAACAGCTCCATCATTGACGCAGGGTCGTATGCCGGGTAATTCAACATAATGTCCTTCACAGCTTCCTCTTCCCCTCCTTCCACTTCCAGCTTGTGAGGACGAAAAACCACATAACCCTCCACCCCCACCGAGTCAATGCCTTCCTTCGCGCATTCATCCAATCCCAGTCTTTCCAGCGCCCGCACCCCCCCCGGCTGCAACAATTCTCCTACGATCCGATCTTGCAACGTCATGTCTCTCTCGAACAACAACACCTTGAACCCTCGTTCGGCGAGCCCGACGGCCGCGGCTGCTCCTGCGGTACCTGCTCCAACCACAATGATAGTCTGTCCGGCTGAAGGGGCTTGGCGGGGAGGAATGCGATTGCCCCCCACCCCACCGGAGCGGAAGAGCATCTCGGCGTTGGAGATAGAGGAGGAGGGAAGTTGAGAAGAGGTGGTGGTGGTGAAGGGGGAGAAGGAGGAGTCGGTGCTTTTCTGCCCAAGAGTAATTTTGGTGTCGGGTTCGTCACAGCTGCTTTGAGACTGGGCAGAGGAGAAGAGAGAGGTATAACAGAGGAAAGAAAGCGATGCAAGCACACCGAGGACAGGAAGGAGGAGCTGCGGGGTGATGGATGGAGGGATGGATGGATGCATGGAGAAAGGGAGAGAGGGAGTTAGAAGGGGGGGGGGGCAGGCAGAGAAGCATGACCCGTGAATGGACCCAGATTGCAGTTTTGACGATAAACAGCAGAGGGAAGGACATGTATGTACGAACCTTGGCTGTGTTTACGGCATTGCCGGTCGTGGCCAAAGGTGTCTGCTGGTGCTGGTGCCAGGCCTGCCAGAGGGTGAGGCTGGAGACCAACAACAAAGAGGAGGCGACAACGATGGAGCCGCCGACACCCACGCTACTATTAGGAGATCCTGGTGGTGTTGGTTCTGATGATAATGATGGACGGTGCGGCACTTGGCCCTGTGTAGGCGTGCTTGCCTCCATCCTTCTTATTCCGATTCCCGCCGTGCTCCAGCTCGTGTTCGCCGCTGGTGATGCGAGCCCGGTCCAACCCACCCCAAAGAGCTGATGTCAGTTGGCTTGGCGTTGGCTGTGATGGTGGGCGAGTGGAGATGATTGGAATCAGAATACATGTATGCTAGTCGACTGGCATAAACGTGATATCACCGCAAGCAAAGCGTAGGGACATCGAAGACAAGCCATATGGAGGCAGCGTGCTTTGAGGCGGCCACGTGAGCGGAAAGCAGGGGGCCAAAATAACACAGATAGGACATGAAAATGAGCAGGATCTCCACTTAGCGTCTGCCATCTTGCGTGCGCATGCAATGCTTCCTGTGATGGAATGGCTTTGTGTTCTGTCGGCGAAAGGGACATGAAAAGCTTGGTGCGGAGGAATGACTCATCCATGTGTTCTTCTCGTGATGGAGTCGAGCGTTCGGGGAGGAGAAAAGCGGGCTTTCGGAACGGATCGAACTGCTACGTGGGGCACACCTTTCCTAGAAAGGTGTGCAGGGACGACAAAGTGTGGTGGTGATGGATTTTCATTGGTGGATAGCATTAACAGGATATAGAGGTAGTGCATGAACTTTGTGACGGAAGCGACATACCATGCCAGCAAAAGAGAGGCCCTTAAAAAGTTGGGAGGGTAGAGGGTGAGGAGGTTGTCGGTTTTGAAGTCTCCTGAACCACCAAGATTGTAAGCGTCTCAATGCAAGTCCTATCCCATTGTTGAATAATGCGAATGTACGTACATGGGGCTAGTTCTTTGGAATCGTTTTGTGTACTGTTCGTTTTTGGAGACATTACGGTCGAGTTCGTGCTTCATTCTATGCTGTAATTCTCAAGATGCTCTGCTGTTTTTGTCTTTCAGTCACCCAGTCCTCATTCGCGAATTTATTTCACTACGTACTATGTCAAACCCCAACAGTCTCTCTTTCCCCCAAAACTTCCATCTCTTCCTCTATTTCCACCACCGCCTGGACTTCATCCCTCTCTTCCTCCTCCCAGCTCCCACCTGCATGATGCTCACTTCCCAAAACCTCGTACCCGCCGCTGGATAACCCCATCACCACATGTTGTGTGGCGGGATTGATTGTCAAACAGCCAAGGGGCGAATTAATAGGAAGATTTCCAATGAGAGGAGCCCACCTTCTCGAGGAGGAAGAGGAAGAGGAAGAAGAGGAGGAGGAAGGAGGAGTGAAAATAGGACGAAGAGGAGCAAGAAGAAGGACAGCTCCCCCTGGCTCGGTCTTGAAAGAGGAGAAAATATCGCGATGAAAGGCCTCGATCAATTCAATCGTCGTCCCTCCCTCCCTCGCTCCATCCTGCCCTACCTCCTTCCCGCCCTCCTGCCTGCCCTCCCTTACCCCATGTTGCCCTATGTCCATTGCTTTCTCTTTGTGGTGATTAGTAGGCCACAAGTCCTTGATCCGGTACACTCTACCCTCCACCTTTATCACACATGTTCTCCTCTTCCTCCTGCTTCGCCTTCCCATCGCTCCTCCTCCTCCTCCTCCTCCTCCTCCTCCTATTTCTCCCCCCACAGCAGCCCCCCACCTCTCCTCTCCCTCTCCCCCCCCCCCACCTCCTCCATT
>Ga0160420_100419_pt1 | contig 18974 bp, 30 predicted proteins | sample CelAP2metagpilot_FD_108197 | JGI IMG/M metagenome (GOLD analysis project Ga0160420, IMG submission 108197) | Phycosphere-associated microbial communities from algal ponds in Kailua-Kona, Hawaii, USA - Cellana AP2-5-5 metagenome pilot | ecosystem: Engineered > Artificial ecosystem > Aquaculture >... | reverse complement strand
GAGGGGGGGGGAGGGGGAGGGGGTGGAGGGGGAAAAGGGGGGAGCGTGAAGAAGCGTCATGCGGGGCGGGCTTATTTTGGTGCTCAAAATATGATAGAAATAGATGTCACCATGCCGGTGGCAAAGCGCCTAGAGGCGAATAACCCCCTAAAAAATAAAAACAATAAAAAAACTTAAATAACTTTCTGTATAGTCCGTATGAAACCCTGGGCTATTTGTCGTAGGAGAGGAAGGCCGGGGAAAGCTATTTTCCTCCACTCCCGTTCCCCTTTGCTCTCCCGGGTGTCGCACTCGCATTCACTTCCTCCATCCATATCTTCCTAAATATCACCCTGGTATACTTAATTTTCGCCTTGGTCTTCCACTCGCCCGCCGCGCTTTTCTCTTTCATGCCTGTAACTGGAAAAAGTACCGGCGAGTTTCTTTCAGTGATTATTATTCTGCCTGCCCGCCAGTCCTCGTCCTCGTTCACAACGTGAACATCCTATTTCTCCTCCTTCTTATCCGAGTGCGAGTCCGTGTGCATCAGCCGCCCCGCGGCGTGTACAGAATTGTTGAGAGTGGTGCGGTGGGATGAGGTCGTTAATTTTTTCTTTGCTGCTGAAGCCGGATCCTCTAAAGCTAACTACTGGACCTTCGTGGGCTGCCGTTGCCATACTTTTTGTGCATCGGTCCTACGTTGATGAGGCGTGGTACTATATTGGCCTTGAGTTGTTAATGAGGGAAGGCGCTTCGATGGCCTGAGGCGAATGGTGCTCGCTTGCCATCTGAAGAGTATCCAAGTCGAGAAAAGAACAAGACATCTCATGATTCCCAAACTAAACGCTCTTCTTACCGTCAGACAGGCCGCCATGTACCGTCGCTTGTTGTCTGACAACACGCGCAGGAGGATTACCGATGTCTCCCTACGCTATCGATCCGCCCCACCTCCTTTGCCCCTCGTATGCTGCCGGCGCGTAGCCTCCTCCAAACCACCCCCCTCCGGCCGTCTACCCAGCACAGGCAACGGGCTGATAGGCATGCCCCCTCCTCCCCGTTCCCCACCCTCTACAGTAAAGTCCAAGCCCAAGATATCCCCTCCAGCGGCGGCCGCACGCTCGCCATCAATCATCGAGGTGGACGTCAAAAATTTTGTGGCCTTACTCAACTCCCCCGTGCCCGTCATCCTGGACTGTTACGCCACTTGGTGCGACCCTTGCAAGAAGCTCACTCCGGTGCTGGAGAAAATCGTGGGGAAGTATCCAGATAGGGTTATTCTCGGAAAACTCGACGTGGACAAGCACCCAGAGCTGGCAGCGCAACTGAAAGTCAGCTCTCTCCCGGCCGTCTTCGGTCTCTGCGAGGGCAAGCTAGTCGATCGATTCGTAGGCATGCCCACCGAGCCCATTCTGGCGGGATTCCTGGACAAGATGCTCTCCATCATTCCACCTGCAGGCACCGATGAGGGAGTGGATGGAGCGCCTTCCGTGGCGGAGAGACAGGAGGCTGATCTGGCCATGGCCGATAGTTTGATGAAAGGAGAAAACAATGGGGGGAAAGAGGAGAAGGACAAGGCCACCAAAGCGGGTGCGTTGTATAAACAAGTGTATGAGGAACTGGCAGCAGAGGAAACACCAGCGCCTTATTTGCAGGCGCGATGCTTGGCGGGTTTGGCGCGGTGTGCATTGATGGGAGGAGCAGCGGAGGAGGCGAGGCAAATTGTGCAACTACTGAGGACGAAGCACAAGGCGGAGATGGAGAGTATACCGGTAAGAGAAAGGACGGGAAGGACAGGGAAAAGAGGAAGTCCTGTTGAGATGCTGATGCACGACTTCTCGTCTATATTCCGCCCTGCATTTCCCGTAACAGGAGGTTGCCAGTGCCGTCTCTTTCGCGGAAGTGGTTATGCAGGCGCCGCCAGAGGAAGGAGGGCTCTCAGTAGAGGACACCTTAAAGAAGCTGCAGGGGGATGTACTTAAGGCACCGACTGATCTGGAGGCCCGGTATCAGCTGGCGTTGAAGTGCTTCCAGCTGCAACGGTTCGAGGCAGCGATGAATGAGTGCTTGGAGGTGGGAAGTAAAAGGGAGGGATGGAGGGAGGGGGAGAGAGATAAGGATAAAAGGAGGATTTTAATAGATGATTTTCATTTAGAAACATATTTGACTGAAAATTGGACAATTTGTCATCTTGAAATATTCTCATTCTTGTCACCCTCTCCCCCTCCACCTACACAGATCATCAAGCGCGAGAAGGAGTGGAAGGAAGGGGCTGCCAAAGCCTTGCTACTCAAGATTTTTGAGGCCTTGGGCCCACAAAACGAAGTGACCAAGAAAGGACGGCAACGCATGACGAATTACCTTTTTTTGTAGATCCGGTTATAGGTGAAGAGGATGCTTGTCCTTCCAACCCCCTCCTCCTGTCTCCTCCTTCTTTTACTCCCAGGCCTTCGCCTTTCTGCGCCGGAAGAATTTCATCAAAGAAGTATTTGCTCTTTCAAGATAACCAAGTGCGAGACATGCCTAGTACCAACAAAAATAGAAATGAAGACGATGAGGAGAACGAGCAAGAGAGGAGAAATACAAAGAGGCCGTGGGACAAAAAGTAACAACCACATGTACAATGGAAAGAACAATGTATAAGAGAGACAAAATTTCAGAATCATATCTCTTTTTTCTCCACGTCGTTGCCCCTCCTAGCTAGCTTCCTCTCTCGACAAGGGCAGAGACCACACAAGAATACCCGGGACAGACACTCCTCACGACCCGTTGTCCCTTTATCATACCTTTCTAACCATAATAATACGATACCATCCACCCACCCACCCACAGACATAACTCCAGACAGACTCCTTCATCCACTTCCTTCCTTCCATAACGTTCCTCTCGATGAAAAAAATCAACGACTGCTCGGCCCAAGAGATCGTCCAGCTTCTCGGACTCCATCCACGTACGTTGATGAAGGAAAGAAGTAATGGGGTGGGAGAGGCAAAAAAGTCGACAGGGAGGAACATCCCTATTATTGAAACATTGGATTTCTTCTATCCTTTCTTGCATCATTCTCATCCATTCTCCTCCCTTGCCCAACGTTTGATCCCTCATCTTAGACCCTGAAGGTGGATTTTTTAAGGAAACGTACCGAAGCGGCGCCACGCCAGGAGCTTCCAAAGGCCTCACCGACGAGACGGGCACCGTCCTCCCCTCGTCCTCCATCCCTCTCTCCCCTCGTAATATCTGCACCTCCATCTTCTACCTCCTTACTAGCGAAGCTCCCATCGGGTACTGGCACATGAACAAGTCAAATATAATCCACTACTACCAAGGAGGTGATCCGCTCTCCTACTTCCTCCTTCACCCTTCGACGGGTGCGTGGGAAAAGCACGTACTAGGCCCTGATCTTGCGAAAGGACAGACATTGCAATTGATTGTGGATGGAGGAGTATGGAAGGCGACAGTGTTGGAGCAGCAGGAGGAGAGGGAGGGAGGGAAGGAGGGGGGGTGGGGATTGTTAGGGGAGGCGGTGGCACCAGGTTTTGATTACCGGGACATGAAATTTGGGAGAGAGGAGGAGATGGCGCGAGCCTTTCCGCAGCACCTCGAGAAGCTGCGGGCCTATTTGAAGCCAATGGGGACAGATGGTTGAGAGGAAGGGAAAAGGGAGGGAACGATAGAATATTTATTTATTTGGATTTCCCTCAAGTTTTGGAAGATTTGAAACCCCCGCTTGGAAGCATACAGCGAGTTTGAAGAGCGACAAAGAACATATGAAGCGTACTACAGGGGATTTTGGTCCAAAATCATATTTTCCTCGCTGTTTTTGGGGTCCTGAGAGATTGGGACGGGGAGAGAGGCGGGATCTCGGGTCTTCGACTTCCCATTGTATTTTTTTTTTTCCCTGTGGATTTCGTCCTCGTTTTAGTCGGTCATGGAAATTACAAAGGCTTGCTATTCTTCGCTTAGATGTTCATATGCTGCCGTGATCGAGCGAGCTAAGCACACAATGAATGACGGCCATCAGACAACGTGCACTGATGATACGTTTCTCCTATCCTATGTACTATCTTCATCCTCTCTTTGCTCCCTCCCGTTTTTCTTCCCTTTTCTCTTCCCCTCCTCCCGACTAGCATCGGCTAAAGCAGCATTCGTCGTCCCGACATTTGCAGTGGTAGTAACACTTCCTTAAGTCTCAGGGTTGTTCATCTCCTCTTCCTCCCGCTCCTCTCCGTCCTCCTCGGATTCCTGCACTCGCAGCGTGAAGATCCCCTCAATTCCCGCACCTTACCCACCCTTCTCACCATCTTCCTCTTCCTCCCCAGCAATACATGCGGCATGAGAAGGAGCAAGCGTTGATAACTTTATTTCAGATGAATCTAAGGGTAAGAAGGACCACGTCTTCCACAGCTGCTGCTGCTGCTGCTGATGCTGCTGATGCTGCTGCCTCTTCACCTCCTCGCTGAGCACCACGAAACGAACTTTGGGCATACGCACGTCGTGGGCGCCTTCGATCAGGTATCGGTATGAAGACTTGCTGAATTGCAGGCCGATAGAATTTAGAGGTGAAGGGGAGGGGGGGAGGAAAGCGGTGGTGGTCGTGGTGGAAAAAGGTAGACACGACCAGACAGCGGCGCGACTCGGGTCAGCATTTAATACTACGTAGGGCATGCCTCCGTGACGGTCTTCCGAGGCGTGGCTAGAGGGGCCCAGATACCAACCGTCCATTTTCTCAGACCCATCCTCCCTCCTGCTGCTTTCCAACGCTTCATCGGAGGAAGAGGAGGACGACGAGGAGGAGAAGGGAAAGGAGGCAACCCACCGCAAACGAAAGCCCTCCCCGCCCTCGCCCTCGCTTGACACAGCCTCCAAACACCAACACCCAGCTGCAGCCGCCGTCACTGCTTCAACCGAGCCCATGGCGACCAGACAGACATAGGCACTGGTCTTGCAGCGACGGTGGGACCCACCAGGGTGAGGGACGAGGATACCCGATTTAGAGCCCTGGCTGAGGCCTGATAGAGTGATGGAGAGGCGACCGAGAGGGGCTTGAAGTGTCCATGTTCCCCCTCTTCCTCCCTTTGCAATGACAGAAGGTCGAGGTGAGGCCACGAATTTGTGAGGGGTTGTACTGGCTTTGGCTTGCGGCATGGCCGCGGGTAAAGGGTGGTAAGAGCTAGAAGGCGCCGAAATCATGACAGTGGCCCAGTGCGCCACCCGAGATAAATATGACTCGGTGCTTCCTTTCTCCTCTTCTCGCCCATCGCTCTCACTTTTGATATCAGCAGCAAATTGAAACCCTCGGGGAGGGGGGAGAGAGGTGTCAGGTGTCGCCCGGTCCGAAACCGCGGGTGCTTTATGCACCTGGAGAATGTCAGTCACAAAATTATACACCCGACTCCCCGTCTTTTCTCTACCAGTATTAGTATCAACAACAGAGCTGCCCCTGCCGTTGCTACAGCTGCTCGCCACAGTCATTGCGGCCAGTGGGTCAACTACCAACAAGTCCATCTTAAATCGAGGATAGAACGCCTTCCGCAAAGTCTCCATCTCGTCATGTACAATCAAGCCTACTTGCGCCTCGAGCGCGGGAGTTAAAACCCTTCCCTCCTCACACCGGACCGCACAACCCACCCGTGCCTGGGTCTCATCGAGAGTCAAGCTCAGAGTGTATCCATTTAACGGAATTTCCACGTGCCCTTTCGCCAGAATATCCGGTGCTCCCCACAGTCGATGCGCGAAACGGAGACCTCCAACATCGCAAAGCTGCGGGCGCATCCCCTTGAAAAGGAGGCGAGCCAGAAGTCCTTGTGGGACGCGACCTTCTCGAAAGGCATAGTAGCATAATACCTTGCTCCCACATAGCGTCGCATATGCCTCGGGACCCTCGACATGAAAGGGGAAAAGCTCATCATTCAACGCGAGAGGAATCCCAGGGAAAAGGACCGAGGCCCCTTCCTCAGTTGGAGGGAAAGAGAAAAAAGAAGATAATGAGGACTGCGCCTGAAGATGGATACACAGGTCCCAGGCCTCGAGCGCCTGCAATATCAACGTCAATTGATGCACATTTCCTCCCGCCACCTCCCTCCCCAAAATCAAGAGCAAATCTTCCACTCGTAGTTTTCCCGTCACCCGCAGCTGCTGCAACAAAGTTTTAAGCCCAACTTTGCCCGCCCTGGGAGATCGTCGCCGGGGCGAGTGCTCCATCTCTCGGCATCGCTCAATCAGATGCTGGTACACTCTCAAAATGGCGTCTGATCGTGTGAGTAACACGTCGTTTCGAGGTAGCAAAAAGATTTCTCCCATCTCCCCCAACAGCTCAATCATCAATGAAAACATGACCGGAGCCATGGGACGATTCGTGAACTCGAGGCACACCTGATTTGCTATCTCTCGGGCTTGCTCCAGAGACATGGGACCCGCCCCTCCGCCTTCCACACTTGCTCCTACGGTTCCTCCTCCTCTAGCTGCTGAGCGGACCTTTTCCAAGAAACGCATCCACATGCCGGGACGACTCTTCCGCAGCGATCCATTCCTTACCACTGCTTTGCACAATGCCCGTCGCACTGACCCCACTCCACTCCCAGCAGCAACACTAATAGCGGCTGCAGCAGTAGTAGAAGTAGCAGCGTAAGCATCGTCGGCACCAACAGTGAAAAACACTCGAGGTTTATGCACGGAGTGTGGCAAATGCAATCGCCCAAAGCTCTCAAACGACGCCAATCTCTGGCAAATCGCCTGATTCAAATCTTCCAACACAGCTTCTACCCGCTTTCCCTCCTTTTCTACTCCGCCGCCCTCATCGATGACCGAAGGAACGGCATCTAAAAATGTGCCAACCAATAACACATCCCTTCTGTGGAAAACACGCTGCCCTCCCTCCCCTCTTCCCCGGCCACGCGCTGGCGACACAATGCCCGCGCGTTGTGGAGCCCCAGGACGATGCTCCTGGCTGTCGAGGGCACTAAAAAGGTAAGTTAATTCCCGCAATGTGTCTGATTGGTTCAGAATGGCCTTTACAAGGTCGAAACAGACGAGGACGACGTCCGAATGCTCGAGCAAGACTGGTTGCAAAGGGATAGCGGCATCTGCAGTAGCAATGTCCCAACAGCTTATCGAAACATCTCCTGCATCGTCTTGTGAATAGAGGTTTGGGGAGGCCAACGGGTGTTGTTCAAAGGCGAAGGACATTTGGCGTACGTGCTTTTGCCGCCCTTTAATCCCGAAAAGGGTCTGTATGAGCTGCACTGTGAAAGAGGAACAGTTGTAGTCGCTTCCACCATTGTCGTCATATTCGTTGTCATCGCTCGTCTCCTCATCCCCCCTGTGATCACTGCCTGTCAAAGGGGAAACACCGCCCCTCAACAGCCTCGTGTCGCCAGAGTGAGGCGTCAGCATCCCTTCCTCCCTCAAGGCCTCCTGCGGATCCTCCACCCTTTCTAGTGCCGACAAATTTATATTGCTTATCTCATAGAGCACCGTGCGGAGCAATCGACCATTGCCATCTTTGCAGGTAAGCCCACGGAGGGCCCGCCAGAGGGCAGTCTTACCGGAGCCACTCCTGCCCAGAACGGCGAGCTTGCATGTATAGGGGGCGACGGCGCCGATTGTCATGGCTTCGTTGTAGAGGAAGGACGATTGAGCCTTGCTGAGAAGATGAACTGTTGGAATGTGCACGTTAGCCAGATAGAGAGAGTGAGGAAGATAACTGATTAATGCGGCAAGTAGTGATTAACTTCGACGAGACAACACACGCAACCAAGAGAGCTACTTTCTCCTTCGTCCGTCCCTCTCTTCCCTTCCCGGACTTACCCATCTCAGCATTCTGCTTGAAGTATGCCAAGGCTAAGGCAGTCCTCCTCGCTTTATCGACCTTCATGACATCGATTTCTTTTGTTTGGAGCAACCTCCGCACACACAGGTGTCCACTTATCACGGCTATGTGCAGCGCAGTCCTTCCCCGGCTATCAACAGCATCAACCTCCGCCCCATTCCTCAACAAAAGCGATTGCAGTACTTCAGGAAGATCAAATCGTGCAGCATAATGGAGAAGGGTGAATCCATCGTCGTGCCAGGAAAGAGACTCTCCTCCTTCCTCCACAGGTGGGTCAAGGCCAAGGGCAGACGGAGGAAAGGAAGAACTCTGTTGCTGCTGCTGCTCGAGGATCGCATCCGCTAAGTCCATATCAGCACAGGTCAATGCTACTCGTAAAGCTGTTCGTCGAACGAGGCTATCAAAGGCCTGCTCTACATACTCTCCTGTCTCTGCCGAGGTCTCAAAGAAGGGAACCCCTAGACGATGGGCGAGACGGAGGCCCTCTGCGGAGGAGACCGCTCGTTTCTCATCTTTGTTATTGGTATTTTTGCTGTTAGCTTTCGTGGCAAGTAAGAGGCCACTGACTCGATGCACTGCTGGCCTGGTGTACTGCGCTACTAATGCATACAATCCCTCGAGGCGGGAGAAAGAGCTGCGATCCGTCGAGTCATAAATAAATACGACAGCATCTGCCTTCTTTAAGCTAGTCGGAGCGAGAGCCACCAGCTGGGCAGGATCACTGGTTAGCTCCACAAATTTTACATTCAATATCCGCGTTAAGACGCGGCCTTTCAGGGTGATATGCTTGGTGTTGCTGGCGACGCCTTGGGTCGGTTGATGGGAGGAAAGGAAGTGGGTGGAGAGGTACCTTTCAAGCAGGGTAGACTTGCCGGGGCCTTCGAGGGCATGGGCTCCTGGGGAAAGAACAAAGAAAAAAAGAGAAGGAGTATACCGATAAGGTGATTCAATGGGCACGCTTAAATGGGGCAGAGAGGTAGGACGACGAGAGGAGTTGCGCGAAGCTGTATGGCATTACAGTGAGGGGAAAATATGCTTCACGTACCTTTGGCTCCTACCACGAACACCCTCAATGGGAATGTACCCCGCGCAAATATGGCTTCTGAGGAGTGAAGAAAGGTGGACGGCATAGCTGGCTTTCGGACGCCCTGTAGTCAGTCAAGTTGGCGTTGCCGCACAGCGTCGTGTGTGCGTCTGAAGGGAGCTTGATGAGCGCCCTGTTTGTGGGGGGTTTTGGGGGGTAGTTGAATGGCCAGGTATGAGACACCTGTGTAGCTCGCCCTCTCTTCGTGTGTTTGGGTAGGACAGACAAATAGATGCATGTGTGCACGCACACACGGAGGCCGACGGATACGACACCTGCATGGGCGATGGGCCAGCCGTTGACAGAGAACTATGTTCCTTCGAGTGGTGCCCTCCCGGCCTCCTGGAGTCCCTCCATTTTACATTAAGACAATGAACTGAAGCACGCAATGGGAGAAAAAATGGACAACAAGGTGATCAGCAGCGTATTCTTCATGGGTTTTGCTCGTATCGTTCGCTGTAAACTCTTTTTTAGGGGCTTGTCTTCTCTTTCCTTCATGGTTGTGCATCGCATGGTCTTGCACCCCGCCCCCAGGGCCTTATCTTTTTGTCTTCTTGGCATCTCATTACGTGCTTCTTTCATCCTGTTGCCTCTATCTAGAAACGTTACCTTCGATTCTTTCTGAACATTCTTTATTGGCACCTGCATTTCTCCATATACACAAACATACACACCATCTTACTTGTACACGCACTCAGTTCGACTTTCTTTACCGACTGCAACGTACAATCACCTCCACTCCTCCTTCCTCTCTTCCTTTCATCTCAACATCCACTGTTCCACTTCATTTGTCATCCATCCCGTCCTGCACTGTTCACTCTCTCCCTCTGCTCCTCTTCACATTCTCCATCACACCTTTGTCACATCATACCAACCGCCATCTACTCCTCCTATTTCTCCTGCCGCTGCTCTTCTTCCTTATCAAGCTGGCTCTTCCCTGTCCCCTTCTCTTTCTGCATTGCACCGTTTCGGCTACAACCGCCAGCGACAGCACCTCCCAGAATGAGACCAATTTCTTCATTATCCTCCTCCTCTTCAGTAAATTGTAGCAACCTCCCCTTGTCCCTTTCCCCCAAGCAGATCCCTCCCATTAACTCCTCTCTCCCCTCTGCCTCCTCCTCCTCTTCCTCTTCCTCTTCCTCCTCCTTAACCGCCGCATATTCATCCCAGACTTCCGAAGAGCTCGCAGCAGACACCGTCGAAGCCGGCTGCTGCTGTTGCTGTTGTTGGAGTTGTAGTCGTTGTTGCTGGTGCGCCACCTGGTGTTGAAGAGAACGCGAAGAGGGACACTGCTGTTGGTTCTGCTGGTTTCCCTGACGGGCATGGCTGCCACCAGTCTCCATTCTGTCTCCGTCTCGATCCCGTTTCCGTCCTCCATCCCCATCTCCTCCTCCTCCAGCTCCTCCTCCTCCTCCTCCCTCATCGTCACCGCCCGGCACTGACAAATTTGCAGCAGAGCCATTATAAGTATCACCGAATGCCCGAGACAAGGTCCGAATCGCTCCTAAGACTTCTTCCACCTTATGCTTCTTCTCCTCGATGGAGCGTCGGAGGAGAACTAGGACTTCTTCCTTGGCCCTCATTTCGGACTGGTACGTGCTCTGGAGCTGTGAAGGGAGAAGAGAGAGAGAGAGGAAGAAAGGAAGGAAGGAAGGAAAAAGGTGAGCGTTGACGCACGGGGTGTGGTAAAGACCCTGAGATGAATGGAAGGAAGGGGACAAGGAGGAAAAGCGAGAGCGAGTGGGGAGGAGGACGTCAGACGTGGTCGACTCAATACAGTTTTGTAACATACCTTGGACATGGAGGCTATAAGCATCTGCTCCACATCCTTCGCATTCTCTCGCAGCGCCTGCACATGGCTCGTGATATCAAACAAGTCCACGTCCTGCTGTGGCTGCTGCTGCACGGCGGCAGCAGCCACAGGTGTCGCTGCCAGCGCATCTGCAACTGCTTCTGCTCCTGCTCCTGCCCCTTCTTCCCCCCTTCCCCCCTCTTCTTTGCAAACCCTGGGTGCGACAGTGATAGGGATGGAAGGCGGTGGGACAGGCAACAGCGACTTCTGCTGGTTGCTACCATGCACGGGAGTAAGATGAGAGACTACCCGTTGCTTGTGCTTAGGTTTCTTGGAGGACTGGCCGGTCAGAACGGGTGGATTGGCAGGGGCCGTCATCGTTTGCTGCCCTATGACACTGGCAAAGAGGCGTGCGGCTGCGACTGTTTATGAAGAGGGAGAAGGAGGAGGAGGAGGAGGAGAGTGAGGAGAGAAGGTTAGGAAGGGCGCGAAGTGAGAGACTTAGGGGTTATTGAAGGCATAAATGGGGGAAGAGAAAAGGAAAAGAATACGACGAGGGAGATGGAGGGGGAGCATGAGGAGGAAGAGGAGGGGATCCACGATGGCGGTAAGTTGGGGGGGTAGGAGGTCAGTCAGGATGGCGCTTGACCTTCGTAATGACATCTTCCTCTTCAACAATCCACAGTCTTCCCCATCAGACACATCCATAGTCATGGACGCGTCCATAAAAAACTGATCAAACAATACGAGACCTTGGTAAACTTTAGGCCTAAACATGTGCCCATGTCACGTCAACTTTTCGCGGAAGAAATTGATGAAATTCGAAGTGCCCCCCCTGTCACTTCTGCAATTCAAAAAAAAAAGAAATTCTGTTGTTACTGTGCCTTCGCCTTTGCACACGCACGCCCCGCGTGGTAATTGTACCTCTTGTTGGAGAGGACAATGGCATGAAATACAAGCGAAAGCAGCACCATACCAACAACCGCTCGCCACTCCAACTCATCACATTTAAACGACCCTCTTCCTCCGCCCCAACACAGCGACCATGCGTTTGCTCTCCTTCCTTCTCCTGGGCCTTGTTGCCACCACCGCCCTATCCACGACGACTACGACCACCCCCAGCACCTTCGACAATGAGAATCCGTCATCCTCTCCCCTCTTCCCTCTTTTCCGGGCCTGGATGGAGCACCACAACATCAGCATTCCCAAGGCCCATTTTGCTCATCGTCTGAGCGTCTTTGCCGCCAACCACGCCTTCATTCTCGCGCACAACGCTCAGCTGCACCCCCGGCCTTCGTACACCTTGGGACACAACCGCTTTTCTCACTTGACCTTTGAAGAGTTCCGCGCCATGCATTTGGGTTGGACGCGTCCCACAGAGGCAGTCCCTCCCTCCTTCCAGCCCGCCTTCAACGACGATATGATCACCACCACCACCTCCACCGCCTCCCGAGCCCTCCGTGGCAGCATTGATCTTGCCAATGACACCAAGAACGAGGATACAAACAGTGTGGTGGGCCAGCATTTCCCCTCCTACATCTTCCCCTTGCCCCCGTGGATTCCCCCCCCCGACCCTTCCGCTCCCACCGACGACCCCCCCCCCCCTTCCTCCCTTCCCGCCTCCGTCGACTGGGTATCCAAAGGGGCGGTGACCCCAGTGAAAGACCAAGGGTCCTGCGGCTCCTGCTACTCATTTTCTGCCGTAGGAGCGGTGGAAGGGGCCTACTTCCTCACCAATGGTGAATTGCTTGAATTAAGTATGCAAGAAATCGTGGATTGTGATGATTTGGACGGAGGGTGCCAAGGTGGGGAGATGCAGCAAACTTTCAAATGGATTAATGGCAACGGTGGGCTGTGCCTCCTCTCTGACTATCCCTACGTCAGTGGTACGACTGCGGAGGAGCAGAAGGTGTGCTCGACGTGCCCAGTAGTCCCAGGCACGGCCCCCGAGAGCTGGACGACCGTCAGGCGGAACTCCATGGAGGGTTTGAAGGAGGCCGTGGCGGGAGGGCCTGTCTCGGTTGCAGTGGGTGCGTCACGAGCGTGGATGTTTTACGAGAGTGGGGTGTTTGACGGGGCGTGCGAGGGGGAGTTGAACCATGGCGTGTTGTGCGTGGGATACGGAGGGGAGGAAGCAGGGGAGTACTGGAAGGTGAAGAACAGCTGGGGCACGGGTTGGGGGATGGACGGCTATATCCTCTTGAAGCGTGACGATGGGGATAAGGAGGCCGCGTGTGGAATTCTGCAGGATGCGTCTTATCCCATTTTGCCCCAGCCCTCCGCCTCTTCCTCCATCTCGTCTTTATCTGCGTTGCCAGCGGCGGTGGCGACCCTGGTCGAGGAAAAGGCTGACAATAGCAGCAAGGAATGGACAGCTTTTACCTCTCCAACCCAAGTGCAAGGCTCGGCCACCGCCCGCGACTGCGGGGGTGGCACTGCTGTCTTCACTTCCATCAACATCATCCCTTCCTCAATTGAAAAAAACCAACTCGTCACGGTCCTCGCCGAAGGCGTCCTTACGAAGCCCACCCTGAGCGGGAGCTACTATCTCTCCGTCATTTATGAAGGGGCGCAGCTCTATGCTCATTCGGGGAGTGCGTGTGGTAATGAAACGGTCTCCCTGCCGTTGAATGCAGGGATTGTTCACGTCTTTGGTTTTGCCTGTCCAGTTAATCCGGGCCCGGTGGAATATGGCTTAGATGTCACCTTGCCTTCCATTGCTCCCTTTGGAGGGTACCTGATCTCAATCAAGGGAAAGGATCAGGATGGCGCCGATTTGGTTTGCATTGAGGCGGAGCTACAGTTGTGAGGAGGAGGGAGGGAGATAGAAAGGGAGAGAGGAGAGCGTTTGTGACCCACGATGGACTTGCGTATGTGCGCTTTGTCTCTCTATGCATTCTCAGTGAATATTTTAAACAGTATTTTACGTCATTATTCGAAAAGATCATACAAAGGGTGGAGTGCAGGAGATTTTGGGGGGGAAGGAGGGAGAGAGGAAACGGGGGTTTGTACAGGGGTTGGAGCGCTTGTCCTCAAAAACATTAAAATATTAAGGCACGAAAAAGTACGAAAGGCTATGGGAAATGAACAGATTGACAGAGAGAAGGAGAGCGAAAAAAGAGAGAGTAAAGACACCTACAAAATACTGATGGATGTACAGGTGAGGAAAGGGAAGAAAGGAGGCTGGGTTTGGGGGAGGTATGAATATGAGCCATAATTACCCAACATACCTACGACCACTAGAAGAGGAATTGGATGTCGCATAAGTAGGCGGCCTACAACTTTATTTCTTGGGCCAAAAGAAACAAGAAAAAAATAGTCCATTAGACCGTCCTGTGGTAGCAATGGGCCGAACCCTGGACATTTGGTCCCTAAGAACCACAAATCCTTCGTCGACTTGATATTGCTCACGGTGGTGCAACAAGATGGAGTACAGGGCCTCAAAGTTAGCCGCACGCGACTGCTTCTAAACTCGTAGTTTAATTTGCAGGCACATGTGGACAAGAAAGCAAATAAAGAAAAGAAAGGCGCGAGGAACCGTTTGTTTGTGGCTGTGGGCCAAGGGGCAAGCCCTTCCTCTCCTCTGTTTGCGAATTACGATCAAGCCATGCGCTCTCATATCAGCACGCTGACACACTGCTTTTACAATGCATACAGCAGGGACCATGGTGCCGCCGCCATCACCCGTGGCCGCCGGCCCTACAACAAGAAGAAGAAGGCATTCTGCGTCAACTTCAAAGACCTTCCACTTACTCCTACTCCTGGCGGCAGCTAGCTATGCCCGTACCATCACTGGTTTCCTTCAGGTACCCACGCCTTCTAAGGAAATAAGTATAGTACGGCCTGGTGTTGGCATAAGGACAGTGCTTCCACAGACCAGGTACGTGAGAATTGGGTGAAAAAGGGAAGTACGACCTCAATATCTGCTGCTCCGCTGCACGTCATGTCAAGGGTTGTGCACAGAGAGAGACATACAGCTGGTGTTGCGCATCATTTCCACTGCTTCCAGTTTTGGAATGTATTATTTGACCTGTCTGTAGCGCTACTGTGCTTGCTGGATACGTATATATCAACCCTTAGACCAAATTCAACCTTGCCCATATCTCATTCCCCTCCTCCTTCCCTCCCGTCACCTCTCCATCAAAATGTAGCCTCCTCATCCTCCATGCCGGCAAACGCGGCGGCGGCGGAGGAAAATACAATAGTCAGAAGAAGAAGCAAGTTCAACAAAACCCCAAAGGGCTGGGCCGCATCGAGCCCCCTGCCACCTCTGCTCCTCCTCCCCCTTCCTCCCCTGACCCCCGCGGGATGCTCTGGGAGGGCGAGGATGAGGACGAGGACGAGGACGGAGAGGAGGAAGATTCGGAAGTATTGGAATTTCAGGGATTGATGGACCGAGGGGCTTTTCAGTTATTGGATGAAAATGACGTGGAAATTGATGAGAAGTATGACATGTTCGACGAGGAGGACGAGGAAGAGAGGGAGGACGAGTTGGAGGAGGAAGAGGAGGAGGAAGGGGGGGATGGAAGGCCGAAGAACGACCCAGAGTGGCAGTTTTTTGATACGGCCAAGGTGTACGTTAAAGGAGGCGACGGGGGGGATGGATGTGTGGCGTTCCGACGCGAGAAGTTCGTTGACATGGGAGGGCCGAATGGAGGGAGCGGGGGAGCAGGAGGGAGTGTGTTTTTTCGATGCGACGAGGGATTAAACACACTGGCAGGGCTTAGATCCAAAGTGCATTGGAAGGCGCTGGGGGGAGGGCGGGGGCAGGGGAAGAGTCGGACGGGACCGTCGGCACAGGATGTGATAGTGGATGTGCCGCGGGGGACGATTGTGAGGACGTTGGACGGAACGTTAGCTGGGCAGTTGATCGAGCACGACCAGAGGGTGTTGGTAGCGAGGGGCGGGAGGGGGGGGAGGGGAAATGAGCAGTTTAAGAGCGAGAGGAACAATGCGCCCAAGCTGATGGAGAAAGGGGAGCCCGGGGCCGAACGGTGGCTGCAGGTGGAGTTGAAGCTGGTGAGGGACAGAGGGAGGGAGGGAGGGAGGGAGGCAAGAAAGGAAGGTAGGGCGCTCGGACGGGTATTTCGATATAATCACTTGAAATAAAGTTGCCCACCCCCGTTCCTCCCTCGCTGGCGGACAAAAGAGCTGTTTGGCGTGCGGCCACGAAGAACCCCCGCTCTCCGATGACATTTCTCAGGCTGTCCCTCCCTCCCTCCCTCCCTCCCTCCCTCCCTCCCTCCTGTTCCATCAGGTGGCGGACGTGGGTTTTGTGGGGGTCCCTAATGCGGGGAAGAGCACCCTGCTGGCGGCTGTGAGTAACGCCAGACCCAAGATCGCGGATTATCCATTTACCACCATCGTGCCCAATCTGGGAGTGTGGGACGCGTCGGAGACGGTGAAAGGTGAGGGAGGAAGGGAGGGAGGGAGGGAGGGAGGGAGGGAGGGACGAAGAGGCGTTGCTCACTTGAGGTACCATAGCCCTATTTTTGCCCAACTCTCCAAACTGATAAACACCTCTCGCTCATTTCTTCCTCCCCCCCCCCCTCCCTTCCTTCCTCCCTCCCTGCCACACTAACTTCCCTTCCGTCTTGTTTCATTTTCGCAGGGGAGTGGGTTGAGAAGGGTATGGTCCTCGCGGACATTCCCGGGCTTCTAGAAGGAGCACATCAAGGCATCGGACTCGGCTTGGCCTTCCTGCGGTAGGTGAAGGGGCTGCGAGAGGGAGGGGAGGGAGGGAGGGGAGGGAGGGAGGGGATAGGTAGATCCAGACTTGACGAGTCAGGTGTCTGTCCCCATCTCTCTCCTCCTCCCTCCCTCCTCATCATTTGCATTTCATTCTTCCCCTACCTACCTCCCTCCCTCCTCACATGCGTCTTGATCCTTTCAGCTACCTCTACCACACGCATGTGTGTCTTGTGTCCCTCTCTTTCTTCCTCCCTCCTTCCCTCCTCCTCATTTCTTACACCTCGATTTTTTTTCCACTAACACCTTACAGACATGTGCAGCGATGCCGTGTGTTGGTGCATGTCGTCAACGGAGACAGTCCTGATCCTGTGGGGGATTTCGTGGCCATCAATCAGGTGCACCTCCTTCCCTCCCTCCCCCCCTCCCTGCCCCCCTCCCTCCCTCCCTCCCTCCCTCCCTTTCTCCCTCCCATCCCCTTCCTTATGCCTTTGGTGATGTAAGCTGCGCAGGCCAAAGTTTCTTTTCGTTGTCGCCTAACGCTCTGCTTACACCGACTCTCCCTCCTTCCCTCCCTCCTTCCCTCCCTCCTTCCCTCCCTCCTTCAGGAGCTCGCCCTCTTCAATCCGAAGCTAGCGGAGAAACCTCAGGTGGTAGTTCTTAATAAGATTGACCTAATAGAGCCTGAGAGACAAGCACACCTGGAGAAGCTTCTCAAGGAGGTACAAAGCAAGGGAGGGAGGGAGGGAGGGAGGGAGGGAGAGTGTGGGGGGGGGAAAGATTTCCTCGCTGTGCATAGGCGTGCATCTCACCATCACGTCTTTATCTCTCCTCCCTCCCGCCCTCCTGCCCTCCCTTCTTCCCTCCTTTCCTCCTTCCCTTCCTCCCTCCCTCCTTCCCCCCCTCCATTCAGGCGATCCCCCACACTCGCTTCATGTCCATCTCCGCCATCAAGAAAACCAACACCGCCGAGCTCATGCACCGGGTAGGAAGGAGGGAGGGAGGGAGGGAGAGAAGTGAGGGCCCGTTAGAGTGAAATCTTAAGTGCTCAAAGGCTTTCCATATCTCCCTCCCTCCCTACCTCTCTCCTCTAATTCCAGGTGTGGAAGATGCTCAAGGTGATCAAGGACGAGGACGAGGACTTGCTAAATGGAGAGGTCCCGATTCAATTAGACGAGCAGAGCTTTCGGATGTCCTACCAGATCATCACTGATCCCAAATACCCCGGGCAGTTCCGCGTGGTAGGGAGGGAGGAAGGGAGGGAGGAAGGGAGGGAGGGAGGTGCTTAGTTCACTGTGTCCTTACTCTCATGTATCGGCCTCTTTCTCATCCTTTCTCCGTCCCTTCCTCCTTCCCTTCATCGTTTTACGCTGTGATTATAGCAAGGGAAGCAGATCGAGAAGATTTGCGCCATGACCAATTGGGACTACTATGAGGCTGTGGAGCGGTGGGTGATGAGGGGGGAGGGAGGGAGGGAGGGAAGGAGGGAAAATGGGCTTGGAAAAGCACAGGCTGTCACGCCATTCGTTTGTTGTCTTCCTTATTGTTTTCCTCGCCTCGATTGTCTATGAATGGTTTCACTCATCTTGATTATCTTCTCACGCTTTCTCTCACCCTGAATGTCTCTCTTTACGTTTCGCCCCGACCTCCTCATTGCAGGTTTCAACGGATTCTGGAGGCAACGGGCATTGCCAAGACACTCAAGAAGAGGGGGGCGAAAGAAGGTGAGTCCCGTCTGTCCATCTGTCAGTGGGAGTGTGATGAGCAGGGATGGAATCAACATCGGAGGGAACAGGGAAGGGGGGTGGGAAGGTGGGGGGCATAGCAAAGACATTCTATGAAGAAGGTGAGTCCCCTCTGTCTGTCGGTCAGTGCCGAATGAGTGGGAGTGTGATGAGATGGGGTGGGATCGTTTCAATGTTCCCAGTGCTAATCCCCCTCCCTCCCTCCCTCCTCAGGCGACCTGATCATGATCGGCGATCGTGACTTTGACTATTCCCGAGAGACCAACGCATTCGCCGCTGCCGCCGACGACATACGCACGTGGGACTCGGAGCAGCGGTATGATGAGGTGGACTAAACAAAGGGGGAGGGAGGGAGGGAGGGAGGGAGGGAGGGAGGGAGGGAAGGACAAAGGCGCTTTCTTAAAAAAAAAAATAAAAATTAAAAATAGAAAGAATAAACGACCGGCCGATATTGCGGATGGGATGAAAGCAGCGGGAGGATGATGGAAAGTAGCAGAGGAGGAGGGAGAGGACGAGGAGGGAAGTGCCTTTCCCTTCTCCTAATTTAATTTTAATTTTTAATTTTTTGTAATTTTTTAAATTTAGTAGTAATCGTGTCTTGTTTTTCTTTCTTTCTTTTTTGGAATCTCTTTTGTCCTGGGAAAGAGATACTGGTGCTCTCTTCCCCCATTTCCTCCTCCCGTGCTTCCTCTCTCTACACCTTATTACAGCTGCACCAAGGCCACCCCTCCCTCCCCCCCTCCCTCCCTCCTCCCCCCCTCCCCCCCCCCCCCTTTCCGCCCCCCCCCCCCCTCATTCCCCTCATCATTCTCTTTACACAAACAACCACGTACAACACCCTCCTCCCTCCCCCCCCCCCGCCTT
>Ga0160420_100418_pt1 | contig 19005 bp, 27 predicted proteins | sample CelAP2metagpilot_FD_108197 | JGI IMG/M metagenome (GOLD analysis project Ga0160420, IMG submission 108197) | Phycosphere-associated microbial communities from algal ponds in Kailua-Kona, Hawaii, USA - Cellana AP2-5-5 metagenome pilot | ecosystem: Engineered > Artificial ecosystem > Aquaculture >... | reverse complement strand
GTGTGGGCACGGGAGAGATTGGATTAAGGAAGAGGGCGCGACCTCGGAGGTTACCGTGGAGCAGGCTCAGGGGGGCAGCAGATAAGGGAGGAGGGAGGGAGGGAGGGAGGGCACATACCTGTGCGTTGAAGGTCCAGAGCGCCGCTGAAACAGCCTCGGTAAAGGCCTGTAGGGTGTTATGTGGATTGAGGAGGTGGATATGGATTTAGGATGTGACTGTTGATTGAGGCAATAGATGCTGATTAAAGAGGTGAGTGAGGATCGAGAAAGTGAATGTGGATCAAGGATGTAGATGGGCATTGGGGAGGTGGAGGTGTATTGAGGAAGTGGGTGTGGATTGAGAGGGTAGCCCGGGTGAGGTGAGTGTCGTGACGAAGGGACAAGAGTATAAGTGGCTATCCCCTCCCTCCCTCCCTCCCTCCCTCCCTCCTGCTTTACCTCCACAAAGGCCGGTCCTGGGTGTGCACCAAGCTTGCTTAGTCCATTGATGGTGTTGGCGAGCTCGATGGCATTAAAAGTATGCAGTAAAGTGGCGGCCCGCTGGATCAGACGGGCAGTGGCGGGATGGCGTGCGGTGGATTGCAGCTGGTGAGCGGCATGAGCAGCCTTACTGAGCCTGAGGGAGGGAGGGAGGGAGGGGAGGTTCAAAAGGAGAATCCACGCGAGGCTCGCGCTGCCACCTCACTCCCCCCCCTTTTTTTTATGATTTTATCTCTCCTCACCGATTGAAGGCCATGGCACAATTCTGCTTCTCGAAGACCGACACGTGCGTCTCGATCACCTTGAGCAGGCCGTCCACGTCGCCCTCATGCTGGTGGAGGAGGGCAGCGATCGCCCGCCCGCCCAATGCCTTCTTTCCTCCTTCTCCCCCTCCTCCTCCTCCTCCTTCACCTATTCGTATGGGTGTTATCGGTGATAACGGACTGGTGCTGCCGCTGCTATCACCCCTGCCACCTCTCCTTTCCCCCTTCCCCTCATCTCCTTCGTTTGGCATCCGCTGTTCTTTTCTCTTGGCGTGTGGAAAGGTTCTTAATGGTGGTGGTGGTATTGGCTGTGGTGCCTTGCTGTTTTTAGCTTCTGACGGGGCTTTTGGAAAGGAGGAGGAGGGAGAGGAGGACGAGGGGGTAGTGGAGGAGGCGAGCTCGGGGTGTCCCTCCCTTCTTCTTCTTCTCCAAGAGAAGGATGACAATGAAGACGAGAGAAAGGAAAGGGTATCCACGGCACCTGCAGAAGGTAGAGAAGGCAAGGCACATTTGTTTAGTGGACTTTATGCAGAAAAAGCGGGTGCGACATGGGAGGGAGGGAGGAAGGAGAGGAGGAGAGGGTACGTGGGGGGAGGGATAAGCTTTACCTATCCGCAATAGTAGCAAAAGCACAAGCCCAGCACTACAATGCGAAGGCTTTCTCCACCGTCGTCTCCGCCGCCTTGTCTCCATGGCGACTGTGCTTGTGTTGGATTGGGCGGTGTGGGCTTACAGGTGTACGCCGGCATGACCGTCACGGTTGAATTGAAGTCCAGGCCGTTGAGGAACGGAGGGTGGTGGAACCGAGCGACTCATGGCTCCCTGTCTGTATACGCATTATATTATGTGCGTGTGGTAGCTCGGGCTCTGTAGAAAGCAGTTATGTATCATCTGCCAACTTGGGTTCTCTACATCAAATGCCACGCGGCTTTCATCGGACAGTCTCCCCCCCAAAATGCCCCTCCCCATCCAGCGCGGCCAAAAGCAACTCATACCACCAAAGCACGCCCGCATGTCACGTCCGTTATTCATTCTTTTTCGAATTTCATTCATAGAACTACATCGAGCCAAATTTAGTTCGTAACCACCTTGCCATGTCTTCATTCACTTTATCCACATCCATCTCTCCTCCTCCTCCGTATCCGGGCCCATATTCGGGTGTCACCGTCCAGACATCCCTCCCTCCCTCCCTCTTTGCCTCTTGCACCCACCTCCAGAAACGCTCAAACACCTCCCTTTCCCCTCTTCCTTCCTTTCGCTTGTCCTTCCCATCCTCCTTCCTTCCTCCTCTTCCCCTCATCACCACTTGTGCGCTCTGTGCATTCCCTCTGCGGGCATGCACGTGGTCCGTCCTCCCTGCCACTGTCCGCAGCAACTCCTCCTCTAGCCCCTCCCCCTCTCTCCCTCCCTCCCTTCCTCCCAAAAGTCGCTCACACACCACCATCCAGTGAGAAATGTCGGCTGTGAGGCGGAGGGAAGGAAGGGCATGGAGAAGGCGTAGGGTCAGGAAAGGGTTGCCGAGGGGGCGTCCCCGATGCGTCTCATGACTGATGGAGATCTGAATGGTGGTGAGGATGAAGGGAGAGGTTGCTAGAATCAGAGCGTCAGTCATATTTAAACATATGTGGCTTCTCTCTCATCTCCTCCCCGTTCTATCCCCCTACCTCGCTTCCCATCGCTCTTTGGGCCTCCAACACCATCTCAAAGAAGGGCATTGTGTCTTTATCCTCTCTCCACGCATCACACCCTGTGTGGGAATTCACGTGCACAGGGCCCAAGGCCAAAGCTTCCTCTAGCTGTGATTGAAACTGGGCGATGTGGAGGGATGGGGCTTTGTAGTGGTCGTGGCGGCATTCGTAGTCCCCCCAGGAGGAGTAGATGCCTGGAGGGAGGGAGCGAGGGAAGTAGGACCAGAAAGCGAGTCGGGACTATAAACACCATCCGGAATAGCGAACATTCCACCGAGATTAAGCTCCTCTCAGTTCATTCCCTGTCTCTTCCTCTACTTTCCTTACCGATAATTAAGTCTAGCCCATGCTCCTCCAACATTCTCACCATGTCCCTCCTCTCCTCCTTTGTGCTTCCCAAGTCACACAAACTGGCTTCAATCCCGTGGTAAAGCCCTCCCTTTCGCCCTCTTTCGTTTGATCCCATTCGGTCTCTTCCTGCCCCGGTGATGTGTCGCAAAAGAGCTTGCCGGGAAGGGAAAAACTTGATGCCGCGGCAGGGAGGAGGTTTAGGGGAGGAGGTCGAGGAGGGGGAGGTTGTGGCGGAGGAAGATTTCGGGTCAACAGTCAAGCCCCATAGCGAGCGATAGAGCCGGAGGGTTGGCGCAGCATGTCGTGTACTTGATATAGACATGTCTGTGTCGTAGAACACGGGGTCGGGTGGTAAGTTTAAGAAGTAGAGCTGCACCCGCTCGATCAACCTCAACGCGATTCAAGCGAGCTACGACGTGCGAAAGAATGTCTCTCTGTGATAAATACCCGACCCCTCACTCGCCTACTCCAGACACTAACTACACAATCGCATTTCCACATGCACCCATACAGGAGGCGGCTGGCAGCGTGGAAGAGGGAGACAAAGACGACCCACCACATCGTCATTACCACCATCCCCGAACAATGTCCTTCATCTATGGGGTTCTGCTAACGCACAACAATTTGCGCCTCCATGACGACTTGTACGAACTCATCGAGCACAACGAAAGCGAGAATGTGGCTGTCCAATATCGGCAGACGGATAAAGCAGAGGAGCTGGCCGAGGAGATGTCTAACATTGAGCTCGAGAGCAATGGACCTGTGCCTGGCTCTCCCCCCGTATTGGGCCATCCCAGCGGCATCTCCTCCGTCACGTCGAACACTTCTAAGCGACGGAAGAGACATGTCATGAGTATGATAGGCGTTGAACCGACGGGTCCTAATCCCTCCTCGCCGAATAGCAAGGCAACGTCTACATCTCCTCCGCGCACAGGAACCTATACCTCCTCCACTCTTATCTACATCACGTCATGCTTTGGTGCGAGCTGTCTAGGGATGCCTTGGTGCTTCGCCCAGTGCGGCTGGGCCCTCGCGCTGATACTGCTGATTCTAACCGCTCTGGTTACGCAATGGGGTGCTAGCCTGCTCTTGCAATGCGCCGTCAAGGTTAGCGGAGAGCCCAGCGGGGGCGTCAGCATCAAACAGGTTGCTATCATAGCATCACCTACTCTGGCCTCCCTGCCGGAAGTGGTGGTGATAATTAATTGTTTGGGGTCCGCCATAAGCGCACTTGTGGTCTCCGGCTTCCTGCTCCCCCGCACCTTCAGGAGCCTAGACTCGCTCCGCGAGAAATTTCACAGGGACTTGATGGCCTCGATCGAGTGGGAAAATCTGCTTAAGGAAAGAGTGCTGTGGATCTCCATCATCACGGCATGTGTGTTGCCCTTGTGTTTTCTCCGGGACATCACACCTCTCAAGTACACCGGCCTCGTCTCGCTGGTGGCGGTGACCTTCGCCACGGTCGTCATGGCTTCGGCCTATTTCTCGCCCTCATTCTTTGACACGTGTGAAGTTATGGGAAGACACCCTTGCGCTACGGATGTGGTTGCCTTTCGCCTCGATAATGTAACAGGAGTACTGGTAAGAAGAAATCGAGGATAGGCACATTTCTTCGTCCCTGTATGATGCGACTTCCAAAAGATGCATCTATGCTTATGTTATCCACGACCCCCTCACCCACGAGCGGAACAAGTCCAACACCGAAAGCGTCGATTTGGAGCATGAAATGATATGCTGCTCTCATCTTTACTCGTCTCTTTCCATCCTTCTACACCACTACCAGGCGTCCATACCCGCGTTCTTCTTCAACTACTCCTGCAACTACCAACTGCTCACCGTGCACAATGCCCTGGCCATCAAGTCGACAAAGACGAGCAACTTGGCCATCGGAAACACGATGATCATCATCACGACCATCTACATCGTATTGGGACTCACCACATACCGAACATTTGGCGCCGACTTGGAGTCCAATTTTTTGGGGAACTACGGAAACAATGTTGTGATTGACCTAGTCCGCCTCTTCATTATCCTCTCGGTGGCTCTCTTATTTCCGCTCACCATCTTTACGGCGCGTGCCTCCGTCATGTCCATCCTGGGACCCGCGTACGTGACAAAATTCAACAGCAAGCATGTTTTCTTTACCATATCACTCCTTCTTGTTGCCTTCGCCTATGTGGTGGCGATTTCTGTGGCTAACCTCAATGTTATTTTGGGTGTCGGTGGGGCCCTCTCCACCGTCCCCATCACTCTTGTCTTGCCTGGCAGCTACACTGCATCTTTGGCGGAAAAGGGGCCTGCGGGAGACGGCGATCGACGCAAAGGACGGGTGGCCATGATCACTGGGTACGTACTGACGTTCCTTTGTTTGTACGGAGCCTTGGCCATGCGCAATTAGCGTGCTCGACATAGGGATGGGTCCCGGCATTCTTCGGTACGGAGGAGGAATATAGGATAAATGAAGAGATGGATTCGGGCGAGCGCACACAAGAGAAAATCACGCAGTGGGTGGGTGGTCGAGCGAAAGTAGAAGTAGAAAGTTTGAATGAAGATCGAAAGTAGCTCAGGCGAAGAACGCCATATACTCCACCTTGGCTGATCTGGCGGTTTGGGCGGACAATCTGCACAAGGTAATGGATCGGGTAGGCACCGTCAATACAGCATCAAATGCCACATAGCACTGAGACATTTTTATCCGGACAAGTGGTGCGGAGTTAGCGAGCCGGCGGGATGCGACGTTCAGGTGTGCTTCTGTCTATCGAAGCGCATCGCTTTGGTGGACTCGACTTTATCTTACACAATTTAATGATTGTCCAAGGCATTTTTTAGAACTCGTATACTCATCACACACCTTTCCTCTTCGGAAGGTAGATACAGAAAAAGAGGATACAAGCGACCTATTTGCGTGCGCCCGTCGGGTCATGCTGTGCGGATTCCCGCAGACTCTCACATGGCAATACCGATAAAGTATTAAGTCTAAAGCAGCGGAAGTTGATGTGTGTATTAATAATCGAATTCTATAAGAGCGGCAAACAAGGTTATGGAAAGGGGATAGTCATTTTACAGGGGGATCGCAGAAAATGAACGAGGTTGATACGATATCACATTCGTTTGCAAAACTCAATATGAAATAGTGAGCGCAGGCTCTCTTCTTTTTCTTCTTTGAGTCGGACATGCCAATGACTCTTTTCTTGCTTCTCTTCCTCCTCCAGCTTTTCCCCTCTCGGTCCCTTCCTCCCTCCCTCCATCCCCGCCCCCTTCAGATGAGGCTATCAGTTGGCCTTGCTGGTGGCAGCACTTGCCGCCGCGCGGGCATCCGCTACCTTCTTGTTCGCCGCGTCCACCATGCCCCTGTGTCATAAACGTGTGAAACAATAATGGCGTAACTGCGGGAAACTTAAGGTCTTATTTCCACCCTTCCTTCCTTCCCGTCCTTCCTCCCTCCCTCTCTGCCCCCCCCTCCCTCCCCCGACACGACTTACTTGAGCTTCCCCTTCTCGGCGAGCACTCGCAGGAGACCCATGACGAAGGGAATGTAATTGTGCTTGCGTCGGACATTCTCCTCCTGTACAAAGAAAGGGACAGGGTGGGAGAGAGGGAGAAAGGGAAGGAGGAGGGGGAAAAGAGCGGTGTGTGAGTGGAGAACACCATTGCTATGCAGGCGCTAACAAGCCAACCAAACCATCGTTACGTGTCTTTCTCTCCTCCTTGCATCCCTCCTTCCCGCCCTCCCTACCTACCTTCCAGGCAGTGAACTTGCGCTTCTCATCGTCGATCAACCGCTTGAGGTCATCGAGGGTGCTGGCCTCCTCCGCCTGAGGGAGGGAGGGAGGAAGGGAGGGAGGAAGGGGGGGAGGAAGGGAAGTTATGAAGTCGAGACGGTGACATGCTCTTTTCAAAGCATTCGGAAACTAATGCGGACGTCAACGCCAGTACACTCTTATCCTTATATACAGTCTCTCATTCTCTTTCTAATCCTAAATACATTCTGTCCTATTTATTTCTTGCCGTATTCCCACGCATCATCTACATGACGCCCCCTTCCCTCTCTCCTTCCCTTCCTCCCTCCCTCCCTCCCTCCCTCCCTCCCTCCCTCCCTACCTGTTGCTGCCGCAACTCGTCCGCCGTCGTGGCCAAGGCGAAGGCCGGATCGTCCTCGTCGGACGTGGGAGGAGGGGCAGTCCCGCCAGTCTCGAGCTAGGGAGGGAGGGAGGGAGGGAGGGAGGGAGGGAGGGAGGGAGGGAGGGAGGGAGGAAGGGACGAGTGGTGAGGCCAGGGAAGAGGAAAAATTGTTGGAAGAGAGGAGAAGTATCCCCCTGTCTCGAGCTAGGAGGGAGGGCGGGAAGGAGGGAGGGAGGAGGGAGGGTAGGCAGTAGAAAGGAAGGGAGGAGGGAGGCAGGGAGGGAGGGAGGGAGGGAGGGACGCACCATTTCAAGCCGGGCTTTGATGTGGTCTAGGCGGCGTTGGTGTCGCTCTGTCTTTTCTTGGGCGACGAGAGTCCGATTCTTGATGACGGCCATCAGGTTGAAGCGAATCTCGGAGGAGGCGTAGCTGGAGGGAGGGAGGGAGGGAGGGAGGGAGGGGTGATTATGGTATTGATGGGGAAGATTTGTACGCTTGATGCGACGATGTAGCAAGGAGGCGAGGGAGGGGGAGAGGAAAGAGAGGAGAGACTAGGAGAGGGGAGGGAAAGAGAGGAGAGACTAGGAGAGGGGAGGAAAAGAGAGAGGAAGGATGGGGATAGGGAGGGAAGGGAATGCAACGTACCGCTCGATGCGGGCCTGGATAGCCGGGCGGGCGATGGAGAGCCAGTCCTCGCCCTCCCCTGTAGAGGGGTGTGTGTGAGAGAGAGAGTGTGTGAGTGTTTGTCGCACTGTGTGTGCATGTGAGTGAGTCTTCGTCGCATTCTGTGTCTGTGAAAGAGGTTTACCAGTCATCGCCTGGAGCAGATCCACCCCCCCCTCTCTCTCTCTCTCCCTCCCTCCCTCCCTCCCTCCCTCCCTACCCAGCAATATGGGCCCGGGCTTCAAGCCATCCAGCTCGTAGACCTTCCCGTTGAATGGCACGTAAGCAATGAAGTGGTAGACGTCGTCCTGGGAGAGGGAGGGAGGGAGGGAGGGAGGGAGAAAGGGAGGGAGGAAGGGAGGAAGGGAGGGAGGAAGGGAGGGAGGGGTGAAGAGAGGGATAAGCACATGAACGAGTGACAAGAGCGCGGACATGTTTTTCCCTCGCCTCCTTCCCCTCCCTCCCTCCCTCCCTCCTCACCTTCTCCGTGGCCTTGGTCTCCTCGATGACGAAGGGCTCTTGGCGCGAGAAGGAGTTGTGGACCTGAGGAGGGAGGGAGGGAGGGAGGGAGGCGTAGGTTTGGCTTGAAGACAGTGTCGTACAGAATAGAGGAAACGGTCAGAACGAGGAAGGGAGGGAGGGAGGGAGGGAGGGAGGGAGGGAGGGAGGACCTACCTGTCGGATGGTGTCCGAGTTGCTTATGGCGAGGCCCTTCAGATCGGGCGGGAATTGCGATGTGAAGCTTTTGAACTCTCGTAGCGTGGGGCCGATCTCCACCTGGGAAGGGAAGGGAGGGAGGCAGGGAGGGAGGGAGGGAGGGAGGGGTGAGAGGGATGGGGAGGGATGGGGAAAAAGGGAAGACGTACCTTATCGGACGGAGCGTTGAGGAGGATGGAGAGGAGGGCTTGCGTGGCGCAAGCGTTCGTGATGACCTGGGACGACATGGTAACAAAAGAAGACAAGAGGACAGAGGCAAAGAGGGAGTGTGTCAGCACCATCCCCACATAGACAGCAGACACACACCCGGATATATCTGTACATAGGAAGTTCTCGCTCTTTGTCCCCCCTCTGTTTCTTCCTTGCTCCTCACCTGGGACGCGAAGAACAAGTCGGGCTCGGCCATGGCATCCGTTACAGGCCTGGAGTCCTGCTCCTTGGGGAGGGAGGGAGGGAGGGAGGGAAAGGGTGTCTATAAAACCACCTTGGGTATGCATCGACCGCATCCACGCTACCATTCCTCCCCCCCATCCGTACCCCTTCCCTCCCCAATGACTCGGTTTCGTACCTGCTTCCACTTGAAGAGGAAAACGAGGCCGTGGACGGGCTCAAGGGGGGCAAAGGACGCCGAGTCAAGGTCGTACACCTCTTCAACCTGAGGAGGGAGGGAATGGGGTTAGCACGAACAAAACATTGGCAACAAAAGTGCGCTCATGCTCGCAGCACGTGAGGTTGCGAATACTCTCCTGCCACTTACAAATTATCCAATCGCTCCTCCCCCTGCTTGTGCCCACTCCCTGTCCTCTCTCCCTCCTTTGACTCACCTGCACGCCCTCCACGCCAAAGTTTTCGATAACTTCGGTAAAAACACCAGGGTCCGACTCGATCGTGCACCAGTTGTCCGCCATGCTGGCGGTGGTGGTGGTGTGTCGACGGGTAGTGAAGTGAAGAGAGGATGAGAGGAGGGAGGGAGGGTTGATGATTATGATGGCTGCTGGGGTAAGCGCGCTGAGAGCTCTAATCGTAAGAAGCGCGACAAAAATAGGAGCTTTTGTTTCACAAACGAAGGGGTAGACGGCGACAACGCGCCACCAACAAAGGGCACACACAGGTTGCGGAGCCCCTGCCCATGCATGAAGCAAAAAAAGAATGCTTCCTGCTTCCGCAGCTTGCTGGAGTGGGCGATGTCAGGCGGCGAGATGATGAGAGGAAACACAGAGGTAGAGGATTCAAAGGGGCCAGGCCAGGCATATTAAGCCGGACAACCTCAGAAATTGTATACGTGCATGAGAAGTGTGTAGATTATGTATGCGTGTTTGTTGTGATTTCGTGTCGTTCTGTCTTTATGCCAAAAGCCAAGGGCATTCGCGCATGGATGCTCCTTTGCTCCCTCCTCACACACACTGCAGACTTATTCCGACCATCGCTCATCCCCACCCTCAAGCAGGCTACGGAAGCATAGGAAGCAGCGCGCGGACCCAGCGAGTGTGGAAGGCAGGGCGTGGAAGGCAGGGCAGTACCACAAACTCAGCAACAATCCCAGCCGCAGCAAGCCCCTTGTTCTTTGGAGCAGCGGAGCGGACAGTTGCAGCAGCAGCAGCAGCACTGGCGCGTGAAGCACATAGGGTCATTTATAGACACACACGCAATTAGATGTCAGTCACAGGCAAGGGCGGGGTGGGCATCCCAATCATCTTGCTGCATGATGCCGAGGTAAAATGGGAGGCCTAAAGGGAGGGAAGCGATGAGGAGGATGCTTGTGTCCCTGCATAGAAGCTCTGTGCAGATGTCCACAGGACGAACAGAGATGCGTTGCACTCACGTCACTGCTGCAAGAGAGGGCATAAAAATCGAAGACATTCGCAGCAAGTAAACCCATCGTACCATACCCACCAAATCATCCTCCCTCCTACCCTCCCTCCCTCCCTCCCTCTCTCCCTCCCTCCTCGTCCAGGGTGGGATCGTTACAGTGGAGACACGGACCGGCGAATTATACCGTGGCCTGCTTGATGAGGCAGAAGATAATATGAATTTGATCATGAGAGATTCAACCAAGACGAATGTTCATGGCAAGGAGAGCCGGGTGGATCTGGTGTACATCAAGGGGGCCAATGTGAGCAGGGAGAGAGGGAGGGAGGGTATAGGTGCTCGCTGATCGATCTTGCTTACATCTCACATGTCTGATTCAGCTTTAACTCGCCCTCCCTCCTTCCCTCCCTCTCTAACTAGGTCAATTATATCATCCTTCCCGACATGCTTAAACGGGCTCCCATGTTCAAGCGCATCAAGGTAGGGAGGGGTGGAGGGATGGAAGGAGAGGGGGAGACTAGGGAATAACGACAGATGCGAGATGATGAAAGGAGAGTAGGAGCATTGAAATGATTCATTCTCACTTCTCACTCCTCCACCTTTCCTCCCTCCCTCCCTCCTTCCCTCTCCCCAGGTCTGGAAGAAATACCACGGTAATGTGCCCGAGCTCGGGGCCGGCGTGCGAGGCCAAGCCGCCGTCATCATGCAGAAATCGCAGGCAGGAGCAGGTCGAGGGAGGGGGGGAGGAGGACCACAGGGAATGGGCGGGCCGATGGGAGGGAGGGGGGGAGGAGGGGGGGGAGGACCGGTGTTGATGCCGGGAGGAGGAGGGGTGGGGAGTGGGAGTTTCGGCGGGGTGGGAGGAGGAGGAGGAGGGAGGGGAACGTTTGGGGGCATGGCGCCACCACCGCCGTTTATGGGGGGAGGGATGCCGCCGCCAACGCAGCAACAGCAACGGCCGTATTAACTCAGATGTGAGAGAGAGGGGGAGGGAAGGGGGGCGAAGAGTCCGATACGCGATGATGATAGGGGTAAAGAAATCGATTAGGGCATTGAAAGATGTGTGTGGAGGGTTGGAACGTGTCTTACTCCTTCTTCGATAGGGGTCTCCTCCTTTTTGGTTTCAATATGAATCTGTTCCCCGGAAAGAGGATATACAAGTGGAATTGTTGCACCCCTTTTTTTTTCGCTCTGTTCTGCTGCTTTCGATCCAAGTGGGCACGGTAATGATCGATAAATCTCGAAACATTTAGCTTTGCCTTCTTTGCGCACAACCCTGTGGTTTTCAGTACTTAAACCTCCGTATGCTTTTACACCCGAGAACACGTCCTTCGGTTTAATCGTGGGAGCGTAAATTGCGGAGGAAGTTTTAAGAAAGGTGTCCAACAAATCGATAGATTATGCTAAAATGGGCATAAGCGGGCATTTTAAGCTTGAAACATTGTCATATTTTTCGATGTTTACCCAGTACCCAGGAGTTTTGATATATATTCATGTCTTCCGATATCCAGGAGTCCCGGCCGACATGAGGTCAACCTCCATTTGTCAGTGCTACTTGGTGCTTGACCTCAGGGTGGTGGAAGGCCCTGGCCCTCATTCAGGTGCTACATCAAAGCGCTGGCTCTATTTACTAAGAGACAGAACGGGCCTAAAGTGCCCGTGCAAGCAGAAATGTGGGCTTTTGGTGGGTTGTTGAGTTGGCAGGGTCCTACATCTAAGCGAGCTCTCGCTTGAAGCGCTTTCATGCAGACGTTTGCGATGTCATGACTCTGAGTAAATTTGAAGCCTTCACCCTCCCATCACTATCCCCGAGTAATAACCAGGGGTGAGCGGTAAAAGCGTCCTTCAGTGCTTCAGTACTAGAGATGCACGTTCAGCGGACATGGGCCAAATCAACAATGGCGTAAAAAGAATCGACACCCGACCTTCCAACCTGGTCACCCACGGTAGTACTATTCGGGCTCGAACGCGCTTAGCTTCGGAGAGCGGACGGGTTCCGGCGTATTCCACGTTGAGGTGGCCGATTCTACCAATATGGGTGGTGCTGCTTTTTATAAACTAAGAGTCGCCAGCAATAACTTTTTTCATAGGCTTCTCGGAAGGTCGTCGGGCATGAGTGCGTGTGTAAGACTAGGATCCGATAATTGTTAGGGACTGTGACGAAGACTGATCGAAATGATATCCAGATGCCCTTACTATTGTGCAGAAGGTGATTTTGTTCATATTTGACCAGAAAGTAAACTTCCGCAACGACCACAAGCGAGGAAATTAATCAACGTACCGCCCCTCACGAGGGACTAGTCCCTTTAACCCCATAAACCATTCGCACATGGGCTTGTGGAGGCCAGGAAGGCCGCGAGGGGCAAGCCTCCGCACAAGCTTCCTCCCGACCTCCTCTGGCTTGGTCTTTCCCCCCAACACACGTTCTTCATCACGCGCCACCAGCCCACCACTCCCCAAACACACTTATCACACCTCGACAGGACAATGCATGACGACAACGGCGTTAACATGGAAGTTACCTCCCTCCAGGAGCAAAACCCTCCTTCGTCTTCGTCTACCCCTCCATCGCCCCTCGGCCTACAGGGCCCGGCGCTTTTATCCTCCTTCCACGCCACCTACCGCTCCCTCTTCCACCACCTTCCTGCCTCCCTCCGTCCGCCCGGGATTCAATTCCTCGAAGATGCAGAGTATCCACCCAAGCCCTCCTCATCCTCCTTCCGTCGTGGCAGCGGTGGCCGTGGGGTTGGTGGCTCCTCCCCCTCCCTCCCTTCCTCCCTCCCACCCCTAACCACTCTCCGATGGGCCTCGCGTCGCATGCGCCGAGCCATCCGGCTCTGCCTCGCCCGCGTCGCCCAGGACGAGGAGGAGGGAGAGATGGAGGGAGTGCTGGCACCTTTGACCCCAGAGGTGCGTGTTGCGGTGGTGGCAGTGACACGCTCTATTCCGTCGCCTTCTATTTGGTTTTTGCCCCTCTCCTCTCGCTTTCACCCGCTTCATTCGTCCGTTTCTACCTTTCTTCGGGGACATGAATGACCCGACTTTATTTGGAACGCCAGGACGCGGGTGGAGCCGGTGTTGTTCAGTCACGGCGGACAAAGGCCTGCAATACTTACTCTTCCCTCCCTCCCTCCCTCCCTCCCTCCCTCCCTTTCTTTCTTTGTATAGGAGCAAGAATCCCTCGGCTTCTTGGACTTCACCGAGAGGGCCTGGGCACTGATGGAGCTGGCGTACTTTTCTAATGACGGGCAGGGCATGGGCGGCTGGGAGGTGGTGGCGTGGGCTCAGCCCTACTGGGGAGGAGGGGGGGACGGGAGGGAGGGAGGGAGGGATGGCGGGCCGGAGGCGCCGTGGAGGAGGGCGTGGGAGTTGGTGCTGATGGGGGAGGTGGAAGAGGCAGCCAGCGTGCTGGACGGGGTGGGAGTGTGGGAGGAAGGGAGGGCGGGGGGGAGGGATTGGTTCTGGCCGAGTTGGGATTTGAAGGAGAGGTTACTAGGGTTGTTAATAAGCTGCCCGTTGGTGAGGGCCATGGCGGTACTGAGGGAGGAGGAGGCAGTGGAGGAGGAAGCGGAGGAGGAGATGGCAAGGAGAGCGGCAGCACGGGGGAGGGTGGGGGTGGATTTGGTGAGTGGAGGGGAGGGAAGGAGGGAGGGAGGGAGCGAATGAGGGAGGGAGGGAGGGAGAAGTAGTATTCACGAGGGAAGCGCCTTGGAAAGAGCGGAGATTCACAGACTCACATCGCCTCCCTCCCTCCCTTTCTCCCTCCCTCAGCCCCTCCCCTCCGATAGCGGCTTCGAGGCGACCCGACAGGACGTGGCTCGCTCCCTGGCCCGCGAGGGCGAACGCTGGCGGCGAGACATTCTGCGGGAACTAACCTCCCTCCCTCCCCTCCCTTCCTCCTCCTCTTCTTCCTCCTCCTCCTCACGAACCCGATCCTCCGCGGCCTCTTCATCCTCCCCCTCGACTTTGATGGGTGTGAGACGGTTGTTGGAAATGTTGGCAGGGAGGGAGGGAGCGGCGGAACGGACTGTCCGGGCCTTGGAAGGAGGGAGGGAGGGAGGGAGATCACGGGGGAGGAAGGGGTGGAGGCTGCGATTCGCGGGTAAAGTCTTGTTTGAAAATCCGGGTTTGAAAGGGCGGGAAGTAGCCCTGGCCTTGGAGGAGGCGAGGAGGGAGGGAGGGAGGGAGGGGGGGGGGGCAGGCGGGGAGCAGGTGCCCGCGGACGACGACAGTTGTGATGCGATTTTGAAAGCTGTGTTGGGGAGGGATGTGGGCCCCCTGCTCGTCGCTTTGAGCAGCAGAAGCAGCAGCAGCAGCAGCAGCAGCAGCAGTACGACAAACACCTCAAGCAGTGGCGACACCCCCGCCCCTCCGCCCAATCTCCCGCTGGCTGCTCTCTACCACCTCGTCCTCCTCCTCGACCTCACCTCCTCCGTCACTCCCTCCCTCCGCTCCCTGCGCACCCCCGCCCTAGCTGCCAAGCGCTCCTCCCTCCTTGCCTCCTTCCTTTCCTCCTCCCTCCTCCCCCATCGCTGGTGGCGACCCGCCCTGAGCTACGCGCTGGGCAGTGCGGAAACCGAGGAGGAAGTTGGGGAGGGAAAGGGGGAGGGCTTGAAGCAGGCGGCAGAGGTGCTGAGGCTCCTCGGTCCACTCCTGGCAGACGAGTCTGCGGAGACGAGGAGGTGGTTGGCGACGGTGGGAATGGCAGGGAGGGAGGGAGGGAGGGAGGGGCCGCTGGTGGTGGCGTGGATGGAGGCGAGCGTGGTCGGAGGTGACTATGCGTGGAGGCGGTACGAGGAGGGAGTGAAGGAGGGAGGGAGGGAGGGGGGCTTCGAAAGGGCATTGGAGGCAGTGCGCGTGGCGGTACGGCTGTGGAGTGGCAGCGATTGGGGGCGGAGGGAGCTTCGGGACCGACTGGAGGGACTGTCCGAGTCATTTCTAGGACTTATGGCCCGACTAGTGGATGTGCTGGAGGCCCCCTTGGCCCATATCTCCGTCCCTCCTTCTTCCTCGTCCTCCTTTTCCTTGGGAGAGATGGAACGCATCGCAGGGGCGATCGTGGAGGCGGTGGCGGTGGAGGAGGCAGAGAAGGGGGGGAGGAAGGGAGGGAGGGAGGGGGCGGCAGTCTTCCCCGTGGCCTCGGCCTTAGTCACGACCCAGTGCCCGGAGCTTTCTGTGTTGTACGGATGCCGCCTATCCCTGGCCCGGCTCGCGGGGAAGGGAGGGAGGGAGGGAGGGAGGGAGGAAGAGAACGACCTGACCGCTGCCCTCGGCCCTCTCCTTGCCACTCTTCCCCCCCTGGGCGGCGTGTGCCCAAAGCGTCTCTGGCCTTGTGTCCTGCACGCCTGTCTGTCCCTGCTGCAAACCATCATACGGGATGAGGAGATGTACCCCTCCCCCTCCCTCCCTCCCTCCCCCTTGACTCCCGAGCAGGCCGGGGCGCTGCTGACGTGTTTGGCGGAGGAGCAGGTGTCGCCGCGGCGGGGAGAGTTTTTGGGGAGGGAGGGAGGGAGGGAGGGGTGGAGTCAAGCGAGGAGGCAGACATTAGCAATGGTGATGGGGAAGGCGTTCGTGGAGGAAAGGAAGCTCAAGGCCGCGTGGGCTACGGCGAGGGCGAGGGGAGGGAGCACGGGAGGAGGAGGGGGAGGAGGAGCAGTGGGAGGGGGAGGGGGAGGGGGTGGAAGGGAGCCGGTGATTGATTTGTTAGGGCCGCCCATGCTGTAAGAGGGAGGGAGGGAGAGAAGGAAGAGAGGAAGTCGAAGGGGAATGACAAGAGATATTGAAGAATAAAGTAAGCTGATGAAATGTGAGGGCGAGCGATTCCATTCCTTTTTTGGGTGGTACCTGGAAAGCGTGGCTGTCTTCTCTTTTTTTGGGGGGGGGGGGGGGGGGGCGGGGGGGGGGGGGGATTAAGGGATACAAGGAGGCGGGCAGCACATTCAAAAACAACAACAAAAGTGAGTAGTTGTGTTCATTTTCAAACAGACCCATCTCCTTGGAGATAGAATTATTCTTCTAGTGCGTACATCTGCCTCATTCTTCCAATATACACCCTAGGCATTTTTCTCATATCAGATGGCAGGCGTCTTTTGAATGGATCAATCCTCGACTCAAAGCTTTTTATTTAGGGATCGTTCTCCCTCCTAAGGCTGTTCCCTTTTCATCTATTTACACATCTATCTATCTTTATTCCAAACGTTTTCCCTCCCTCCCCCCCCTCCCTCCCTCCCTTCCTTCTTCCCTTTGTCACCCTTTCCACAGGGCAAGCATCTCCCTCGCCCACCACAACGAGTCCGTCTCCTCCTCCCTTCCCCATATCCTCCCTCCCGTCTTCCCTCCCTCCTTCCCCTCCAGAAGCTTCTGGAAGGCCCGATGCCCCGAAGGAGCAAGAGGTGAGAATTCTGGATGGCCTGGAGGGAGGGGGGAAAGAGGGAGGGGGAGAGAGAGGGACGTGTGGGAGTTAGAACCAATGACACCGTGAAAAACTTGCGCAAATCCTTATCTTCCTCCCTCCCCCCCTCCCTCCCTCCCTCCCTCCCTCCCTCCCTTCCTCCCTCCCTACTTTCCTTGCACAGTCAAAATGTGTTTACCAATCCGCATTCCGTGGTTGGGGCAACGACGGTCGCTCCCTATTATAGCAACAGCAGCAGCAGCAGCAGTGGCAGCAGCAACGGCAGTACGACAAACATCTATCTCATTACCATCAGCAGCAGCAGCAGCAGTGGTAGCAGCAGTAGTGGTAGCAGCAGCGGGAAGAGGAGGAGAAGGAGAAATGGTGACAATATCATTATGGTGATAGTACAGGGAGGAGGAGGTAGTGGAGGGAGAGGAGGAGGACGTGGAGGAGGAAGGGAAAGGAGGGAGGAGGGTGAACTCCCTGCGGCCGCATGTGATACCGAGAGGGTTCGCCTCCACCTTCCCTCCCAGGGCCTGGGCGATGATCTGATGCCCGAAACACACGCCCACCAGCCTACGTTGCTCGTCGTGGAGAGATCTGAGGGAGGGTGGAAGGCACAAAAGGAGGGAGGGGGGATTGTGGGTAGGCTTGTATGACTGTCAAACTATAATGATCATTTTGCTTCGGTCAACATCTCTACTCCCATACGCCTCCTCCATCTCCCTTCCTCGCTCCTTCCTTCTCTCGTCTCTCCCTCCCTCTCTCCCTACCCACCGGATCATTTCCTTCAGCTTCTCAATCCAAGCGTCCTGGTCGTAGGCCGAGGCCATCGCGCCGGGAATAAGGAAGCCTGAGGGAGGAGGGAGAGTTATAGACCACGAGGACATGAAAGATTGCAAGAATCTTTGGAAGCTCCAAATCCCCCTCCCTCCCTCCCTTCTCACCGTCATATTCCTCCCACGTCTCCCGTGGGGGATATTCGTCCTTCTTCACCAACCAGTCGACGAGCTCCACCAGCACCCCTCCCTCCCTCCCTCTCTCCCTCCCTGCCTCCCGGAAGAGCTCTTGGAAGGCGGGCAGAATGCAAGCGCCGTACACAGGATTATCCTCCGTCCGTAACACACAGATGCGGAGGAGGAGCGAGGAGGAGCGAGGGAGGGTGAGGGGGGAGGAGGGGTTGCAGGTGTTCAACAGAAAGGCAGTGTCCTTCACGAGGCCCAGGCGGCCGCAGGACTACAGAGGAGAAGACGGGAGAGAGGGGGGAGGGAAGTCAGTCGTGTCCACACAGATTACAATGCGTCCCTTCGCGCACACACACACCTATTTCATCTCCCACCCTCACTCCCTCCCTCCCCACCCCCCTCCCACCTGTTCCGCTGACAATTGGTCTTCCTGGGTATGCGCGGCCGTCGCGTCACTGACCATAACAACCTGGAGTCCTGTTAGAATAGAAGAGGAAGCACGAGCATTAACATGGCAGCTTCCAGGTCCCCCCCTCCCTCCCTCCCTCCCTCGGTACCTACCCAGCGCCCGCGCGTCTCTGGCAGTGGACTCCACGCACTGGTTCGAAATCATGCCACTCAGAAGGAGAGTCGTCACGTCCAGGTTCCGCAAAATATACAGGAGATTGGTGGAGGTGAAGGGGCTGAGGAAATAAGGGAAGGAGGGAGGGAGGGAAGGAGGGAGGGAGGAAAGGGGGGGGGGGGAGGGAGGGAGGGAGGGATAAGTAAGGCACCAACTTTGCTTTGAGGGCTAATGGTTCTACCAATACAAAGAGACCGAGGGAGGGAGGGAGGGAGGGAGGGAGAGAGGGAGGGTGGAAAAATCTCTTTCCCACGTACGAGGCTTGTCACCAACAGCTGTTCTCTACCCCTCCCTCCTTCCCTCCCTCCTCCCCTCCCTCCTCCCCTCCCTCCTTCCCCTACCTGGCGGTTGTTTTGGCAATGATCATCTCATCGGCCCACGGCGCTACCTCTGGGAGCACTTTGGCGTGATGGTGGCCTTTAGGCACTAGGGAGGGAGGGAGGGAGGGAGAAATATGTATGAATGTCTTTGTGACCTCTCCTGACGTCAACCTCTATGCCACGGCGTCTCGTCTGAAAATTGTCGAGGATGGTAGGGAGGAGGGTAGGAAGGAAGGCGGGAGGGAGGACGTACCGTCAATCCCACTCAGTTTGTAATCTAAGCTCCGATCACGTCCATCCACTGTCGCGTTCTCGATGCAGGTGTAAATTATTTCGTGGCCCAATGCCCGGCACCGCTGGAGGAGCCGACGAAGGGCAGGAAGGAGGGAGGTCTGTAAGCGGGTGGCGAGGTAGGAAGGGGGGGAGGGGGGGAGGGAAGGCGGGGGGTCGTGCATTCCCCCGGCCCCGGGAGAGGCGCAGTAGACTTGGACGTCAATGACGAGGAGGGCGATGGGGCTACGGCGGGGGTGGGGGGGAGGGGGGGGGGGGGGGGACGAGGGGAGGGGGGACGAGGAGGGGGGGAGGTCGGCGAGGACTTGCGCGGGGGGGCG
>Ga0160420_100417_pt1 | contig 19034 bp, 24 predicted proteins | sample CelAP2metagpilot_FD_108197 | JGI IMG/M metagenome (GOLD analysis project Ga0160420, IMG submission 108197) | Phycosphere-associated microbial communities from algal ponds in Kailua-Kona, Hawaii, USA - Cellana AP2-5-5 metagenome pilot | ecosystem: Engineered > Artificial ecosystem > Aquaculture >... | reverse complement strand
GGAGGAAGAGACCGACAACGTCCGGGCAGGACACGGCATCATGGGGGGCGTCAAGCTTAAGGATTGGGCGCGCGGGGGGTATGAAAAAAAAATACACACAGTTGCCATAAGACCCCAAGCCGGCCACCGGGCCCGCCACAAGACCGCCCTCCCTCCCTCCCTCCCTCCCTCCCTCCCCAACCAATGCACAACACGACAAGGCGATCTCGCTGGGCGAGAAATGCCGCTTGGACCTTAAGCTGGCCTTCAACAACTCTCCCTCCCTCCCGCCCTCCCTCCCATCCTCTTCATCCAGCACTAAGGCGCTCACCCGAAACGAACCGTCGTCGGATGTGCTGCACAAGGCCCTCTCTCCCTCCCTCCCTCCCTCCGCCCACCTCACACTTGACACCCTATCCCTATGCAACATCAGAGGCGCGCTGCCCACCAGACGCAGTCGGGGAACACCACAATCACCATCACCACCGCCTGCAGCAGCAGCAGAAGCAGCTGTCGCCGTCAGACTCTCTCCGTTGGTGGAGGGAGGGGCGGAGGGGATGGGGAGGTGAAGACCGTTCCCCCTCACGCTGGGAAGGTCGTGTCCTTGCACCAATTCTTCCGATCGTACTGCAGACGGTAAACCCCCCTGCCCTCCTTCCCTCCCTCCCTCCCTCCCTCCCCCTCCTACACTTATCCTCGGCGACGGTCCCAAAGAAGACGAGGAAGCGAGGGAGAAACCACCACCATAATTGACAGCAGCAGCAGCAGCAGCAGCAGCAGCAGCAGCTTTCTCGTCAGCTTGGGCCTGGTGAATCATTCCTTCTAGAGTGCGTTGCGCCCGATCATCCAATCGGAGGCTCGTGGGACTGAAGAGCCCCAGCACGCCCTCCCGCCCTCCCCGTCTCCCCTCCTCCTCCTCCTCCTCCTTTTGCTGTAGCCCCCCTCCTCCCTCGAGACCAAGCCCCTTAGCCATTAATGCCTTCGGGCTCAAAATCCGACCACCCCCTTGACCTTGCATCGGCGAAGCCAGCGCCACCAGTGGACTCTCCCCTCCCTCCCTCCCGCCCTCCCGCTCCACCACGTCCTTTTTCAGAATTTCCCATCCGCTGCCCCCCCCGGACACGCTGGGAGAAAGACTCGGCTGCGACAGGGACGAGGGCATTGAAAACGATTGTGAAAACGACATGGAGAGGCCGTCACCTCGCACCATCTCCCATGCTCCGTCCAATTCATGTTCTGACATCCCTCTGGGCCGATGTCCCCCCTCCCCCCCTCCCTCCCTCCCTCCTCCATTCCTGCAGTGCACTTCCACTGCTGCGGAGGAGGAGGAGTCCTGGAGGGAGGGGGCGAGGAGGACAGGGATCGAGGGGGGGTCGTGTCGTTTCGGGTGGGGACCGACGAAAACTTGCTTGGGTGTCTAAAGGCAGGGAGGGAGGGGGGGAGCGGTGGTAAGCACACGTTAGCGTCATGGGTCATGGTCCAAGGCCAGTCACCGACACATCGCAAGGCAATAGCGAGGGAGGGAGGGAAGCTGGGAGGGAGGGAGAGAGGGAGGGGTAAAGGGCAAACCTGGCCAAATTCCCTGATCTGGGTCTCAAATGCCGCTCGTTCCACAGGATCCGCCACCTGCTCCAAGTCGACAGCGCCTTCATACGTCAAGTAATAAAACAAGTTGTCCGCCTCCACGGCCGCCTGCCCCTTTTGCTTGCACCCAAAAATCAGGTCGATCCATGCATGCAAATGTCGGTTCACGTAGTCGCTTTCGTTCAAGGCCTTTCTCATCTTGCGCACAAAATCCCTCTCGTTCTTGGCCCAGGGCGGGAGGACCACATCGCCCACCCGAACCCCTCCCTGGGTCATTCCCAAGGGAAGCCCTGCGCCATTCAACAGGAATTCTCCGTCAGAGCAGTAGAATTCAGGGATGAGCTCCTTCAGGTCCGCGGGGTTGGTGAGGCAGGAGCGCCAGGTCTCCTCCACCCCCGCGAACATGCGGTCGGCCGAGTCAAATTTCCCGTCCTGCAAGCAAAGCATGTGTTCGGGCGCGGCACGTACCAGATAGAACAGCACGTAGCCGGGGGTACTGTAGTGAGTCCCGTACAAAAACCGTGGGGGGAGGCCCAAATCCCTATCCTCCTCGGGCATGGCACGGTACCGCTCCTTAAGGTACCCTAGTCTGTCCTCTTGCAATGCGCCCATGGGCTTGGACAGATCCCGAAAGCTCTTTTCGTCCCTCAGATCCAGCCGCTTGCTGGTGTAATCGGCCAACACCCACGGGAAGACGGGATATTGCGTCAGGTCGTTGAAGCTCCGATCCCCCACCATATTGAGATACAATAAATAGTCCACGTTTGAAATGCGTCCTTCTTGCCATTGCCTCGTTACCTCCGCCACACGCACGGGCCGTAGCGCCCCCCCCGCTACGGCGGGTTGGGATAGCACCAAATCATGCACCCTGTCACGCTCATGGGAGGATCGGAACGAGAACAACACACTCTCCACTTTTCCCCCTCCTCCTAAGCCCAATCCCTCCTCGCCGCTGTTGCTGCTGTTGCTGTTGTTGCCATAGATCCTCCGGCTGCCGTCGTGACTGCCGCTGCTGCTGCTGCTGCTGCTCGGGACAGTGCTCCGCATCCCTCCCTCCCTCCTTCCCTCCCCGTTACCACCGCTACCATTACCAAGTCCATTGTGTCCTTCCTCCTCCCCTTCCTCCCCCCCACCTCCGGCAGCCCGAAAGAAAATTTCCAGCCCCGTCTGTTTTAGCATAAACCGTCTTTTGAAAATTTGAACGATCGATGGCAACGGGAAGCTGGTGGTGGTGATACCCACGTTGTTTAATTCGGCGGGTTGGAAGTAGAGGCGTTGGTCTGTGAGCATTAAGACGCCTGGGTTCTTAATAAGGGGGGAAATGCGGTCCACAGGCACGGCGGCGGGAAGAAGAAGTTTCTCACTGAGGTTAGGGGGGGTGGAAGGGGGGGGAGACAGGAGGGGAGGCAAGGCATGGAGTAGATGGATCGATGAATGGCCCATGCGTGCAAGGGAGTGCGGGAAAATGGAACGGAGGTAAGGAGGGAGGGAAAGAGGGAGGGAAAGAGGGAGGAGGGGCACCAAGTCCTACCGAAAGTCCACGAGCTGCACCAGGTCAAACGCAGCCCTGACCTTCTCCCTCTCCTCCAATAACGGCCGCAGTAAGTCCTCCTCTGCACACACGCCCCCCGTCGCGCCCACATCTCCCCTTTTCAGTCTAGCGGCGATGTCGTACAATTTTTCGACCTGTGGCATACAGCGAAGGAAGAAGGAAGAAAGAGAGCGAGGAAGGGAAGTAAGAAGGAAAGAAGGGAGGGAGGGAGGGAGGGAGGGAAGGAGGAGCGATAAGGAATTGTTAAAAATAACCAAATTCAAATGCTAAAAAGGCTTCTTGTCCTCCCTTTCCCTCCCTCCCTCTCTTTCCCCCCCTCCTTTCCTCCTTCCCTCCCTTTCTCCTTCCCTCTATCCTGCTCTTACTGCCTACCAGATCAAGAAACTCATTCAGCGACGTGTGCTGCAGCTGGAAAATAAAATCCGCGCTGTCGTAATCGCCCTCTTCTCCGCATCGCTTGGGGAGGTAGGGGGCCACGAGGTCGTTGGCTTTCATCTCGTTGACACACGCACAGGAAAAGAGGAAAAGACCGTCAAGGGACGGGGGAGGGGAGGGCGAGGGGGAGGAAGAGGAGGAGGTGGAGGTGGAGGTGGTGGTGGAGAGGGAAGAGAATTCTAAGGCCTCGGCGCCGTAGGGAGTGTAGCGCATGACACGGGACATATGCTTGTAGGGGAAGCGGAGGAGGGGCTGTGGGGAGGGAAGCAACGAGGGCAAAGTATGAATGACTACAGGCAATTTACTGAACCATGGAGATCCCAGTCATGGATGCCTTTTACAAACAGGATTAGAGGGAAACGAAGGGATGAAGAAGGAGGGAGAGAGGAAGGGAGGGAGGGAGAGTAGCACCCTCACCAAACATACCTGAGTCACGTCCCCCACTGGATCAAAAACTAGGCTGCGAGAGGACACCTTTAAGCGGCCTGGAATCTTGATTTTGGATCGGCCTTTAATGCGGTAACGGACTACGGCGTAGTCTCCTGGGGAAATAGGCAGAAGGAGAGGAGGGAGGGGTGAGGGAAGGAAGGGGTGCAAAAGAGAGTGGAAGGGGGTTTGGGTTGGTCTTGAAGACAACCATTCTATCAGCTCGACGCGTGTATAACAGGGGTGCGCCAGAAATGCGAGGCAGCATACGGGAAAAGGAAGAGGAAGGCAAAGAGGGCGCGTCCGGCGGCTGATCGAAGGCGGAGACGAAGCATCCCATTTTCTCCCCCGTTTATGAACGCATTAACCAAGCCAGACCAGTATTATACACCCCCGAGCGTCCTCTCAAATTCAGGGAGGGAGAGATGGAACGAGGGAGGGTATCGCTTTGGCTCGTGAACGTACCGAAGTAAATCTCCCCGTGTTCTAAGAGGAGCAAATTGAAGCGGCTGCTGGACTGCTGAGTCTGAAGCGACTCCAAGAAGCCGGTGGGGACAAAGGGGGAAGACGACGAGAGGGTTTCGCCGGCACTGCCGCCCTTCGACATCGCGTCCCTGTGTATGGTGTGCGGGGAATGAAAAAAGGGTGAGAAAGGGCACGTGGAAGACCGCGAGTCGCTGCGGGCCGCCGCCTTCAATACCGAAGTTCTTGCTTTTGAGGATCGCAGAAATTGTCAGCAGACTACTACCACCCTCGTTACACCGTGTGTGTGTGAATATGCGCACTGCGCAAACCACACCGCAAGCAAGCAGCGCATGTGGATCATGACCTGGTGACCTGATGTCCGGTCTGACTGAAGGTGTCAGAGGCAGCGTGGTAGGCATGGCTCTAGCCTCCTGGCAGGCCTTCATCCCCCGCAGGCCCGAAATGCCCCAGCCCAGCGATGCGCTCGACCAAAAACGTGTCCCCCCCGCCCTGACATCAACACACAATCCTTCCACACGCGCAGGAGGACTTTAACCAGCAGCCAGGACTGGCACCGGCAGAAGCAGCAGCAGCAGCAGGCATGCGGAACGGGGGACGCGCCTCGGATGGCACTTCTTCGTCGAAAGCAGCTCTGTGCGCTGCAGCCGCCGTAGGAGGGGCAGCCTTGGCTGTGGGGGTCGCGTACGTGTGGCCACAGCTTATTGAGGAGTATACTGGCGTTAAGATTGTGGTAAAGAAGACGATTGGCAGCAGCAGTAGCAGCAAGAGCTGCAGCGGGCAGAATGGGGGCCAGGGCGATGCAATCACCCCTGCCCTCCGCGAAGTCATCCAGCGGGAGGTTGACTACCGAGTATCCGAGCGGGTGTGTTCCATGAACAAATCCCAGCAAGCGGCGGGAGGTAGGAAGAATTTCTTTCCGCCTTCGGCTGTATTGTCAGAGAGCCAGCGGATGCGTGTGTTGGTGACGGGAGGGGCGGGTTTCGTGGGGTCACATTTGGTGGACCGACTGATGGAGGAAGGGCACGAGGTGATTGTTTTGGACAACATGTTCACGGGGCGGAAGAAAAATGTGGCCCATTGGATCGGGCACCCGAACTTTATGTTGATCGTCCACGACGTCGTGGAGCCCATCATGCTGGAGGTGGATCAGATCTACCACCTGGCTTGCCCTGCCTCCCCCCCCCATTATCAGTACAACCCGATCAAGACCATCAAGACGAGCACGATGGGGACATTAAACATGCTGGGCCTGGCCAAGCGGGTGCGGGCGCGGATGCTATTGACGTCGACGAGTGAAGTGTATGGAGACCCGCAGGTACGCACGCACGCACGCCCTCCCTCCCTCCCTCCCTCTCTCCCCCCCTACCTCCCTTCCCCTCCCCTTCTATATCGTTCCTAGCCTTCAGCACTTCCTCTCTCTTCCAGATTCATCCCCAACCTGAGAGCTATTGGGGCAACGTGAACCCCATTGGTCCTCGGGCATGCTACGACGAAGGAAAACGCGTTGCCGAGACCATGATGTACGCTTATCACAACCAAGGGAAGGTGGATGTCCGGGTCGCGAGGATCTTCAATACGTTTGGTCCGAGGATGCATCCGAACGATGGGAGGGTGGTTAGGTGGGTAGGGAGGGAGGGAGGGAAGAAAGGAGGGAAGGAGGGAGGGAGGGGTTTTTGTGCTGGATCGATGGAAGGGTGAAAAGGTGGGGAAGGAGGGAGGGAGGAAGGGAGGGAGGGAGGAAATGCGAGGAGACGAGCAGCTTTCACTCATTTCATTCTTTTCATTCTCTTTGTGTCCGAATGCCTGCTTGGTCCTTTATTTGCCCAGTAATTTCATCATTCAGGCGTTGCAAGGGAAAGATATTACGATCTACGGGGAGGGGCAGCAGACGCGTTCGTTTCAGGTACATGGGTATATATATATATATATATGTATATATATATATATATATATATGTGTGTGTGTGTGTGTGTGTGTGTGTGTGTGTGTGTGTGTGTGTGTGTGTGTGTTTGTGTATGTGTGTGTATGTTTGTATATGTCTTGTGTCTGTGTGTCTGTGTGTATCTATATCTATCTTCCCTTGTAGCCATCAGTAGAGAGCGGGACCATGCGTGTGATGCGGTGGGTTTCCTCACCCTCCTTCCCTCCCTTCCTTCCTCCCTCCCTCCCTTCCTTCCTTCCTTCCTTCCTCCCTCAGTATGTCGAGGACCTCGTCACGGGGCTCATCAAGCTCATGAACTCGGACTACGGCCTGCCGTGCAATCTAGGCAACCCGGAAGAGTACACCGTCAAGGCCTTCGCCCTCCTTGTCAAGGAGCTTGTCACGGGCTCCCGCAGTAGCATCAGCTACATGCCGGCCACCAAGGATGACCCTGCGAAGCGCAAGCCTGACATCACGGTGGCCAGGGAGGTGCTGGATTGGCAGCCCCGTGTTCCAGTGCGGGAAGGACTGAGCAAGACGGTGGCTTACTTTAGAGCCGAATTGGAGGAGACGGTAATGCGGAGGGCAGGGCGGGAGGGAGGGCGGGAAAGAGAGAGGGAGGGAGGGAGGGTGGGTCCTTGAAGCGAATGATGGCGCTGGTAGAGGGAGGGAAGGAGGGATAGAGGGAAGAAGGGGGGGGAGAGGGCACGGAGAGTGTTTCGTGCGTGCTTATTGTAGATCCTGAAGTGTCCGCTTGCTGTCTTCATCCCTTTCATCTCTCATCTCTCGCACGTTTTCCTCTTGTGAACGTCATTCACCCACTCCACCGGCTCAGATCTTTCACAGCATTGGTAACCCACTTTACCCCCTCCTTTTTTCTGCATCTTAATCAAATCATTTCAGGGTGAAATTGTCCCGACGGGCCCTGACGCCGCGCGCCCCAAGCCCTGCTGCACCGGTGGTCTCTCGCCGAGTCGGCAGTACGAGGAGCACTTGCACGCTGAGACGGCGGAAATGGCAGCTGAGGAGGGCCTTTACTAACGCCATGAGAATAAAGCGGGGGGGTTCGCGGCTGTAGGGCGATTTGACCCGGGAGGGAGGGAGGGAGGGAGCGAAGGAGGGAGGGATGGGGCTCCAACCAAGTTTTGTGCATATTTTTTGTTTTGCACATGAGAACACAAGGTATATTGAATGACATTCGAGTGAGTCGATTAAATTAAAGGGGTCAACCGATAAAACAAAAATAACACCGAGGGATTGCGTGTGTTTTTGGTTTCTGTTTGCATCTCTTTTGGCCCTCGACCGACGCCATCGACGATACCCGGTACCCTGCTCCCTATTGCTTGCATAGCTTTGTATGTCCTGATTTCATGCGTATTACCGACTCGCAAAATCCTGCCACCAATGGTTCAGCACCTACCTTACCTAACCTTTTCCCTTGCATGCATACATGCCACAATTTGTTCACAACCAAGCCTCATTTGGTCCGCCAATGCCACCGGCTCTCCCATTATTGTCGCCAGCTAGATCTTTAATACATTCCTCACATACACTGCACACAGGCAGGAAGCAGTCGCAAGGAGCTGCGGCAGTAGCTTGCGCCTTAAGGATGCCAAGACGGCGGCGGTCAGGGCTGAAATCGCTACAAACGCTTCTCGTTTGCGGTAAGTTGCCGTGTAGTGGTCGAGAAAGCGTACGCATGCCTGCCGTTGCCTTCTCAACACCCTAGTACACGACACACGAATAATAACACACCCACCCTTTCATTCTGTAGGCCTACTTATATGGAGCGGACTCAAGCCTGACGATGGAAGCGGTAGCCAGAGCAATGCCTGCTGGGCTTTCATGCGACCCAGAAATGCCCCGTCCCCCTCCTCCTCCTCCCCCTTGCCTCCGCCTAGAAGAAGATGCCTCGACAACCCCGCTTCCTCCTCCATTACCTGGGCCATGCCACCCGATAAATCACAAGGATCAGGCAGATCCCCGGGACAAAAGGAGCACCAACATAAAAACAACACTCGGAATCAGCAGTACAGCTCCAACAAAGCTCCCACCACGCCAACCCATCGCAGCAACAACGATGCTGGCGAGCGTATTTCTGGGCCACAAATCCGAATAGGAGGGGGAAGAGGAGGAGAAATAAAAGGACGCTCAGGGCGGCAATCACGGGTAGTTAGAATTTTGAGTGGGAAGGAATATACGCCAGAGGACATCTTGGCAGTTGTGGACGATTCGGAGGTCTCTGATTTCCTTAGACTCTACCGGAGTGAAGGGCTGGTCAAGGGCTTGTTCAAACTGGGTACATTGCTCCACCGTGATAGCCATGAGAAAAAGGTGGCTGTGCACAAGGACCCACGTTTTCATCGACTGCTGGCTAAGCTCGAGGTGCAGGCATTGGCACCCGCGGGGTTCAGTGCCCAGAGCTACAGTAAGATCCTCACGGCTCTTGCTCACCTGAACTACCTCCCTCCCCGACAATTTCTTGATCATCTTAGGGACGGTATACTCGTGCTGCTGAACCAGCAAGTCGCCGCAGGGCCGCAACAACCTCCCACCCCTCCCTCCCCTCTTGGTGCCAGTTTGCCCGATGGTCCTTCGCTCAGGGGTGGGCGCATCGGAGGAGGAGATGGAGAAGGGGAAGGGCACTACCACGACCAATTTTTTGATCCTTATTCTCTGTCGCACATTATTAGTGCTTTTGTTAATTTAGATTGTTACCGCCCCGGGCCTGAATTCATGACGCAATATACGGAGGCCGTGGCTAACAATTTGATGGATTTTCAACCCGTCGGCCTCATGGGCGTGATTCGTGGCTTTGCCAAGCTCGGGCACGACCCAGGGACACCATTTTTGAAGCTGTTCACAGCCTGTGCCAAGCGGAAACTGCCCGAGTTTCCCCCGCGGGCCCTCTCGAGCACAATCCAGGGATTGGCGTCCCTGCGACATCATCCCCCCCCTGATTTCATGGCTCAGCTCGTTCTGGCTATGGACAACCAACTGGATAATTTCTCTTGGCTGGATATTCCGAATGCCATTACGGCGCTTTCCAAGCTTCTCTACCTCCCCCCCGAGCCCTTTTTACGTCGTATTGTTGCGAAAGCGCGAGAGAAGCTCTCAGCTTTCAATCCTCAAGCGCTGTGCAACTTTATTTTTGGCCTGTTTAAGCTGCAACACGACCCAGGTAGGCAGGCTTGTTTTTGGTCTCATACCTCTCTTTTATGAGTCCCTCTTCTTCCATTTCGTCAATCAAAGCTTCCGCAGGGTCTTCCGATTCTGAAACCTCATCCTCTCTCCTTCTCCCTCCGTCCCTCCCTAGGCGTGGACTTCATGGACGACTACTTCAAGGCCTGCCGGGTCAAGATGAGTAAATTTACCCCTGCGGGTTTCTCGTCCATGATTCATTCTGTGGCTCGATTGGGCTATTACCCGGGGCTTGACTTTATGCATGATTTCGAAGCGCATGTCACACCGCAACTGCAGCATTTCTCCCGGGGGGAGTTGTGGAAGCTGGCCCATGGCCTGGCGACGCTTTATCACCGTCCGTCTGACACATTCCTCCAAAATTATTGGGCAAGTTTCGCCTTGAAAGGGACGAAATTAACTGTGAAGGACATTAGTCTGGTGTTGTGGTCGTTTTCGGTGCTTGATATTGGGATGGGGCACGCGAACGCCTTGTTGGCATTGGTGGACACGGCTACCGATCTGGTGGGGAGACATCAATTGGACCCTCAGGATGATGAATTTGCTTTTCGACCGGGAGGAGGGGATGACCCTGCGGTGTTGAAATATCGGCAATTGGTGCAGGGGAGCATGTATTTACAAACGTTGCATAACCCGTCCTTGGACCACGCTGTCAAGCGATTGGAGGGTGTGTTGCAGGAGGCCTGGCGGCGGCGAGCGTTAGCGTTGGAGGCGGCGGCAGCAGCAGCAGCAACAGCAGAAGGGGGGAAGGGAGTGGCGGAGACCAGCCACAAGAGTGTGGGGGAAAAGGACGGAAAGGACAAACGACGGAAAGGAGGGCAGGGGTGGGTGTCTGCAACAACCCCCCCGTCCTCCTCTCCCTTACCCCTTTCTCTTGCCCTGACCCAGCCGACCTTTCACGCCTCAGTGATGGAAACGGCCAGAGCCCTCGGCCTTCGGGTATCTTCCGGTACACTCAACGAAGTATTTAACCTGGAACTTCTCCTCTTCCCCTGCAGCAACGCTCTCCGAGGTCAAGCAGCTTTACCGGTCGTCATCCTTCTAGAAGGCCGTGGGCATTTTTTCACCAATGCGCTGGGTCGATTCACAGGCGATGCAGAATTCCGTCGATTCCTCGTCAGCTACCAAGCAGAGTACCTGAGGAAATTCAGGGCGGTGGCTCAGGTGACGATTTGGGACTGGAGGAATGCGAAGACGCAGGATAGTAAGTTAAGGGTGTTGCGAAACGTGTTGCGAAAGCGTGGTCTGGATCCGGCTGTGTATATTCCACCGACGGTGGCATCGATGGGGGTGGTGAAAGGGGTGGAGGTGGAGGAGGAGATTGATGAGAAGGGAGAAGAGACGAAAGAGCAGGTGGTGATGATGCGAGGAGGAGGGCCGGCGCTTGCTCAAGAAGGGGGAGGAGAGTACACGGACTCCGAGGCAACCGTTACTGCTGCGGCTTATGTACCTCTTCCGCACGTTCAAAAAAGGGGTACTTGGAGCAGTAGCGGAAGTGCACTTTCCCCCAGTGCTTCGAGTAATAATTGGGATGTCATGCCGTCTGTATAAATATAAATAGCTATAGCAGCAGCATTGCCGTGGCATCATAACGGCAAAATGAATAGCACGGTATGATGTGGACAAAGCATAGAGGACCCCGTGCTTAATTCCGTCGTTTATTTCTTTGCTTGGAAGACCGTGTTACTGCGGTTTGAGGATTGTCAAGATTTTCCCCCCCACATGATAGACCACCATAACTGCCCAATAATGACATGCCCAAGGGCAGAAAAGATATCACCATACAGGAATATATACGCATTTGCTGGCATGCTTCGATCATAAGAATATCTTCATTCGTTCCTGGTCTGGCTGTCATGCTTTCATAGCAAGGGATTCTTTTGAGCTGGTGAGATAATTTCGCCACTCAGAAGCCGCAATGAATTGCCAGAAATAGATGGTACATTGAGTAAAATCCGCGCTTGATCACTTCTATTTTTTGCAGTTTTGTGGCACAAAACACAATGTATGCATCGCGGTGGTCAGTATTGGAAAATATTCTCTTTCTATGATAAGAGGGGAACGGTCCTCGCAAATGCTGCTCACTCAACCTGTCGATGGTGTCCAAACATCAAGAAAGTCTTCCCCCGGACCCCATATGGACCTTCAGCAAGCTCGAGGGGATGAAGACCTCACGCAGACCCCTGATGAACCCTCAGGAGGCGCAGCAAGCTAGAACGGAGACGGAATACAGCACATTATGATATGCCGACAACTTCAAAGTGGCACACGTTCAAAATGTCAAGACGCACCCATACACAACCACATGCGCAAACAGTTACACCCCACAACCACCCACCCTCCATTCCTACACAAACCATTGAACAGGGCAGCCTCATGACCTTTCCATCATTGCAGGGGTCATGGAGGACCTTCCCATCACCACGGGGGCAACGGAGGAGAAGAAGGCAGTCCTCTTCTTCGCCTCTTCTATTCCTCCTCCTCGCTGTGTGCGCCGCCGTCGTGGTCCCATCTCCCGCTCAGCGCTCCACTAAGGTTCAGAGCTTGCTGGCAAGCATGTCGTTGGAGGAGAAAGTGGGACAGATGCTGCAGCTGGATCTCGTGGGCTTTCTGGAGCCGGGCAGCCTAAGCCTCAACACCACTCGGCTGGCCGCAGTCTTCCGGGAGTATCACGTTGGCAGCATCCTCAACTCGCCCTTCACTCTCGGACCTAGTCACGGCAAAGATGGCTGGACCGCCGGGGAGTGGAAGAGTTTGATCCGTCAAATCCAGGAGGTGGCGCAAGAGGTCGGGGCTTTGCCGCCTGTGTACGGGATCGACAGGTGAGTAAGGAGCGATACGAGTTTTTTTGGGGGGGGAGCGGTGCGTGGGTCTCTGCCTTCTGCCCTTTTCACTGTGAGAAGTGTATGGTATGGAAGAGGAAGGTTTATGTTGTTGGTGATATAGATTAGGTCTGTACCACGTAAGGGGGCTTTTGCACTCGTGTGGCTGTCCATTTTCATAATCTATACAATCCCTCCCTGCCCCCCCCCCTCCCCCTCCATCCCCCTTTTCTGTATGAAACACAGCGTACACGGTGCCAACTATATTTATGGTGCAACGCTTTTTCCGCAACAAATTAATGCCGCCGCGTCCTTCAATCGGGACCTTGTCAAGACCATGGGCCGTATCCAAAGCAAAGACACCAAGGCAGGAGGCATCCCCTGGCTCTTTTCCCCCATCCTCGGCATTAACACCCAACCGTTGTGGTCGCGGTCTTTTGAGACCTTTGGTGAATGTCCTTATGTCGCCGCTGAGATGGGCAAGGCCATCATCCGCGGCATCCAAACCGAAGACGACCCAGAGTTTCCCGGACTCCCTCCGGCAGCCGCGTGTATGAAACACTTCATCGCTTACCCGGCTGCAGTAACGGGACACGATCGCTCCCCCATCGAATTGGATAGCCGAACAGTTAAGCAATTGTATGCTCCTCCATTCACGGCCGCTGTGCAGGAGGCGGGAGTCAAGTCAGCCATGGAAGCGTATACGGAAGTGAGTGGCGTGCCCATGGCCTCGTCTAGAGAGTACCTGGTGGATTTATTGAGGGATGAGATGGGGTTCGAAGGGATGCTTGTGACGGACTACAACGAAATTGCGAATCTGCACCAGTTTCACTGTGTTGCGGAAAATATGTCAGAGGCGGTGGAGCTGGCGATGAGGGATACGAGCATTGACATGAGCATGAACCCACCTTTGGCGGTGGGCTTCGCGGACGCAGTCCTCGATCTGGTTCGGCGGGGGATGGTGCCCGAGAAAAGGATCGATGCGTCGGTCGCGCGTGTGTTGGCGCTTAAGGAGTGGTTGGGACTGTTGGAAAATCCGTTTCATTTGCTCGATGGCTTCCCCCTGTTAGAGGCGTCTGTTGGCTCGGCGGCGGACAAGGAAGTAGCCATGGCGCTGGCGCGGGAATCAATCGTATTACTTGAGAACCCGCAGTCTCTCCTTCCGCTAGAACCATCAATCATGGCGGACAAAAAGATTTTCGTGACGGGCCAGGGGTGTGACAATTTAGGTATGCAGTCGGGGGGGTGGACGCTGCACTGGCAGGGGGCTCACCGAAATAGTGTATTTACGGACGGAAAGACCTTTTTCGAGGGTTTGAAGGAGATATTCCCGCTGTCGAAGGTTTGGTACCACCCTGGTGTGACTGTAGCAGGGACGGACATACCCGGACAAAGAGAAGCACTGCGACACGCGAAGGAGGCTGATGTGATTGTGGCGTGTGTGGGCGAGTCGAGTTACGCGGAGAAGCCGGGGGATGTCAATGATCTGTCTTTACCCGCTGGGCAATTGGAGTATATTGAAAAACTCACTGCGATGGGCCCCCCAGTGGTCGCTGTTCTGGTCGAAGGACGTGCGCGTATTGTGGGTACCGCGCTGGATAACGCCTCGGCGGTGCTAGACGCCATGTTGGTTGGCCCGAGCGGAGGGGAAGCGCTCGCTGAGATTATCGCTGGGGATATCAATCCCTCTGGAAGACTCCCGTTTACGTACCCGCGGTATTCGGGCGTGGCCCCGCAGCAGTACTACCGGAAACCGAGCTCGTTGTGCACGACGGGCCGCGCGATTCTTCCCTTTAAATACATCGACTGCCCACGGCAGTGGGAATTTGGTCATGGTCTGTCTTACACTTCTTTCGCATATCGCAATGTAAGTTTAAGTGCGACGACGATTGATGAGAACACGCCATTGGTCGTGTCGTTGACGGTGGTGAATACAGGGAGGCGCCGGGGGAAGGAGACTGTCTTGCTGTTTGTAACGGATAAGGTCCGCAGGGTTACACCCGAGTACAAGATGTTAAGGCGCTTTGAGAAGGTGGGGCTTTTGGAAGCTGGTAAGTCTAGTGTATTCATATGATGTGTGTGCGTTTTTTTTTGTGTTTTTCGCGCATTTTCACGCTGTTTGTGCATTGCGTCTCTAAAAGCTTACGCTTCTGTCCTTCCTCCCCCCCTACAGGCGCCTCTCAAGAGCTTTCCTTCACGCTTGACCCCAAGACGGACCTCTCCTTCGTTGGTACCGATAACCGAAGGCAGCTCGAGTCTGGCCTTTTTTATGTCGGGCTGGGTCCTGACGTGGACTGCAGGACCCAGCCGGAGGAATGTCTCCACTTCACTCTTGCCCTTTCTCCCAAGTACGACGTGCGGTGCGAAGCGGGATGTGCTGCCTGGTCGAAGGCCGGGGCTATGGAGAGGGAGGGAGAGGTACGGCCGGCAGTGTATGAAGGGTTAATTGTATCACAGGCGAAGTGTCAAGAAACGTGCTTGGCCCACCGGGCGCAGGTCCCTGGAAGCTGGGATGAGGCGTACGTGCAGTGTGTGGAGAGGGAGGGCAAGGCAGCAGTAGCATCAGCAGTCGCAGCCACCTCTCCTTCTCTTCTTTCTCCTCCTGTGTGGCAACATCTCGCGACTGCGTGCTGGAACCCAGCCCTTCCAGTGACTAATTGCCCTATTGATGCTGTTGCTGCTGCCGCGCCGCTGTTTTCCCTGTCCACGCTGCAGGTGCAAGAAGATGGAAATGCAACCGGCAGCGACAACAATGACGATGACGGGAGCAGCACCGGGACTAGTAACAGCACCGATGATGACCCTGCCCAGGCCGGGAGTAAGGAAGGAGGGGGAGGGGCAGTGAAGGTGAGTGCTGGGGAGCTCATTGGATTTGTCATCTCGGCGGCATTACTGACCATTGGCATCGTCTGTGGTGTGATTCGATTTGGGAAATACTTATTGCAAGAAGGAGGGCTGAGGAGAGCGGAGCCTTTGTCGTCAGGCAGGAGCTCTCGGAGCGGAAGCGGGGGAAGTATGGGAGGGTCTTGGAGGGGTAGTCGGGGGTTGCCATTGCTGGATGTGCGGGAGAATGAAGAGAGGGGAGAAGAGGAGGAAGAGGGAGGAGGAAGGGAAAGGAGAGTAGCTGACTTGTATTAATGTGAAAAATCAAAATGAATGCTGAAAAAGAGTTGTGTAGCTAGGGATGGAAAAAGAGAATGATAGGCGCCCCCAAAAAAACTGACAGGCAGAACACTCGGAAAAGAAGTAAAGACTGTATTGTTTTTTTTAATCATGTCACTGTCGGCTGCGCCGTGGGTGTTGGGGTTGGTTGAGAGGAATATATTTGCTGGCTTTCATCCCTCTAGCCTTTCTAATTAGTGGTAGGCGTGGATGGACACAAGCTCCCTCGTCGACAGCGCCCACCTCATGCCTCGCTTCCACGAACTCGCCCCCTTCTTCTGCCTCATGCATCACACCATCAAAGCACATGCTCTCATATTCCTACGCTCGCATTCATCGCAACCCCTTGTTCTTTCCCTCCACCAGCCATGTACCTGTAGCCAGCGTCTTCGTCGTGGGGTGTCGGGGCGTGCAGGGATCGGCAGGCCGCAGCAGCTTGAAGAACAAATGGGACGAACCTTAACCAACCTCGTTCTGCAGCGCCCTCGACCCTATTCCCAGAGCACACACACACAGAGGCACAAACATGCCTGCCACACTCGGCCATGGTGCCCCGCATATATGCTTGTGTGTGTGGATGGGTGGCAGGGTGTGACTGCCCTGTGGCAATCGCACAAATACAATGACCTTTGCCCCCTTGCTTCAAGCAAGAACAAGCGAGCTCGCCCAGACGCGTACGTCTCACCCTTCTCCCTTACGCTCCTCCCTACGCCCCAACAACAAGCGCCCCCATCTGCCTGCGAAGTTCGGGAGTGAGAGAAAGATTGGGCACAGCAAGAACTTAAATCCTCGCAAAATTAAACAGGAGACGTCCTAAAGCATTATGGACGCTTTGAGGCTGATTGTCAGCTGTGCTTTCACCACATTCAAGGAACTCGTATTGGAGGCGCATGAGCAGGGGGAGGTTGAATTTATGCAGATGCTCCTTATTTCCATGGCGGACGAGTTGGAATTCAGCCAAGCAGAGGTAGAAGCGCTCGAGTATCCGATGCGTTTGCTTGATGTACTAAAAGCAAGGTATCATCGCAACCCGTTTGTATGGGGAGAAAGCTCCTTGCTCTTTTGGGCTATGACAATTGGGAAGTTCGATGTAAGCATTAACTGTACGGTGATTGTTTTGAGGGGAATATGGAAAGGAGAGAGAAAATTTACAAGGGGCTCAGTTGTTCGCTTGGATTTGGATGTCATTCACCCATTCCAAAACTACATTCACTGCCTTTTCCCTCATCCTTCCAAAAAATATTATCACTATAAGGTAAATGCTTACATCGAGGTTCCCCATTGTCATGGCCCATAAGAGCAAGCAGCTCTCTCCCCACGCAAACGGGTTGTGGTGATGCTTCGCCTGTAAAATATCAAGCAAAAGCATCGGATCCTTCAGTGCCTCTACATCCGCATGGCTGACCTCCAACTCGTCTGCCGCGGAAATAATGAGCATCTGCACAAACTCATCCTCCCCCCGCTCATGCGCCTCCAATACGAGCTCCGTAAAAGTGGAGATGGCATGGCGGACCATCAGCTTCAAAGCATCCATGATGCTTGTAAACGTCTCCTTTTTAATTTTGGTGAGGGTGTGAGGCCGCATGATGTGAGAAATAAAGACGTGAAGCTATCTCCTTCTATCCCCCCTCCCCTTCCAGCATTCGTCTCTCCCTTCCTTCCTCCCTTCCTCCCTTCTTTTCCTCCTTACTGAATCAATGAAATGAGGACAAGAGTACTACTACCTTGGCGAAATCTAAAAATTAAAAATTTCACACCCTCAAACGACACATATATACTATACATGTAATCACATAATTTAATTATGTATGTATAATTCTATACATATATAATTCTGGAGACTTCAGATCAGCGTCCTCTTGAAGGGGGTGTGTTGCTCTGCACGCAGCAGTATCGACCTGTTGGGCATGGTGTAAAGAAACACTCAAGAAGGACATCAGGGGGCATCGGCTACGTCCTTATTCTCCTCCTATTTTTACGAATTCTACACGTTTGGTTTATGGACGACCAGTCCTGATGATGCATTGGAAAGCGCTTATGCAGTTCTACAGCATGGGGGTGCTTGATAATTTCACTGGAAGATTTTGTGGTATAAAAATGCACGCAAAGACCATTTCCGCTCGATCCGAGCTGTAGAGCCTTTCATTGTTTTTTTATAATTACACGCGGTACCGCCACACCGAATGATAGACACAGTTCACTCATTACATGACCTTACATACTTTCACTAAAGATGAAGGACACCCACCCGGAAAGTCTTGAGGAAATGGCATCGTTATGTTTTATTCACTCATGTTCGATCATATACGTGTTTCTCGTTCCAGCAGTCGTTCCTCGCCTTCCCCAATCGCTATTTCACACGCTGCCAGAATTATTCGCACCCGACACAGACGGTCACGAAGCCACCCCCCAAAAAGCCACACTACAGCACTCGGTTGTGCACCCTCAACACGCATACCACACGTAAGTCACCCTGCAATCCCCCGTCACACCCCCGGAGGCAATGAAGAAGGTGTGATGATCCTCCGGCAGACAAATCAAGCACCAGGAAATGCTCCCTTTCTTGGCATTCTAAATTCACACCCATTTCCTGCACATCATGAGAGCGATGCTATGCCAGGATTCTTTGTAATTATGCCTGCTAACGTTGTCCTACCACTCCACGCTACTCCACCAATTTTACAGGCAGGCAACGGCAGCAACCGATACAACTCCTCGCCGACTCCATCCTTCTACATGCCCTCCTCCGGCGGCTAAAACCACCCACCTCGCCACGCCATTCCCATGGACGTTCTGCGCCATGCCGAGGAGGAACCTACCTCCTTCGCCTCTCACCGGCGGCTCCGTGTGGCGGTCGTGCCCTTGGGAGGGGTGCCCGACAAGCGCTTCCGCAGCTATCTCTCCCTTCTCCAGCGCTCCTTCTCAGTGCTTCCCATGGCCAACCTTAGCAAGCCCGGGTCATGGAGAAAGGAAGATTCTCCTTTCAAATATTTTTCCTGGTTTGATGGCAGCTTGTCGTTGCAGTATTTGGACCGGGCGCCTCCCTTGTCGGCAGCTGCGCCTGAGTGGCAAGATTACCAGGCGTTCCGACGTACGTGGGCGGTGAGTAGAAAAGGCGTGATAAGGGGAGTATTTGGGATAGGAGAGGAGGAAGGAGGAAAGAGGAAAGGTTGGAGACAACAATCGAGAATCTCTACAATGTCCATCAAAGAGTGTTCGCCCGCAGGCCAATGCAAAATTTATTCGTGTGTGCCCCCTAATGACTTCCTTTTCATCCCTCCTTCCCTCACTCCTTCCCCCCCTCTCCCCCCCCCCCCCCCCTCCCTCCCCCCATCTTCCCACTCCCCTCCTCCTCCTTTTTTCTGTTCCCCCTGCCCGCCTTCCTTTTCCTTCGTCTTTCCCCTGTTTGAACCGCCCCCTACATATTCCCCCCGCTCACTAATGCGCCGCCGACTGATCCTTATAT
>Ga0160420_100416_pt1 | contig 19083 bp, 30 predicted proteins | sample CelAP2metagpilot_FD_108197 | JGI IMG/M metagenome (GOLD analysis project Ga0160420, IMG submission 108197) | Phycosphere-associated microbial communities from algal ponds in Kailua-Kona, Hawaii, USA - Cellana AP2-5-5 metagenome pilot | ecosystem: Engineered > Artificial ecosystem > Aquaculture >... | reverse complement strand
GGGAGTGGTGGGTGAGTGTGGGGGGGTGGTGAGGGGGGCGTGGGGGGGGGAGGGAGGGAGGGAAGGGGGGTTAGAAGGGGCAGGAGGATGAAGTGAGAAAGAGCTCCCGGTCCCAGTGCTAGTGCTGGAGGGAGGGAGGGAGGGAGGGAGGGAGGGAGGGAGGGAGGGAAGAGTACATAGCAAGGTGGAAGAAGAGCTCGCCACCTGCGCAGTAGTCGAGCACGAAAAAAAGTTTCTCCTTTGTTTGGAATGCCATGCTCAAGCCAACGATGTACGGGTGTTTGATGTACCCGAGCACGTTTCGCTCCGTGCGCGTGTGCTCCACCTGCGGGAGGAGGAAGGGAGGGAGGGAGGGAGAGAGGGAGGAAGGGAGGGAGGGAGAGAGGGAGGGAGGGAGGGGGGGAGGGTTGGGGTCAAGAACGGTCGTGGGGGCGAAAGGGAAAGGGAAAGGGAAGTTCACTTGGAGAGGGAGGGAGGGAGGGAGGGCGGGAGGGAGGGCGGGAGGGAGGACGGCACCTGGTTGCGTTTGATGATGTTGCTCTTGTTGAGCACTTTCATCGCGTAGATCTTCCCTTGGTGTTTCTCGCGCACCAAAAACACCTTGCCGAACGACCCTGCCGTAAAAGGGCACGAGAAAGGGAGGGAGGGAGGGAAGGAAGGAAGGGTGGGCGTGTCAAGCAGATGGTAAAAAAAAATACGGAGTATGAAATTCCTCCCCCTCCCTCCCTCCCTCCCTCCCTCTCTCCGTCCTTCCCTCTCTCTCCCTCTCTCCCTCCCTCCCTCCCTTCCTCCCTGCCTGCCTACCTTTCCCAATGACTTTCAAAATTTTAAACGAATCGAGTGACGCCCTTCCCCCCCTCCTCTGACTGTCTGCCCCGGCCTGCCCTTCCCCTTCCCCTCCTCCCACCCGTCCCCCTCCTCTCCCTCCCAGGGCCACCTCTCCGCATATTCTCTCCTCCTTCCCCTCCTCTCCCTGCTGCTGCCCTCCCATAAGCCCACTCCCCCCCCCTCCAAATTCCTCCCTCTCTTCCTCCATCCTCATCACCCCCTCCCCGCCCCTCCCATCCCCTCCTCCTCCTCTACCGCCGATGGCCCCACTCGCATTGAGCGCGGCAAGCTTCCGCATCGACGCACTGGAAATACCGCCTAATAACGGAAGGAAGAGAAAGACGCAAGGAGAGAGGGAAGGACGAAAGGAGAGAGGTGAACAGGAGCTGAGCAAGAGAAGAAAGGGAGGGAGGGAGGGAGGGAGGGAGGGAGGGACGCAGGGAGGGAGGGACGCACCTCCTCCAAGGGAAAAGAAACCACCGCCACTGCTGCTTTGAAGGGATGCAGCCCCCTCCATCGCGGCTCCATCGTCATCTATATTGTTATCGGAGGAAAAAGATGAAAAAAAAAAGACACACAGAAAATAAGTGCTTTTTCTTTCCCTCCCTCCCTCCCTCTCCCTCCCTCCCTCCTTCTCTCGTCTCACCTTCTTTGTCCATGTCGGAGTCATAAAATACTGCCTGGGCGTTAACGGCGCTCTTGCTCAGCATGACTGCGTCGTCTTCCTCCTCCTCCTCGTCCTCGTCCTGAGGGAGTGGAGGGGACGGAGGGAGAAAAAGGCGGGAGGGAGGGAAGGAGGGGAAAGTTGCTTACTTCAATCGACCTGCAGACGGGGCTTTGCAACGATAGAAGGAGGGAGGGAGGGAGGGAGAGAGGCGAAAGATTGAAGCGAGGACTTACGAGACAATCACCATTATCTCGGCCGTGCGCAGAGGGCCCGGACGCCCCCCCTGCCCCTATCGCCGCCTCTGGTCTACTCCCCCCCCCTCCCCCCCCTCCTCCTCCTCCTCCTGTTTCTCCCCTTTGCCCTCCCTTCTCCTCCTCCTCCTCCTCCTCGCTGGCCTCGTCCACGCTCGCCTCGTCAAGGTCCTGCTCCGTGTGTCGACTGGAGAGAGGGAGGGAGGGAGGGAGGGAGGGAGGACAGGATGTGAGACTGATGATTCGATGAACGCTCTGAATAAATTACAAGCACAAACGACAGCTGACTGGAACAGCTCTCCAACCATGCATATTCAGCCTCCTCCCCTCCCCTCGCTCCCTCCCTCCCTCGCCAGCTCCCTACCCTTGAAACAGATCATCCATGTCCATATCGTCCTCCTCCTCCTCCCTCGGCGACCCCCCTCCCCCACTCCCTCCTTCCCTCGCTCCCCCTCCTCCTCCCCTCCCTCCTCCCCCCTTCCCCACGGCAATTTTCTCTCCCCCTCTTCCACCCCCTCCTCCTCCTCCTCCCTCCCTCCCTCCCTTGGGTCCATCCCTCCCCCAAATCGCCTCCAGGTCGAGGGGAGCCATATTGGCCTGCTCCAGTAGGAAAGAGCGGAAAATGGGTGCGTCCTTCAAGGCAGGATAGAGGCGGATGTGCTGAAGCCATGCCTGAAACAAAGGAGGGAGTGAGGGAGTGAGGGAGTGACAGAGGGAGGGGTGAGTAAAAATTGAGCGGACACTGCTTTCTCCCATCCATCAAAATCTCCTATTTCATGATCCCTTTCATCACTCCCTCCTGCCCTCCCTTCCCTCCTCCCTCCCTCTATCCCTCGTTATGCTTACCTGCAGCTGCTGTCGGCCTAAGTGCAGACTCTCTAACGTCAGTCCTTCCCCTGCACCGCTGCCCATGCCACCCCCCATCTGTGCAATATTGTTATTTGGTGCTTTCTCCCATCAGTAATGAATAAAATCATTTGGACAGGGTAAAAAGCACGTCCCATACCCAAACAAATCAAAGGGAGACGTCTCTGACTCTCCTCCAATTCCTGTCCTTTCTTCCCATCTGTTCCCTCTTCACTCGCACCTGATCCGATGCCACAAGAGAAGACGGGCAAGGCTGCAAACCCGGTGAAATCTCCCGCAACCTATCCGACAGCGCGCGAAAAGCGGCCGGCCGACGGTAGACAGTCCAGGATGCGGCGTGCGTTGGTTGGGAGACCGTGATGTAATATACGGGAAAGGGTGGCCGGCCTGGCTCACGCACCAGGCCAAAGCCGTCGATCTCCACAACTATCATCTTGCTCGGGGCCAGGCCGTGGCGGCGTCGAAGAAGTGGGGAATGGAAAAAGCGGGATTGAATAAGTGGGGTCTGCTGTGGGTGATATGACTGCCCTCTGCTCTCCTGTGTGGTTGCGGGTTTGGGGGCTGGGGAGGTGTGAGCGAGATGGGCAGGACAGAACAACAGCAGAGCACAGGATATACTGCCCCACCAGGACAAGGATGTTCCCGTGCGACAAGGACCGGCAAGTCCCCAAATATACACGACCAGGCTTGTCGCAAGGCTTTGAGAGGAATTTAAGGGGTACATGTGTAAGGGCAGTGTGTTGACGAGGGCATCGATGCCAAAGGCGTGTCGTGTTGTATGTGCTTGCTCTCATCACGTCCCATGACACTCTGGGGAATGAGGAGCAGGCCATCTCCCGACGACCTTTGGAGCCGATGCACTACCATAAGTACACATATGTATGAGAAGGCTACAAAAATGGCAATGACAAGGATGTCGCATCATAATTGTGGCGCCCCCTGGCTTTTATCTAGCTCCTCTAGGCGAGTTTAGCCTCCTGCCTACGCGCGGTATCTGCGTGATATATTTGCCAGAAGTGCAGCCACTGCCACAGCTCTTTAACAGATCAATGGAATTTAGCGCGCGGTAATGACAAATGTACGGCCTTTCAAAGGTTCATGAGTCTGTGTGTGCTTTACACAGTGGCTGAGAGGCAAGAAAGGGGAAGGGCATTTCCAGCTTGTGCGTCGTCTCGTTGCTCGCCGTGGACTCGCTGATTCCGTGTGGGCTGCCGGCTCGGGACAACAAACTACTTGTTCCGGACCATCACCTTATGGCCCATCAAGCGCTCAAGTGGCCTACCAGGTCGTCCCCGACGGGGTCTTGTCCGAGTGAACGGGACGGGAACACGAACAATTGGTGTCGTCTCTGTTAGGGTCTAGCTTCTCACCAGAACACACGCGAGCGTCGCACTCCAGCCATCGCACTTGCGAGAAAGTGAGGAAGTGCATAAAAGAGGGATATTTCGCAAACCCCAGCTGGAAGCCAAGAAGCGTATCCATGGCTCCGTGTCGGAGGCTCCAACTTCACACAAATTCACACATGAAGGAAAAAACTTTTTTTCTTTTTTTCTCTCAACTTTATTGGTTCTTACTGACAACCTATATCTCCCTCCCTCCCTCCCTCCATCAATCCATCCATCCACCCTTTTCTCCCTCCCCTCCCTGTCACCTCCCCTTCTCCTCCACTTCCTTTGCATATCGCCCCAAGGCCCACAACGGGAAGATGTTGCGATACTGACTGTACGTAATGCCACAATTGCGGTTAAACACCCCCGTGATCCCCTCCTGCCCCCAATCCCCATCCTCCTGCTGCTGCGCCATCAGAAACCTCACCCCTCGCTCCATCGCTTCCTTGTCCTCGCATTTCCCCGCCAGCAGCCCCAGCACCGCCCACGCCGTCTGCACCACCCCTGACCCTCCCTCCCCCAGTGTCTGTCCCGTCCCATCTTCCGGGTAGGCTTTGTCGACACAGGACAGATAACTCTCACCCCACCCGCCGTTGGCCCGCTGGTGGGCGAGGAGGAAGCCGAGGGCGCGTCGGATTGAGGGGGAGGTGGCAGGGTCCTCCCCGGCGGCGATGAGGCCCTACAGGAGGAATGAGTGGGGGGGGGGGAGGAAAGGAGCGATCGAGAGAAGAGTTACGGATGAGTGGAGAGACAACGACTCTGCTGAAGGGGCAGAACGGATGGAAGGGGGGGGGAGGGAAGGAGGGAGGGAGGGATGGAATAAGGGGGGGAAGGAACGCACCTCGATGCCGAACCACGTGCCGTAAGTGAAGCAGATGCCCCAGGAGCCGTACCAAGACCCGTCCGGCCGTTGGATGGAACGGATGAAACGGGCGCCGCTGGCGATGGCGCGCGTGATCTGGGAAGAAGAAGGAAGGGAAGGAGGAAGGAAGGGAGGGACGTCAGAAAACGCATACCTGTGGTGGTGGTCGCTTTCCTTCCTTCACTCCCTCCCTCCCTCCCTGTTTGCCCTACCTCCTTGCTTCGATGGTTGGGAAACCGTTTGTTGAACTTGTGCATGGCGGTCATAACGGCGGAGGTGAGCTCCACATACGAGTAGTCGATCATGATGTCCCCAAATACCTGCAGAGGGGGAGGAGAAGGAAGGGGGGAGGGAGGGAGGGAGGGAGGGAGGTAGGAAGGATTGGTATGTGGGTGGGTCTAGAAAGAGGGCTCTTGTGCCTGCCTGCAGGCCTCGCCCTCCCTCCCGCCCTCCCTCCCTCCCTCCCATCCCACCTCCGAAGGATTGAGGAGCTCGAACCACCCCCATCCCCGATTATTCTCGTACGTGGCCCATCCCCCGTCGCTGTTCTGGTAGGACAGGAGGATATGCATGGCGTCTTCGAGGCGGGAGGGAGGGATGAGAGGCACGCCTGTGGAGGGAGAGGGGGAGGGAGGGAGAGAGGGAGGGGGGACACGGGATGAATCTTGTTGCACCACGGATGCGCCTCTTTCCTTCCCTCTCTTCTTCCCTGCCTCGTTTCCCCCCCCCCTTCCTCCCTCCTCACCTCCCTCCACCACGCAGGGGGCGTCCATCAGGGCCAGCACTCCCTTCAACCCCTCGGCGGTGCAGTCGGCTATGGGCCATCCATGGGCCGCCGTCGAGAACGGCCAGCCACCTGGGAAGAGAGGGCGGGCGGGAGGTTCAGGAGGAAGGGAGGGAGGAAGGGAGGGAGGGAGGGAGGGGAGGGAGGAAGGAAAGGAGGGGGGAAGGCAAGAGTATACGCACCTTTGGAGATATGTCGGAACCAATAAGAGGCCTCGTCTTCGTCGGCCTTGATCTGAGTGCGGTCCAGGTAGCTAGTGAAGGAGGAAGGAAGGGAGGGAGGGAGGGAGGAACGAAAATCAGGCAACGCCACCTCAGCATCACCACGTACTCTTTGCTCCTCAACCCCTTCCTCCCTCCCTCCCTCCCTCCCTACCTACCTACCTACCTACCTACCTGTACGCTTTGCGCATGGCTTGGGGGAATGCCTCCACCAAACCGCCGTCAGCCATCGCCTGGACGAGGAAAGAGGTGTCCCAGCACTGGCTCCCGTTGTAGCCCTAAGGGAGGGAGGGAGGGAGGCAGGGAGGGTAGGGGAGGATATTGCAGAGGGTTGATGCAAAGGCTCAGCGAGTAAATGGCTGAGAGTTCAGGACACTAAAAGCGACCTTCTGACCTCACTCCCTCTCTCCCTCCCTCCCTCCCTCCCTCCTTCCCTCCCTCACCTGCATCTTCATCCCATCCTCCGCCATCCACAAATAGTCATCCAGACGGCCGACGTGGCGCTTGAAGGCCTCGGCCTCCTTCCCGCCCTCGGCAAAGACACAGAGCATGTTGAGCGTCTTGTTCACAGGACCTGGAAAAAGAGGGAGGGAGGGGAAGGGTGAAAGGGAGGACCGATCCCTCGGAAGGAAGGAAGGGAGGGAGGGAGGGAGGGAGGGAGGATCGCTTTCTCGGAGGAAGACAACAAGGGATTGAGGGAGGGATTGAGGGAGGAAAGAGGGAGGGAGGGACACCCACCTATATCGACGTAGTTGGTCTGTTGATCCTCGGCGTGGATGTAGGCAATGGCAAAATCGGTGCCCTTCTTCCGCAGCCAGAGCCACGGGGCGCGTTCGTAGTACGAGAGGCAGTTCTGGAGAAACTTCAGGAGGCCGGGGACCGGGGAGGGGGGGAGGGAGGCGGGGAGAGAGGGGGGGAGGGAAGGAGGGGTGAGTCTCGGTTGTTTGCCAGCGACCGGTTACATCACTCGGTCCTCCCTTCCCTCCCTTCCCTCTCTCCCTTCCCTCCCTCCCTCCCCTCCCTCCCTCCTTCCTCCCTCCTTCCCCTCCCTCCCTCCTTCCCTCCGTCCCTTCCCTCCCTCCTTCCATCCTCCCCTCCCTCTCTCCATCCATCCATCCTCCCTTTCCTCCCTCCCTCCCTCCCTCCCTCCTCACGGGATCGTAGACGTCCAGGTCGCTGCAGGCGTGCCTCTCCCCGTCCCAAGCAATGTCGTGGTAGGGAGTCACGTAGAGCTCGTGGCGGAGGGCCAGGAGGAGGGGGTCGGCCGCGGCATCGGCGGAGAAGCGGCGGCAGTAGAGGTAGCACATGGGAAGGTACACCTAGATGAGGGAGGGAGGGAGGGAGGGAGGGAGGGAGGGAAGGGAAGGAGACCAGAAGGGAGAGAGGGAAGGAGGGAGGCAAGTAGGAAGGAGGGCTTGGATTGGTTTGAGTAGGGAGAAAGGGACAGGTCTCGCTGTAGGGCAAGGAGGAGGAGGGCGTAGGCGGCAACAGGGGAGACGTGGTGGCAGCAGAGGTGGCATCCGGAAAAGCCACCTGGAGAGGGGGGGAGGAAGGGAGAAAGGGGAGGAGACGTACCATGCGGCAATGGCACCAGAGACGGCCGGGATGGAATGGGAACCATCGGGGAAGAAGCCTGCAGAGAGAGGGGGGGGGGGGTTGTGGGCGGTCTCTATTTAACGGATACTTGAATTTATCCTCCTTCCCCTCTGCCTCCCTCCCTCCTTCCTTCCTTCCCACCCTCCCCTGTGCCTCCAATCCCTGTGCTTCCCTCCCTCCCTCCCTCCCTCCCTTCCTCCCTCCCTCCTCACCACATCTCGGCCGGCACACTGTTGATGCCCTCCCACTCGTGAAGGCCCAGCACGGCCAGCCAAAACTTACACCAGGAGGGCGCCATCACTGCCCCGCCGTGCTTCCGGATGAAGGCGTGTGCGGCAGTGCAGGTGGGGTCAGACTGAAGGAGGAAGGGAGGGAGGGAAGGAGGGAGGAAGGGAGGGGTGTGAGGGGGGGGAACGAGCCGCTGTTATTATCGAGAGGGAAGGTCCGCGACAGGGAGGGAGGGAGGGAGGGAGGAAGGGAGGGAGGGAGGGAGGGCACGAGGACGCACCGCTGGCAAGCCCAACAGGCGCAGGGAGACATAGGACATGACCGTGCCAAACATTGAGGAAGGGCTTTCGATGTGTAGGCCCCAGCCTCCGTCCTCCTGCTGGTGGTTCTTCAGGTACGCCTGCATGGCCTCCTCCCTCTCCTTCCCCAAAGGCGTCTTGGTGATGTAGCACGCGAAAATCAGCCCCGGCATGAGAAACATCGGTCCTCCGTAGTCCCCCGCCCAATGCCTGGAGGGGAAAGGGAGGGAGGGAGGGAGGGGGGGGGAGGGGGGGGCAAGGGGGCGGGGAAGGCCGGGGTGGATGGTGCCAAGAATTCCTCTCCTTTCTCCCCAGGCGGGGTCCATGTGACAAAAAAACCCAATATCCCCCCGCCACGAGAAACATGTCCTTCTGTCCAGTGACTTAAAACAGAAACGGAGAGGGGGAGGGAGGGAGTGATAGATAGAAGGAGGGTAAAATGTAGGAAATGGAAGGTCTATTCTGCCCCCCTCCTTCCCTCCCGCCCCCCCCCCATCTCACCCATCCTCGCACTGCAGCATCTGATAGTAGCTCATTCCCTTCCTCGCCGCCTCGCCCGCCGTCTTGGGCCGGAGTTTGGGGTCGGGCATGGCGCCTTTCCACTTGCTGATCTGCTGCGTGCGGAAGACCTTGTCGGCACTGTGGGGAAGGAGGGAGGGAGGGAGGGAGGGAGGGAGGGAGGGAGGAGAGTGAGGTCGAACGGAGGGGGGGAAATGGCCACGAAATGTCATTCGCTTCCACTATCTACATATATATATATATACTGCAGGCCTATATATACTTTAGTGTGTGTACAGTCCATGGTGCCCATAGATACGACAAGTACCTGTTAGGGTTAACGGCCGCGCTGAAGCTGTACTCGGCATTTTTCTTCCCAACTCTTGCCAGCGCCTGGGCCATCTTTCCGTCATAGTACCACATCTGTCGTCCTGCCGCCTCACCCGTTAAGGGGACTTCACCCCCCAGCATGTTTTGATAATGCCGTTGGGTCACTCCATGCGATTCCTCCGCATGACTAAAAACCCATCCGGCCGGCAGGGTGGTGACTCGTTTCGTCCACGAGGCACGGCGGTCTTGCCGGTGGGTGCGGGGGCCACCGGGGTAGGACGTTGGTCGGGCATAGAAAGTCGAGTAGATTGTGGCTGCAGGAGGCATGAAAGAGGACGGAGGTGGAAATCGAAAGAAAGTGGAAATGTGGGAGGATAGGGGGGATGTGCGAATGTGGGGTGGTAGTACGGAAAGAGGGAGGGCGAGGGGTCAGACGACAGGGTCCGAATACCAGGCTAAGGCACAGCACATTTTCCCTGAACTGGTCAATGCATACACACAGATATTACTTGTTCTTCTGAAGGCCAAATTCTGCGTACATACCTCCCAAGACGCATAGCCCCGTGAAGGCCAACGGAACAAGCAATCTATCGTCCCCGCCTTCGTCATGGCCGCCCTTATCCAGGAGCGCCCGCAGAAAGCCTGCCGCCATTTTCCTAATTCCTGTGGGAGGGGGATAGGAGGATTCAGCGTGTGCATGCGTTGGTGACGAGGCTGGAATGCATGGTTCAGATGTGGGGGGCTTGAGACACGCTCTATGAAAAACAAGTTGGCGACGGGGAGGAGGTTTTTGCCCTTCATGATTCCTGGGTATCATTCATGGTATCATCCACACGCACCTTCTTCTTGTTTGTTCTGTGGTTGTAAGTCGTGACGCCTCTCACAACACTCCACACCCTACCACAAGGTAACTCTTATTGGCATTTGCGTTGCTAGAGTGGCCTCCGCAGCTGCCGTAGTAATTCAGCATAGCATACCAACATCAAGGGACTAGGCAAAACCTCCTCCCTGTCTCACTCCTCCCCCCATCTCGGGAATGAACGCCGACGACAACGGCAAGGATAACCCCAACAAACGCGATGGATCCCCATCTCGCCAAGCCCCCTGCCCCAAGAAACAAGCCTTAGACGACCTGAACGATATGCGCGCAGCAGCAGCAACAGCAGCAGAAGCAGAAGCAGCGGCGGCGCCAACAGCAGGGGGAGCCGCAACGTCTGTCCTACGGGAGGTGAGACACGCGTTGCTTTTATGTATGCATGTAGCATGTATTTATATATTAGGTGAGATGTCAATTCATTCATCTTGTGGTTAGATTCCGCACTGTCTACCTGGCATAGCGGTACTCTTACCATTTAGATCATGATCACCCCATGATGTCATGTCTCCTCATACCTTCCTCTACGACTCTCTTCTCCCTTCCACTCCCTTGTTCCCTCCAAGCTGGATCCGCCAGCTAATGTGGCCGTGGACTCGACCACGAACGACACAAGTGATTCGGAAGGCGAGGGAGGAGAATCGAAAAAGTACCTTCGTCCACCCGCGGCCCCTCTGCACGTTCGCGTTGGTGACAGCTTCCAAGCAGCCTTGCCACCTTTAGGCAAGATCGAGGAGGAGAGAATGGCCGTCGAGGATGAGGGGCCATTGCATGAGCAACAAGAGCAGCAAGAGGGCACCCACCTGCACCAACAGTACAGTAGTGAGGGGTCCACATCCTCCTCCACCTCCGGGACTTCCTCCACTTCCTTTTCTTCTTCGTCGCGCGCCGCCGCTTTGATTGCCGGGCGGGTGGATTTCGAAGAGGACGGGTTAGGCTCAGGAACGCAGGCATACCGTTAGGGTACAATGCGCGAGGGTAGGTGAGGGAAGGATGGAGGAAAGTAAGGGAAAAAAAGAGAATGGAACAGATGTGAATACATACGATGGAGGAGTGTGTAGGAGTGTGCGAGGTTGGAAAAGATTGATGACCACAGAGCTGATGGGGGAAATGAAAAAAGACGACTTTGACAATGGCCGTAGTGCTCAAAATCATGTCAGGGCTAGCGAACGCAGCAGAAAAGAAAAAAGACAAGATACAAAAAGAAAACGTTAACTCATCGAAAAACGAAGAACAGAGGAAGGCATGCTATCACGCGGGGGGGGGGGTTGTTTTTTTAATAATATCATGCTATGGTTAAATTGTTTACGCCATCAAGTAAATGATGGATGTGTCCCCTGATGAGCCACAAACAGTCTACGATCCAGGATGGGGCCCGCAAGCTGTCGCCGTTTCTCCCTGGCCTTGTATGTTGATAACATTTTTCAACGCACTCGAAACCCAAGTGCCCCTCTAAAACACAGGCATACTACAGAGATCTCCGAACATTTTCGCACGTGTTGTGCCACACGGGCATAATGGCTTGATGCCATGCTGGATAGGCTGGACCAGCCTCCTGCTGTAGTCGATTAACCTCCTGCTTCCCTTGTTGTCACGAGCTACAAGCATGCCGGGCTTCCCCGTCCGCATCCTCTCCTTGGGCTACGCCCGCTACGGACAAAGCTACGGGCCAATTGATATCCTGGAGCTACCAGTGGTTCCTGATGGTGAAATTTTTGGCTCTGTCGGAGCTACTGTAGCTGGTAGTCAACCTCCTCCCTCAAGTCCAGCAGTGATTACTGCCGCATGTGGGGCCACGAGCAGCCTAGTTATTGTCTCCTCCACCAGCAGCAGTTTTGATATAAGTACAAACACCAGTACTTGTAGCATCAGCAGCAGCAGCAGCAGCAGCATCAGCAGCAGCAGCAGCAGCAGCAGCAGCAGCAGCAGCAGCAGCAGCAGCAGCAACAAGAACAACAACAACAACAACAACAACAACAACAACAACAACAACAACAACAACAACAACAACAACAGTAGTAGTTATAGACCCCTCCCCATATTGTATGCTTGGGGCAGCGATCTGGTTGGTGAGTTTTTGCAAGAAAGCGAGTCGGAAGCAGATAGAAGAGGAGGTGGAAAAGAAGAAGAAGGAAAAGGAGAAGCAGCAGCGCCGCCTTCACGAGCAACTGCGGACAGAAACGAAGGTGCCGTAGGAACATCGCACAGTAAAGAAGCAAGCAACACACTGGCGCAAGTCTCCTTGTCCTCCTTCCTCGTCCCTCCTCACTCTCCTGTCATGCCCTCGGTCATCATCCACCTTCTAGCATGTGGGCCACACCATGTTCTCGCAGTTGCCACCTCCATCAGCAGCTGTGGTAACAATAGCGACAGCAGCAGCAGCAGGAGGAGTAGTTACAGCACAACACTGTGGGCGTGGGGGCTTAATCTACATAAACAGACGCTGGGCTTGGGTGGGTGCGGAGATTGTTTATCGTGCAGCAGCAACAGCAGCGGCAGCAGCAGCAGCGGCAGCAGCAACAGTAGCAACATTAATACCACTATTGACAAACGGGGAGGCGAAAGTACGACACGAGAAAACAATAAGAAAAAGGACGGAGATGTCGAGGTTGAAATAATCCCCTTCCCTCGACCAATTGCAGGATGGCCACCTCCAATTCCAGGAGAGGGAGAGGAAGAGGGAGGTGGTGGGGCAAGGGAGGGATCAATCACGTGCTTGGCGACGGGGGAGGGGCATACGTTAGTGGTGACAGATGGAGGGAGGAGGGTATGGGCGTGGGGCTGCGGCTCGTCGGGACAGCTAGGGATTGGGAGAAAGGGACGGAGAAAGGGGTGGAGGGAGGATGATGATAAGGAGGAAGAGGAGGAGGTGGTGGGAAAGGAGAAGGAGAACGGAGGGAGGGCGGCCTTGGGGAGCTGCAGGTGAGTTTCAGGCCTCGGCAAGAGATGGCGATTCCAGTTCAACATGCCTGTAGGATTACATAAATATAATATAATAGTAATACTTATCATAGCTATGCATATATATATATATGTATTCAAAGCTCCCCTTGTCAACAACTCCATTTTCCGTTTAATCCACCTCCTCAAATAGACCTGTCCTGGTCGACTGGCCTCCTCCGTCCCCTCCCTCCTTCTCGTCCTCCCCTCCTCCCCCACTGGTCCGTCAAGTCGCCGTAGGGAAACGTCACAGTCTTCTTCTCACAGCTCCAGTAGCTCTTCCTCCCCTTGCTCTTCATCGACCTGGAGGTGATGGAGGAGGAGGAGCAGGAGAAGCAGGGAGGGGAGAAGGTGGGGAGGTGTATAGTTGGGGCTGCGGTCTGTACCACGCGTTGGGCCACGGGAAGAGGGCGAACAGGTGGCGGCCTCATTTGGTGGAGGCACTGGAGGGGATAGGGGGGATGAGAAAAGGTAGGGAGGAAGGGAGAGAGGGTGGGAGGGGAGGAAGGGGAAAAAGAGTGAGAGTGGGAGGGAAGGCGTTCTCGGAGCCTGCTTTTGTTTTACTTGCGTCTCACTCATCCTTTTTTCTCTCCTCCTTTCAAATCTAGATGGCCGCTGTATGAGCGGTATACAGGCCATTGCGGCGGGAGGGTGGCACAGTGCGGCTTTGTCGGTCACAGGGGAGGTTTATGGCTGGGGATGGAATAAGCATGGCCAGCTCGGAGATGGAGGAGAAGGAGAAGGAGGAGGAGGAGGAGGAGGGTTGGAGCCGTTGCCTCGTTTGTTAAGAAAGCCTGGAATGAAAGAAGAGGGGAAGGATGACGTCGTCTACGACCAATTGGGAGCCGGGACTTCATACACCGCTGCCTTGTCCTCCTCCTCCTCCTCCTCCTCCTCCTCCTCCTCCCCCTCCTCCTCTTCCTCCTCCTCCTCTTCTTCCTCCTCCTCTTCTTCCTCCTTCTCCTTGTCCTTGTCCTCAAGAGTAAATAAGAAAGACGATGGAAAGAAGCGGCAACAGCAGCAAGTGCAGGAGGAGGAGCAGCAGCACCACCACCATCACCACCAGCAGCACCATTACCATCAGCAGCACCAGCAACACCAGCAGCAACAGCGGAAGTCTCGCTCTCTTTATGTCTGGGGTCGGTTGGGCCTGAGCGAAACGGTGGAGGTTAGGAAGCATGAGAGCGGTGTCGAAGGACAAGGAGGAGGGGGAGGAGGAGGAGGAGGAAGGGGAGGAGGAGATGGTGGTGGAGGAGGAGGAAGAGGGGGAAGAGGAGGAGGAAGAGGAGGAAGAAGGGGAGGAGGAGGAGGCGGAGGAGCAGCAGCAGCAGTACGACAAACATCAGAGTTCTTGGAAAAGGGAAAGGGGGAAGTGAAGCTGGTGTGTGGATCATACCACCTCCTGCTTCTTCGCGGCGGCGGGGCTGAATGCGCGGCAGAAAATAAGGACCACGGCACGGGTCCAGAATGGAAAGAAAGTGAATGCATGTAAAATGTACCACTGATGCAAAATACTCAAATACGTGTTTTTTGTTTCCGTTAGCGTTGGCGTCGGTGTCGTCTTTCCTTCTTTATGTCTTGGTGGTAACCACCTCCTCGCCCCTGCCCTTCCAGCCCAACGCCCCGTACTCCCCTCCTCCCTCCCTCCCTCCTTCCCTCTCACCCCCTCCCTCCCTTCAATACCGCCCGGATCTCCCGCTTCTGAGAGTCGGTCAAGGTCGGGAAGACGATGTTGAACTTCACTTTCAAATTTCCCTTCCGATCTGGTGATTTCTGCAACGGCATGCCTTCCCCGCGGAGGATCTTTACTGTCCCTGGTGTGACATGCGGCTCGCTCACCTAAATGGAGGGAGAAAGAGGTGGAGGGAGAAGCAGAGGGAGGGAGTGGACAAGGAGAATGATTAAGATGATCGCAAGACAACGGACACACCACCTTCTTCCCTCCACCATGCCCTCCCTCCCTCCCTCCCTCGCTACCCACCTACCTACCTTCAAAGTCCGTCCGTCTAACGTTTGAATTGTTACCTCCACGCCTGTCAACGCCTGCTCCAACGGCACCGTTGCCGTGTACACCAGGTCATCGCCCTCTCGTTCAAAGCGAGGATGGGGCTTCGTATTAAGGACAAAGACAATATCGGCGGGAATGACACCGGGGAGCTCGTCTCCCTCGCGCTCGAAGGTGATTTTAGTGCCATTTTTCCACCCTTTCTTGATAGGGATGTCCTTGTCCACGGTCGTGTGGAGAAATTTGCCTGAGGCCGCGTCCCAGATCTGGGGAGGGAGGGAGGGAGGGAGGGAGGGAGGGAGGGAGGAGGGGTGTCGGGATCGGCGTGGTTGAAGGGAAAGGGAGGGCGAAGCATGGAGAGGAGGGAGGGAGGAGAGGATGGAAGGAGGAAGGCCGACAAGGAGAAAAGGGAGGGAGGGGGGAAGGGAGGGAAGGGAGGACAGGACTGCGAACGTGATGATGGAGGGGAATGAGGCGTTTACCTTCTTGGTGATGCGCATCTTTTTGTTCTTGCCCCCAGTGTGCAAATCCTCGAGGGTGACGTTAAAATTGTATTCAACGGGCTCGGCCTTTCGGGGCGGGCTTTTTCGAGGGGGAGAAGCACCAGGGCCGCCGAAACCACCGCCCATGCCCATACCTGAAGAAGGGAGGGAGGGAGGGAGGGCGGGCGGGAGAGATAAGAATGACGAGTGAATAGACCACGTACAATGGCGAATATGTCCTTTCCTCCCTCTCCTCCCTCCCTCCCTCCCTCCCTCCCTCCATCCATCCCTCCCTCCCTCCATCCATCCCTCCCTCCATCCCTCCCTCCCTCCCTCCCTCCTTCCCTCCCTCCCTCACCAAAGGGTATTCCCCCCATCCCCCCCATGCTCTGAGACATGCCCGGCATCCCCCCGACTCCTCCCCGTCGTCCTACCCCCCTCCCTCCTCCTCCTCCCAAATCGTCGAAACTGAACCCGTCCGCGTCGAAGGCGCTCGAGGTGCCAAAAAACTGTCGGTGAAAAGGAGGGAGGGAGGGAGGGAGGGAGGGAGGGAGGGAGAGGAGGGAGGGAAAGATGAATGACGGTAAATACTCCCATAAAGGAAGAGGCTTTCAATGAAGTACAATTTTCAAAATGAGAATCGCTTTCTCAAGTACTACTGAAGATTCATTACCCTCCCTCCCTCATTCCTCCCCTCCCTCATTCCTCCCCTCCCTCCCTCCTTCCCTACCTGCGCAAAAATATCCGCGGGATCCGAAAATCCGCCAAAGGACCCTCCTCCCCTTCCTGTCCCCATCCCTCCTCCTCCTGCCCGTGCAAATCCCGCAAATCCCTCAGGCATCCCTCCCCCCATTCCTCCCCCTGGCCCATTGGGCGGTGGCCCTTCTCCCCCCCCCATCTTTAAGCCCTCTTCCCCGTACATATCGTAGATCTGCAGGGAGGGGAGGGAGGACAGGAGAAGAAGAGAGGTGAGCTGAAAAGAGAGACATTTTACCTTGTCAAGTCTCTGTGGCTGTCATCTGCTCCCCGGATGGCAAAATGTAGAAGAAGCAAAATTGCGATGAGAGCCTCACTCCGGTGTTTGTTGGCGACCTTTCCTCCTTTCATCCCTCCCTCCCGTCTCCCCTCACCTTCTTCTTCTCCGGATCCGAGAGCACTTCAAACGCCTGCGATATATCTTGAAATTTGCTTTGAGCCTGCTCTTGATTGTCCGGGTTCTTGTCGGGGTGCCATCTGAGTGCTGGAAGGAGAAAGGGAGGCAAGGAAAAGGGGAGGGTGAGCGGATGATCATGTAGTCCGGTAAGTAACTCCCCCCTCCTACCCTCATCTCTATCCTTCCCTCTCTTACCTTCCTTACGGTACGCCTTCTTGATCTCCTTGTCGTCTGCCCCACGGCTGACACCTAGCACTTGGTAGTAATCCCTTCCCATCCTTCCTCCGTCGTTCTTGCCTTGTCTCGTGCTGGTGCCCCTGGTACCGCTGCTGCTGCTACTGCGGCTCCCTGCCCTCTTTGCGCCTTGTTCTCCGTCCGGAGTATCACGCGAGCGCTTTCTGTTGCCGCTGCTACTGCTACTGCTGGTGCTGTTTCCACGGTTGCTTGGCGTCGCTATGGCTGTGGCCTAGACTTGGTTTTGGAGGGCAAGCACGTTATGTGTGTGCCCTTCCGCTTGGCTTGACGGTGCCACGCTTGAGACTGGTTGGCCTGCGGGAGAAGGAGCACCTAAGGGCACGATTCGACCAGAGCGTGGTCACGTGGTCACGGTCTGTGCATGTATGTAGGAGGAACTGTGTGTTGAGAGGGGCTTGAAGCGTATTGTTCTATACATATAATAAGGCAACGAGCATGAATACGAACAAACGCACGAAAAAAGGCCGGCCGCGGTCACATGGATGGAATCAATGAACCAGTCTGTCTCTACTCCTCGTGCATGGTTTCGGGAGTGGCCAACAGGAGAAAAAATGGACTGCCCGTCACCCAAATGCTTTTTCTAGAACGCATCAAGGACGGCCTGCCCGCCGTTGCCGCCGCAGAAGCAACACCCACACTTTCCGCACCTGCCCTTCCCCATCACTTGCTCGCCATCTTCGATATTCATTCACCGTGCCGTGTCGGTCTCAATCATCTCCTCAACCACCACAACGACAGGTGTACGCTACAGGAATATGGTGCCGCTCCATAGATACCACCAACCACCACAAGCAAATGCGAATGGTCGAAGCCCGTCGTGCCTGCTTCGTCTCTTGCTCTTCCTCGTCCTCGTCGTCCTAGCATTCCCACCTCATAGCGCGACGGCTTTCGTCCTCCCCACCTTTCCATCGCAATTTTCCTCGTCAACACTTCTGTCCGCCGCCGATGGTAGAGGCGACGGAAGCATCAGCAGAGCTGGCACCCTTCAATCCGTCGCCGCTGCTGCTGGTCTCCTTCTCCTTACCACACACCCAACCAATGCCGCCGTCCCCACCTTCCAAGAGTATTACGGTGGGGAGGGCGCGCAGCCTAAGACCAATAACTATATCATGAGCACCAGAAAGCAGAAGCAACAAGATGCGAGGGCTGAACGTGCTGCAGCTGCATCCACAGACACCGACGTGACTATCCCAGCGGACCCCAAGCAGCTCCTTAGCAACATTCAAGACACGTTGGGCTCGCTTATCCCCATGATAAAGATCGAGGGGTGGGATGACGTACTAGCAGCTACGAAGAAGAAGCCTCTTCGTACCCTCTTTATGCCTTATCTCGGCTACGGCACACCTGCGGGGCTGGCAGAGGCCATAGGTGGGGACAAGCAGGCAAGCAAGGCCTTGGAGGAAGGACGGCAAGAAGCAGGCGTGGCGTTGCAGCAGCTGGTAGATTACGCCTTTTCGAACCGGGTGATCTTTTTCAACTCGCTGGATAAGCAGCAAGTGTCGGCGTTGGCTTCTGGGAGGGCTCCGCCTGATCTGAGCGAGCCCTTGGGGTTGCTTCAGGACACGGTGGCGCTCGTAGAGGCATTGCAAAAAAGCTTGTGAAAATGAGAATGATGACGCTTGAACGAATGACCATGAACAAGTTTTATTGATTAAAAGAAAGGGGGAAAAGATTCGAGTAACGTACGTAACAACCGACTCGAGTATTTTGTGACTTTGTTCTTTCTGTACGAGTGGCAGTGGCGCGATCAGCAAAAGCGGACACCATCTTCGCAGTCTTGCTGTGGTAAACCTACCAACCTCTCTCCTGTTTCCGCCCTATTCCCTCTTTCGAGACTCAATAATAATTCTTCACTTCAAGCGCATATCCCATCATCCTTCACTCTTTGTACTTCCGGCATGGTACGGCCTGCCTATAGATCGTTCTTTCCCATCCAATTCCCATAAATATTCCGCAATCACTACTCACGCTGATGCTGCTCCAGCCAATTCTGCTGCTACTGCTACTATGCCTATAGCTTCCTTGCTACTGCTACTGAGCCAGTTATCGTCAAAATCAAAATTCACACACACAGATCATCATCGTAATTCTCTTTTTCTTCGGACTCGAACCTTCGACAATGGTTGTTTTGAGCCGGTTAACCCCCCTCCAAGTGTCGCATGACTTCCTTCCCACAAGCGAATCATGTTAAATATATAACCAACACATAGAATCGCCAGCTCTTCAAAAGCAGGATAGAAAGGCAACGCCCAACAAGGGGCAAAAACACATATGCACATCCATCCATCCCTTACTCCCTTACTCCTCTCTCCTTCTCCGCCAATTTGAAAACTTAAACCTTCGTCGATGGGTCCACCTTCTTCATAGCGACAATATCATTGATCCCGAATGTATTGTATCTCTTCAGCAGCGCGTACATCCCCACCTTGGCGGCGTCCTGGATGAACCAGCAGATCAAGCAGTAGACCCACACGATCACAGACAGCTCGCGAGGCTCGGCACGGGCCATGCCCACCGTAGGCACGCCGTCAGGCATGGACTCGGGCCAGGCATTC
>Ga0160420_100415_pt1 | contig 19139 bp, 34 predicted proteins | sample CelAP2metagpilot_FD_108197 | JGI IMG/M metagenome (GOLD analysis project Ga0160420, IMG submission 108197) | Phycosphere-associated microbial communities from algal ponds in Kailua-Kona, Hawaii, USA - Cellana AP2-5-5 metagenome pilot | ecosystem: Engineered > Artificial ecosystem > Aquaculture >... | reverse complement strand
CTCCCTCCCTTCCTCCCTCCCTTCCTCCCTTCCTCCTCCCTCCCTTCCTCCCCCCTCTACCGTCCTGCGTGCCGCCCGTGGGGTCGTCGTCAAGGGCATGATGGGCGGGAAGCCCGCCCAAAGGTTGCCCTCCCTCCCTCCCTCCCTCCCTCCCTCCCTTCCTCCTTCGCTCCTTTCCTCCTTGCATCCTTCCCTCCCATCATTCCTTTCCTCCTCTCCATGCTCCTCAAGAGATTCACCTCCCCCTCTCCCTCCCTCCCTCCCTCCCCCTTCATAGCAAGGACCTGACGAGCAGCAACATGTATAGCGTGCTGACCATCCTCGCCGCCCTCGTCCTCCTCCCCTTTGGAGCCCTCGTGGAGGGACCGGGCTTGCATGCCGCCTGGAAGGGTAGGGAGCGAGGGAGCGAGGGAGGGAGGGAGGGAGGGAGGGAGGGAAGGAGGGAGGGATGTGTGTGTGTGTGTTTGTGTGTGACTCCGGTGCATGGGCTGTGGCATCCTTTCTCTTCATTTCTCGTGCTTTGAGAAAGGACCTCCGTGTGTTGCATCCCTCCCTCCCTTCCTTTCTATTTCCGAAATGCTAGACACTCCGTTGATCTGCTTCCTTCCTCCCTCCCACCCTCCCTCCCTCCCTCTCTTCCTCCCTTCGAGAAGCCGACCCTTCACTGATCAATCCCCCTTCCCTCCTTCCCTCCCTCCCTAGCGGCGGCCGCCCACCCCTCCCTGACGAATGGAGGCACCGAGCTGGCCAAATATCTAGTGTATTCAGGCTTGACTTTCTTTCTGTATAATGAGGTGAGGGAGGGAGGGAGGGAAGAAGGTAGGGAGGGGCTGGATCACACCTCGTAAGGGAGGTGGAAACGCTGCTGAACGGCTCCTAACCTACCTCTTCCTCCGTCCCGCCCTCCCCCTCGCCCTCCCCTAAGGTGGCCTTCGCGGCGCTGGAGTCGCTTCACCCTATATCCCACGCCGTTGCCAACACCATCAAGCGTGTCGTCATCATTGTCGTCTCTGTACTCGTCTTCCGAAATCCGGTACACGCGCCTTTATCCCTCACTCCCTCCCTCTTTCTGTGTCGCTTCCTTCTTCTTTTTTAACTTCTTTGTCTTCTTCTCTTGTTTATTTCTCATTTACGCACATAAATACGAATATCCCCTCGCTTTTCCCTGGCCCTTCCAGCTCTCCCTCCTGTCTCTCGGTTTTTCTTTTCTTTCTTTCCACCATCGTCGTACCTGTTTTCACTTCTTCCCTCCCTCCCTCCCGCCCTCCTTCCTTCCCTCCCCCCTTCCCTCAGATGTCCACCCAATCCATCATTGGCTCTTCCACGGCCGTCATCGGCGTCCTCCTCTACTCCCTCGCCAAGCATTATTGCAAATAAGCCCTCGTTTTTTTCCTTCCTCCCTCCCTTTTTTTCTCTTTCACTCGGCTCCTGGTCCTTCCTCCCCTTCCCCTTCTCCTTCCTTCCTCCCTTTTCTCTCCTGTGTTCTCCTGTCGTTGAGCTTGCGAGAAAGGAGATGAGAAGGGAGGGAGAAAGGGAGGAAGGGAAAGAGGGACCTGTTCTGTTCTATTATATACGAAATACGCCCTGCGCAGCAGGATCAGGAAGAAGGAGAAAGAGAAGGAGACGAGGAGGAGAGCGACAGCGACAGCGACAGCAGCAACACATGACAACATTACACAAAAATATAGCACAACAACAACAACAACAACAACATCAAATAGAAGAAGAAGAAGAAGAAGAAAGAAGAAGAAAGAAGAAGAAAGGGAAGACACGAAAAGATGGAAACATCGATAGCCTTGTGCCCCCCAACCCACCCCCCGTGTGATTTTATCTTTCCTTTATGAATCATTTCTCTTCACTCCCTCGCACCATTTTTATGAAAGGGAGGCAAAAGAAAATTGAGAAGTCACCCTACCAATATTTCCAGAAGGGAAACTGCCAATCCACACAGATACAATGGACAAAAGAGCGTTTGCCTGGGTCTTAATGCTGCGGAGTGCGGAGGAGCGTCCAAGGTTATGGCGCGAGGCCATTTTCAAATGACGTCCGCCTCTCCCCCTCTCTCTCCCCTCCCCCTCTACTCCCTTGCGTCTTTTTTCCCAGGATAGATCGTGAACCTTTGCTCTGCACAATGAGACCACGTCACTTTTATACATTTCCTAAATACCTGGACAATTGGCGCTTTTGTATTCATTTGTTCGTCCTGTTCGCGCCCACCCACTCTCCCGTCCTTCGGTTGCGTCCTCCCCTTCAACACTCACCTGGACGACAAACACTCTTCGACACAGATAAAGACTGTATACAAGGAGAATAAGCAAAGAAACATAAAGAGAAGCACCGCATCTATTGTCGTGGCCGCCAAAATGCCCAGCTCGCCAAGCTCCCCTCAGATAATCACCAGGTATCTGACATACCTTGCCTGCCGCTCTCAACACCTCCCTTCCGCCCTAACCCGGGTGCCAGCATTAGTACATTCACAGCATGCCACCACTGGTGGGCATCACAACATACACTATTTCATTCTAGCCCGTAAACTTTACTCTTCACTTGCCACGTACCCACGACTGTCCCAATCGCTATTATCGTCTGTCTGATCCCTGCGCACAATTATATATTATATCCCTCCCTCCTTCCCTCCCTCCCTCCCTTCATCTTAACCCTATAGGCGCTCCAGCTGTGACTCCCAAGTAGAAGCCGCCCGTCGCCATGCCACGGCCGCGGGTTTATTGGAGAGTATCGTGGAGGGAATGCAAATCAAGGTCTCGGCCTTGCTTCTCGAGAATGAGGAAGCCCAAGAAGCGGCGCTGACGGCCGAGGCGCACATTGACGACCTCAAGGTGAGGAGGGAGGAAAGAAGGAAGGAAGACAGGAAGTAAGGGAGAGAGGGAGACGGGGAGACCCATGTGATATGCTGGTTATCAAGGTGGGCGTGTACTAGGATACGACAGGCGCATTCACTATCCACCCACCCTCCCTCCCTCCCTCCCTCCCTCCCCCCCTCCCTCCCTCCCTTCATCTCTTCCTCCCTCCTTCCCTCCCTAGTCCTTCGTCGCCCAGCGTCAGTCCCGTATTAAGGAACTGAAGAAGAGCAAGGAAGCTCTAGAGAAGGAATTAGAAGAGGCGATGGTAAGAGAGGAGGAGGAAGGGAGGGATGGCAATTAGGGGGTAGAGAGGTGGTTCCAGGACAAGCTGGAAGACGGATGTATCCACGCCCTCATTCTTCTCCCCCCCCCTCCCTCTTTCCTTCAGGCCACAGTCATGACAAGGGAGACCGAGCTTCAACTTCTCACGAAGGCGTATGCAGCCCTGCAGAATGTGCTGGAGACGGAGAAGGTGAGGGAGTGAAAGAGAAAGAAAAAGAGGGAGGAGAGAGAGAAGGGAAGAGGAGGAAAAGAGAGGGGAAAGGGGGATGGAGAAGGGGGGAGGATGAAACGGAAATACTTATAAATGAGTACAACTCATAACGTGAAATTGTCGGGTATGTGTCGCTTCCCTAAACCTTTTTGTGCAGATGACACTCCCTCCCTCCCTCCCTCCCTCCCTCCCGTAGACCAGTGCCACGACTGCCCAAGCCCAGCTGGAGGAGATGCTGGCAGCAGCGGAGAGCAGTAGAAATGAAGAGGTGGAAAAAATGAAGAAGCAGGAACAGGAACGACGCCTGCTTCAGACACGTTTGGCGGCAGTGGAGGAGGAGATGAGGGGGAGGGAGGAGGAGGTGGTGAGGGGAGAGGAGGAAAGGAGGAGGCTACAGGAGCGCATCGCGGAGATGGAGGAAGGTAGATAAGAGAGGAAGGGGCGGAGGGAGGGAGGGAGAGAGGGCAGGCGGGAGGGAAACGATGGAGAAGCATGTCTTCTCCTCTTTGCAGACAGCTGGCTCACTAACTCCCCTCCATCTCTTCCTTCTCCTTCCCCCCCGTCTCTCCCTTCCTCCTTAAATTCCTAGCTACTCAAGCGCTGCAAGAACGACTTACCACCACCACCGCCCGCCTGAGTCACGTCGAGGCCGGTAGGTGGTGGGAAAGAAACCTAGAGAAAGAAAAGGAGGGAGGAAGGGAGGAGGGAAGGGGGGGAGGAAGGGAGGGAGGAAGAGAAAGAGGTTTGACTGCCCTCCACACGCTCTTCACTCAATTGTTTCATTGTCCAACGCCAGAGGCCCTCTGTCTCCAGGAGAAGCTTACCTCTGCCCTTATCGCGCGGCAAGACACCTCCATCCGCATTCTATCCCTGGAGGAGGAAGCAGCAGCAACGGCAGCAATGGCAGCAACGACAGCAGCAGAGACCATACGGCGACAGGAAGGGGAGGTGCAAAGCTTGGAGACAGCCAACAAAAAGGTAAGCTCGGAGCTGTCAAAAATGAAGAAGATAACCGGCGCGGAAGACAAGCATGACCTCTCCCTCCTTCCTCTCCCATTCGTCTCCCAATTGCTTGTCTCTCATTTCTCTTCTCCTTTCTCTTTTCGTCCCTCCCTCCCTCCTTTCCTCGTCTACAGAGGGAGGGAGTATATATTACCAAACTCTGTGTTCTCAAGAGGAAGACTGAGGTCTTGTCCTTTTCATTTCACGACGAACTTTCCATCCCTCCCTCTTTCTATGCTTCATTCCATCTTTAGGGGGGCAACAGACATGCGCCTCTTGCTGAGGCCAACTCCCTCATTCAGCGCCTCGAAGCTTCCCTCAAGAGCAAGATGGAGACAGAGACCGCTCAGACGCAGCAGATTACAGCTGTCACTGGCATTGCCAAGGTATGCCTTGCCCTCCTTCCCTCCCTCCCTCGCTCGCTCCCCCCTCCATACACCAATCCGTAATCTGTCTACCCTTCGCTCCTCCTCCCCCTTTCTCCTTCCCTATCCCTCAGGCCCTCGAGGCACAGCTCAACGAAGAGATTGCCTTTCGCGTCATGCTTGAAGATCGTTACCGTGAGCTTTTTGGCCGTGTCTCGTCCCTTAAGCACGTTGCGCCTATCTCTTCCTCTTTGACTACCTTGTCTTCGTCCTCGCTCTCCCTTCTTCCCTCCTCCTCATCCTTGGCGAGGATCCCCCCTCCCCCCTTGGCCCCCTCCTCTTGCCCTCGGCCTTGGTCTTTCCATTCAACAAGAGAGCAATGGGGACAAAAATGACGCAGCCTGTGGCGCACGGATGACGACCGGGACCCAACGAAAGGGGGATGGGAGTCAAAAAGGGAGGAAGGAGAGAGAGGGTGTTGTGCTCTTCTTTCTCTCCTGCCAAAAAGGGAGGAGCATATTCAAAAGAGCGGGGCACCACAATACCCTCCCAAGTCCCTACAATCATCATTCCATGCAACACATCGGCCCCCGAACTGAGCCCCCTCCCCCTTCCGACCGAGAAGCACAATAAGAACAAAGAATATGGGAAAAAATCTCCGCTGAAGAAAAGCCACTATTGCTGATACCGCAAGGAGAAATGTTGGGGTTAAGTTCGGCAGGTGATGCGGACGCAGAGGAGCTTGCCTACCCTGTGATCTCCTCTATGATTCCCTTCCTCCTGACCCTGTATGCGCCATCCGAGGGCTTTGCTGGTGAAAAACCTGCCACAGCCATTTAAAACTCGGCCAAAATAAGGGAAGAATGTCCAACAATTTATTGTTGAAGGCGTTCTCTCGTTTGTAATCCTGAGAGGAGGCACGCTTGTGTAAACACTTGCGTTTGCATTTGTCTGCAGATAGGTTGCACGCGATAATTTTAGGATTGTAGGAAACTACAGGAAAAACTATCGCTACCTCTACCCTAACATCTCCCCGGTTGAGGCAAAGCTGTAACTATGGGGTTACCACGTACACCACACCAAACGATATCCTATCAAAGCAAGGGGGTCGAGAAAATGGGGAAACACTTCATTATTCTGGGGTTTCAGCCCAAGTAGAAGCCCAAATAATTACGTCTCTTTTTGATGGGCCAGACTTGGACCCTAGGATTGTACGCATACATGCATACATACGGCTCGATCTAATGACAGCGCTACCGCCAGCCAGTGCAGTGATCAAGGTGACATCCTGAAGGTTTGGATGCAGTGCTCACAAGTACACCGTACATTATGGACGCCTTTCGCTTCTTTTGGTATTTAATATACGTGTATTTATACACCAACATTCGTCTTCCCAAGGATGAGCGATCCTGGGCTCGCTTAAGTATCTTCGAAAAAACTGCTCCGTTATCGTATGCAAATTTCATCCGGGTGAGGTCTGCCATTTTGCCTGCAACTACCCTTGCCCCCTTTGTCCACCATTCCAAGGCCTTCCTAAGGCAATATTTTGATGAGTGTAATTACGCGGCCCAGTCAGGGGCTATGGCATGGTGCGGGTGCCCAATCGTGTGAAATATGTCGCGCATATGACCGATGGTAACACCGGGGGCCTGTCAAAACATGAATCTTTTTGCTTATGTCTCTTTATATATATGGTCATGATTGCCATCGATGTTTCCATGCAAAGTCTCACAATCGTCCCTATGGGACCAGGATCCGTGTTGTGGGTTATTGTGCCTTACCGACGCCCACATGATCTAGAAGCGTCTTTTGAGGACGGAACACGTACGAGAAGACCAACGCATACCTACCCACGTACATACGATTGATTTATACGATGTACCATTTCAATTGATCTTTACGCGCTTATATGGTGTCACTGCCAGTGATTTCTCTGATGTGTCCCTTCGCCACCTTTTCCTCCCGCCCCCAATAGATAAGAGCTAAAAAAGTACCCCCTCGGACTTCCTGACACCTAAAAAACGGTGTACACAAGGCATGGATAAGAATGGAGTTCATGCAGCCAAGGGAGAAGTGCAATTGGAAGCGGGCATCAGCAACCGTGGGACTGCCCTGTTCCAAACGTGCATGGAGAGGCCCTACAACGCCACCTCTGACGAGGTTTTGAGTTACTACCAGGTAGGGAGAGGAAGGGAGGTGAGGAAAGTAAGGACGATGAGGTCGAAAAAAGAGGAGGAAGAGAAATATGTCCCGGATGTGGTGCAAACGCACTCATGTTGCTTCATATGTTACTTGCAGCGTGCGCTCGACAATCTTTTTTGTTCTCGCCCGTCCTGACTTATTTTTCTCATCTTCCTCTCAAAGACCTCCTCTGAGCGAGGCCTCTCTCCTCAGGAGGTGGAAGAGCGGCGACTCGTTTTTGGCCGCAACGCTCTGAAAGGCCGTCATTCCGTGCATCCTCTTGTCCTTCTCCTGCGGCATTTGTTCAACGTCATGTCCCTGATTCTCTTTATTGCCGTGGCGCTGGCCTTGGCGGTGGAGGAGTGGATCGAAGCGGGGGTGATAGGGTTCATCATCGTCCTCAACACAGTCGTGGGCTTTCTGCAGGTGCGGAAAAAGGGAAAGGGAAAAAGAGGTATAGGGGACAAGAGAGAGATGGGGAGAGCGTCTTTGGGTGCGGGGGAAAGGGAGGGAAGAAGAGGGAGATTGAGAGAGAGAGGGAGAGGGAGAGGTACGAAATAGTACACACAGGAGGTGGGAGATACGCCGAGCGACGGCATTGATAAGGCAAGCTGACTCCACCTCTGAAATTCCGTGCTCATTTTGTCTTTCTTCCCCATCCCTCCATCATTCGGTCTTTTTATCCTTTCTTTTCTACAGGAGTACAGCTCGGAGCAGACCATGCAAGCGCTGCGTCGACTCAGCTCGCCCTTGGCCCGTGCCGTCCGCGAATGCGATGTGGTGGAGGTAGGGAGGGAGGGAGGGAAGGAAGGGGGGGAGGAGGGAAGGAGGACGAAGGCGATGGATATGGACGCGGCAGCTGTATGAGGCAACGCACCGTCGAATGGGGGATGGACGTGAGAGGGAGGGAGCAGGGGGAGGGAGAGAGGGAGGGAGAGAGGGAGAGAGTGAAGGAGGGGTGATCGGGATCATCATTTAACGCTGTCATTCACGGTCGCCCCCTCCCTCCCTCCCTCCCTCTAGCTGCCCGCGGACGAGCTCGTGCCCGGGGACATCATCAACCTGAAGGAGGGAGACCAGGTGCCGGCGGACGTTAGAATTTTAACGGCCGTGGCCTTTAACGTCGAAGAAGCCATTTTGACAGGTACGAAGAATACCCTTTGACCCTCCCTCCCGCTACTTCACTCCTTCACTCCTTCCCTCCTTCCCTCTCTCTTCCTTTCTTCCCCACCTGCCACAGGCGAGAGTGTGGCAGTGAGCAAGGTGGTTGGGCCTATGAATTCCGCGTAAGGAGACGGAGGGGGGAAAGGGAGGGAGGGAGGGAAGGAGGGAGGGGAGAAATTGGCAACAAGCGCAGCGAAACTCATGATGCCCACCTCCCCACCATCCCAGGGACCATGCGGGACAGGTCGAAAGGACGGATGGTGAGTGCTTGAATGCAGTCTACTCACTCCTCCCTGCCCTCCCTCCCTCCCTCCCTCGCTTCCTCCCGACCCTCCCTCCCTCCCTGCCCTCCCTGGCCCTCCCTCCCTCCCTGCCCTCCCTGCCCTCCCTCCTTCCATTCCTCTCTCCCTCCCTCTCCTTGGGTCAGGGTTATTGGCGTTCGAGCAAGCAACCAAGCCACTTTCCCTCCCTCCCTCCCTTCCTCCCTCCCTCCCTCCCTCCCTCCCCCTACAGAGCCCCTCGGGGTGGGCGACCGGAAGAACATGGCATTCTTCGGCTGTGTCGTCGGCCAAGGCCGCGCCATCGCCGTCGTCACTGCCACGGGCATGGAGACAGAGCTCGGGAAAATCGCTCATAGTATGGGGTACGTGCCCTCCCTCCCTCCCTCCCTCCCCTCCCCCCTTCCTCCCCCCCCACCCCGTCTCTTCGGCGCCTCCTCCCCCCCCCCCCCCCCCCCCCCCCCCCCCTCCCCATCCCATCTCCCAGCGAACGCGGCAACACCAAGACAAATCTACAGCGCCAGCTGGAGTACCTGAGCATCGGGCTCTTCCTCTTCGCCGTCCTGCTCGGTTTTGTCGTCATTGCGGTCAATAAATTCAGGTATATATATATGTCCTACATTCTGCCTCCTCTCTCCCGTGTCACTCCCTTCCTCCTTCGTCTCGCCTCCCTCTCCCTTCATCTCATCCCTTGCTAATCCCTCCCCCGGCCCCTCATTCTCATGCCGTCAAATTCACACATGAAATTTTTCCCACCCACCCTCCCTCCCTCCCTCCTTCCCTCCCTCCCCCCCAGCCTGGAGCACGAGACATTGCTGTATGCGATTGCCCTGGCCGTGGCTCTCATCCCTGAGGGCCTCGTGCCCGTCGTCACTCTCTGCATGTCCATCGGTGAGGAGGGAGGGAGGGAGGAAGGGGGGAAGAAACGAAGAGTTGCAGTACGTGCCTGATCTTCATTGATGAAAGGAGGAAGGGAGGGAGGGAGAGAGAGAGAGAGGGCAGGAAAGCGGGAGGGAGAGAGGGAAAGATGGCCAACAGCGGGGACGAACAGCTGTACTGAGGCCAAAATTAACATATCCTCCCTCCCCTCCCTCCCTCCCTCCCTCCAGGCGTGCGCAAGATGGCCGAGGCCCGGACGATCGTCCGCCTTCTCCCGGCTCTCGAGGCCCTGGGCAGTGTGACTGATATCTGCTCCGACAAGACCGGTGAGGGTGGAGGGAGGGAGGGAGGGAGGGAGGGAGGGAGGGAGAGCTTGCGGGAGCATTACAATGCAGTCCTATTGAATGAAGACGCGTCCTTGTTGACATTCTATCCAGGCCGCTGCACGGCGCTGGCCCACTTCCTCTCTCTCTTTCTCTCTTTCTCTCTCTCTCTCTCTTCTCTCTCTCTCTCTCTCTCTCTCTCTCTCTCTCTCTCTCTCTCTCTGCCTTTGAAGGTCTCTCACCCATGCGGTTGCCTCCTCCGTATGCCCTAGGTAACTTACCAGTGTCCTTCTCTTTTCGCGCCATTATCTCCCTCCACAGGCACCCTCACCCTCTCTCGAATGGTGGTGACCAATATCGTCCTTCCCTCCACCTCCCCCTCCCTCCCTCCCTCCCCCCTGCACGTCTCTGGCCACGGGCTCGAGCCGGAGGGCAGGTTTTACAAAGGAGAAGGGGAGGACGGTAGGGACAGGGGAAACGAGAAGGAGGAAGTGGATCCTAAGACTGAGCCAGGTGCGTAGAGATGGAGAAAGGGAGAGAGGGAGAGAGGGAGGCAAAGTAAGGGAGAGGGGCACGCTCTTGATGGGGACGACAAGACGCCAAGAATTAGTTTCTATTTTTTTTATTTTTATTATTATTATTATTATTATTATTTTTTTTATTATTATTTTTTAAAATGTTTTTTCACGTAGTCCTCCTCCCTCTCCCCTCCCTCCCTCGCTCCCTCCCTCCCTCCCTTCCACTCCCTCAGGTCTGATGCCCCTCCTGACGGTGGCGTCGCTCTGCAACTCCTCCTCTCTCGCCTTCGACAAGAATCAGAATGAGTGGATCGCCGTCGGTGCTGCCACGGTGAGAACCCATCCTCCCTCCCTCCTTCCTTCCTTTCCTCCTTCCTTCCCTCCTTCCCCCTCCTCCTTCCTTACACCCTCCCTTTGACGTTGCAGTCGACTCGTCGTGACTGTCTCTTCTCTTTCAGCCCGCTGCTTTCCTTATCCCTTCAACCACGCCTGCTGACCCTTCTCCTCCCTCCCTCCCTCCCTCCCTCCCTCCCTTCCTCCTGCAGGAGGTGGCCCTCACGGTGTTGGCGCGCAAGGCCGGTCTTTTTAAGGAAAAGCCTTCCTGCCCCGCGTCCTCTACTCCTCCCTCCTTCGAGACCGAGTTTCCCTTTGACAGTGTGCTGAAACGTATGTCTGTCGTCTACCGCCACCCGTCGTCCCCCTCCTCCACCTTGCACGTCCTGACCAAGGGAGCCTTTGAGAGTGTGTGGAGCGTGTGTGACTATGTCCGCACGGCGGATGGCGGGAAGAAGAGAGGGGCGAAGCAGCAGCAGCAGCCGGTGGAGCATGCCTTCTTCCTCGCTTGGCAGGGGGAGGTGGAGCGCCTGGCGAGCAAGGGCCTACGCGTCCTGGCTTTCGCCGAGCGAGTGGTGGAGGAAGGGGAGGAGAAAGGAAAGGAGGAGGGGGGGAAGGGGGAGAAGGAGGGCGGAGAGAAAGCGAGGGAAGAGTGGGAAAATGGGATGGTGTTTCTCGGGCTCGTGGGCCTGATGGACCCGCCTCGACCGGAGGTGAGATTGGAAGGAGGGAGGGAGGGAGGGAGGGAGAGAGGGATAGATAAGAGAGCAGATCATCCACAGCTCTCCAATATATCTATACCACCATCTCACACACATATTATTATAAACGCACATTAACAATCTCCATGGGTAACACCCATCCAGACGCGAGCCGCTGTGGACTCATGCCGCGAGGCCGGGATCGTCGTGCGGTACGTGAGAGGGGAGGGTGGAATTGAGGGAGGGGGGATAGGACAAATAAGGAGGAGGAAGGAAAAAGGCATGGAGCTCATCTCTTCTCCCCCCCTCTTCCCCTTTCTCCCCCCCTCCCTCAGCATGGTCACGGGCGACCACCCCAAGACCGCCGCAGCCATCGCCCGACAAGTCGCCATCCTCTCCCCGGACCAGAAGCTGCCCGAGGACTTGATTATGGCTGCCAAGGACTTCGACGCATGCGACGACTCTCAGGTAAGCACACACCCTTCTTTCCCCCCCTCCTTCCCTCCCTTCCTCCCTCCTGTCGTTGCTAGCTCATGGCCGGCATCCCTCTTTTGACCCTAACCGCCGCGGTGCAGAGACACCCCGTGTCTTCATTCACTCCGAGTTTCCTAATCCCATTTTTATCCCTCCCTCCTTTCTCTTTCTTCCCTCTAGCTCGATGCCTCCAAGTACCTGCCTCGGGTGGTGGCCCGCTGCTCCCCTGCGACCAAAGTGAAGCTCATCGACGCGCTGCACAGGAGGGGGAGGGTGGTGGCAATGACAGGTATGGCGAGAGAGAGAGAAGGAGAGAAGGAGAGAGGGAAGGGGAGCGAGGGGGGAAAAGAAGGAGGAGGGGATACACCACGAGCGATTGCCTTGGAGAGGGAGAGAGGGGGAGGACTTGATAAGCCGCTGATTCGGCTCGACCGTGTGTCACACAACGAGGACATTTATGATCCCTCCGCTTCCTCTTTGTTTTTGTTCTCACTTTCTCCCTCCTTCTTTCCACCTGCCAATCCCAGGTGATGGTGTGAACGACGCTCCCTCCCTCAAGGCCGCGGACGTAGGCATCGCCATGGGCAAGAACGGCAGCGACGTGACCAAGCAAGCCGCGGATCTCATCCTCACCGACGACAAGTACGTCTCTTCTGCCCTCTTCGTCTTGACTGCTGCTTTTCTTCACTTCCAGGCTGATGTTACCTCGCAAACGCTAACGCTTCTCTATCTCCCTTAATAATATAATATATATATATATATAATGCACTCTCAATCCCTAGCTTTGCCACGATCGTCGAGGCCATCCGGGAAGGCCGCCGCATCGGCGCCAACATCGTCAAGTTTGTCTGCCATCTTATGTCAGGTAAAGAGCATGGGAGAAGGGGGACAAGAGGAAACCGCTGACATTGTGGTGCGTGTTTCGACTGACATGACATTCGGACCGTCTTATTCCCTCTCCCAACGGCTCTTATTACTACACAGGAAATGTCGCCGAAGTCATCATCCTGCTCATCGGCCTGGCCTTTCGCGATTCCGATGATCTCTCCGTCTATCCCCTCTCGACGCTGCAGATTCTCTGGATTAACATGGTTACCTCCACGCCGCCGGTACGTGCCCCCTTTTGTCCCGCCCCTCTCCTTTTCCCTTCCTCCCTCTTCAAGAGCCCAGGCCACTCGGGTGGTCTCTTAAGTTGTCTCGATGGTTGGCTTATATAAACCTTTTGTGAACCCTCAATCCACCACTGAACATCTGCCTGCTTCTCCCTCCCTCTGTACCTCGCTCCCTTCCTCCATCCAGGCCCTGGGTCTGGCCTGCGAGAAAGCGGAGCCTGACGTGATGCGGAAGCCACCCGCGGAGAAAGGCAAACTGCTCGTGAACCGTGTCCTCGGTTTTGATACCCTTTGGTATGGCTGTGTCATGGGCTTGCTCGGGTAAGTGTCGTCTGATCTCCTTTCAACTTCCAACAGAAGAGTTCTGACAGCTAGGATGCGAATTGTCATCGAAATAAAACGCTTGTCGGGATCGCTCTTTTAATATTTCCTCCTATCTCATCTCCTCCTCCTTATCCCCCTTTCACCCCCGTCAGTCTCGTAAATTTTAGCTTGGTAGTCTACGCCAACGACGACGTCGGACTCCATCGCACAAGCGCCTGTAACCACAACTTGGCTGGCTGCGAGAATGTTTACCGTGCCCGCGCCACGACGTTTGCAACCACCACGATTCTCCTTCTCATCCATGCGTACAATTGCAAGGGCCTTGGCACATCATTGGGGAAGATGAACGTAAGTTGAAGAAAGGATTGGTCATCTTCCTGTAATGGACTCAAGTGTAGGAGCAAGGAGAGGAGAGGATACATACGCTCACATAGTCACAGGCATGCACGCGCGTATCTTCCCCTGACGTCGAACGTATAATCCTGCCTTCAACTCACATTCAAATACAGTTCTTTGAAAACCGCCTTCTCTTCGGCTCGGTTCTTTTAGGAATCGTCACGCTGCTTCCCATCATCTATATCCCTTCGGTCGCGGAGAATGTGTTCTACCAAGCGCCCATTAGCTGGGAGTGGGGTCTTGTCCTAGGAGCTTGTGTCATATTTATCTTCTGCTCAGAGGTTTACAAAGCGTGCATTCGTCCTTACATCGTCAGGTGGGTAACGAGGGGAAGAGGTGAGCGAGAAATGATCATCACTTGAAATACAGACCTTGACTTCACCCTTTTTCATTTACCTCCCTCTTCGTCTATTGTAGGTTGTATCTGGAGGCCGCTGAGCGCCGGCGACAAGCGAATGATAGTCTATTTGATGTGGGAGGAATGGAGCTGGTGGTGTTGTCCTAAATTGATGGAGGAGAATTATATGGGGGGAAAGAGAGAAAACTCAGCACAAACAACCATGACGACGTTTGTAAGATGTTTATCTTGAATAAAGAAATCCAAAATACAAATGAGAGTGATATTTAAAAAACATCCAAAATTCGAATGAACGTTTTAATAGAGACGATCTGGCAGATATGTTACGGGCGATTACGCTTAAAATAAAACAATGAGAAAAAAAGATCTAGTCATACTCAGAATTTTCAATCAATACAAAAACTAAATTCTATAAAAAGAAATAATTGACCAGGTATGGACGGCGGATTGACATTTCCAATTTTTTCATTCCTTTGTGATTTATCTTTCGTCTATTTTTTCAGTGGAAAACACTTTTGTGGTTGGACCTATCATGCTATAAATTATTTGTTGCTGGGTATTGAAACATGATTATTGACCGCAAAATATCACATTTCCCAGCCACCATTCTCATTACCCCCTGTCTTCGCTCGACTGTGTCCTTTCTCTCGTTTAGAGGGCGCGCAATAGGTTTTTTTCACGCTGGCGAGCTTCTTCGGCTTGCGTCCAGCCTTCCCTAAGCCGATGGTACATGGGTGGACCTTTACGAATCTTAGGTAGGATGGTTGGCTGGAAGAAAGAACAGGGGAGAGGGGGGGATAAAGGAAAATAAGGAATTTTAAATAAAATGTTGCAAATAGGCATGCTTGAGAAGGTTAAGGAGCATAACTGGCCATAGTTGAGCGTATGTATATTGCCCAGTCCTCCACCCCTCCCTTCTGCCCCATCCATTCCTTCCTCCAATACATACCTGGAAATCCAAGCAAGGGCAAAGCATCCTCTCTCGCTCTTCTGCTTCCAGGTCGTCCAAGGTCACACTGCGTCAAATAATGGGGGGGGGAAATATTGTGTGAGCAACGAGCACGTTTCCCTCTTCTCTCCCCTTTTGCCCCCCTTCCTCCCTTCCTCGCCCCTCCCTCCCTACCTCCAAACCCTGCTCCGGGGTCCCCGTTCTCCATTCTCCTGTAAAGCCACTTTTTTGGGAACACATGTGATCGGCCCGACCTAAATAAAAGGACGTTGCTTGGATGTTAGTGACATTGAGCTGAAAGGACGAGCACAGTGGGTGGACAGGTAGAATTCCAAGAGTGAGCGGGATAAAAAGTTAGCCCAATGATACTTACCCATCCGGGCGCCACGGGCTCTTCGTCGTCCGAGACATGTGGCACGCAGATCCTCTCGTAGAGCAGAGAGACGGCGCCATTGCAGATGCAGAAAAGAAAGAGCTGGAAAGGAGGATAATCGAGTGAAGGATGAGGTACATTTAATCAACGTGTGCTTCTTTCAAAAGAGGAAGCACAGAGAGCAGGCAGGGAGAAAAGTGAAGGGAGGGAAGAGAGACTAAAGGGGGAAACATAGAAAGCAACGTACCCTAATACGATACTCGCTCGGCATCTTGGTCATGTTGAAGGCCTCGGCAAGCCAAGGCACGTACAGGAGACAGAAGACTGTACAGAGATACAAAAGGAAGAAAAGAGGGAATGGATATGAGCGACCAGCTTTTCGATGTGCGATAGTTCCGCGAAGGCGCCTTCTAACTCTCCCTCTCTCCCTCGCCCCCTCCCTCCTTCCATCATTACTCACTTGCGCCAAGAGCAAACTGAACCGCCACGTACACCGCGAGGGCCGGTGTTCGATATATAGGGACACGGAAAAGGCCATAGGTCTAGGAAAAGGGTGGTAAAGAGTGAAGGAGCCGAGTGTGTTGTCAATTTCAACGTAAGCGTGAAGAAAGGCTTCTGTCCGCCCGTTCGCTTCTCCTCATCCCCTTCTCTTCTCTCTCTTCTTCTTTCGTCTAAGTACTCACCTGGCAGAAAGCCAAGCAGGTGAAGATGTACTGGAAGTTCGACAGCAAAAACTTTGCCGTGGCCTGTGGGAGGACATCATAGCGGAAATAATAAGTCGTGAGGATGTATGTCCCGAGGGGACATGTGCAGCTAGACAAAAGCTATAAACAGTCGACAAAAAATACGCCTTGCGATGCCCGCCTACTATTCTACCATCAATCGTTACCTCATCAGTCGCCGGAACAGAGTCCGCTGAGAGGTTGGACTTGTCCATGACGCCTCTTGTGTACCAAGACTCCAAAGAAAGGATGTACTGCTGCAAAATAGAAAAGGAAACAACGATGACGGTCTTCAAATAGAAAACGCAGAGGGAAAAAAGGAGGAAAAGGTGAGCGGTCAATTCAATGGAAAGGATCAAAAGGAAGTCTTGATTAAGACATACCTGACCGATGACGGAGCGGAGGATGGTTGGCGACACCAGGTTGGTTTCCGGACGCCCTGTGCATATAAGTACGTGTGCATAAATGTATACATGTGTATGGATGGTGAGTGTGGGGTATATTTAGACACGTATGTGTGTGTCGGATGTTGTGTGCCTCACGCGTATATCTTCAAAAAGTACTCATCGATGTATGACCATCTAAAATGCCGAAGCGAACCAGAGAGCGAATATGCAACGGTTGCTCAGCAGTCCTTAAACCTTACGCACGCTCAAACCGTCCAATTCTGGGTGTTCTGGAGCCCTACTACTCTCCATCCTACCCGCCTTACCTCGTTGCAGATATGGCTTTGGTCCCATGGTAGGCACAAGGACAACGAATCCCAAAACCACGCCCATGTCCGCCCACAGATACTGCTGGGAGGTCAACTCTAGGAGGAGCGCATACAGGATTAGCACACTGGTGAACTGTGGTTAAGAGTTAAGTGTTTAGAGGGGGAGTAAACGAGGGCGTTCGGAGTGAGCTTAACCAAGAGGCTCCGGGAAGAATGTGTTCACAGTAATATTCAGAGAGACCCGAGACGGTCGACACAAAGGTTCATTAGATTGTTTTGTTTTCTCATCGCTCATAACAATAGACGCATACCCGCCCCCCCAGTCCTCTATGCCCACCTGAATAATGCCATACACAAACATGTATTTGAACATGGTGATGGACGTGGTAAGAGCGCATCGACCCTCTGCGAGGATGATGGCCACAGCGCCAATGTGGTGGATGCCTGAGGGAGGGAGAGCGAAGAGTAGACGCAGTTGGTGAGGAAGTAGCTCGTGCAGAAATCGTGAGATGATGGACTCTTAAAAGGAATGCATTCTCTATCTCCCTTTCCCCCTCATTAATCTCTCACCTGTCGCGAAAGGCGCCGCAATCGATGGCGCGGCCATTACAGCCGCCTCGGCTTTCTCATTCATTCGTTTCTTTTCCGTCGCTGCCTTCTTCCTGTCGTCCTGATCCTCGCCCTCGTCCTCGTCCTCGTCCTCGTCCTCGTCCCCGCCCTCCATTTTGATTCTCATCCTTCCCATCATTCCTTTTCTTTTTTTCGTGACGGAGGAGGAGGCGGGAGGAGAGGCATCATCGGAGGAAGCGAGGGAAGAGGCCTTGGCTGCAATCGAGATCCCGATATCCCCGGCCTTGAGGGCCCCGGAATCATTCGCACCGTCGCCTGGATTAAGGAGGGAGGAAGAAAGGGAGGGAGGGAGGAGAATGAGGGGAGAAAGGTATGATTAGAAATACCTTGCATGCGGTGCATGACTGGAAACAAAGACAGGGTTAAAGGTGAGTAAGAGAGAGGGAGGGCGGGCGGGAAGGAGGGAAGGCAAGACGTACCGGTCATGCAGACGACCAGCCCCGTGTCTTGCAGCGACCGAACGAGGTCTTGCTTGTGCTGGGGGGACATGCGCGCGAAAATGTTCCCTTTGGCGATCACCAACTCTAGGGCACTCCAACCTTCTTCTTGGTCCAGTCTGAGGGAGGGAGGGAGGGAGGGAGAAGAAACGAGTTTAACATATCCGTCGAACACCCTCTCTTCCCCTTGCCGCCCTCCCTCCCTCCCTCCCTCCCTCCCTCCTTCTCTTCCTCCTCCTCACCGCTCCTCGTGGGCTCGGTGCAGGGCCTGGAACGCCCGACCTGTCACCACCAGGTCGTGGGGTCCATAGATAGCGAGGGAGGTAGGGAGGGAGGGCGGGAGGGAGGAAGGGCCGCCGTTTCTCTCTTCTTTCGTCTTCTTTTGGGGGGAGGAAGGAGGGGTGGGATGGGAGAAGGAGGCAGTGGAAGAGGGCAGGTGTAGATTGTCGTAAGGAAAGAAGGAGCGGAGATAAGCCTCAAGGGTGGTGGTGGCCTGGGAATGGTGGGGGGGAGGAAGGGGGGGAGGCAGGGAGGGAGGGAGGGAGGGAGGGAGGGAGGCATTAATACACATACATGTGTGCGTGTACTCGAAAAATTCGATCGACAACACAGCATAGCCCGGTTCGCCTGCCCTCCCTCCCTCCCTCCCACCTTACCTCCGGCTTGGCCATGTCAGAAACGTGAAGAGGGTCCCTCTCTGTGCCCTCGCCGTCCAAAAGGAGACACGGGCCCTACAGCGAGGGAGGGTGGGAGGGAGGGAGGGAAGGAGAGAGGAAGAGAGGGAGGGAGGGAAGGTGTCAGGGCCACAGGCTGAAGGCAATTGAGCATATGCTCTGTCCATCCGAAAATCACCCTCCCTCCCTCCCTCCCTCCCTCCCTACGTGATCAGGCCCCATAAAGGCTCCCGCCATCCGTCCTACTGCAGCTGCTGTTGCGGGATTGTCGCCCGTGATCATGACGATCCGGAAAGCAGCCGCTTTGAAGAGGCTGAGGAGGGAGGAAGGGAGGGAGGGAGGGAGGGAGGGAGGTGAGTCACAGCCCTCTCGCTGCGACTGGTAGTGGTGGTGGTGCTGGTGGTGCTGCTGCTACTGCTGCCGGCAAGTTCCGTTGGAATGACGGCGGTGATGTAAGAGATGACGGCAGCCTTGGAGAATCTGGGGAAGGAGGGAGGGAGGGAGGGAGGGAGGGAGGGAGGGCGTACCTCAGGTGTGGCACAGTCTCGGGCTTGAGTTTATTCTCCATCGTCATTAGACCGAGGAATGACAGGGAGGTCTCAAGGCGGCTTCGAGCGCCAGCGAGCTGAGGAGGGAGGGAGGGAGGGAAGGGGGGAAGGAGGGGGAGTGAGAGGGAATCAGTCAGTCCGCATGGAGATGGGCGGCAAACGTTTCTCTCCTTTGGTGGCCATTCACCCTCCCTCCCCCCCCCCCCCCCCCCCCCCCCCCCCCCCCCCCCCCCCCCCCCCCCCCACCCCCCCTTCCCCCCCCGGGGCCCGGGCGGGCCCACAAACCCCCCGCCCGCGCGGGGAGGGGGGGGGAGGGCCCGGGGGGGGGG
>Ga0160420_100412_pt1 | contig 19277 bp, 33 predicted proteins | sample CelAP2metagpilot_FD_108197 | JGI IMG/M metagenome (GOLD analysis project Ga0160420, IMG submission 108197) | Phycosphere-associated microbial communities from algal ponds in Kailua-Kona, Hawaii, USA - Cellana AP2-5-5 metagenome pilot | ecosystem: Engineered > Artificial ecosystem > Aquaculture >... | reverse complement strand
TCCCCCTCCCCCCCTCCCTCCCTCCCCTTCTACAGGTCCACGACCTCTCCCTCTGCCTCCCCCCCGGAGGCCGCCTCTTGATCGTGGGAAACAGCGGCACGGGCAAATCATCCCTCTTGCGCGTTATGGCGGGGCTGTGGGACTCGGGAAGCGGAAAGATCACGCGGCCTTCCACCGCCGAAATGTTCTTCTTGCCTCAGGTACGCGCCTCCGCTCCGCCATCCTCCCCCCTCCTTCTCCCTCTTGTACTTGTCAAACCTCCTGCTTTGTTGATACGCCTTGGACGTCCCTCCTCCTCCTCCTCCTCCTCCTCCTCACTTATCAAACCTCTGTCATCGATACCTCCTACTTTTCAGGCTTCCCTCATATACCGCACCCTCCTTCCCTCCCTCCCTTCCACTCTCCCTCCCTCCCTCCCAGCGGCCCTACTGCACCCTCGGCACGCTCCGAGACCAGCTCCACTACCCGAAGAAGCCTCCCTCCAACTCCTCCTCCTCCTCCCCCGGTATCATCGGCAGTGGCGGTCACGGCCTGTCAGATCTGGCACAGGAGAACGAGGAACTGCTTTCCATTCTCGAGGCTGTCAATCTGGGGGATCTGCCTCTTCGGTATGTGCGCACCCTCCCTCCCTCCCTCCTTCCCTCCCTCCTTCCATCCTGTACGAGTTTCCCCTCGTGCTGTTGTGTTGATCTCGCTCGCTTATCCTCCTTCCCTCCCTCCCTCCCTCCCTCCCTCCCTCCCTCCTTCTTTCCCGGAACAGCATGGGTAACGGCTCAGCCGTTGACGGTCTGGACGTTATGACGGACTGGAGCGGCATCCTTTCGTTGGGCGAACAGCAACGCCTGGCCTTTGGGCGACTGCTGTACAACAAGTAGGAGAAACGGAGGGAGGGAGAGGGAGGGGGAGGGAGGGAGGGAGGGAGGGAGGGAAGACAAGACGATGTATTCAGAGGGAGAAGATTCAATCGTCAAGCTAGGCCAAATCGATTCAGCCTTTCCTGCTTCTTCATTCTTGCTCATCTCACCCTTTTTATCCTCCCTCCCTCCCCCGTAGGCCCAAGCTCGCTATCCTCGACGAGGCGACGTCCGCGCTCGATCTTAACTCTGAGCGTAAAATGTACGAGGTTCTTCAGGCCATTCCCGGCATCAGCTATGTCTCAGGTATGCCCTTCCCTCCCTCCCTCCCTCCCTCCCTCTTCCACAGGCCACCCTCTATTTTGTTGTCCGTCGTCATTCGTACAGTTGTCGTCACGTTAACTCACCCTTCCCTGCTTCCCTCCTTCCTTCCCTGCTTCCCTCCCTTCTTTTCTCCTTCCTTCCCTTCTTTCCTCTTGCAGTGGGCCACCGCCCCTCTCTCGTCGACTTCCACGACAGCAAGCTTTTCCTCTCCGGTAACGGCTACACTCTTGAGCCATTGCCTTCCTTGTTGGAAGGGAGGGAGGAAGTAAGGGAGGGCAGTAGCAGCAGCAACAGTGGCATGGGCAGTAAAGGGAGAAAAGCGGAGGCGGGGGGAGGAGGAGGAAGGGTGTAAGGGGAAGAAGGAGGGGATGTCGAAGGCGAAAGGGAAGCGTGTGTGTGGGTGTGTGAGTGAGAATGTGTGTGTGTGAATGAAGAGTAGAGATCGATCTCTCCAGCGCAGGTACGCGAGTTGGTATCTGTTGAATTGTAAAGGAAAGTGGAAAGGTCAAAGGATGGAGGTAACCACGGAAAAGAAGGAGGACGAGGAAGGAGAAGAAGAAGGAGAAGAAGAAGATGAGGAGGAATGGATAGAGGGCGACTCGGAGGAGGTGGTGGTGGTGGTGGTGGTGGAGGAGGAGGAGGAGGAGGAGGAGGAGGAAAATGAGGAGGAGGAAGGAAAAGCAAGCAACAAAAAAAGGAATCAAAGGGCAGAACTTACCGTTGGAAGAATAATTGATGACCAATACTTTCTATTACTTCTTCACGCCCCCCCCTCCCCGCTCTCCTCCCTCCTTTAATCCTTTCGGCGTCCCTTCAACTCCTCCCATTTTGCCCTCACCTGCCCCAGGCATTCCTCAATCCTCTTCTTTTCCCCCCCTACCATCGCTCTCTCCTCCTTTCCCTCCGCCTCGTCCTCCTCTGCGCCCTCCAGCTTCCTTAATGGGGCCTTGAGAAACATTTCCAATTGTGCCAAGCCCGCAACCGACGGCTGCTGCAGGTGCGAGTGCACAAGACTTTCCAACGCCTCCACCACCCTCCCTCCCTCCCTCCCTCCCTCCTCCCTCCTCCTCTTCTCCCAACCGTTCTTACTCAGCAACGCCCGACACGCGCGGGTCTTGTGGTCAAGGGCAGCAGCGAGGGCGGGGGGGAGGGAGACCTCCTCGTTGAAGCGGGCATAGAGCAACCACAGGTCGGGGTTGGTGGTGATGATGGATGTGACGCGACCCAAAAGCTCACCGACCTGGGAAAGGAGGGAGGGAGGGAGGGAGGGAGGGAGGGGTGGAAATGCGTAAAACGCTCGGCAGTCATGATTTTTCCTTCCTCTGCGGCTCGTCGCACCCCTCACTCCTTCCCTTCCTCCCTCCCTTCCTCCCTCCCTACCTGTTTGCTCAGGGCCGTGGAGGCTGTGACTTCGTAGTCGGTCTTGTCGATTTTGTGCGCGAGTTGGGCGGCTTGACGGACGAGGAGGGTAAGCACGCTCAGGTCAGGCGTCCAGAGGGAACCTGAAGTAGGGAGGGAAAGAGGGAGGGAAGGAGGGAAGGAGGAATTTCGAGGTCAGCCTGCGTGGTACCTGTCAATGCAGACGTAGCAGGTCATGAAACCGCCTTCCCCCCCTCCCTCTTTCCCCCTCGTCCTCCCAGTCTCCCTCCCTTCCTCCCTCCCATCTTACCATTGCCCGACTGGACCTGTCTCAAATCGAGAAGCCGGTGAAATGCGTAGAGGACATCCATGCTTCTCCCGACGCGCGCAGCGCAGGTCAGGTAATTCTCCCTGGAGAGCAGGGAGGATGCGAGGGTATTGGGGAGTGAGTGAGTGAGGAAGGAAAGGAGAAACGGAGGGGGTCCAAGCCGAGAGAGTACGAGAAACAACGGTAGTGAGAAACCGGACGAGCCGGAAGAGGGAGGGCGGGAGGGCGGGAGGGAGGGAGGGAGGGAAGGGCTTACCACATCTCGACATTGTCCCGCATGTGACGCACGGCTTCTTTGGAGGCGATCAAGGCGTGAGTGTAATCGTTAAGCTTCATTTGACAGGCGGCAAGGTTTCCCCAGGCGCGCCCGTCGTCCGGCTCTTGTTGGACTACGCGGGTGAAGGCCTGGGAGAGAGGGAGGGAGGGAGGAAGGAAGTCGTGTGAGCGAGGGTAGGTTGATACACACACACACACACCATCCCCATCCACTCCCCCACCCCACACATATTTATATAGATCCCTTCCTCCCTTTCTCCCTCCCCTCCCGTCCCTCCCCACCTGCAGGGCCTCCTTCCACTCTTCCTGAGCCATGTAGGCCATGCCCAAGATGAACCACACCTCGGGCACGAGGGGAGAGATCTTGACGGCGGCTTGGAGGTGGTCGCAGGTCTCGCGCCATTTCCCCTGTCATCAAGGGGGACGGAGGAAATAGGAAAAGAAGGGGAATTCGGATTTGGGGTTCGGGAATCGGGATTCGGGATATAAGGGGATTTGAGATTTGGGATTTGGGGGGATGTGAAGATGTGAATGAATCAGCAGCTCCTGATTTCCTTCTTATCGTCCGCCCTATTCCATCCCGCCCTCGCCCTCACCCTCGCCTCGGTTGACCGTCAAATCTCCTTGTTCTGTTTTAACCGGCCGTAAACGGGGATATCCTCCCCTCTCCCTCCCTCCCTCCCTCCCTCCCTCCCTCCCTCCCCACCTCCCGGAACGCCCGTCTCCCCAGACTCCGTTTGGCTCGGGCGTATCTCCCATTCGACAAGATCCAGGCCTTCTCGTAGCAACCGCCTTCATCATTCGTCAAGTCGCCTAGGGAGGGATGGAGGGAGGGAAGGAAAGACGGAAAGGGTGAGCTCACGGGATACAACGCCCGCGGCTACCAACCACGCTGGTGCCGCAGCACCCCTTCCTTTTCCCCCCGCATTCCCTCTCATGCGCCTTACCCAAGGCCGCCCACATGTTCGGGGTTTCTTTAACGGCCAGCCGTTGACGCACCAACGTCTCAGCGCGCGAGAGTCGGCCCAAGGCCCGGTAGCAATCCACCACCTCGTCCCACCTGGAGAGCGGGGGGAGGGAGGGAGGAAGGGAGGAAGGGAGCAAGGGAAATGACGTGAAAACTCAAAGCATTCATCAAGTTCTGGCATCTTGAACTGAGAGAGAAAATGGGCACAGGACATATAACAAAGGGGGTTTAATTTCGATTGGCAAGACGAGCTTACATAGCGAGCTCAAGGAAGAGATCTGCTGCGCTGGCCACCACCCCAAGAGACGCGTAACGCTCGGCCAGGTCACGCTTTAGTTCCCACTGGGCAGGGTAAAAGATGGTGTGGAGGTAGCGAAGACGGACGTGCACGGGGGCATCGTCCGTGGAAGAGGACGAAGAGGAGGAGGAGAAGGAGGAGGAGGAGGAGGGGGAGGAGGAGGAGGGGTGGTGCTGGTCCACGAGAGCCTGGAGTTGCATTACTGCCCTTTCTCGTCCATACGACGAACCAAAATCCAGCCACGACCGCTCTAGGAGGGCTGTGGAGTACACCATCCAATTTGCGGGGTGCTCGAGGACACGCGCCACGTAGGGCGTCATCTAGGGGAGGGAGGGAGGGAGGGAGGGAGGGAGAGTAAGTCAAAACCTACAACAACTATATCTCCCCAAAAGAATCATTCACCTCCTCCCCATCCTCCCTCCCTTTTTCCCTCTTTCCATTTCTACCTGCTCAGCCGTCAACCCACCATCCCCCGAAGCCGCGCTCCCCCTCCCTTCCTCCAGGCACAAGGCCAGCAACACCGCCTGCTCCAACGGATGCAACTTCTTCTTCGCCCCTTCTATCCCTTCCCCCCCCTCTCCTTCCTTCCCTTCATCCTCCAGCTGCCCAATAAATTCCGTCTTCTCCAATAACACGCTATCCTGCCCGTGCCCCACTTCCAAAGGCTTCCCTGGTCCCTCCCCCCGCCCCTTCCCTCCTCCCTCCCCTCCTCCCTCCCCCATACAGCTCTCCACAACCAGCACCATCTGCGGCAATGCTTTCTCCTGAAATTTCGTCCTCTTTCCTAGCATCGCCGTCATCCGGCACACCATTCCCGCCTCCTTCTTCGCGCTCTCAAACGCTCTCCTCCCCTCATCCCCCTCCCTGAAGTGGTATTCCCCCAGGCCCCTCTCCAACCACTCCCGCGTCCGCCACTCATCACACACCCGCCCTCCCTCCCGCACTCCCTCCCCCAATTCTTGTGGACCCAGGAGGAGGGAGAATTCGGTCCACAACCCTAGCGTAGGACGACGGCCTGGGAGCAGCCGCCGGTGCGTGACGCAGGCGCGTGCGCTCCATGCCTTGCTGGTGGCGAGGACTGGAGGGAGGAAGGGCGGGAGGGAGGGGTTGCAGGGAAGGGTGGGTTTGCCAGTGGTGTCGTGGAGCACGAGCGGGGTAAGGTAGGAGGCGAGGGAGGGGAAGGCGAGGGAGTGGAGGAGGAGCCGGGCGAGGAGGAGGGCTTGGGGGAGGACGCACTGAAGGTAGGGGGACTCGCCGTCGGCGGAGAGGAGGGAGAGAGCAATGTCTTCGTCGGCTTCAAAGGGATTGTTTTTGACCGCCATGAGCTCGTCGGCTTTGGTGTCACTGCTGCTGCTGCTGCTGCTGCTGCTGCTGTTACTCCTGCAGTTGCTACTGCTGCTGTTACTGAGGAAAGGGGAGAGGAAGGACTTGACTGCCTGCTGCACTGTTAGGTCAGGGTGGGGACCTGTGTAATTAGCTTGCAGGTAGAGGTTGAGAAGAGCGATGCCCACGCACAGGCATTCAAAGGCACGCTCGGGTGTAGTACTACTGCTATTACTGCTGCTGCTGTTGCTACTGCTGTCGGCGGTGGCCCCGAGGAGGTTGGTGGTGCTGGTGAGGGCTGCGAGGAGGGCCTGCCGGACACGCTCCTCGGTGCCGGAAGTCGGATCGGCGGCAGCATTGGCAGCAGCGGCGAAAAATGTTTGCCCTACTGGCGTTTCGGTCAAGACACATAGGTATTTTCCCTCCAGCACAAAGCGGGCCGCTTGCAATATTGAAGGGGGTAAACCTCCTCCCTCCCTCCCTCTCTTGACCGTGTCCACGCCATCCTCGCAGCCCAGGAGCTCCGTGCTCTCCGCGCCTGCGAATACCAGCCTCTCCACTACCGTCAGCAAGGGCAGGTCAGGAGCCGGTGCCTCCTCCGCGACAGCATTGCCAAGGGAGGCCCCAGCAGGAAGGCCAAACAGCTCCTCCTCCATGTCATCCTCATCGTCGCTCGCCATGGCTGGATGGTTGGTTGTGAGGGAGGACGGGAGAGGGTGAGGGATAGAGATGGGGATTGGATTACAGTACGATAAAGGCCGCGGCACTATAAAAGAGGGGTGACTCCGCCGGTCTGTGCGATTCATGTGTATAACAGAATGAATGACGTGAGAGTGTTCGTAAGCCAATATATTGGGTGTGTGGCGATTTTGTTCTAACAAGTAGCTGAGACTAGGAAAATTTCTACAGCGGCGCGCCAGTGGTCCTGCCTATCATTGGTGTAGTTGTGTATATTGACTCAAGTGGGTGGAGTGGGGCACTAGAAATGAGTGGATGGTCTGAGCTTCGCCCATCAGAGTGCATGTTCGCTCCGGTACTTCCTCCCCCCTCACAAACAATTCATACACGTGAACAGGCCGAAACGGAAAAATGGATCGCATGGTCACCGTCAGCAGCAGCAGCAGCGCCGGCATTACCAGCCGAAAGAAGCAGCAGGCCAGTTCAAGCTCCACACAAAGCACTTCTTCCTCTGCGGCAGCGGCAGCGGGAGCCCCACCAGCCGCCCCGCTCTCGTACCTTGACATGCCCGTCCGCCAATGGACACAGTGCGAGGTGCAAGTCGGACACTTTTCCCTACCCAACAAGTGGATGCCAAAGTCGCAGGCAGCGCCCACACCCGAGCTTCGAAATGGTCCTCGCATCACGCATGGCATGCGGAAACGGGCCATGATGGGCTTTGGGTTCGGTCATCGAGGTGGACGGGGGGAAGGAGGCGGTAATGATATGATGGGAGGGAGAATCAGAGGGTATTCGGAAGGAATGGAGGGAGGAATGGAGGACGGGGAGGGGTATGTGCTCGGGCCGTTGACCAGACGGACGCGGAAGGAGCTGAATCTACCAGAGGTACCGGAAGTGGTGGGGATAGACGAGGCGCTCGAGAGGAAACTGAAAAGTACTGCAGCTGCTGCAGCCGCTGCGTCTGGAAACAAGGCGTCTGGGGCGACGGGGAAGAGAAAGGGGAAAAAAGTCGTGGAAGGAGAGGGTGGGAAAGCGGCCAAAAAAGGCGCGAAGAAGGCAGCGGCAGCAGCAGCAACAACAGCACCAGCACCAGCACCAATAATAGAAACTGCTGCAGCACCAGCAACAGCACCAGCAACAGCAGCACCAGCAACAGCAACAGTAGCATCCGAGGCTGCACCAGTTGGAGCAGGAATAGGAGGAAGAGGAGCAGCGAATGGGCTGGTGGGTTTGTCGTCGTCCCGGCCTTCCTTCTCCTCCTTCATTCCCTCTTCCCTCTCCACCACCGGGGCCGGGCAGCACGTACATACCCCCGCCACACACGACGCGCATCACCACAATCATCCATCACTCCATCCCTCCCTTTCCTCCTGAGCCCCTTCCACTCTTCCTCAGCCAATTAAAAATGTAAAATAAAAGGTTACCCGTCCATCCACTAGAAGCCCGCGATACTACGGGAGACAAACAATGAATACACGCAGGACTGACCACATGGTTGGTGGATGTATCGAGTGTGTGAGGAAAGTAATGAACAGCGCAACAATACAAGCACGGCTGATGCCATTTGGTGATGTACAATTCTTTGATACGCTTTACATGACGTATATCCAATTACACTTGTCGATCTTCTGTCCTCCATCCTTCTTCGCAGTCGACAATATTGGACAGTACTGACTCTACTCTCTTCTTTCCTACTACCACTACTGCTACAACTACAACTCTTACTGCTGCAACTAGTACTTCTCCTTTTCCGTTGTGCCACCTTCCTTGTGCAGGACTGCTGGCCCATGTGACAAGGGCAAGTGAGCCCCTTTGTATGTATTTGGGAGATAATTTGTGTGCATGTGTGTGTATGTATACGAAGTATAATTTGTAGGCATGTGTGTACATGCATATGAATTATGATTATTATTTGTAGACATGTGTGTGTATGCATATGAATTATTATTACCCCACATAAGCGTTGGTAATCAAGCATGCGCTGCAATCCTGATCCCTCCATTCCTTCCTCCGTCCCTCCGTCTCTCTCTCTCTCTCCCTCCCTTCCTCCCTCCCACCCTACTCATGTAATTCTACTCTCCACAATACTATCTTTCTGTGCCTGTTTCTCTGTATCTCTTTGTAAATTAAATTCAATTTTCTCTCATTTTCTTCCTCTTTTGTCGCCGCATCTATTCCTGTTCCATCTGCTACTACTCTCGTCGCTGCTGATGCTGCTGCTGTTGCTGCCTTCCCACGCCTCCTCTACTTCACAACACCACCCACAATAGCATACACTCAAACTTATACTCTATCCCTCCCTCCGCCCCTCCCTCCCCCCCTCACTCCGCTTCTCCCTCCCCCCTCCCTCCTAACACACATTCATTCCGTCTCCCTTGTCCTCGTCGCTGTCCTCCTCCTCATTCCAAACCAACAATCCATTTGCCGCGTCCACCCCCACATTCCTCCTTCTCCCTCCTCCCACCCCTCCCTCCCTCTCTTCCTCCCAGCCTCTGCTGCTACAGGGCGAGTGGTTCGTCATCATCTGGACGCAGGAAGGAGAGGGGGAAGGGGAGGAGGAAGGAGAGGAGGAAGGAGAGGAGGAAGGGGAAGGAGGAGTTACGGAGGACGATAAGGGAACCTGACAGAGGAAGGGAGGGAGGGAGGGAGGGAGGGAGGGAAAAGAAAGGAGGGTTTAAGTAAGTGGGCTGCCTGCTCTTATTGGAACGATAGAAGGAAAGTGGAAAATCGATGGAGCAACAGGTGAAGAAAAGGAGGGACAGGATGAGGAGGGGAAGGAGGAGGAGGAGGAGGGGGGGGAGGGGGGCTTTTTCTACCTGTCTTACCCGAGCGCCTCTGCCTTCCCTGACGTCCCGCAGGGCCTCTATCACGTCTTTAAAGGAATATACACCGCTCCATCCCGTCCCAAACAGAGGGTGCAGCACCTGCCCTTGTCCGTCAAGGTGGACGAGGGGGGAGGAGGGAGGGACGAAGGGGGAGGAGGAGGGGAGGACGCTGACGAGTGGAGGCTGTTAAATGTAGGAGGAAGGGAAGGAGGGAGGGAGGGAGGGAGGGTGGGAGGGAGGGAGGGAGGGGGAGGAGTTGAGTGTGTTTTCAACCTCTATATCCCTCCCTCCCTTCCTCCCTTCCTCCCTGCAACCCTCCCTCCCTTCCTCCCTTCCTCCCTGCAACCCTCCCTCCCTCCCTCCTTTTTTACGTGATGTGGATAGAAGCGAGGAACTTTGACGATGTAGGCGGAGGGACCGGGGCGAGAAGAAGCAGCAGGAGCAGGAGCAGCCGCAGCGGGGTCAAGGAGGCGAGGAGGGAGGGGAGGAAGGGGGGCAGTGACGCTGCTGTGGTGCCGGCCAGAGAGGAGGAGGCGGGAGGGCGAGGTCGAGAGGAAGGAGGGGAAGGCGGCAGCGTGGGAGGGCGAGGGGGAGCAAGGGGAGATGAAATAGACGTGGAGGGTGAGAGGGTCGGTGGTCCGTACTATCTGGATTCTCTCTCTTTCTCCCGAGAAGGGATGGAGAGAGGAAGGGAGGAAGGAGGATGAAGGGGAAGGACAGGCGCGGTCCGGCTCGACAAGTTCTTTGAGGTCCTCGAGATCCTGGGGAGGAAAGGAGGGAGGGAGGGAGGGAGGCTGTGAGCAAAGTTTTAGTTGTGTATATAGGTAAAGGGAGGGAGGGAGGGAGGGTAAGAGGGAGGGTAAGAGGGAGGGAGAGTTGTAGGACGCTCCGAAAACTGAGACCTCAATTGAACAGCGTGTGTCCATCAGTCTCAGCTCCTAGGCCTCCTCCTCCGCATTCTTCGTGGAAGAAAGAAAGGCTGCTCTCGCGCTCTCCTCCTGCTGACGGGCAGCAGGAACAAGGTGGATGGGTGGGGGGGCTCTAGCCCGTCCTTCTTGTTGAAGCGCTTTCGGGGTTTTACAAGCTTCAGGTTGTTCCCTACCTCCTTCCCTCCCTCTAACGATGCCTCGAACTCATGGATGACCTCCCACATGCACTCTCAACCTTCCTTCTCTCCCTCCCTCCCTCCCTCTCACCTTCCTTAGACGCAGCTCCCCCGGGGACATGGTAATCCGACACCTCTTCATCTTCTCACTCACTTCCGACGCCAAGTCCCACGTCTTCCTCTTCGGTTTATGACTACCCTCTCCACCTCCTGTCTTTCCTTGTCTCCCCAGTCGCTCATCTCCCCCTCCTCCTTCTCCTGCTCCTCCTTCTCCTTCCCCCCTCTCTCCATATCGGGCCCTAGGAGGCATGCTACGGGACGGGTACATATTGATTACTTGGATAGGTGGTGGCAATGGTTGCTGCTGTTGCTGCTGTTCTTGTCGTTGTTGTTGGCGTTCTTAATGGTGATGCAAGTAATTCTGCAGCAGCTGTTGCTTCTGCTGCTGCTGCTGTTTTTGCAGCTGCTGCTGTTGGTAGTTTTGGTATGCCTGCGTGTCGGGGTGATTCGGGGGAGGGAGGGAAAGAAAGGGTAGACAGACGAAGGGGAAAAGTGTGGATGGCACATGGAAAGACATAAGACACAGATCGAAAAAAGGGAATGGCTTCACCCGATTACGGCGCTGCTCAAAGGTGTCATGCATGCCATAGGCGTGGGTTAGAAGGAATGAGAGACGGAGGGATTTAGGGGCGCCTCCACGCACCTGTGACTGATACTTGTGCTGGAATTGTTCGTGTGATGGGAGGGGATGGTAGTGTCGCTGTTGAAGTGGCAGGAAGGCGCCGTGGTGAAATTCGGTGGGTGGGCGCGGGGGCGGCAGAGGGAGGGGAGGTGGAGGGTGGGAGGGAGAGGGAGGGGGGAAAAGGGTCTGCCGCTGGAAGAGAATGATTGCAAAACGGGCTACCAGGCACCGAGCATACGCTAGACAGGCGTACACGTGCTGGTGTACATTCGAATAGACTCCCTGGAAGTGTGATGTGGGTGGGTGTGGGTATAGGTGTAGGCGTAGAGAAGGAGGGGACATGAGGAGGGAGAGGATCTAGATGATAGCCTAACGGGTCCGCGACGCCGCGACGCCGTCCGCGAATCGACTGACGATTGGCAGCTCGCTGGGCGGTTCACGTGCCGAGGCTGCTGGCTTGCCCGTAAACGGTGGTGGTGCTGCTTTTGAAGGGCTTGACTCAAAGTGTGTCTGTCCGCAGCCATCCCATTTCTCTTCTCGTCTCCTGGTGGACTCGCTGTTTGAACCTCGCTTTTTCTCACGCCCCTCTCTCAACACTTCACAAAAGCCTCATTCTCACCACAAACCCACACGCAAAAACCAGGCACATTTACCAAGGTACCGTCGGACCCTCCCGACCAGCCCCTACGTCCTTGTCTCCTTGGCCTTTCCCTCCTTAGTCGCATCAAGCCACACACACACACCCCACGGCACTCATGGACCTCGCCGCGTTCTCCCAGCCGACCTTTGACGCTCAGGAATGGGCAGAAGGCGTGCTGGCCCCGGAGAAGCGCGAAGGTACTCTAATAGATAAGGAAAAACTTCTTGGAAGAATGGGAGAGATTGTTTCATTTCGCAAGTGGCTCCGTTGAACCCCCACTCCCCTTCCTCCCTCCCTCTATCCCTCCCTTTTCTCACCTTTATAGGCGAGACGCTCGAAGCCTTTCTCGCCAGCGCCTCCATGCGCCTGCAGCTATTGGCCCAAGACTTGAACGGCGAGTTGGAAAAGGGGTTGATGGAATTGACGGCATCTTTCCCCCGGGCCTTGGCAGAACTTGACCGGCTGGACACGGCGGGGAGGGAGCTCAAGAATGAACTGGGGCATGTGCTGGGGCAGGTAGGGAAGTAAGGGAGGGAGAAAGGGAGGGAGAAAGGGAGGGAGAGGGGAAATGAGGGAGGGGTATAAATGCAGCAAGGATAGCTAAGTCAGTTTCGTGTGTCCCATCTCTTTCATTTGTCCACGGTGCAGGTGACGAAGGCACAGGCGTCAAGAAGCATGAAGGAGGGAGAGGGAGGGGAGGAGGGCGAGGACAGTGACCCTGTGGAAGTCCTCGCGCGCTTGCACCAGGTGTGTGGAATAAAGAAAAGACACGTTCAGTGGCCCCTCGATCCTCCCTGCCATCTCTCCCTATGATCTTCTTTCCCGATGGCGCCGACCTGACGATATATCAACTGCCTGTCTGTCTGTCCCTCCCTCCCTTCTTCCCTCCCTCCCTCCCTCCCTCCCTCCCTCCCTCCTCCCCTCCTCTCCCATTGCAGGTAAAAACCAACATGACTCGGTGCCGCACCACCCTGCTAGAGGCCGCCCGATGGCAGCAAGCGGTGCGGGACGTCAACAACCGCATGGCGGCGGGGGAGCTGGCGCAGGTGGGGAGGGAGGGAAGGAGGGAGGGAGGGGAGAGTTGGTTGATTGAACCTATACTCTGCTTTGTCATTACTCTATACAGGTGGCTGACAAGTTGGGCCAAATGCGGAAGTCACTGGAGATCCTCAAGGACATGCCCGAGGTGGGTTCCTCCCTCCCGCCCTCCCTCCCGCCCTCCCTCCCTTCTTCCTCTCCTTCCTCCTGCCCCTTCCTCCCTCCCTCCATTCCCCCCTCCGGTACAGGCGGAAGAACGCGCCCAGGCTCTGTTTAATCTTGAGAAAGAGATGGAGGTGCTGCTCGCCCCGAGAGCGGCCGCGGCCATCCAGAAGGAGACCTTGACAGAATTGCAGGTAGTTAGGGAGGGAGGGAGGGAGGAAGGGAGGGGACAACATAGTGAAGAACTACCTACCGACTTACTCATTTGTCTACGGTCTGCCTACCCCCTCCAGGAGTACGCCCAGCTCTATCTCAAGCTCGCTCGGTCGGACGCTCTCCACGACGACTACGCGAAGGCCCGCCCTGCGCAGGTGATATCCTTTCCCTCCCTCCCTCCCTCCCTCCCTCCCTACCCTTCCTCTCTCCTTCACCAACGGTTCATTGAGTCTGGTATGCACACGGAAACTGACGTACTTTCCCTACTTGTCTCTCTCCTTGCCTCACTCACCCTCCCTCCCTCCCTCCCTCCTTTGCCACAGCTCCATCGAAGCTGGTATGCTCTCGGCCCCGACGAAGCGTTTTCCACCTGGCTCCCTGCCACCTTCTACAAGCAGGTACGTCCCTCTCTCTTTCCCCCCCTCCCTCCCTCCCTCCCTCTTTTTCTTCCCCCCTATCCCCTCCCCCCTTCATCCCTGCCAGCCCACCACCCTCCCACTTACTCACGCATCCACCCTCCTCCCTTTCCTCCCTCCCTCCCTCCCTTTCCCAGGTTTTGGATTTTCTGACTGATGAGCGACGACGGTGCAGTGAGGCTTTCGGGGCCTCGGCTGCTCCCACCGTCCTCGCCCACCTCACCCGCGAGATCTTCCTGTGAGCAAGCACGCAAGCCAGCCCTCCCTCCCTCCCTCCCTCCCTCCCTCCTTCCCTATGCGATCTGCCCCCCTCCGTTCCGCTGAGCCATTCCCCTTTACTCCTTATCCTCCCCTCCCTCCCCTCCCCTCCCCGTAGCCCTCTCCAAGGGTCCTTCCAACAGCGCCTCCTCCGCCTCCTGGGACCCGGTGGAGCTACGTCACTCAAGGCCAAGGGAGAGAGAGGGGGGGAGGAAGAGGGGCAGGAAGAGAAGGAGGAAGGGGGGGGCTTTCCGGCGGTGGTTGATTTGTTTGGGAGCACGACTCAGGTAAAGGAAGAAGGGAAGGGCGGAAGAAAGGAAGAAGAAGAAGAAGAAGAAGAAGAAGAAGAAGAAGAAGAAGAAGAAGAAGAAATGAAAAAGAAAATAAAAGAAAAGGAAGAAGGGCAGGAAGAGATAAAGGAAGAGACAAAGGAAGAGAGAGGAAGGAAAAAGAGGGGGAACGATGGGGAGAAGGAAAGGAAATTGGAGAAGAGGAAAGGGAGGGAAGGATGGCGGTTGAGATGTCTGTTTTTGTACACGTCTCTTGCCTGCTCACTTCTCACACTACCCCTTCCTCCCTCTCCACCTCCTTCCCTTCCTCAAACAGTTCCTCTCGGCCCTCCTCCCCATCACCGCTACGGCTATCCACACCGACGTCATCGTCACCGTCCTCCAGCCCTTCGTCGTCTTCGCCGAGCGGTACGCCCCCTCCTCCCCTCCCTCCCTCCCTCCCTCCTTTCTTCCTTTCTTTAAAGGCTCCCCCTTTTCCACCATTTACCAATCCCTCCCTCCCTCCTCCCCTCCCTCCCTCCCCTCTCCCTCCTTTCTTTTTATCGTAGATATGAGAATTTAGAAGGCGCCGCTCTCGAGATTAGCATCCAAAAAAAGAGCAAGAGAGTGGCCAGCCTGCTGAACCAGGACGAAGGGAAGGAGGGGGGGAGGGGGGGCGGGAAAGCGGTGTCGTCGCGTATGGAGGAGCTGCTGGATATGTGCAACAGGTGCGTTAGTGGGGACAAATGATGTCCTCCCTCCCTCCCTTTCTCCCTCCCTTCCTCCCCCTTCCCTCCCTCCCTCCCTCCCTCGAGAGATTACACGTTTGAAACCTTTCTAAACCACCCCACGCCTCCCCTCCCTTCCCTGCCCCCCTCCCACCTTCCCTCCCTCCCTAGCGCCTACCCCGTGCTCGAGGCCCTGGTCGAGCGCTCTCTCGCCTTCTCCGCCGGCTTCCACGCACGGGAACTGCTGCGCCTCACCGAGGTGGGGAGGGAGGGAGGGAGGGAGGGAGGGAGGAGGATGTTTTGGGGAGGGAACGGAATTTGATCTGAGATTTGTAAAGAGGCTCAACGGTCCTTCCTCCGTCCACCCCTCCCTCTCCCACTCCCTCTCTAACTCCCTCCCTCCCGCCCTCCTTCTTTGATGAAACAGAAACATCTCTCTGCTGATTTGACGAGCACGTTTCCCCCCGCCCTCCATCTGCTCCGCACTCTCGCTCTTTCCCCTTCTTCCACTTCCTCCTCCCCCTCCTCCCCCTTGCCAACGTCCCGAGGACATTTTTTCGACAACGATCATCTGCAGGTATGCGAGGGAGGGAGGGAGAGGGGGAGGGAGGGAATGAGTGGGGACAAAAGCTGCCAAGATAGTCAGCCTATATATTATCTTCTTAATCCCTCCCTTATGCCCCTTGCAAATGCAAACCGCCTCTCATTCCCTCCCTCCCTCCCTCCCTCCCTCCCTCCCTCCCTCCAGGCCGCCCTCCGTCTCCTCCAGGCCCTCGGTCGCAACCTTCTCGCCTTGCGTCGGCGGGAAAAGGAAATGGGCCGACTCCTCGGCTCAACCGTGTGGACCCAGCTCTTCAGGTGATTGCCCTCCCTTCCTCCCTACCTCCCCCTCCCTCCATCCTTTGCTTCGCCTCCCTGGGATCGATGCTGCTGCTTTTGTCTGAATTTGTGTCGAGGACTAGTTTCCCTTCGTATCCTCATGATTATTGCCTACCCCTTACTCCCACCCTCCCTCCCTCCCTCAGCGACGACGCCGCGGACAGCCACCTCCCCTCCCCCTCCTCCGTCCAGGTTGCCTGGGTGCGGGCCGTCCTCCTGTCCTCCCCCCCTGCCTCCGTCCCTTCCTCCCCCCCTGCCTCGACCTCGGGTGCACTGGAGCTCAAGGCCTTCCTGCGAGTGTTTGAGACGCAACAGCCCATGCCCGGTGAGGGAGGGAGGGAGGGAGGGAGGGAGGGAGGGAGGGAGGAAAGGAAGGAAGGAGCAGGTAGCAGCTGACCACAATCCAGAGCAAAGAGTATGTCGCGCTCCGATCCACTCATCCCTTTCCTCTCCCTCCCTCCCTCCCTCTCTCCCTCCCTCCTTCCTTCCCCCCCTCTTTCGACAGGCGACCTCCTCAAGGGCCCCTCGCGCACGTCTGCCTCTTTGTCCTGGGAAGCGCTCTCCCTCCTCCACACCCTCTGCCTCTCTCTGGTTCGACATCGGTTGCAGGTAAGGCAAGAAGGCGAGAGGGGAGGAATTGAGGGCGAAAGCGGGTTTCCGATGTACATAACCCCTACATTATTTTGTACATAAATATGCAAGCATAACATGGCATATAAATTTATGTAATATGATGTAATACATTACTTATATTTATTCCATCAACAGGCTCTGACCACGCTGGATATGTGGGGAGAGGAAGGCGGGGAGAAGGAGACAGGTATTTAACGGGTGTGGGCTCCTTACCAATGTACTACTACCTCCCTCTTCTGTCATTTCCCATCCCTCCCTCCCTCCCTCCCTCCCTCCCTCCCTTTCTCCCTTTCTCCTGCTTCAGACGCTCTGGACCCGGGCTCCGCCGCCTTTTACAGTAATTTGCCCCTGCCCTACGTCACGCAGGTAAGTTCCTTCCTTCCTTCCCTCCCGGCGCTTCCCAAGGTCAGCTACTCAGCCTTCCTCCTTCCCTCCTTGTCGATAGGTCGGCGAGCATATCCTTTCCCTCATCCAGCATTTGGAAGATTTTGCGGCCTCGAATGCACTGGAGGACGTGGAGCCATTGACAACCTCAGGAGTGATGGACAGGTAGGGAAAGGGGGAGGGAAAGGGAGAGGGAAGGAAGGAAGGAGAGGAGCTGTAGTTCGTGGCTCTGACCGCTTCTTTCACATTAGGTTGGTAGAGCCTGATTGGAGGGGAGCAGCACAGGCGCTGGGGATGAGTGAGGCCGAGACTTCCGCCTTCCTTCGCGCAATAGCCGCCCCAACGGCCGCCACCACCACCAGCAGCGGCTGCAGCAGCAGTTCCGCCGTCACCCCGAAAGGTTTGTTGTCTTAGACAGAACGAAATTGAATGTGTGTGTGTGTGTCTGTGTCTGTGTCTGTGCGTGTCTGTGTGTGTGCCTTCCTATACTCCCTCTGATTCCATCCACACCATCCATCACATTCCTCCTTTCTCTCTGTCTTTGTATATCCCACCTCTTCCAACCCCCCCGACGTCGAAAAGGACGTTAATATTCACACCAACCGTCACATCTCTCCTATCTCTCTCTGTCCTTGTATATCCCACCTCTTCCAACCCCTTACAAGACGAGGAGAAGGACGACGACGCTGCCGCTCGTTTCACAAATCTTTGGGTCCACGCCATTAGCCAAGCGACTGTCGCACTCCTCCTCCGCGCTGTCCTAGCCGGCCTTCCTCGCTTGTCGAACAAGGGACTGCAGCAGGTAGGCTACGCTGGGCTGAGGCGCAGAGAGAGGAAGGGAAGAAGGAAGGGAGGGATGTAGGGAGGGAGTGAAGGGAGGTGCTTCGGCGCCTGTTGTTTCCTCTTGTTTTTTTTGGGTCGGGGGAAGGGAATGGTTGTGTTTGTGATCATCTCTCATCCTTCTTCTGCAACCAACACCTCCCTCCTCTTTCCCCGATATCTCTCACTAGCTCCAAACCGACGCGCAATACCTTCTCACGGTCTTTGACAACCTCGCCCTCCCTCCGCACCCTATCCTCACACACCTCCACACTGTGGCGGGCTGGACGGAGGAGGAGCTGCGGGGACACATAGAAGGAGGGCGGGCGGGACGGAAGGAGGGAGGGATTGCGGCGATGCAGTGGAGGGTTGAGAGGCGGATGACGGAATTGCGGGGTATTCTGGTGACATTCCACGGGTGAAGCTCATGCTCGCGAGAGGAACAGATGATAGAACTTGGATTGCACGGGAAAGTTATTTGAGAACAGTGTGAGACAAATCGTGAGACAGCCTAAATGTTCCTTTGACAGATGGTGACACGACAGGCAGCGGATGCAATAAATGGCATCATCTCGGCGGTTTTTTTCTTCCGGCGTGCGTCGTAACTGAGCCTCCATTCCTGGGCCTGCCTTCTCTTTCTTTCCTTGCGGATTAAGTTCTTATTAGGTTGGCTGATTTTCAGGTTGAGTGCTGCAATACCACGACCATCTCGCACATTACGGTCTCGGGGTCAAGTGCTGCAGAGCCACGAAAATTTCCTTGGCTGCCTTTCGCGCCTCTTTGTGCGAGATTTACATCCTTCCTTTCTCTTCCTTTCCTCCCGTTCAAGGAAGCAAAATGTAATGAAAGAAAAGGCTGAACAAACGCATATAAAATACAGTTTTTTAATTTTCCTTTTCTCCTGACAACCTGTACATGTGATTATCGCGTACCTTCATGCCTTCCCTCCATCCTTCCCTCCCTCCCTCCCTCCCTCCACCATTTTTTCCCACGACTCGCGCAATGACCTCTCGGCTTCTTCTGCCGCTGTTGCTGAGTCGCACATCTGCGTTTGTAGGGAGCGGATGGCTTCTCGTTTCTCCTGAATTTGGCACTCCATCCGCTCGACCATTTGTAAGAGCGTCTGAGGGGAGGGAGGGAGGGAGGGAGGGAGGGAGGAAAAGATGAGTTTTTCATCGCTTTCGCTCGTCTCTGGCTGACCCCAGTGTCCTTCGCACATAGAAGCCCTCCCTCGTTCCGTCCCTCCCTCACAAAGACCCCCTCCGCCTCCCATCCCTCCCATATCCATACCCACCCTCCTTCCGCCCCGTCATCACTCCTTCCATGCTAGGCGCGATGCGACAACCAATCAATCCCAGTTTTCAACCCTCCCTCCCTCCCTCCCTACCTGCTGCTGTCGGTAGGCGCTCAAGACGTCGTACATGTTGTCGATGACCTGGCCCATTTCCCCCAGCAGGGCATTGCTAGGGAGGGAGGGAGGGAGGAAGGGAGGGAGGGATGGAAGAGAGGACGGTGATGCGAGCGGATGGCTGTCTTGTCATCCATCCTTCCATCCCTCCCTCCCTCCCTCCCTCCCTCCCTCCCTCCTTCATCCCCCCAAGCGGACGTACCAGTCAGATCCCTCCCTCTTCCCCGTCCTCAACCCCTCCATCACTCCTAACACCTTCTCCGCCAGCATTTTCCGCAGCTTCTCCAACTCTCCTCTATAGTCCATCTCCACCATCACCGCCCTCCCTCTCTCCCGCCCGCCCTCCCCCTCGCCCTCCTCCTCGTCGTGCACCACCACCTCCCGGCTCGAGTAGAGGCGGGCCTCGGG
>Ga0160420_100411_pt1 | contig 19317 bp, 19 predicted proteins | sample CelAP2metagpilot_FD_108197 | JGI IMG/M metagenome (GOLD analysis project Ga0160420, IMG submission 108197) | Phycosphere-associated microbial communities from algal ponds in Kailua-Kona, Hawaii, USA - Cellana AP2-5-5 metagenome pilot | ecosystem: Engineered > Artificial ecosystem > Aquaculture >... | reverse complement strand
GTGTGGGGGGGGGGGGGGGGGGGGGGGGGGGGGGGGGGGGGGGGGGGGGGGGGGGGGGGGGGGGGGGGGGGGGGGGGGGGGGGGGGGGGGGGGGAGGAGGAGGGGAGGGGGGGGGGGGGGGGGGGGGGGGGGGGAGGAGAAGGAGTAGTTCGTTGGATGAAGCAAAAGCAGCAGCAGCAGCAGCAGCAGCAGCAGCAGCACTCATGCCACCACCACCTTCTTCCGCACTGAAGAGACAACAACAACAACCGCAGCAGCAGCAGCAGCAGCAGCAGCGGAAGAAAAGAGTTTCGTTGTCATCCATTAACACTTTCACCTCTCCTGCCTCCATCCCCTCCTCCCGCCCTTCCTCCCTCCATCCCTCCTCCTCCTCGGCTGGCAAGAGGCTACGTAATAGCAGCAGCAGCAGCAGCAGTACGACAAACACCCCAAGCACCAGCAGTGGGAGAAAGAGGAAGAAGAGGACTTTTCTCGACGAGGAAATAGAGGAGGAAGAGGTGGATGCAGCAGCAGCAGCAGCAGCAGCAGCAGCAGTAGGCCTTAGGAGGAAGACAACCTCGCTCGGCTCGTTGGCAGGCGCGAACTTCCCTTCCCCTCCTCCCGGCCCTCCCTCCGTCCCTCCATCTCTTCCTGCCTCCGTAGGTAGAAAGGAAAGCAGCAGGCCTGGGAAGGTCGAAGAGGAGGGAGGGAAAGAGGGAGGGAAGGAGGGAAAGGGAGCACCCGTACTTCATTTAGTGCGTCGGAGGAGCAGCAGTGATAGCAGCAGGAAGAGGGGGGCGAAGGGCGAGGAAAGGAGGGAGGGAGGAATGGAAGGAAGGAGGAAGAAGGAGAAGAAGAGGAAGAGGAAAAGGAAGGAGGGCAGCACCGGCAGTGAGGGATCGAGGAAGGGAGGGAGGGAGGGAGGGAGGGACAAGAGGAGGACGGGAGGATCTACGGGCTCAGTTGTGTCTGTTTCTTCTGCTGCGTCTTCAAGGGGTGAAGGAGGGAGGGAGAGAGGGAGGGAGGGAGGGAGGGAGGGAAAAAAGGGCGGGGGCCTGTACGGGGGCATTTTGGCGATGCTGGGGGACGAAGAGGAGGAGGAGGAGGAGGAGGAGGAGGAGGAGGAGAGAGAGAGGGTGGGAGGGAGGGGTCACCCCGCCTCTTTGATGCCTCCCCCTCCCCCGCGACCTCGCCCCAGGGGAGGCAGCAAGGGCGAGGAAGGGAGCGAGGCGGAGACCGAGGGAGGGAGGGAGAGCGAGACGGAACGGCGGTTAAAGAAAGCGGAGCTGATGATCACTGTTCGGCACCGTTCCAAGAACAGCAGCTCGACCTCTCCCCCGCCCTCCCTCCCGTCCTCCCTCCCGTCCTCCGCCGAGAAGGAGAATGGCAGGGAGCAGAGGAAGAGAAACACCAGATTGACTTCCCTTTCTCCATCCCCCTCCTCCCCTCCCTCCCCTCCGCTCTCCCTCCCTCCCTCCATCACCATCGCCCGAGGCCGTTCAGGAAGAGTGCGCGTGCCTCTACTGAACTCCCTTTCCTCTTCCACCCCATCCTCTCCCCCTGTCTCCCTCCCTCCCTCCATCACCGCCTCCCGTGGCCATGCGCCCTCTTCCTCCTCTCCTCCTTCCCCCCCTCCCTCCCCGGGGAAGGAGGAGGGAGGTAGGGAGGGAGGAAAGAGGGTCCGATTGCCTGTCCTGGATTTCTGGAGGTCGCAACATGCTGTGGTGAGTGAGGGAGGAGAGGTGTTGAGGCTGGTGGAGGGGACGCCCGATGCGTTGGGAGGGAGAGAGGGAGGGAGGGCGGGCGGGCGCCGAGGAAGCCGGGGGTCTTCCCATTTGAAGAAGAAGAAGGAGACGGAGAAGGAGAAGGAGAGGAACGGGCTATCCTCAGGCTTGCCTGCGTCGCCGCCTTTTCTCCGGGAGGATGGGAGGGAAGGGGGGGAGGAGGAGGAGGAGGAAGAAGAAGAGGAAGCTCAAGAGGTGAAGGTGAAGGAGGGGAAGCGGATGACCAACAATGATCGCGGCAGCAGCAGCAGCAGTGGCAGTGGCAGTGGCAGTGAAAAGGTGAAGCAAGGAGCAGCACCAGCACCCTCCTCGCACATCACCACGATGAAGAAGAAGAGGAGCAGCAACAGCAGCAGCAGCATCCACGTGACCAGTAGCAGGGGCAGCGCGGGGAGTAAGGGTAGCAGCAGCAGCAACAGTAGCAGCGGCAGCAGGGGAGGGGGGGGGCTGTCAGCTTTGGAGCTCCTTGGGCTAGGCGACAGTGAGGAGGACGAGGAGGAGGACGAGGACGAGGGAGGGAGAGAAAAAGTGATAGCAAGAGCAGCAGCAGCAGCTGCTGCTACCACTACTACTACAATTACACCTCCTCGTCCTCGTCCTGCAGCTGCTGGGAAGGCGCCTGCGACCAAGAGGAGTGGAGGAAGGAGGGAGGGAGGGAGGGAGGGAGGGAGAAAGCGAGGCAAGAGTGTCACGTCGGCAGCCTCGTCTGGCCAGGAAGAACAAGAGGGGGAGATGGAGGAGGGCGGGGGGGAGGAAAGGGGGGAAGGAGGGGAGGGCGAGGAAGGGTCTATGTCACCTCCCTCTTCGCCGTCGTCGGATGAGGGGAACGGAAGTGAGAGTGACTACGAGGAGGGAGGGAGAGGGAGACAGGGAAGGAGGGCGAGGAAGGGAGGGAGGAAGGGGGCAGGAGCAGCAAGTGCTGCAAAGGCTGCTACGAAGAAGGGAGGAAAGAAGATTGCTGCCCCTCCTGCCATGCGCAAGGTGCCAGCGGCAGGCGGGAAGATGAAGAAGAATGAGACGGCAGCAGCAGCAGCGGCAGCAGCAGCAGCAGCGGCAGCAGCAGCAGCAGCCGAGGTGAAGAAGGGAGGGAAGGCGAGGACGACGCGCACCCGAATCAGCCGCACCAGCTCCACCACCTCTTCCTCGCCCCCTTCCTCCCTCCCTCCCTCAGCCACCAACAAAACGCCTGCCGGGAAGATCAAGGCCGTCGTCGGCGTTGGGGTCGGCAAGCCCCCTCCTCCCTCCCTCCCTCCTTCCCTCCCTCCCTCAGCAAGGGACAAAGAAGAAGGAGGACCGGAGGGAGGGAAGGAAGGAGGGGGAGGCTGGTCTTCCTCCGACTTGGAACTGCTGCAAGACGCCGTGCGAATGAAAGTGGGCGCGGGCGCAGGAGGAGGAGGAGGAAGGGGGGGCTATTGGGGTCGAGTCGCTTCCTTTGTCCCCGGCCGGACAGCCACTGAGTGTCAGCATCGTTGGTTTCTGGAAGTGGAAGGGTCTCCCCCTTCCTCCCTCCCTTCCTCGTCCTCGTCCTCCCTCCCGCCTGTGGCCGGTGGGGGGATGGGGAGTGCAAGGAAACGAGGGGTGGGGGGAGGTGGAAGGAAGGAGGGAGGAAGTGCGAGGAAGGGGGAGAAGGAGAAAGGAGGAACCGGGTCGGCGGTCAAGGCGGGAGTGAGAGGGAAGGGAAAGAAGGCCATGTTGCGAGAGGTAGGTCGAAAGGAAGAGAGGGAGGGAGGGAGGGAGGGAGGGAGGGAGGGAGGGGGAAATGCCTTTCCCATCACTTTCTCCTCCCCCTTTCATCGCTTTACCCTTTTTTTACCTGTACATCCTCTCCCTCCCTCTCTCTCTCCCTCCCTCCCTCCCTCCCTCCCTCCCTCCCAAAGATGGTGCGTGTATACGCCCAGGGCGGCGACGACGACGACATTTTTGAAGGCAAAACGGAGGACGACTTTTTCTCCAGGGAAAAGGGAGGGAGGGAGGGAAGGGGGGAGGATGAGCCGGCTTCACCAGTAGCTGCAGCAGCTGGAGCCGTGGAGGGAGAGAGGGAGGATGCTGATGCGGCAGACACAGCAGCAGGGACAGCAGGGACAGCAGCATCAGCAGCAGCGGCGGCCGAGACGAGGAAGAGGAAGAGAAGAAGTAGTATAAATGTGGGTAAGAGGCTGCTGAGGATGAGCTTCCTTCAGGAGGAAGTGGGGGGAGGGCTGGAGGGATGGATGGAAGAAGGGGAGGAGGACGAGAGGGAGGAGGACGACGAAGACGAGGGATGGGAGGAGGACGACCGTGAGGACGAGGACGAGGATGAAGAGCAGGGAGACAAAAATGGTCGTCGCCCTGCTATCACAGCAGCAGCCGCGAAGCGTGCCGCGACGCAGTCTGCCTTCCCGCCCACCTCCTTGCGGCAGGGCTTGCAGCAGCAGAGCGTTTCGGATCAATATCTGAATCGAGTGATAGCGACAGTGAAACCCAAGAATAAGAGAGACGCGGCTGCGCTTGAGGAAGCCAGGGCGATGGCGATCAAGGAGGCAGCAGCAGCGGCAGTATCTGCGGCGAGGAGAGTGGAAGGGGCAGGAGCAGGAGGAGGAGGAGGAGCGGGAGGAGGGAGGAAGGGATGGCAGGGGGGCAAGGAGGAGAGAGAAGGAGAATGGAAAGTCAATTGGAAGGGAGGGATGGGAATGAGCGTACAACAAGTGAAGGAACAAAGGGAGGAAGAGGATGATGATGATTTGTTCGCAGAGTTGGAGAGGGAGGAAAGGAGGGGGTTTGCAGGAATGGGTGAGGGCGAGGAGGAGGACCTGGCCGAGGTTGAGGAGGAGGAGGAGGATGTGGCGTTGCGGCAATTGGGAAGGAGATGGAGAGAGGTGGGGATAGAGGGAGGAAAGTAGAGAGAGGGTTGGGGAGGGAGGGAAACAGGTGCATGTTTCTGTTGAGTGAATCACTGTAGATTATGGGGGCGCGCATTAACATGCGTGTACGTGCGTGTGCGTTTGTAAATATTCATAAAAAGTGTGGAAAAAGGTACGGCAGAAGAGAAGGGAATTGAAGTCAGCAACCTGAACTGCAAAAAGTAAAATTAAAAGACAGAAAGATGGAAGGAAGGAGGGGGCACCGCGGGTAATAGTAGGAGTGAAACAATGGCTTCATTCTTGGCCGCCCAAAGGAGACTATTTTTATTCAAAATTTTCTTTTAAAATACATACTAAACCTACGGACAAATCTATCTCCTTATGGCAATAGCTGACCATCATATTCGTGCCTTTCTAAGTCTCCAAAAGGAGCTACGCACACTTTCCCCTACAGATAAGCAAATATGAAATCTTAATTCGATTCAATGAGTCTTTACTAGTGTTATAGGTGTGAGTACCTATGTATGCTACTGTTCGCTACTAGCTAACCGACAGGGACTACAATAACATCAGTTAACACACTCCATCTTCCCGACCAAACAGTTGGTGCCCGAGCATGCCAACAGCCATGTGGACCTGCTGAAGAGTCCCTCTGATTCGCACCTCTCGCATGTCCATGGAGTGATGGTAATTTTCAACCTCAATCTGACACTTTGTCTCATGACGCAGCAGCCGAATCGTGCTGCCTCCTTTACCAATCAACCTCCCGATGTTTTGGTTAGAGATGTGCACAACGAACTGTGCAGAAAATTCCCGAAAGTTCTTTTTCGCATCTGCGTTGACCACGCTCTGGACAGAAGTGTTCCCACACTCGTCTACCGATGGCACCGGGGAGGAAAGCGACGATGTTGCCGAAGACGACGAGGACGAAGGCTGGAGAGATAGGGGCGAAAAGACCGTAGAGGGGAGAGAAAGGGGATTTGTGGCTATGGCACGGGCCTTGTCTGTCGTTAGCTTTTCGGAAAGGGTGGAGGGAAGAAGTTTCACGGACATCGCAGGGGCCGGAAATGCCTCAGACTCACAGCTTGTGGTCCTTGAAACATTCCCTGCCCCAGTAGCCCCCACGCTCAGAGATTTTGCCGCCATGGTGACCTCGGCCTTGGGAGCAATGAAACTTGAGGAAATTTTGCTCACTTCATCGTTTCCCTGATCTTCCTCGTTGCCCTCGTCCTTCTCCTGCTTCTCGCCAGCGGCATTTGTGTTGGGATCCCAGTGCCATTCACAGCCTGCTCTGTCTCGCGAGTTGTCATATTCTTCCTTCTCTTCTCGCTCCAGCAATGATAGGTACTGAACCGATGAGGGGCTCTTCATTGGTGTTGAATCAACTTTTAAGCTGGTAAGGTTGTTGTCACATGGACCGTTCTGTCTCCCTCGCTCTCCTAGGCCTCGCTGTTCCTCCCTGCGCTCGAGACTCAGGGGATCCGCCTCCAGAATCAAGGTGATCTCTCGATGTGCCCTCAAACACTGCTCCGCTGTTCCCAAGATCACCACTATCCTCTCGTTCCGGATGCTGCCTTCTTGCTTACTCTCGCTTGTACTCAAGACTTGGATCCTGCGCACTCCCGTCTGCCATTGTATCTCGTTGACCCTCCACCAATACTTACCGGTCAGCTTGCCCAGCATCACACTGTCAACAATCATATGAATGCCCATGCCTATGCTCCCTGGATGACCCAACATGTTGACCATTCCAGCTTCCCTCTCGTGGCTAGTCCCACGGCTGTACAGGGGGTGAGACACATAAGACGGGGCTGATGAAACGGAGCTCTGGGTTGCCATTGACGGGTGTTGATAATCGTTGAGGCCGCTCCCGCCGCTCATGACCTGAGTTAATCCACTTTGATCCACAGACAAATCATTATCAAAGAGGTCTGCCTGAAGGCCAATCATCTGTATGGCTGTCCCCACGGCCTGTAAGGGGCCGACGAGCGTGACTAGACGGTACGAGCTGTTCCGATTCTCGCTTCCACGGTCAAGTATGGTCACATAGGCACCCGAGATGTCACGAATACTCTTGATGACATTTCCACCATGTCCAATGATACAGCCGGCGCAATGCGCGGCCAGAAGGATGCGTGTAGTGGTGGTAGTGGGTTTGCGCCTCCTGGTTGTGCCACTCGGAAGTACGGAAGGGAGCTTGATGTTATTACAAGCGACGTAGAGCATGTCATCGGATATCGGAGACGCAAAACTACTCTCCAGATAGCTGGACAGCGAAAATATGGGGAGGTTTGCGTGGGTATAATTTTGGTCGCTATTTGCCTTGTTGCTTATGTGTGGATAGTCGGAACTACCGAAAGTGCTACAGGAGGTCTCGGCGACGGTGAGGGGAAGGTGAAGCGAGGCGCCAAATGATGAAGCGGCCGGATGAAAGTTAGCCGCGTTATGATTGAGATTCGACGAAGCAAAAGAGGCGGGCAGTGAACAGAACTCAGAAGAGTTTTGGACCGACCAGATGCCACTATCTAGCCCAATGGGAGCCGTCGTTGAGTGGACACTGCTCGTCTTGGCCTTGAGCTCTTCGACCTCGCAAATCTCCTCTCTGTCGAGAGAAAGATTATCCAGGCCAACGACACATGACGGGGTCTGTGCGATTTATAATGAGATTTAGGTTCAATATCCTGATATCGCTGCATCGGGTTCCAACGACACTCTGGCCAGGATTTTTTCTTGACTCTCGAATGTCTTTCATCGGCTTACCTTTCGTTGGTCGCCCTGATCTGTGAGTGTCGCATCAGGGTCCATGGCGGCTCGTAGTAACCCTCTCCGTGCAGAGGCAACGCGAAATCACGTGGAACTTCGAGCCAACCAGCCTGCAACTCCGCTGCGTCCCCCCGTGTCACTGAGCTGCTTGACCCTGCAGAACCTGGTCTTGTTTGGTGTTAAGAGTCTTTGGGTGTTGAGAGCGTGAAAGGAAACCATACGTAACGCCACAAAGAGACATATCCCCGGGGAATGGGCCCTCTAGTCTAGGGCCTCGACGGCCGCAACGCATTGCTGCTGATGGTCGTGGGCAATGCCGCGGATGTGACGGGTGAAATTGCCATGCCCTTTACTATTAGAGGTAAAATACCATAGCTCGACGAGACTTATCGTTAGCTCAGGAGCTAAGACAGCGGTATGATGGGCGTCGAGTGGAAACGCTCCCCCGTTGATATGGGCCTCCGCGTAGTAAAAGGGGAAAAAGGAAATCAACATATGGTATATGTATGTCCTTAGGAAGGTCAGCAATGCCTCAAGGCCTGTCAGCAGACAAAATCACCTCGATGATGAGCTTGCGTCTCGAAGAAAAGCTTATCACAACTCACAAGACAAGGAAGAAGGGGAAAGGTTTTCGTTTTTGTAACGACTGATATTTAAAAAAAACTGCCATTTTCTTAGACCACGACCCAAGATTTTTGTTCGCGCCCAGCGATTTTTTCCTGTTCACATTCGCTGTATTTCCTTCATGTATATATATGAGCACTTTGGTGTCCGAAATTGCTCGGGCAAAGAAGGGAGAAATACTCATGAGGGAGGGGGGAGGAGGATAGTTTTGGAGTAGTCCTTTGACTACGATAAATTTCATCGACCATCGGTCTGGACGCACTTCATCGGGGAAAAAAGAGAGAAAGATCCCATCCCATCGATCTAAAATCTTTCGAAAGGAATATTGCAAGTGTTTTAGGTGTATTAGCCAGGCCATTCATAAAAGGATAAGGAAAGGAGAACATTTAAATCACGGGAATTTTAGCAACTAGTGCATGACTATTTCAAGAGCAGGAAATGCGGTACATGAATGGATGATGGATGAAAGGTGAATGAGGAGGGTGCACATGCATGGACAGATATGCCAAATAGATGCAAAGAGCTTTTATTATAAACCCGGTGGTTCGTGAATTACACGCGTTGCATCTTCTTCTCCTGCTGTCCTTTCTATCGTCTCCTTTGCGGATTCGTGTATATAGGAAAATCTACTCTGATTGCTATTGTTTCCTCGATATTATCATTAATAGTAATATTCTTCGTGATCCTCCGCTGTGTGGCCTGCTGCTTCTTATCCTCCTCCTACAAAACATTACGTGAATAAAAGTTTCTTTGATTTTTTCAATCATATTCCATTAAATCGACAGGATAATTCCTTATATCTTGAAGATTTCCGAAGAAAAGCCTTCGCCTGCAAAGGAACAATGGCAGTATTTATACTGTGAAGGGTGGGGAATTGCCCGCAAAAATACTACCAAAGTTGTATCGTTTGTGTTGCGCGCAAAATGCTGGGAGATCATGGATGTAGAAAACGGAGAAAAATACTTAAATATCATTCTTCCACGTTACCCTGTACATTGAATGAATTGGTCCGAGCAAGAGGGCAGAAGCAGAGCGTTGCTTGGTATGTTTGTGGAAGGATCGGATCGATTTATGGCCCGCTTTGAAGGCAAAAAGTGAAGACAGGAAATGCCACAAGGCGCATTCGCGAACGTAATGCGATGCGTTCAGCAGGAACGCAGGAATATGCCTCTATTGATAATTCGGGGCACCCATGTGATGCTACGCGTGCGTGTTACGTCCCTTGTTCTCACTGATACTGTTGGTGCTGCTTTTTCATCCGCCCCACAATACAGGGGCACACTCTCGTGGCAACTCGGTAGGAGCAACGTCCATTCCCGCCGAGCTGATTTAACACCGTCACGGCTTTCTTCTTAAGCACCAGCAGAACCTACATGCACTTGAACCCAAAATATAGCAAGACCATGGAGGTAATCACGTTTCTTGGTTAGAGATGAGGCTTCATTGTCCTCCTCCTCTCCTCCTCTCGTCTGCTCACCGCAACCGACCACCGCCCCCACTCCCTCCCATACCCTGTCTTTCTTCGTAACAGAGCATCAAGCAATATGCCTCTGCGGCCTACGAATCCGTCGCTGAGCTAACCAACAACTACGCTGGCGGTATGGCTGCGCCAAAGGCGCCAGTAGTCATGACGCTGATGGTAATAAGGAGGGAGGGATGGAGGGAAGGGGCTGTGACTGTGACACGTCGATCCTTCTTTGTTTCACCCTCATTTCGTTCATGCACCCGTATTCTTCTTTCATCTCCCCCTCTTTCTTCATGTCCTCGTAGGATTGGATGAAAGTCTTGCTGGGCCTGGGTGTGAGCGTTTCCCTCGTCTTCGGCGTGCTATTTTGGGTATGGAAGAAGGGAGGAGGGAGGGAAGGGAGGAAGGCACGGTGGGCTCGAATGGAGTTTAATCCCTCACACAATGGAGGCGCGTCTGATAGAGAACAAGAAGCTACCACATGCCCTTTTTATAACCTTGCCTTCCCTCCCCTCCCTCCCTTCTTCCCTCCCTCCCGCCTTCCTTTTCAGACAACGAAAAAGGACAAGAGCCTGCAAACGCGTCTCCTTACACCCGTCAACTTTTGGTTCGTGCTTTCGGGGGTAATTCATGTAAGTTAGAGGAGGAGGAAGGAAAGAGAAAGGGAGGAGGATATGAAGTAGGGGGATGGATGGATAGAGTCCGTCAAGAACGTTTCAATTCTTCTCTACGGTGTCACATGCACTTGTCGATGCTCCCCCCAATTTCTGTCCAATTCATGTAGGTAAAAAAGAGAAGGAGGAAGGGAGGGAGGGAAGAAGATTCCAACCGGAGTGTGGTACCACCGCAAATGTTTCGGGTTGATTGTCCCGCATGATAAAAGTATAATGTTGCCTCCCTCCATCCCTCCCTCCATCCATCCCTCCATCCCTCCCCCTAGATCTGGATTGAGGGGTCCTTCGTCTTCCGTCGCGAGCAGAGCTTCCTTAAGCCCGGCCTCGATTTTTATGCTTCTGGTGATTTCCGCTATGGCTCGCCAATGGAGGTAAGCAAACCCTCCACCCTCCCTTCCCCCCCCCCCTTCCTCCCAATCGTGTCCGCCTCGTCGAGCCCGTCACTCTGACACCTGCGTCTTCCTATCAATGACATGCACTTCCGGACATAATCTCAACCCTCCTCCTTATCTCAACCCTCCTCCCCCTTTCTCCCCCCCTCCCTCCCTCTCTCTCTCCCTCCCTTCTTTTTCTCCTTTCCCTCCCTTCCTCCCCTCTTTTTCTCAGGCGGGCACCGCAGCCATGGAAGCTATCACCGCTATTTTCGATGGGCCCATGTGCTTTGCTATTGCCTATGCCGCAACGCACCAGAAGTCGTGGCGGCATCCCCTGCAGTTGGTTCTCTGCACTTGTCATGTGCGTCCGGCTTTTTCTTCCCTCCCTCCCTCCCTCCCTCCCTCCCTCCCTTGTGGTGGTGTGTGTCATTTCGTATGTCTGTATGTCGGTGCCTATCTTTCACCTTCTCCATATCTTGATCTCCTCCTTTTCTCACTCCCATCCCGTTACCCCATGGTGTTTCTTGATTGCTTCAGCTGCAAGCTTGCCTAATCCACCCTCCCTCTCCTCCCGTCCTTCCTCCGCTCTCCTTCTCTCCTTCCCTCCTTCCCTAGATCTACGGCCTTGTCTGGTTTGTTCTCCACCCGCTCTTCACGAAGGAGGGGTGGCATGGTCATCTTAGTTCCGATCCTTTCCTCTTTTGGTTCCTCGTCGTGGGGATGAACGCCCCTTGGGCTCTCCTCCCTCCTTACCTCTTTTTCCAGTCCTGGAAAGCACTTGTATTTGGGGAAGAAGCGGAGGAAGGGGTGAAGAAGGGAGGGAATGTGGGAAGGAAGAAGAGTGCAAAGGCTGAGCCATCTATGCCCGCGGCGCCTGCTACCCCCGCTTCGGAGGGGCGGCTACGAAGGCGGCGGTTGTGAGGTCGGGGGAAGGTGAGAGGGATAAGGATCATGCATTAAGAAAGAATGAGTTGTACGAGTATTTGTTTGGTTATGACTGATGACGAGGAACGACGAAGTACGATATTTTGGTGTTGGGGAGAAAGAGGAGAAAAAGGAGCGAGAGAGGGAAGGTGTGTTGGGGGGAGAGACGAAGGAGGGATATGTGGAGGAAAACTACATCAATCAAGATAAGGAACGCGCCACGACGCTCACAGACTAAGGACATGCATAAGTAAAGCCCAAAGCTAATAGTAAAATTCCTGTCGGTATTATTCGATGCTGTCGTTTGTCTTTCTGTCTGCTCGTGTCTTGATATGTCATTCTCCCATTAAAAAGTCATGCGTGCAATGGTCGCAGCAGCTCTTACAGTCGGGGTGGCAGTAGCAGCGGCAACAATTGAAGCAGCGACGACAGCAGCAGCAGTGCAGTAGCATTAGCATGGGCAGGAGGAGGAGCAGCAGTGGCAGCCGCCGCAGCTCCGCATCTGGTGTACCAGTAAGCAACCAAGCAAACGAAACTAACAGCAGTAAAAACAAATGGAGCAGTCATAGGCATCCAAAAACCCAGATTCTTTCCCATCATTTGATATTCCCTTCTTTTGAGGGTCGTGTATTGAGGTGAAAAATTTCACATAAGTTAATGATTTTAAACTCTTAATTTGCTCAGATAGGGAATGAACACTGACACGCGCGCATCACAGAAAACCAGCCACATAAAACACACTGACAATTGGCCTCTGACCTTGTGCATTTATGTGTGCGTGATCTCTGCGTAGAGTTATCAGGTACCTCCCCTCACTCCTGCCCAGCTCCTTCCTCTTCGAATTTGGCTCTATTTCGACCCCCAAAAAGCAAGTTCGCTTTCTTGTCTATTTTTGTCTGTTATCTTTTCATTCTCTCTTCTTTGTCTGGTCCTCTGCTTTTTCAATTTCGGTTTATTAATTAGTGTCATATTTCGGCGCAATAAGTGCGCAACATAATTTGGAAATGTGACACTACCAAATACCTTGCAATAATTCTGTTATTCGCATGTGCGCCCATAGGCCGCGATCCCTTCAGGATTTTGTCGGCTGTCTTTGTTCCTGAACGTTTTCTATCGTTTCCTAGCAGCTCCTTAATTCTCTTCTTTCCTCTCGTCTTATTCTTTCCCAGTATTCTGTTACAATTGTTATTCTCTGGGAGATCCGTAGCAAATCCAATTCTCAAAAATGCAAATTGGGCGCTTAGATCCTCCTGGCTTTCGTTGTGTGGCTTATCAATTCTCCTCTTCTTCTCCTTGTCCTGATTCCAAATATTCTTTCCACAAATAATTCCCGTACAAATCTAAATGTGAAGTTGTGTAGGGGCACTTGGACACTCCTGTCTCTGTCAGTCTGTCTGACTCGTCGTTGCTCCTATTTGCATTATTCCTCTTCCTAAAGATATTTCACTTAACAGCCCCACACACGTACACATACCGTTTGTCACTCACATACATTATGTGTCACACACACTTACACACGTGAGGTTGATTTTTAACTCTCTTTGTACCGCATCCCCTCCATTTTTTCTTTCTCTGCCATCCTCCCGCACATTCCACTCAGCCACGATCGGGTCTCGTGGACAAAGTATACAAGCAATAAGCTCCTCAAACACGATCCTCTCATTGTTGCACCCCTCCCACCTTCGCCACCTCCCTGCCATCCTCCCCCCCATCCCACACAGCCACGACCGGATCCCAAGGGCAACGCATGTAAGCAACGAGTTCCTCGAACACCACTCTCGTAAGTACATTTCCCTCTACCACCGCCCGAAACACTTCCACCGTAGTCTCCTCCTGCTCTTCCTGCTCATCTTTCACCTTCCTCCATTTCTCACCCTCCCCGACGAGATTTTTTGCCGTCTCGATCTCTTTCTTTGCCGCTTCCTTCCTTCCCTCTATCTCTTCCTCCGCATCCTTTTCCTCATTCTCCTCCACCATATTTTCCAATTTACATTCGTCAAGCATTGCCGCACCCCTTTTCAACCTTTTTGCCATTCTCCCTTGCTCTCCACGCTCTATCTCCTCCTCCTGCTCTTGCTCCCTTCCCCCCCCAACCATTCTCCTCCTCCCGCCCTCCTTCCCTCTCCGCCTTACTCCCCGAATCACCACCCGCGGCAAGCCTTTCAGCAACACCTCCTTCCTCCTCTTCCAACCCCCTTTCCTCCTCCTCATCCACGTCCTCTCCCTCTCCCTCGTTACCCGGCATAGACCGCTCATCCGCTTTTGCAAGTACAACGGCACTTTTCTTCCCTCCCTCTCCTCTCCCTCTTTCTTCACCACCCCTCTTTTTCTCTTCTCTTTCTCTTCCTCCTTCCCTCCCTCCCCCTCTACCAGCTCCCACACATCATCCACTAGCGTTCGGGCCTTAATAAGACACCCCACCCTCTCGATCTCCCTCAGCACCGCAATCACCCCTCCCTTCCTCTCTTCCTCTATCGTCCAGTACCGCCCGAAGGGATGGTACCCACCGCTATTCTTGACGCGGCCATCGGCACCAGCAGCCAAGTAAAGTTTGATCAGAGGGATATTTCCCGTGTCTGAAGGGAAGGAAAGAGGGAGGGAGGGAGGGAGGGAGGGGCGGAAGCCCGAAGAACTATTAATTTGGGAGATGCACATGGGAGATGCGGGTGTCAGTCAATATGACACACTCGGCGAACATGATGGGAAGGGAGGGAAGGAATGTGGGAAGGAGTATGGAAGGAAGGCGAGGGACGAAAAGAGCTAGGGAGATGAAAGGATTCTTTGGGAATGATGAGGGAGGGAGGAAGGGAGGGGGGGGGAGAAAGGGGAAGAACCTTACCCACTGCGTAATCCAAGGCTGTCTCTCCACAATCATTCTTTCGATTGACAAGGGCGAGGCGGAGTGCGGGAGGAAGGGAGCGAAGGAGGGCATTGGCACAGGCAGGGCGGCGGTGGAGGGAAGCGCGGTGTAGCGGGGTGGTTCCATCGCGAAGGCAAGTGGCAAAAGGAGAGGCTCCCCGGCTGATGAGGAAGGAGGCGATAGAGGCGTGGCCTGGACGAAGGGGAGGACGGGAGGGAAGGAGGGAGGGATGGAGGAGGGGAAGGGTATGAGCTTTCCTCTCAAACAAGGGAAGGGGGGAAGGAGAGAAGTAGGGCCCTGGTCGTCTCTCAGGTGTATGTCAAGAGAGGGAAGAAAGGAGAGAGGAAATGAGAGAGGAGAGGAGGAAGGGTGGAAAGGCGGGTGACTTACCACCCATGCAAGCCAGGTAGAGAGCGCTGAGGCCGTTGTCGTCTCTCAGGTGTACATCGGCTCCGTATGAGACAAGGACATCAACAATTGCGTCCAACCCGTCTGAAGCAGCGATCATTAGAGCTGTGTGTAGGGTACGAAGGGAGGGAGGCGAGAGAGGGATGTTAGCACCACCCTGACAGTAGCATGTTTAAACAGGTATGCAAGGAGGGAGGGATGGAAGAAGGCAGGGAAGGGAGGACGTAGAGAAGGGGAAGGTACGGATTGTCTCCCTTTAAAAATGCGGATAATTTTCCTACCTGTGCAGTTGTAGGCACTCCCTTTGTCGATGAAGGAGGAAGGAGGGCGAGAAGAAGGGCGAAAAGTCATGGAGGGAGGAGAAGAGGGGCAGGAGGAAAGATGGGGTGGGATGAAGGCGGAGGAGGAGGAAGAGAGGATGCTAGAAGAGGGGGATAAAGAGGGATTGGAGGACGAAGAGAAGTAGGTGTAGACGGGGGAGGATGAAGGGAAGGTAGAGGCACAATGAAGAAGCCAACGAAGGGCCGGCAAGTCCTTTTTGAGGACACAGGTGTGGATAGCATGCCACATGCCGCTGCGGCCCTTACTACGGCAACAGCTTGCTCTTGTTCGTCCGTGTGCGTGCTTGACGTGGCTGTGTATGAAGAAAGGGATGGAAGGAAAAAAGGACGAGGCTTTAGAAACACTTCAAGGGAAGTGGCCATAGCCCCTCAGAGGATACCCAGACGACTGCTGGGAGGCAATAAGAGGGAGGGACGAAGCCCCGGACGTTGTTTTTGAGTGAAAGATTGTGTAAGTCGCCTTACTATGCGTGAGTGCGTGTAAAAGGGTGAAAGATTGCTGTGCAGAGGCCCTCGAAAGCGGGACAGTAAGTGCAACCCCCTGTCCCACCCTGCATCAGAGTAGCGAGGTGTGGCAACGGGATGGAGACATCTTGGTCTGGAGCACCTTCTACTCTTAAAGAAGAAGTGCCGTCGAAGTCTATTCTGTTGAGAGTTCTTGCCTGCACTTGTGGAAGGGGATAGAAGAGCGAGCATCCTTTCTTCTGTCAGCGACTGACTTAGCAGTAAACCCAGTAATCAATCCAGTTGTTGTCTTCTGAGGGGACCAGATGGCCCAGGAATGGATACAAGAGGGCTGGGGCTAGCGCCATGGTGTGCTTTGGGGTTAACTTCTACGTCAAGGAGGGGGGGAGAGAAGTGCATGACAGCGCCTTCATAACCACATTCTGCCCATAATTCAAGTGTGGGGCGGGAGGCGGCTTACGAGGGCGCTCCACAGATTATTAGGCGGGCCGATAGATTCACCGAGAGAAACGGAAGTTAAGCGAGGCCAATCAGCCCCTTGCACACTTAATACGCACTGGGGCTCGACAAATGGACCAGGGAGATGGACGGGTTGGGAATATTTGAAGTAAACTATCTACGGGTGCGTGTAATGCACGCGTTACTTGCTCTGTACTATAACGTGACATGAGCGCCAGCAAACAAAAGAATGGCTAAACCCCGAGAGAGAATCTAGAATATGGCAGAAATGTTCATTATTGAGTATCTGCATCCGAGTCCCTTAGGAGGACATGAGACGCTGATGTCAGAAAGAAGATGATCTAATCTGGTGTGCAGCGTGATCCAATCTCTTGTACCCCGCGGACTTGAAACTCAAATTAAGTCGAGGACACGGAAAAAGTGGAAGCAAGACACTAACAAAAAAGAGAATTTGTCATTTAGTCGATTTTGTCGCTCAGGCTGAGAAATCTCAAATTAGACATTTTTCCACAAGGGAGTCACATTTGGTGACGAAATTTTCACGATTGTCTTTTGCTAGTGGAGCAAGCAGAGAACATGGTTTTACATTGAGTTTGGCCGGATCATATTTCGTTATCTCGTTAACGCGGGTGGAGGCAGTATCGCTGTGCTCCGACTATAGTGATGGGATTTACGTTGTTATATCATAGTGAAGCCTTCTTGTGTGTGGGTGATGATATCCCATCCCCTTTCACAGAGCATGACCTACGCCAGATGGATATACTCGAGCACTCGCGCGTTCACCGCCCACAGCGTAATCGGGCTCAGGAGAAAACATCAAGGACGCAGGTCTCCACTGACGCTGCATCTTGAGTAAAGGTGCCAGAGTGTACAGCGGATATGCCATGGGTAAGCTCTTGACCACTTCATCTAGAACGGGGACAAGAATAATCGCGGGAAGAATGAAATCCATATTAGTGAATCATTTTTAAGGGGTTCTATGTTGCGTCGTCTTACTTTCTGTATTTGAATAGATTTAAGTTGGCATCTTCTTCTTTTCATTTTCTACGCATCGAAACAAATGACTTCAGTATGGTGTGTCTGAAGATCTAATCACATGGCCACTTTCTTATTTAAGGCACCAATTTTGTTGGTGCCTATGTTCGTCATGCTGATGACTAAAAAATGTTACCGGCGTGATTATAAATTTATTGACAAATTATGAGCACCAAAAGAAGCCCGCCCCGCATGACGGGGTAGCTGCCGGCATCAGGTCTCAGCCATGGGATCCAAAAGCGCGTGGACGAGGTCATTTGACACTTCCGGGCCGCAACACAGCCAGAGGCGAGGGCGGGCTTATTTTGGTGCTCAAAATATGATAGAAGGAGATGTCTTTATGCCGGTGACAAGGCTCATAATGGCGATTAAAATCCCAAAAAAGTAAAAAGAGCAAAAAACTTAACTTACATAACTTTCTGTATAGTCCGTAGCCTTGGGAACCAAAAGCCTTGGCCATGGGAACCACAAGCCTTGGCCATGGGAACCAAAAGCCTTAGCCATGGGAGCCAAACGCCTTAGCTTTGGGAACCAAACTTCCTTGCACCCATATTTCACTCCTGAACATCATCATAGACCCCTCTTAGATCCCTAAATCAACAAAAAGCGCGCAAAGTGTTTGCTCATCTGTAAGGTGCATTATTTTTAGACATTCATTCCCCCATTTCTTGGAGCGTGCCTATGCTTCGCCGTGCATGTGGTGTGCGGATTTATTTTTCGTTTGCCTTAGAGATACAATTTACAAACTGCTGTTACTTTCCACCCCTTTTACGTCCTATCTTCATCATAGGCATCTTTCCGCCATCACAAACATTATTCCAAGTCGCTTGGGTAGTATTTTGGGACGGATTTCTGTCTGGTCATGTGGCCGCACGCTTCCGAGGATGACGGAAGGGAAGGAGGGAGGGAAGGAGGGAGGGAGGGAGGGAGGAAGGGAGGGAGGGCGGACCAACCCCACTTGCAGGCGACCATTTCAGACGCGGAGGGGAGGGAACAGACAGAAGGAAGCGAGAGCTACCACTGCAATTCTCCCCGCAGGTATTTGTCAACTAGAGTTTGGTAATACGGCCACACGCTTTCGAGGTCTACTGGCGGGCGATCCCGTCCTGCCCAGGAAGGGATGGTGGCGAGGGCTTCTGTCTACAGGAAGGAAGGGAAGGAAGGAAGGAAGGGAGGCAAATGTGGTTGGAATTCGTAGATTGAGAAACAGTGTTTGGAGATTCGTTCCGGCCAGGGAGAAGGAATGAACAGGGAAGGGAGGGAAGAAGGGAGGGAGGAGTCTTACCCTGAGTGCATAGAAGGCCCGCACGCTATCTTTCCGCTTTTCGTCCTCCTGTGGCCGGGAGGGAGGGAGGGAGGGAGGAGGTGAGAGAGGCGGAGTGAGGGTAGTTTTAACGTCAAGGAATTATGCGGAACTCACATAGGAGAGAAGAGGGAAAGAGCAGAGGAAGATCAGGATACGACCAGGTTGGAAGGCAAGAAAGGCAAGAAGCAAGAAGGAAAGGGAGGGAGGGAGGAAGGGAAAGAGGACGTACCTCGTTGCTGAGCTGTGTGTACTCTCCTTGGGAGTGCCAGAGGTCGAGGTCGACGTAGCGGACGATGGCCAGGGCGGAAGGAGGGAGAGACGAGGAGGCCTTGGGGGAGGGAGGGAGGGAGAAAAATGAGAATGTGGGGAGAGAGAGGACGGAGCTTGTCAGACGGGAGACAGGGAGTGAGGAAGGGAGAGAGGGAGGGAGGGAGGGAGGGCTTGTCTACCTGATGCTTGAGGAAGTGATACATGTATTCCGCTCCACTCCAGGAAAGAAGGGTGTTGTCAAGGCCGCAATTAGAGGTGTACATACCCAGGGGCGAGGAGGAGTAGAGAGGATGCTCTTGGTCGGGATTAAGACTGTTCACATCCGGGTAGCTGGGGTGGGAGGAACGGCGGAAGAGAGGAAGGGATTCAGGGGAAAGAAGGAAAATTAAAAGGAAAGAAGAAAGAGAGGAACGGACGGAGGGAGAAAGAGAGAGAGGGGCAATCCGCGATTCAGCTCTGGCCTCCAAAGGCCCAGTCGAACGAATCCGACCGACAGACAGACCGACAGACAAACAGACAGATAGACAGACAGACAGACCGACAGACAGACCGACAAACAGACAGACAGACCGACAGATAGACCGACAGACAAACAGGCAAACAGACCGACAGACCGACAGACGGACAGACCGACAAACAGACCGACAGACCGACCGATAGACCGACAGACAGACAGACAGACAGACAGACAGACAGACCGACAGACAGACAGACAGACAGACTGACAGACAGACAGACAGACCGAC
>Ga0160420_100410_pt1 | contig 19460 bp, 19 predicted proteins | sample CelAP2metagpilot_FD_108197 | JGI IMG/M metagenome (GOLD analysis project Ga0160420, IMG submission 108197) | Phycosphere-associated microbial communities from algal ponds in Kailua-Kona, Hawaii, USA - Cellana AP2-5-5 metagenome pilot | ecosystem: Engineered > Artificial ecosystem > Aquaculture >... | reverse complement strand
TTGTTGTTGTTGTTGTTGTTGTTGTTGTTGTTGTTGTTGTTGTTGTTGTTGTTGTTGTTGTTGTTGTTGTTGTTGTTGTTGTTGTTGTTGTTGTTGTTGTTGTTGTTGTTGTTGTTGTTGTCGGAGCTCGGAGGTTGGGTCGATGCGTTGCTTGAATAGCTTGGGGTGTTTCCTCCCCTCCATATACGCCTCGTGAGCTGCCACGATGAAGGAGCCATTAGCGTGCTCGCTCCTGAAATTGACTTGAGGGTAAAGCAAGATAACCTTGAACGTTATTCGATAATCCTCCTTCTTTTTCTGCTGCGGCCCTGCAAAGCTGAAGGCCGTTGGACGTGTATTCTTGACAGTTTCGTTGCTATTATTGCTCTTCCCTTCTCCTCCTCCTCCTTCCCCGTCACCACCTCCAGGGCCCATATCCAGCCCTCCCCCTATCCCACCAAGCATCGACATGTTCCTTGACCTCGTCGACTGCGACATCAGCTGCTGCTCTTGCTCTTGTTGCTGCTGCAAGGAAGATGTCGGTGACGTGGAGTTCCGTTGAGGAGAGAGGAACATACGAGCTAGATCTGACTGACCAGGAGGAGGGGTCTTTCCGTCGTGAGGAGGAGGGGAGTAAATAGGGGAGATGAGATCTTTTGATCGAGTGTTTCCTTGCCACGTCAGCCCATGAGAAACGTCGAGGTCAGAATACTCCTCGCCCTCGTCATCGTCCTCATCCTCATTCTCGTCCTTGTCTTCGTCCTCATCTCTATCTCCTTCGCTCGATGACGATTCATCCGAATGTCGTCGCCCTCGTTTTTGCAGCTGCCCATCACCACCACTACCACCGGCAGCAGCAGCAGCAGCAGCAGCAGTGGTGGCCGATGGGGCAACAATAGTGGTATTGTAGACCTCCATGTGGCGTGTCATTTGCGTCGAGAAATGCTCCACCGACTGTCTTGCCGCCAGAGTCCACAAAACCCTCAGCTCGGTGACTATCACGACCAATGTCGTGGGGGGAACACACATGCTCGCCAAAGCCGCTTCTTCCTCCTTCCCTTCCTCCTCAATGTTTCGTCTCATGTTTCCCCTTTTCCTCCTCCTCCTCCTCCTTCCTCCCACTCCTTCACCGCTATCTCCAAACGAAGAGGACTGCAACAGCAGGTTGTCTCTTCTTCTCCTCAAACTTTCTGCAGCACGAGCAGTACATGTAGCATCTGCAGATAAATGAAGAGCAGCTGGGTCCTTATAGCAGGGCAAATCCCGATTGTGTGAGGAGGGGACGGCCGAAGGAGGGGGGCGAAGCATCTGATGGTTCAGGATAAAGGAGGCGAAGGTGGGACGGAATGTGGTGTAGGGACGCGGTTCCTCCTCCTCCCCCTCCTCCTCCTCCTCCTCCTCCTCCTTCTCCACTTCCTTCTCCTTGCTGTTATACTGAGAGACGTGCGGCTTGTGCTTGCTGCTCCTCTTGTCACTGCAGCCACCATCTCCAGCAGTACCAGCAATCGCTCCCTCCCCTACTGATCGGTCTGAATCCAAACTCGACGCTGAACCTCCCCTTCCCATCTTCCCCCCTTCCCTCTCTCCTTCTCCTCCTCCCTCCTCCGTCCCCGCCGTCGCCAAACTCTCAATCGAATACGTCCTTGACAGCGACAACGCCGTCGCTCCCCCCCTCTGCACCGACAGGCCGTACAACGGATTCATCCCTCTCCCCTTCCTTCCCTCCCTCCCTCCCTCCCCCTCCACCCCGACGCTCTCTGCGTTCACTTCCAAATACCGGGTGCCTGCAAGAAAATCCTCCGGCGTCAAGGATGCATACAATTGCTCCAGCACACATGTATACCGCGCGGTCTCTATCCAGAGCGAGGACAGGTTCTCGTGCACCGCCGCTGCCAATGCCCCTCCCCCCAGTCCTATCCCTCCTAACGTACTTGTACTTATATCCAACGGGTCCCCACCCCGTCCAGCTCGTCCACCTCCCCCTTGCTGCCCTCGTCCTTGCTTCACGCGCCATGCCGTCGGTTGATGGCATTTGAGGAAAGAGACCAGGTACAAATCGAGGCCTTCGGCGTCTTGTCTGCTTAGGAGGGTGCGGGAGTGGAGATGGGGCCTAGTGCCTGTCAGGGAACGACCCTCTTGTCCTGGTAGGAGTTCGTTTATGTTTTGGATAACCAGATCGCGCATGAGGAGTAGCATACCTCGGCCTTCAAAAACTTCATTTGTCTCTTTCTCTGGAGGAGGAATGGAAGAGGATGCGGAGGAGGACGGGTAAGAGGGAGGGGTGGAGGGAAGACCGGACCGACCGGGAGAAATGGTCGAAGTGCCCACACTTGGGGAGGAGACACCGCCAGCAGCAGCAGTAGCAGCAGCAGCAGCATCATCATCACCAGCAGTACCAACGGTGGGGGATGCTCCTTCGTCGAGCAGTCCGAGCCTTTTCCCGGGCCACATGGCGACGCAGGGGCGCTCAACCTGCACCTGAAAGCTCATTCCACTCAACAGACGACTGAAATTGGGCGATGTTGCGGTCCCTTGGTCCACATCGACGTCCTCCTTCTCTTGTGTTGTTGCTGCTGCTTCTTGATTCTCCCGGTCCTCAACTACCTCTTTCGTACGGCGTCGGCGTCGGGCAGGAGAGCGGGAGGGCAAGCGTGAGGTAGAGGAGGAGGAGGCAGTGCGTGACATGAGGGAGGAAGAGGTGCGACAGCCACGACTGATGCTGTTGCTGCTGCCGTTGCTGCGGCTGGGAGGAGGAGGAGGGGACGAGACAAGCTTCAGCCACCGGAGCAGATCGAGGCGAAGAATGAGCCAGGGACGGAGGGAGAGCGGGTGGGAAGGCATTGTCCCTCCTCTACTTTCCCCTCCCTTGATGTTGCTGGTGCTGTTAGGTCGACTCCTGCTGCTGTTGCTGCTGTCGCTGCTGTTGCTGCTGTCGCTGGATTCGCGAGGCATTCTGCTACCAGGGACACTGCATGTCGATTCTTTTCCTGCATTAGAGATGTTGTTGTTGTTGTTGTTGTTGTTGTTGTTGTTGTTGTTGTTGCTCTGACGCGAAAACGAAGCCGCAACGAAGGAGGAGGAGGAGAGGGAGGGAGAAAAAGGGACAGGGGCAGTGGCTCCAGATAAATGCGAGGGTGATCCGTGTTTCGGGGAGGGAGGGTGACAGGGAAGCGCGGGGAGGTCACCGGCGGAAATAGACACGTCGACTTGCAGGTGAAGACCACGGGCTCGGAATGTCTCGTATTTATCTCCTGCGGTTGTTGCTGCTGCTGTTCCAAGGGAGGAGTCTTCCCCATCCACAAAAGGACCAGGAGGAGGAGTAGAACGAAGGTCAGGTTGGTAGTGATGGGCAAAGGGCGAGGCCCCTCCGAGACACTCCCAGGCGTACTGCAGAGAGAGCGTCATCTTGGGCAACACGGCGAATCGATGCCTCTCCACCGCAGGGTCATAGCTCCCAATCCCTCCCTGCCTCCCCCACTGCTGCTGCTCCTCAAGCGCCGTCCGCACATGGGAAGGGGGCCGTTGCCAGGCATCGACTTCTGTGGGAGGAGCGTGGGCAGGGAGGGCCACCACGACGTTGTGAAAGCAGAATTCATGGAGCGCCCGTTGGAAGAAGAAGGACACCTTGGACATGTGCACTGAGACGACCGCTGCCTCCAGCAATGGTCCAGATGAGGGGGAGGACGAGGGAGGGAGGGACGGCGAGGTCAGGTGAAGGAAGTGCATCTCTTGCGCGGTGACCAACCAAGAGCCGTGGATCTGGGAGCGTAATTTGTCCCACCAGGGCAGAGGGTAGGGGTCGGGAGGGAGAGAGGAAGGGAGGGAGGGATTGGGTGTGCACCGTGCGACGACGGCATTGATGTTGTCAAGGTAGGAGAGGAGGGAGGGTCCGTAGAGGAGGCGGAGCGCGCCAATGTTTAACGTAGCGTCGCCGTAGATTTTCAAGGGTAAGCCGTCCTTGACCGTGGGGAGGACTATGGCCGGAGGGAGCTGCAGTAGCTCCTCCAAAGGAGTGAGGGAGGACGAGGAAGAGGTAGAGGGGATGGACAGGGACAGCTGAGGGGAGGGCCACCCTATCTGTGTCAGTATCGCCGTGGAGGGGATGGTCAAGAGGGGATCAGGCGCCGGGGCCGCCCCTACAATCATACCGGCAATTTGGAAGCCACCATGCGCTGCCAGCATGGGCAAGGATGACGGTAAGGCCTTCACAAGCCTCATTTCTAGGGTGCTCACTCCAATGCGCACCTCCCCTCCCGCCACTGCCCCCCAGAGCTTGGGCGTCTTGTCGCTGTCGAGCCGCTGGGCGATCGCTCGCAACTCCTCGTTGGGCTTGTCCATATCCACACTCACTTCCCACCCGGTCAGCGCCATTTCCAACACCTCGTCCCCTCCCCCCTCTTCCCTCCCTCCCTCATCCTCGTCCTTGACCGCCTCGCAAAACGTGATTTTGCCCTGAGGGAAAAAGGCCCGCAACACATTGGGCATGAATTTTCTCGGGAAAGAGAAGTCCCGCCCGTGGAAGGTCTCCTCCCATTTTCGCATGGCTTGATCGAGTGCCGATTTCTGCGTGAGAGCAGCGTTGAGGACCAGGCCAAGAGGGAGGGAGGGAGGGAGGACGAGGTGAATGTGGGAGGAAGAGGCTAGGGAGAGAAGGCCGGCGTCGGGGAAGAAAGAGGGTGTTTTCTGGTGGGCTGCGTGGAAGGAGGTGAGGGAGAGAAATGGGCCGACATTGGCTGCAGTAGGAGGAGGAAGTGCAGCAGCAGCTGCAGCAGCGGAAGAAGAATTGGAGGAGGAGGAGGAAAAGGCAGAGGAAGAAGAAGAGGAAGAGCTGCCGGCGAGGGTGGTCATGGTAAGGGAGGCGGCATCGATGCACATCTCTACTATCGCAGGCAAACGGGCCCCTGGGAGGGAGGGAAGGAGAGAGAGGGGAAGGCGACGGTGGCGTTCGATCATGTGCATGCTGCAGGACTTCATCTCTACCATCATGCCCAAGTAGATCCCATTTTCTTTCCCCCCTCCCTCCTCCCCGCCCCCTCCCTTCTTCCCGCCACCTTCCTTGCTCGAAGACGAGGTAGGGAAGGAGGGAGGGTTTGCGAGGACGATTTCGACCTGCATGACATCCACAAATAAATTCATGTGCATGCCTTGCCGTAAGGGTGTCAACGCTAGTACGCCTCTTCTACTGCTGCTGCTGCTGCTGCTGCTGCTGTAGCTTCCACTGTTACTTCTACCACCGACACAACCCTCCTTTCCTCCATCTCCTCCTCCCGCACCCCCTCCCCCATCCCCGCTCCCTCTCCCGCTCCCTCTCCCGCCTTCCCCTGCTGCTTTTTCTGCAGGTACCGCAGCCTCCTCTACCGTCTTCTTGCCGTTCAACGCTTCCGTCAAATTCTTCATCGACGCCTGGGTCCTCTTTTGGAGGTCGGCCAGCATTAGCCCCTTGATGGCCAGGTCCATCGAGGCGCGCACGTATCCGTTTGAAGCGTGTGCAACGATGTGCTCGCGAGGAAGGAGGGGAGGCGAGGAAGGGAAGGAAGGAGAGGAGGAAAAGACGGAAGGAGAGACAGGGACCTTCGGGGGGGAGGGTGAGGAGGAGGGGACAGCAGCTGCGGTTGCAGTTGTGATTTTGTTGAGGAGGGAAGCGGTGACGGTTCGGGAGGGATTTTCTTCCTCCTTGCCCACCACGACACTCATGCCGGGCAAAGACAAAAATTGCAACCCGATAAAGTTTCCTTCCCTTTCCTCCTCCTCCTCCTTCTCCATATCCTTTTCAATCTCTCTCTCTTCTGCTTCCTCTACATTAAAAGAGGAAGGAGGCGTGGGACGAGATAGCACTACCAAGCCCTCCTCCCCCTTGACCTCCTCTATCGTGATTCTTACGACAGGCTTCTTGCTTTTCTTTTTTTGCCGCTGCTGCTGCAGCTGTGGCTGCTGCCTCTCCGCCTGCGCACCACTACCCATCCTTTGCTCACTTGGCAGGGATAGGGAGGGAGGGAGAGCGTTTACCCTCTTCTCAAGCACTCCTTCCATCGAGGCCACACTGAATCTCATGCTTACTTGCTCTGGTTCTTGGATATCGGAGAGGAGGTATGTGTAGGGCTTGACCACCCCTTCCTCCATCCCTTCCTCGTCCTTCTTCTCGGGAGGCTTAGTCATGCTGACGCTGAGGAGGATTAGGGAGGCGCTGAAGGCGGAGGTTTGAAGGAGGAGGGGATAGGGAGTAAGGGATGCAGGAGAGGAGGTTGGTGGTGATGAGGAAGGAAAAGGAGGAGAAGAGGGAAAAGACTGCCGTAAAGGTTTGTCTTTGTCATCCTTCCCCTTCATGTCAAAGTCATTGAATGCCTGTACAGACTCCTCCAGCTCGTCGTCGTCCTCCTCCTCCTCCTCCTCCTCTTCATTCGCCTTCTCCTTTTCCTCCTCCTCCTCCTCCTCCTCCTCCTCCTTCTCTATCACAGGCTCCGCGAGAGAGGACAGTGTAAGATCTTTAAAAGTCATTTCATATTTTGCTTCCGGATTAATCACCTTCTCCCTATTCACCCCTGAAGCTGACAAGGCTCTCTTCCTTTCGGCTACCTCATCCTCCCTTCCTTCTTCCCCTTCATCTTCCCAGTCCTCGAGTCGATCGCCAACGAAAAGGAGGGATGCAAGGTGGAGATGTGCGTGGTGAGGGATGACCAAGGAAGAGGGGGAGGAGGGGGAGAAGGAGGAGGAGGAAGAGGGTGGGGCTGCAGCCATTACCGTTGATGGTGGTAGTGGTGGAAAGGAGGAGGAGGAAGAGGGAGGGAGGGGAGAGGTAACCGACGAGTACATGCCCTTCATCCATCGGAGGAAAGCACCGGAAGTGTAAACTTTAACGAAGTCGATCTCAGAGTGGACATCGGCTCGTAACAGCTGACCTTGATACGGCCAGAGCGAGGAGGAAGGGAGGGAGAACACGGTGGGTGCCTGGAGGCCACCAGCACCCGCTGCTGCTGCTGCTGCTGCTGCTGCTACTGTAGGTGGTGGCAATGGCCGGTTCCGCGGACTGATAAGACGAGAAATTCCAAGATTCTCCCTACTCCTCCTGGTGGTGCTGCTGCTGCTGCCCCCTCCCTCCATCCCGACCTGTATTGACGCCTCCACCGACCATTCCTGCATTTGAAAAATCGGCCTCTTCATGCCTTCTAACCCTACCCGAAAGAAACGACACGCCACGCGTGGCACCACGTATACCTCCCACTTTTGCCCTTCCTCCCCTCCTCCCTCACTCCCTTCATTCTCCCTCCTCACAGGTTCTGCAGAGGCATCCGCATCGGCATCCCCCCTCCCTTCCCCTTCTCCTTCCCACCCCTGGTTCTTGATGATGAAGGAAGGGAGGGCGAGGTCCAGAGTATCCCCTTCTCTCAGTGCTTTATGTTTGATTTCTTCCAAGCCCGAAGAAAAACGACGATGATGATGATGCTGCTGCTGCTGCTGCTGTCGCAGTTTTGTCATGGAGGGTGAGATAGGAGCAGAGGAAGAGACAGAGTCTCCTTTATGGTTTCGTTGTGGCTTTAATGGCGAGGCTGAGGCAGGGGGGGAGGAAGGAAGGGAAGGAGAGGGAGGGGGGGAGGGCATGTCGCTGGACACCCATGTCACGTCCATGGCAGTGCTAATCCGCAACGTCCTCCTCCTTGTCCTCCTCCTCTTCCTCCCTTCCTCCCTCGTCTTCATCTCTGGAAAGGAGGGTGATCCATCTCCTTCCCCCTTTCTGCCTTCCTTCTCCTCGTCCTCCTCCTCCACCTTATCCTCGGCGTGACCGAGGATGGAGACCTCCAAGCCAGGAAGAGAAACGAAGCCACGCATGGGCAATGACGTGATATCCATATAAGGAGGACGAGGAAGGGAGGGAGGGCGGGCAGGAACGCCCGTGGATGGTGATATGGGAGAGGAGGGAGGGAGGGAGGAAGGGTCGAGGTGGATAACAGGGGTGCCATCAAAGACGAGGTGGGAGGAGATAGGACGGTCTTCGTGAGGCTCGACCACCAGGCCTGTGCGGATTCCATCGAGATTGGCTTTGAAAAAATACCCTCCTTTGCTAGTGTTGTTGTAATTGCTGTTGCTACGAATGCTGCTAATGATGCTGGTGCTGGTGCTGGGAGGAAGGATGGTAGTGGAAGCATGAACCCAGAGGGTTTGGAGGTGAAGGTCGACGCCCAGGACGTGTCGGGGATGGACGGCGTGGGTAGCAGCCAGGGAGAAGAACGCAAAACCCGCGCTGGTGCAAACGTGTTGCACGCATGGGGAGGTGGCGGAGGCAGGGGTGGAGGGAGGGGTGGTGGAAACGGCGACGGTGGAGGAGAGGGAGACGTCTTCGACAGTGAGCCTGGCGAGCTTGCAGAGCCAGACGACCCGATTCCAGGTCTTGGGGCTTTGGGTGATGGGTGTAAATACACCTCCTTTCTCCTTATTATTGATTTCCGTGGCTGCTGTGGCTTTTTTTACTGCCGTTACTGCTATTACGGCTGTTGTTGCTGAGGTTGGAGGTGATACTGGTGAGGAGAGTCTCCTGAGAGGTTTAAGCGGGGGGGGGGGATGCGGCATAATAACTGCGTCGGCGGACGAACAAGAAAAGGAAGAGGAGGAGGAGGAGGGAGGGGGTGAGGACCAGGGTATTTTCCTGACGTGGATTCCCGAGAAGCGGATCTCGAAGGGCTTGGTTTGGAAGAAGGAGTAGAGGGCTGCCTATTGTCGGGGAAAGGGAGGGGGGAGGAGGGAAGGAGGGAACGGAAGGATGGAGAACGGAGGTCACACTTTGTGCTGCAAAGTTGAAGAGAGTAGGTATGTTTTGGTTTCGTGCGAAGGGTGGAGGGCCTATATTCAAGATTGACAAGAGGAAAGGAGAGTTAGAGACTCTGGGTCATTTTACACACCCTCTTCTTTCTTCCCCCGTCCATTTCTCCTTTTCCGCATTCTTTATTCGGCATTTTGCTACTTATCCTTTTCCAAAGTGTCATACCTTGATCGTCGAACGGACCTCCATGCACCGCACCAACAACACAACGGCCTCCACAGCTCCATTCCCCTTCGTCTCAAGGATCGTGGCTTCCAACCCCTCCACTCTCCATCCCCACAAGTGGATGGCCTGTATACGGAAGAGCCTGACTTCCTGCTTGCTTTTGAAGCCGTGCAATTTGCCGCAGATGAAGATGACGAGGTTGGAGATGAGCTCGCCAAGCGTTGGCGGATTGAGGGCGACGACGATGGCAATGCACAGAGGGACCAGTAGCCAGCGTAGAAAGAAGGTGAGACCCCATAGCGCGAGGCGGAATAGAAAGCCGCCGCCACCCATTTGCTACCGTGCTGTAGATACTTCTCTAGATGATGGTGCTGATGTCAGGCATCACACCGCACGGCAAGGACGTACGTGTAAGTGTCGTGTAGGCAGACGATGATATGCCGTGCGGTGAGGACCGAATATTCGTATGCTGCGGTCACGTAAGGACACGGACCAAGGTAGAGACGGCTTACCGCAGCGTTGCTTCCTTTGTGCACCTGTGGTAGACGTTATCGAGAAGCGTGAGAAGACGGTTGCCGAGCAAGGTTTTGAGTTTAAGTAAGTGGGCGATGATATGTGATGATCCGCGGGTCCTCGATTATCAGGCGGGTAGGCGTGGGCTTGCTTTGGACGTGCGCCCCTGGGGTTCGTATAGTGCAGAGTAGCACTACCAGTTTGCGAAGGATCTTTTCATTCCACTGGCTGCAATATGATAAGGGGCTTAGGGCTACGAATTAAGGCACAGCCGTTTTCCCGGCGCGGTGGTGTCACGTTGTGTTCGCTGATGATGGTTGACTCGAGGCTTGGCTTTTACAATTCCGGAATTCCGTGCACTTGGTGATTTGTATCGGACGCTTTGACAAGAAAATTTCCTTCTGGACGGACATCAAGTGCCTTTAGAAAGACCATGATCCTCTCCCCATATTAGCGCAGCTCTGCGTCGCGGCAGCAAACCACACATCAGCCAAACATGACCGACAGACCTCGTTATAACACGATTCCAACACGATGCTTCCCATCCTCCATAATCACCGCCGACAGGATCCAAAACATGTTTGGTAGCAAGAAGAAAGATGCAGCTGCCAAGGCCGCTGCCGCGGCTGCCTCCTCATCATCCGCGTTGTGGAGCTACTGCGACGCCACCATGCCACCGCTCGTTACCCCGCTCCGCGCCATTTTGTGGTGCTTGGCCCTGACCTTTTTGCCGCACCTCCTGCGGGTGCCCATGGTGCTTCGACTGAAAGGACGATACAACAACTTGATGGCACGGACTCACCAGGTGAACAAGAAGGACACCAAGGAGCATCCAGAATCTGTCAAAATGATCCAAAGGGCCACTGCCGCGCATGCCAATAGTTGGGAGGCCTTTGCGTACTTTTCCGTTTCATGCATCATGGCACACATCTTGAAGTTGGATGTCCAAGTTGCCTCTAGCCTATGCACCCTTTTTTTGGTGCTTCGATTTGCCTATGTGCTGCTGTACATCGTGGGGACGAATGAGTGGGTCGGAGCGGCGCGGTCATTGGTATGGGTCGGGGGCTTGGTTGCGGCGATGCGGATGTCGATTTTGGCCCTGAACCAAGCAGGTTTATAACTAGAAGGAGGGAGGGACGTCAAGGGGGAAAGATAAGTGAGGATTTATGTCTGCTGTCTACCGATAATTGTATTGTTATGGAACTGAGGAAGAAGACGGGGAGGAACAAGGCTTTGCCCATCTCATCGGAAGTTGAGATGTGGCCATTGGCTTGTGTACCAAAGAATGAGACATGTGTTTTAACAGAAAATTTTCTCGACCTCTAGCTTGATTTTGCTTGTGTTTTTTGCCTTCTTTTTTGCTTGTTGGTATATTCGCGTTCTCACGCTTGCTTTCTTCGTCGTCTTTTCTGCCTCGCGCTCTGCCACCTGCCTACACGAAACAAAAAGAAGACAAGAAATACGTTCCTAACTGACTCCCGGGCTGCCAACGTCACAGCCTTCACTCCCGTCCCTCCCGCACCACCCGGGCCGAAAGAAGGGACTCCCGCCGGAAGAAAAGGAGAATTACAAAAGTAATACCCCCCTCTCCCCTCCCTCCACCCCTACGCCAGCAACAGCCTTACAGCCGCCCTCCCGAGCCAGCCACTTCCGGCACCAAGGCCGGTTCCTCTGGTCGGTCAATGCCCGCGCCAGTGTCGTCCACGGGTGTCTGTCCCTCATGAATCTCCATGAGCTTCACCAGATCGAATTTAGGCTTCTTAAGGACCTTCACCTTACGAACATACACGACCGAGAGGGGGAAGATGCCCTTGGCGGCCTTCTCGATCTCGCGACCGATTTGCTCGGGGATGCTGTGTTGGAGGGAGGGAGGGAGGGAGGGAGGGAAGGAGGGGTGAGTGCGCCGGCATTTTTGACATCGGAAAAAATTACTAAGATATACAAATTTAGACATTGAAATGGAGTTTTTATAGAAACTTAATGGAAGATGTTGTTCCTCGTCAGCCCTCACTGCGCATGCTGCCCCGTAGGACTTCTTACATAGAGGTTCCTATGAGGGACATAATTAACGTTCTCTCTGTGCAGTCACATGGCAGAGCAGGGAGTTTTGATTCGATTTTCCCGTGGCCTGGCGATAGACTCGCTGGGGCTCCGTGGCAGAGTGAACTGCATGTCATTAAAAAAAAAAATCTGGATAATTATAATATTAATAATAATATTAATAATAAATAATAACAAGTAAATGGATAAAAAAAAGAAATGGACATGACTAGAGCAATACACAGATGAGCTCATATATACACAAAAGGGAAGCATCCATCACCCACACCTTCCCTTGGCTCGGAAATGGTGGGTCCTGAAAAACCCCACACACCCCTCCTCTCTCCCTCCCTCCATCCCTTGTGATATAAAAAAGCGATCATTTTAGATGAGAAATACTCACAAAAGCTTCACCAGTTCCTTCAGGTCATTCTTCTCCACCTTCTCCTTGATGATATCCACGATCTTCTTCCTGATCGCGCGCACCTGGGCCGCTTGCGCGTAGGCTGCCTTGGACACCTGGCCGGGGACACGCTTGGTGAAGGCCACAGCGAACAACCGCAAAGTGTAGCCGTCTGTCGTCTTGGCCTCCACGTGCGCTTCGATCAGCGTCTGCCACTTCTTGATGAGCGAGTTGATCTTCTCCCTGTGAATGGAGAAGAGAAAGAGGGAGTGGGAGGAAGGGAATGAGGGATGGAGGGGGGGAAGGACAAACATGTGAGAGAGTGCATTTTAAGAACAGATCAGGCAGCTATCCTACATACGCATACTTCTCAAAACGACGCCTGAAGTAACCCGCGCAGAAAACAAGATAGTCTGAAACTAAAGCCTTCTCTCGCTCCCAAAACCTCGGTGTGGCATCCTACTCCTCCCTCGCCCCTTTCACCTTTGACATACCTCGTCAAGTCCATCCCGTGAAAGTTCGTCAGAATCTCCGTGCCCTTCACATCCTCCGCCACCAGCTGAAATTTGCGATAGCCCTGCTCCTCGTCCCCGCCCTGCAGCTCAGCCAGATTCACCTCGAATACACGGCCCTTGAGTCCCTCGGAAGCAATCTTGGTGCCGGTGGTGCGCGTGATGAGCGTCTTGCCCACCGCGCGGGTTTTAAAGTACCCGGGGGCCTTGATGTCGTACCATTCCTTCTTCAGAAAAGGGTCGGTACTAGAGAGGAAAGGGGGAAGAGGAGGGGGAGGGGGATCATGTGTGAGGGAAGGGACGGAGAGTAGTGGTTTGCGTAACATCCATTGGGAAAAGGAATGAGAAGAGCGGGAGCAGCACTGCTTACATCTTCTTCTTGCCTCCTTTTCGGCCCTTGGAGACCCGCTTTTGGTTCTTGCCTTTTGTAGATAAGAGGGGGAGGACGAGGAGGGGGATAGGGAGTGATGAGAACAAAGTGGTGACTTCTGAAGGCCTACACGCATATGTACACTGCTCGCATCCTCTTCCACGCTCTGCCACCTTCCTTGCCAAGACTACCAGATAGATACCAAGGGTGTACAATCCACTCATCGCAGCAACATGTCCCACGACCCGAAGGCCATCCTCTATGTCTTCCTTTCCATCGTCCCCTATCCAACCCTACCCCTCGCATCGTTTGACCACTTACCAACAGCCATGGCTTCTGTTCTCCTACGGACGTTGCCTGGGAAGAGTGATGCCTGTGTGGTGTCGTTGGTGGGCGGGATGGACAGATGTGAGTCGATAAATCAATGCGTGGTGGAGTGTTCATCATCTCCTCTTCGTCGAGGCGTGCGGTGGAGGGGGAGGCTGACTGATGCATGACACTCAAGCCACCCTTCCCAAAGGTGGGAGGATCTTCTGAACAACTACACGCCCAGCCTAAATCCAGGCACAATTCACTGATGGATTGTGAGGGTCAAAGGTGTAAGTGGCAGTCAATAAGAGGGCTTTCCACCTCCCTCCATTCGTCGCCAAGGGGAGAGGAGGCAACGTCCTGCCTTGCACACCATCCATTCAGTCAGAAACATGCCTCCCACCACAAGCAACCACCACATGCAACCCTGTGTGCCCTCCAAACCATGCTACCGCAATCGTGTAGCCCCGACAGTATGAGGCACGTCCCACGACGACGAAGAAGGAAGGCTACGCAGGAGCGGTGGGTGGTGTTGAGAGGGAGAGGTTACCAGTGGCCCGGAATCGTGAGATATTACGGAAAAAGCGACAAGGGGGCATGCCCTCGTTCGAATCGCGCGGCAAAACGAGAAATATGAACGATAACTGATGAACTCGCCAGGCCTTGGACCTGGACGACATGAGACGAGCCGATACGTGTCTGTTTCTTAAGTGATTCCTGTTCCCACGAGCTTGCTTAGGGTCCATATGGTGCGAGGGATAGTTCTTAAGGTCTCGAGTCTACGTGACCTTTCCCCCTCTGATCTTGCAGAGAGAATTTCCCTTTCCAACACTTGACCACCTCAATTTACACAAACAATGCCAAAATTTCCCGTAAAGCTTTGAGGGGTAATATTGCAAAGTCTTCGTTTGCTGCTCAATTTCCTGGAAGGCAAGCATGGCACCAAGGTAGTTGTTTTGTTGTCGTGCTTCATCATAGCGCTGCGGACACGAGGCCACATCCTCTTTACGCTCCTCACGTCCTCCTCCCCGTGCACCGCACCACACCACCTTCACACACAGGTCAGGCCCACCCATATCCGCCATGTACTCCCAAGCCAGCCAGTACTCGCAAGAGGACTACCTGACCCCGGCCACTCAGGATAATGCCGCCGCTGGCTCTTCTTTTCTGCCCTCCCACTTCGCCTTGGCCTCCCCCTCGCCCATCAAGAAGAAATCGCGCTCCAGCCGCCGGGGCAGCAATGGGGCCACCGCACGCCAGCATGCCATGATGATGTCGGTTTTGCCAGAAGGCGCGGCGCTGCATGATGGTGGGCACCTCCAGAACAACCACCAGCAGGGCATTCCTCAGTTGTCCCCGTCCTCATCAAAAATGATGATGATGAGCGGGATGAAGATTGCCGGGGGAGGAGGAGGAGGAGAAGAAGCCAATCCCAACCCTCCGGAAGTGTACAAAATGGGCATGCACAAACCTTTGCAGCAACAACAGCAACAGCAGCAACAGAACCAGCAGCACTCCCGGCGACATCACAACCGACCACCCTCCTCCTCATCATCGTCCTCCTCCTCCTTTGCTGCTGCCGGTGCTGCTGCCGATGCTGCTGCTACTGTCTCTCCTTCATTTCTTGGAGCCGTAGTAAGAGACCCTTCCTCTACTTTCATGTCCACAGGCTCCACAGCCTCTTCATCCTCTTCCTCCTCCTCCTCCTCACCGCCCGTCACCTCCACCTCCTTCCTCCCTCCACCTCCCCAACACTATGATGGGTTCGACGACGGGGACTTCCGAAATTTACACAGCCAACCCGGAGAGGGAGGAAGGAGGGGAGGAGGGCTAAGTCAATCGGTGGTGGAGTGCTTTGGGTCGTTAAGAATGAATGAAAAACCGTCGCCCGCTGACATGAGGAGGGAGGAGGGGAGAGAGGAAGATGAGGTGGGAGGGGACGGTTGGGAGGAAGGGAGGGAGGAAGGGAGGGAGGAAGGGATGGAGGCGATGCAGTGTTCTCAGGATTTGGCTCAGGGGTTTAGATTGAAGTCAGTGGGCGCGAACTGGGGCGAGGAAGAGGAGGAAGAGGAGGAGCAGGGAGGACTGAAGGAACGGCAGCGTAGTGTGCTAGCAGCAGGAGCAGCAGAGGGAGGAAGAGGAATAAGGGGAGGGGTGGTACGACAGCGGCCGGCGGTGTGGAATGGAGAAGGAGGAGGGGGAGGAAGCGAGGGAGGAGAGGGGGGTGAGTACATCCAAGTTGTTTCCATCCCTCCCTGTAATTTCAACCCCTTTTCCTCGACATCTTCCTCCAATAGCGATGCCCCTGAAGGACGCAAAAGGCATCGACAACGGAAAATCAAAATTCCTTGTTCCCGGGGATGGATGGAGGAGGGAGGGATGGAGGGAGGGCGGGAAGGCGGGCGGGCGGGAGGGAGGGAGGGAGGGATGTTGATTTCGAGGTATTTGATGGAATTTGAGCAGCTCGAAATGATCGGAGCGGGGAGATTTTCAATGGTGCACCGAGTCAAGAAGAGACTGGACGGATGGGTGTATGCGATTAAACGGTCGCGGCATTCGTTGGAAACGGAGGGAGAGAAGGAGGGGGCCTTGAGGGAGGTGTGGGCCTTGGCGGCTCTGCAGGGATGTCCGCAGTTGGTGCGGTATATGGGGGCGTGGATGGAGGAGAAAAGGTTGTATATTCTAACGGAATTTTGCCGGGGGGGATCGGTGGAGAGGGCGATTTTTGGGGATGGGGAAGGGAGGGAAGGTGGGAAGGGGGAGGAGTGGTTGTTGAGGATGGTGCGGGATGTGGGCCTGGCGTTGGAGTTCATGCACGAGAGGGGCATTGTGCACATGGACGTGAAGCCGGGAAACATTTTGATCGTGGGGGAGGGCGGGGCCGAAGGCGGGAGGGAGGGAGGATTTAAGTTAGCGGATTTGGGCCATGCGATCAAGGCGGATGGAAGTATGCCAGTGGCGGAGGGGGATGAGAGGTAGGTTGACTGTTTGATTGTCCACTTATACTTGTTATTCATACATTCCTACTATTTATTTCTATTCATGTACGTATGTATCTATTTGTTTACAACCGCCTCTTTTCCCAACCCTCCCTCCCTCCCTCCCTCCCTCCCTCCCTCCCTCCCTCCCCAGGTATCTGTCGATGGACATCCTGAAAGGGCTGGACTTGTTCAAGCTCTCGGCGGGCATGGACGTGCCTCCCTACCGAGATATTCTAAGGCCCAACGATATTTTTGGCTTGGGCGCCTCTTTGTATGAGTGTGCTTCTCGTGTACCTCTTGCGGGAGGGGGGGCTGAATTCTTGGCGTTGAGGGAGGGGAGGTTGGTCCACATGCCGGTGGTGGAGTTGGAGGTGGAGAAGGGAGAGAGGGGAGTGGGGGGGAGGAGGAAAGTGAAGGTGTATTCTGACGGGTTCGAGGCATTGTTGAGGGGGATGGTGGCGGTGGAGGGGAGAGAGAGGCCGACTGCAGCGGTGGTGGTGAAAAGATCGATGGAATTGCTCGGAGGAGAAGGGGGTGAAGGGGGGAGGGAGGGAGAGAGGGGAATGAAGAGCGGTCATGGTGGTATAAGTAACTCTGGAGGACTCGCAGCCTCACTGGCATCAGCACCAGCAGCAACAGCAGCAGCAGCAGCGGTATCGGTGGCCGCAGCAGCAACAGCCCCAGAGCTTCAACAGCAGCAGCAACACCATCATCATCATCATCAGCAGCAGCAGCCTTCATTTCCCTTGCCGACCACAACCTCCTCCTCCTCGTGCTGCAACCTTCCTCAATGCCAGGCCCAGCAGCAACGAATTTCCGCCTTAGAAGCCATGGTGCTATCTTTGACTGGGGATGGATGAGGGAGGGCGGGAGAGAGTGAGGGCGGTGATCATTTTAGATGCACTTAGATGGGCTTGTTGGCAATAGCAATAGTGCTTTTGGAGGATGGTCATGACGACGAAGATGAGAAAAGGCAGCAGCAGCAGCAGTAATAGCAGTAACAGCAGTATGAGCAGAAAAAGAGGAGTATTAGATATTATAGAGCATATTGTGAAAGTAATTGGTCACGAAGGCAAAAGAAAAGACGAAAATAAACAGGGATCAGAGGAGGGCGTACGGACGAGGGATAGGAAAAGAAGAAAAAAAGCAAGAAGAGGTAGTAGGAGAGGAAGGAGAGGGAAGAGGAGAAGAATGCGAAAGTGATGATGAAGAATGACAAGAAGAGCGACAAAAAGAAAAGGAAGAAAAACGAGTCGGAAGCTGAAAAACTGTAAGAGGAGAAAGGAAATGGAATAAAAGAAATAAAGAAATGGAGACAGTCTTACAGCTTCTACTCATCATCGCCCAAGGGGCATACCATAGACAAGGCTATTCTTAAATTCTCCGAAGCGGAGCACAAAAGGCGACCACAAGCTCAATTTCTGGCGAGGTGATGTTTCTCATGTGCACCAGCCGCGCGCAGCATCGCAATCAATGTACGGTGATAGCCCCACCATACGGCGAGACAAGAAACCGCTAACTGGCGCCACCCTGAATGCAAATATAAAGCTTTCCTTACGGTGACCCACCGACTGAGGTGCACCTTTCGTCAACGTCCAACTCCGTCGCTATCCACACCAGCACCATATTCAAACCCTTCACAGCAGAAGAAAAAATGAAAATTTAGAGAATGGCATGATTAAAAAACCACTTATCATAATGTGATTTTCCTTTCTGTCCCTTAATTCGGTTTCTCGGTCTCCGTGATTCAACTATTCTCTCTTTACATATCTATATATCTCTATCTATCTCCAACTTCCCTCCCTCCCTCCTTCCCTCCCTCCTCACACCCCAACCCCACAAAATGCATGAAATGATTCCAAGAAGTGGCTGCCGAGTAAGAAGGCAGCTCCTGGACCATGGCTCTGGCGCGAGTTATCCGCTCAGCATCCACCAAGAAAAAATTATGTACATCTTTCTTACATTTCAAGCGGGCAAATTGTTTTTTCGAGGCATTCAGGTGGGTAGGAGCGTATGTCTTGATCGTTCTCCCGACGGTCTTGAGGTAATGCTCGCGGGAGTCGGGAGTGAGGGCGGGACGGTGGGTGCTCAGCCAGAGATTGAATTCTGCCTTGAGGCGCTTGGACAGTTTGGCAACGCCTGTTGCATGAGAAACCCGGGGAAACGCACCGGTACTTGTGGCGGTAGAAGAATGCGGCAAAGACGAAGAGGAAGAAGGCGAATGAGAAGGAGGCGGAGAAGACGAAGAGCACGAAGAAGAAGGGGAGTGAATTGGGGCTTTCTTGGATGAGGAAGGAGATGAGGGAGAGGGGGGAGGAGGTAAAGAGGGGGACGAGGAGGCAGAGGCTGCGAGGGTTGCTATGGGGGCTGTGGTTGTAATTGCAGCACTGCTGCTGCTGCTGCTGCTATATTTAGTCTGCAGAGCGCCCGATGGTTTAGAGGTTGGAACAAAGTGGGGGTAGAAAGAAGAAGACAAGGAGGACAGTAGCAGGCTGGCGGGAGGGGGTCCAGAAGAGGGTGGTGCGGCAGCAATAAAAGTGGACGCTGTTGCTGCTTCTATTTCTTCCCGGTCGGGAGGCGCAAGATGGAAAGGTGCACAGGAGGTCGCAAGGACGAAAGGTGGGGGCGCAAGAGGAAGAGATTGCTCATCGTCGTCGAATTGAGCTTTCCGCGTCCGGTATTGGTGGTGCTGGTGCTGATGCTGCTGGACGTTCTGCTGCTGGTGCTCGCGGTGCTGGTGCTGCAGGTGCTGCTGGTGCTGCTGGTGCTGATGCTGCTCTGGACCGTTGCTGATGGCGGTGGAACAATTAATGTGATTTCCCATTACTTCGACTTCTGCTGCTGCTAGTGCTGATGGTAATAATGCTGCGGGACCTGGGGCTGGAGGAAATAAAGAAGAAGAATGGGAAGGCGGTAGTGGAGGAGGACGACGACGAGGAGAAGAAGCAGAAGGAAAAGCACAAAAAGAGGGAGGGGGAGAGGAAGAGGACGAGGGAGAAGGGCGGAAGGAGGTGGGCTTGTAGTTGTTGTGATTTTTGGGGAATGGCTCCAGAGGCGGAGGAAGGGTAGCAACAGACGATGGAAAGGGCCAGGGTGAAGTCTTTTCCGCACTTGCTGGTGGTACGACTGCTGTTGCTTGAGAAACTGCCGTTGGGGAGAAGGAAGATACTGTGGAGTGTGGTATTGAATCACCTGATGATGCCATAAAGGGGAAAGGAAAAGGTGAACGCTTTTGCTGGGCTTCCCATGGCTGCTGCTGTTGCTGATCTTGTCGTCGTTGTTGTTGTTGTTGTTGTTGTTGTTGTTGTTGTTGTTGTTGTTGTTGTTGTTGTTGTTGTTGTTGTTGTTGTTGTTGTTGTTGTTGTTGTTGTTGTTG
>Ga0160420_100408_pt1 | contig 19475 bp, 21 predicted proteins | sample CelAP2metagpilot_FD_108197 | JGI IMG/M metagenome (GOLD analysis project Ga0160420, IMG submission 108197) | Phycosphere-associated microbial communities from algal ponds in Kailua-Kona, Hawaii, USA - Cellana AP2-5-5 metagenome pilot | ecosystem: Engineered > Artificial ecosystem > Aquaculture >... | reverse complement strand
GTAGAAGAGGTGGGCAAGAGTCAGTTTTGGGGGAAGGAGAGAAGGAGAAAGGTGGTTGGAGGTAGAAGACGAAGACCGTAGAAAGGGAGGAGGCAGAGGCAAGACTAAATAGAGACAATTTGGAAGAAAATTGGGTCATATATGTGAGTGTGTGTGACATTGAGTGCGTGGATGCGCGACCGAGGAGCGAGAGAATCCCGCTCTGTGCTTTGCTCTCCTTTCTTTGTCCAAAATGCGCCCGCCATGTTTTCAAAGCACTACAGCATCCTCCCATCCAGTAGCGGAACGTTAGGAAGGCAAGTTCGAGGGGAAAATTAATATATCAAAAGAAGAGATGGAGGGGGGGGTCGGAACAACACCAACAAAAGTACAATTGGACCCACCCGCCGATCTGCCGGCTAGAAATTGAAAGTAGGGGAGGCGATGGTTTCTCCTGGGAAATAAGTGAGGACAGGGATATTCACAATTCCTTTCATTGTGTGCGTCCAGCCAACTCTAGGTACACAGTGAAATGCGTTTTTTTTTTAAAAACATGTATCTTCTCTCCATTTCCCTCTTATCAACCATTACCCCTTCATCACCATTTCCATCATAGCCGTGTCCTCCATGTCCTTTTCGGTTCGCCCCCTCACCTAGCTACCCCTTGTCAGCTCCGGGGCAACCACATGCCCTTTATTTGTCGCCGTAACTGCCGGGCTGCGACCTTTCCCTACACGTTTGCTCCCAATCCCTCCCCCTCCCCCTCCCAACAAAATGATAAATTATGCGTCGTTTCCGGTCTTTTTTCTTCTTTTCAATTAAATACCGATAATTTCATCAATCATTTATCTTATCGATCAATTATTTTAATATTATTTCATGACTACCCGTGCCACAGCCGAGAAATCCTTCTCGCCCTCCCCCTGCTCCAACGCCGTCACGTAGTCCCTGTTCGCCGCCGCAGCTGTTGGCACCGACGCCCCCACTTTCTCAGCAAGCGTCAAGGCAAACGCCAAATCTTTCTGCGCATGTTTCAACGGGAAATTGACCTCGTGGTCGTCCGCTATGATCTTAGGCCCCTTGAGGTTGAACATGGGATTGGCCATCGCGCCAAGCGACAGGACCTTTACCACATCCTCTGTGGACAAATTCGCTTTTTGAGCCAGGGCAAGGCCTTCGGAGAGGGAGGACATCATCGTAGCCATTATCATGTTAACGACCAGTTTCATCTCAGTCCCTTTTCCGGTATCGCCCAGGAAGAAACTTGCCTTCCCCATAGCATCTAAATAAGGCACGGCTTCTTTAAACACTCCCTCATTCCCTCCCGTCAAAAACACCAACTGGCCCGTTTCTGCCGGTACCTTACTCCCACTCACGGGCGCTTCTAGAAATCTCCCGCCCTTGGCTTTGACGGCAATGTCGAATGCCTGCATGTCCTTGACTTCCAACGTGGCACAATCTATTAGTTTAGACCCTTTTTGGATCCCTGCAAGAATACCTTCAGGGGCGTCAAAGACCTCCCTTGCCGCTGCAGGAGTCGAAAGCATCGAGAATGTCAACCCCTCTCCAACCTCTTCAAGAACTTGTTTGGGATTTTTTGCGATGCGGACGCGTATACGGTCGGTCGTTGAGGGGTATTCCGACAAAAGTTTCTCGCTTTTCTCCACGCTTCGATTCCAGACTATGACATCGTCTCCTTTTTCCAGGAGGCGACGGACCATCCCCGCGCCCATGTACCCTAAGCCAATAAAGCCTACTTTTTGGGAGGACGAGAAGGGCGAGGACGAGGACGAGGAGGCGAGGGCACGGAAGGTTTGCCTCTGTCGCTTGTGGAGCTGGAGGCGGGAGAGGGAGGGGAAGGTGGGGGAGGGGGTGCGGAAGGCAAAGGCGGTGGTGAGCTGAAGGACGAGCATGGTGCTGAGGATAACGAGCAGAGAAATAGGCGAGAAGGACAATGGCGGCATTTGCCTGTAGTGTTTGTGTTGTGAGGGTGTGCGTGAGCAGCTGGAGAGAAGGGCAGCAGGAGGAGGAGGCTCTATAGGATGATATGACGATGAGAAGCCGAGGCGTGATCAGACCGAGGAAAGAAGAGGAGGACGAGGACAAGTGTTGCCTGAGCTATAAACCTGTATGCTCATACTGGTGGTGTGCTCGATGTTGGTGTGGTAAGGTTGGGCGTTTGCAAGTCTTGTTGTGCGGCCGCTGGCGAACAAGAGCGGCAAGCAGCCCTGTTGCACTGCAACTTCTCACTCTATCCTATATCACAGCAATGCCAATGCCGGACACATCCCCACCAAGAAGAAGATTGCAAAATAGTCTCCGCCTTGTCCTCCTCAGCCTGACGACGATCAGTAACCTGGCCTTCCTCTTCCCCTCCTCAGTGCGCTCCCCCAGCCTCCTCCCTCGGCCCACCACACATTTATCGGTTTACTTAAACACGCTACCTCGCCCTGATGTTGCCACTGCTCTTGCTGCGGCTACAGGGACAGGTAATGACAATCTGCCGGACAGACTGCCTGTTGTGGCCATAATTGGCCACCCCGGCTCGGGTCAGACAACTTTTGCCAGGTATTTTTTGCAGGCCCGAGATAAGACAGCCCCCCGCTCCCTCCCCCCCTCCCTCCCTCCCTCCCTCTGGGCGTACATTTGTATCCATTGCCGATATATTTAATGCGTAACACAGGTAGATGTCATCGATACATTGCTTGTTTATGCTCTGCACTGCTCCACTCACCATCGTCATCCTCCCCTTCCTCCCTCCCTCCCTCCCTCCCTCCCTCCCCCTCAGTATGCTCGCTGAAGACTACCCCCAACTTCACTACATCTCCACCAGCAGCGAACCAGGTCTCCTCAATGACGTCCGCACAATTCTTCGACAAGCAGCAGAAAAAGCAGCAGCAGCACAAGCAGACCCCTCCCTCCCTCCTTCCCTCCCCCTCTCCCTTCCCGAAGCCATGTCCCATGCCTTGGCCTCACGGATTCGCTCGGTCCTTGCCCTCCCTCCCTCCCTCCCTCCCCCCCTCCCTTCCGCCATCCTTCTGGACGGGTGGCCCCGTTCGATGACCGATCTAAAAACTTTGGAGGATGGGGGGAGGGAGGGAGGGGAGGCAAGGTCGGTGTATGTGGATGCCTGTGTCTTTCTTGATAGTGGCGAAGAGAAAGAGGACCGGGAGCTGGTCTTGCTGAGGGAGGGGTTGAAGGAGGGGGGAAGGGAGGGAGGGAGGGCGTGGGTGATACCTAATGACGGGGAGGTGGGCGAGGTTTACAAGAAGGTGAAGGAGGTCTTGGCGCCTGTATTGGCGAAGGGCGGGTTGAGGGAGGGAGGGAAGGAGGGAGGGAAGGAGGTTCTACAATCCGAATCACCTGCAGAGGCAGCAGGAGTAGCAGCTGCAGCAGCAACAGCGAAAACAAAACCCGCCTCCTCTTCCTCCCTCCTCCCATTCGGAGGCCTCCTTCTTCCCCCTCCCCTCTCCCTCGCTCTCCTCCGTGCCGGCATCTCCTCACCCACCCCTATTCAAGAGGAAGCTTTTCCCCAAATCATGCGAGGACACCACGTCCTAATCCACGACGAAACCGGGTCTGGCAAAACCCTCGCTTTCCTCCTCCCCCTCCTCCTTCCCCTCCTCCCTCCCCCCTCCCCCTCGGATGAGAAAGCGAGCGCGGGTACTGCCCCTTCCTCCCCCTCCTCCTCCCATTCCCTACCTTGCCAATTAATGATTGTGTGTCCCACGCGTGAATTAGCCGTCCAAGTCGGTCGAGTCGTTTCGGACCTTCTGGAAGGGGAGGGCGAGAGGGAGGATGGGAAGGAAGGGCAGGTCGCCCTGTTGATCGAAGAGAGCGGGGAGGGTGCTCCACCCCTCCTCCCCTCCCTCCCTGCCCCTGTGTTGGTGGGCACAGCCAAGGTTTTGTGGTCGGAGATGGTAAAGGCGAATGGCACCTCGTCCCAGACGAGGGCGGGGGAAAGGGAGGGGTGGATGCGGAATTTGCGGGCCTTGGTGATAGATGAGGTGGACCGGTGTTTGTCGCCCCTGGGACAATATGCAACGTTGAAGGAGAAGAAGCAGAAGGGACGGCATCCCAAACCGGCGGTGTTGCTGGTGGAAGAGGTGATGAGGAGGGACGGGAGGGGAGGAGGGAGGGACGGAGGGAAGGTGCAGTTTGTGGGGGCATCGGCAACGATCGGGCGGCCGTTAAGGAGAGAGGTAGCACGATGCCTTGGAGTGGACCCAAAGCTTGACCCCCCTGTGGTGGTGCGGGGAGGAGGGAGGGAAGGAAGGGGGGGAGGAGTGGAAGAAGGAAGGGCGGTGAGTGTGCCCAAGGGGATTGCGCACCGGTATATTGCGGTGCCTGATGAAGATGTGCAGGAAAAGCTCCTGGCAGTGAGGGCGTATTTGATCGAAAGGCAGCCACGGAGGCCCTTGTTATTTGTTCCACAGCAGCAGTATGTTCAAACAGGGGGGAGAGGAGGGGAGGAGGGAGGGAGGAAGGAGGGGGGGGCGGCGGCGGGCGCGAGTGTGAGTGAGGTGGTGTCACGGTTGGGGAGGTTAATGAGGGGCACAAAATGGGAAGGGAGGGTGAAGGCTTTGCATGAAGAGATGGGGTTTGGAGGAGGAGGAGGAGGAGGAGGGAGGACAGGAGGAAGGGCGGGGAAACAGGTGGTGGATGGGAGGGGGGGGAAGAAGGGGAGGGGGATGGGGGGGGGGGGGAAGGCGCAAGTGGGAGGGGAGGAGGAGAGGGAGAGGAGGAGGAAGGTCGCTGATCTTCTGTCTCTTGAAGATCAGGTGGCGGGCCCGTTGGCGTCAACCTCGTCCTCCCTCCCTTCCTCGTCCTCCGCTATGTCGTTCCCGTTATTGGTGACGAGTGTCGAGACTGCTCGCGGGTTGGATTTCGCAGGGGAGTGTGACTGTGTCTTAATTTTGGGCAGAGCCAAATCAGCGGATGAGTACCAGCATGTCGCCGGAAGGACGGGAAGGAGGGGGAGGGATGGAGGGAGGGAGGTGATGGAGGGGGAGGGAGGGTCTGCCGTGTCGGTCATATCGTACGTGGATATCAAGAAATTGACGGGGTATGAGAGTATGTTGGGGATTAAATTCACGCGGGAGAATGGAATGATTTTTGGTTAGTAGATCGAAAGGACAAAGTAAACAAATGATATCTGAAATAAAGTATTCGCAATGGCAAGGAAATCAATGGCTGTACCAAACTAGGAATATGGCTGCTTGCTTGCAAATGGTAAGGGTCTTTAATGGCGTGGCACATTCAGCCTCCATGATATGCCTCCCGCCCGCTTTTTTCCTCTTCCCAAGGATCAATGCGAAGGAAGCATAGGAGAGGTCAATATCTTTCCTTCCCGTGTCTCCTGCTGCAAACGCTCGTCACTTCTAAAGCTTGGCCCGAAGACAACGACTTAACCACACATACAGATAGCACAAGAGATTTCCAATAAGACATCTTTCCTCCAGAGCGATCCTGTGAAGTTGCACCGAGAAGGAGTTCTTCGAAGTCGTGGCGACATGCCTGAAGTTTTATGTTTTTTGACCCCGAGCCGTTCTCGGCGCATCGTCGAGGAACTTCTTAATAGATTTTTGCTGCCTAAATTGATCGCTTGCATTGATTGGTCGACGCCAATTTACTTTGCAGGTGGCTCACTCCCTCAACATATTTTCTGACTATCTTCCCCGCCGGCAGACAAGAAGGAAGAAAAGTAAAACGAATCTTGTGTCAAAAAAGGCAGGGCCACGGGTTACGCCCGCATGATCGGACAGACACTTGTCCTAGATTTTTAAGGCAAGGCGCTCCATCAGGGAGCAAGGATGTCAATGATCCGTCCATGATGTAGGCTTAGCATCGTTTGTGCTGTGGCCTGGCCTCCCGCAGTCCTCACGGTTGAAGCCCACCCCAAAAAAATGAGTCAATGACTTCAACTTGAGTAACTGTGTTTTAGCAGTAAATTAGCACTTTGGCGGCCCGGTCATGGGCGGTGTCGGACGGCAGCTTGGAACCCAGGGCAGAAAGATGAAAAAGATGAACCAACTAGGCCAGGTGGAAGGCGCGCAGCTTCATATCACGATCTTGTCAGCCTTCTCGGTCTTAATGACGGTCGTGGTCATCTTATTGAGTGGCTCAGGCTTGGACATGATGACGGAGTGTCAGGTTGTGGGGCTTGTGTGGTGGATGGGGAAGTGGAGGGGGGACCGTGAGTGACGCGCGCGGATTCCAAACGGTGCGGCGGTGGCGACGCGCCCGCCTGCAGCACAAGCAGCCCGCCCGCAGCATGAGCAAAGCACCATTGTCAGCTGGGCTGCGCGTGATCACATTTTAGTTTTCCACAAATGAAAGAGAGCAGCCATCACGTGTCTAGGGCACATACTCTCTCGCTCATCCCGTGTGTGCATATGGCCGCTGTTGTCTCTTCAGCACGCGTGCAAACTTTGATCAAAGGACGCAATTTAATGACGTGAGCTTCTGTACAGTGGATGACAAGAATTTGAAAAGAAGCCAACAAGCAAGACAAGTCACAATGCCCCCACTCAAGAACAACTGGAGACGACCACGTTGGCTATGTTCGGTTGAAAATCGGCGGGTTTTCAATTTATGTCGACATCCCTGCCCCGGTTCGTGGGTCACTATGGAAGCTCATTTATTTTGTTGCGCCACTTCTCGGCCGTACGCTATTAGATCAATCCACATTGGCGAAAGGTATAGCTTCATCATTCCATGTCCCCTTGCAACTGGTCTGTGTACCTGCCTGCCGTAAACCTACCTCTTAATTTATCACCGACGCGTTGGCACTGTAGGCGCTGCACCAATAAACCGCCGCCTCGATTGGGGGCGGCGAACATGACGTGTCGGAACAGGAAAAGCAACCGCGGCAAGGCGCCGGATCTTAGCACGCTTTCGTAACAACAGGCTCAAATTTCTTCTCATAGCTTCATATAAAGCCTCTTAAAATCTCTGACGGATCCAACTCTGGCCACACTTCATGGCTCACCCACGACATTACAAGGAAAGGTGCCGCCACCGCCGGTCCGGAACGAGCTTATCATGGCCCACCCTCGCCTCGCCCTATTGGCAACTGCCGCCCTCCTGCTATCTGGCGCCGTCACATCCAGGTAAGTTCAGGAGAAGTGGTTATTGTACAGACGGTCTTACTTGGAGCTTACCCAGGAAAAAAATAACTGTCGACCTTCAAAACAGCGCCCGTCGGCAGCAAGCCTTCGTCGCCCTCAGAGCTGGTCTCCACACGCGCGGCATTTGCCGAAGCTACAATGATGCAAGGTACGATAAACCAGATGACAAAAGTGGAGCCTAGACAGGTAAACTTACAAGAAATTATGCCTCTATCCATCCCCTTCCCCCAGCCCCCGCTCTGTGACCCCGCCGACCCACGCGCCCTCCTCTACCCTCGACGCCCCTGGCGTAGCAGAAAAAACAACCGAGCGTGAAATTATCAACTTCCGCCCCCAGGTGGAGCTTCCCCCTAAGGTTCAGGAATTGTTCGGAACGCCGCCTGCCATGACAGGCACAGATTACCTGCCGGCCGAGACGCTGGCCCGCGCCCAGAAGGGTAGCTTCCTCGAGAAGGCAGGTCAATGAATAAAATAGCGAGAAAACTATGACTCAAGGAGCATCAAAACATCGAATAAATTGAAATTCATACATGGGATATCATGCCATTACAGATAAAGCTTAAGAAGGACGGCTCGGTAGCGTGGCGCGAGGTACACGAGCTCGCTGCCCTCCTCCGCTCGGGGCAATACACCTGGTACGCACATACACTTTCTCGTGTCTCGAACCGCAGATCCCCCACTCGCTGTAACAACCTCTCACTCTCGTTTCATCACTCATATACGCAGGGAAGAGCTGGACTTGGCAACGGACACCGATGACATGGACCAGCGGCTTAAGTACGCCGGTATTTTCCACAGGCGCAAGCGCACCCCTGGGCGCTTCATGATGCGGTATGTGTTCCCTCTATGCACAGGGGAGTGAAAGAAAGAAGGATGAAAGGAGACAAGGATTGAGTGCGAATAACAATGCTCTCTCTGACGGATTTGTGGCATCCGAATCTCATCTACACACCCTATCCCACTCACACACCCACACGCCACCAGAATGCGCATTCCTAACGGGCTACTCACATCCAAGCAGCTCTTCTTCATCTCGGAGGCCATGGCCAAGTACGGGGACGATTATGAGGCGGTAGTTGACATCACAACACGGCAAAACCTTCAGCTTCGGGGGCTCAAGGTACGACATAGACGAAGAGGCGGTAGAAAAGCAGGAAGGAGAAGATCATGGAGATAAGGACCAAGAAAGGTTTGAAATTTATTATTTTTCACACCGTCCACACGCACAGCTGGAGGACACGAGCGACCTGATCACAGGCCTGGTAGAGCTCGGCTTGGGTTCCTACAGCAGTGGCCTCGACAACGTGCGCAACGTTGTGGGTAGCCCCCTGGCCGGTATTGACTCGCTGGAGGACTTTGACACGCGCCAGATATGGTAGGTGTGCTTTGGTAGTGTTGGTGTTTGTTGGTGTGAAGTTCTCTTTTTTGGAGCCTCTCCATGAGTGGTATGTACGGTGGGGTGGCTGCCGCCGTCCGGCAACGGATGAGTGACGTGCCCCATGCATAATCTTATCAATCACCAGGACTAACCACACATTCAAATACCAACACACACAACCCTCCCCCAGTAAGGAGATTAACGATATGGTCACCGGTAACAACAAGGGAAACCCGGAATGGGCCAACTTACCCCGTAAATTTAACATTGCCGTGTCGGGCTCCCGTGATGACTATGCACACACGCACATCAACGATATTGGGCTACAGGCGGTGCGTCACGAGAAGACAGGTGCGTGTGTGTGAGTGTGAGATGCTATGGCCTAGGTAGGCATCGGTGGGTATGAGATATATGCAAGTATATATGTATATATGTGAGTACAGCGAGAGATAGTAGAAAGATAGGTAGGTCTATAGATACATACTTATTCTTGTCTAGTTACATAAGCTTTCTGTATCCGTATCTGAATGAGCACCTGTGGATGCAATAAGTACGAACATGGAAGGCGCGCGCTCACTCTCACATACCCATTAACGCCCATTTCAAAACCCCGAACCCAGGCGAGGCTGGCTTCAACGTTGTCCTCGGCGGCTATTTCTCGACAAAACGTGCTGCCGGGAGCGTGGATCTAAACCTCTGGGTACCTCCTGGCCAGGTGCTCAATCTGTGCTATTCCATCCTTCGGGTAAGACCATTCTTTGAGTATAAGTATTTATGAGTGCATATGTTTGTTCTTTCGCTGGATTATATATTCACATTGTAATGTATTGACAGGTTACTTGTATTGCTTTTAAAGCTTGATTTTTCAGCGTTCGAATCCTGCCTTATCCATACATGATTTTTCAATGAAAACATTCCTCCGCAATTCCTCTAGATCTTCCGCGACCACGGCCATCGCAAAGACCGTCAAAAAGCACGCCTGCTCTGGCTCATCGAAGAGTGGGGGTTGGAGACCTTCCGCAACGCTGTGCTTGAAGAAATGCAGACCAATGCCAAATACGGCGTGGGAGAGGAAAATTCACTGCCGGTCGACGGGGAACAACGCCATGCTGGTACGATGAACTTTCCTATATTTATGGTCCATCATCTAAGCTTGCTTAAACCCATCTCTCCTGCATCTCTTCCTATAATTCGCCTTTGCTCAATCGAGGGCCCGACAAAAAGTCAGTCAATTAGACTCTAACCTCCTATGTACACTCACACGCACACGCACACAGAACCATCTTTCGAACGCCGGGATTACTTGGGTGTACACCGCCAAAAACAAACAGGCTACTCTTGGGTTGGGCTCCATGTCCCCGTCGGTCGTTTCCGCGCCTTCGAAATTCACGAGCTGGGCAGATTAGCGGAGAAATACAGCGGGGGGGAGATGCGATTAACGGTGGAACAGAATGTGATCTTTCCCAATGTGCGCGACGAGGAGGTGGCGTCTTTACTGGCGGATCCCTTTATTGCTGGGGGGCGATTTAAGATTAATCCAGGTACATAACATATGAGAACGGGAATGCGTTCATTTTTTTGGTAAAATCTGATAGATTTAGTAATATCTGCACATATACCGTCCTGATGGTTATAATCATTTATCCGTCTTATCTGTCTGTGAGTGAACTAGACTCATATGGATCATGTCGGGCCAACCTCTTCTTACACCCATTTCCCCTCCCATTACCATTATTATCGAAAACGCGCAATAGGACCGATCGCCCGCGGGCTGGTGGCCTGCACCGGTGCGCAATTCTGCGGTGTCGGGCTTGTGGAGACGAAGACCCGAGCCATTGAGCTAGCCGAGAAGCTGGAGGCCGCATATGACATTCCTCAGACAGTGCGCATGCACTTCTCCGGGTGCCCTAACAGCTGCGGACAGAGTCAGGTGGCGGACATTGGCTTGATGGGCGCGCCGGCCAAAAAGGATGGAAAGGCCGTAGAAGGCGTGGATGTCTTCCTGGGCGGTGCTGTAGGAGAAGGTGGGTGGGTGTTAGGTGTTAATATACACTACTTTATGGGAGGAAGGGTATTTCTTTGTGTGTACGCATGAGTACTGAACATCCCACTCCTGCTCGCTTGCCTGATGTCCCTACCTTTTCTTCATATTTTTTTTGGGACATAAATCTCCGCACCCTCATTCACTCTGAACTCTTTTCTCACACCCCTCTCCAAATCCAAACCCACCTACCACAGAGGCGGCGCTGGGCGAGAAATTCCTAAAAAACGTCGCCATGGGGGAGGAAGACTCTGACGTTCTTAGCGCGTTGGGTGAGCTCTTGGTTGAGCGCTTCGGGGCGGTGAAGAAGTAGAGAAGTGACACTGGCCGTCTTGTGTGGCACTAAGTTGTGTATGTAAATGAATTTTGATTATTTGAGAAGACTGCGGAAGGGCAGGAGTTGTATTCAGCAGACCGTGTTTTGATTCTGAATGGAGTGAAAAGAGATAGGCTCAAGGTAAAATATGACACGAGGAAGAGTAGTGGACAGATAGAGAAAAATTAGCGAATCACGCAAAGGAAGAGCGATGAATAAACAAACATGAAAAAAAAAACCAAGAATATCTGGTGCAAAGGAAGAGACATTGAAAACGAAGAAAATTTAAAACAAGAAGGTTACGTCGTCGCCGGCACCTCAAAGTATCTATCTTCCCTTCTTTCTATCTTTTCCAATTTTCTCTTGCTGTACACTCACACCCGTCATTTGTACATAGGCATGCGCACTTATCTCCCTTGCCTTCTCATACATCCCGCCTCCCTCCCTCCCTCCTCTCAATTCACAGTCAGTTCATTCTCCCCCAGATCTCTGAAAAATACACCTACCTCTTCCTCAGTTACCTCCTCCACCACTCTCTTCCTCCATGCCGGCTTCGCTCCCTTCTCGACCAACAGTGCTCTGACCCCCTCGCAGAAATCCGACTCTTGATTCATATGTCCCATTGCCACGCGATACTCCATTGGAAACGTAGCCACTCTCCCTTCCTCCCTTCCCTTCCTCTCTCCCTCTTCCAATAGCCTCCAAGTGACTCTCAATGCCGTTGGGGAGGCCTTGCGAAGGAGGGCCAAGGTCTTCTCCGCCCACTCCTTCCTTCCCTCCCTCCCTCCCTCCTCCCCTGCCTCCACCATAGCTTCCAACCGCCTGAACACCCCTTCCAACCCTCCCTCCCCTCCAAACACTTCCTCGATCTCCTCCGCCCTCTTCGCCAGCATACATCCCCTCACCTTCTGCCTCGCTTCCTCCCCCCCAACGGCCCATTTGGCAAGCACGCCCTCTACCTCCTCCCTCCCCACCCTGCCCTGCAACCCTCCCTCTCTCTCTCCCTCCCTCAATCCCTCCACTTCTCTCACCATCTCTTCCACCGTCTCACTCCTCACCAAGTGCGTGGCAATCCCCGCCTTGACCAGATCCCATCCCCCCAACCTGACGCCGGTCAGGCCAATATACCTCCCTAGGGCACTTACACCCTCCTTCCCTCCCTCCTTCCCTCCCTCCTTCCCGACCCTCGGCAACCAATAACTCCCCCCAACATCCGGGAAAAACCCGATGGCTGTCTCGGGCATGGCAAAGAGGGTTTTATCGGTGGCGATTCGGAAGGCACTGCCAATGGACAGGCCAACGCCACCTCCCATTACCACGCCGTCCCAGACAGAGATCTGCAAGGGAGGTTGAGAAAGGAATGAAGAAAACGAGGACGAACACTTCTTCGTGCCATTGGCGTCTACTTCCAGGTTCCTTCTCTTCTCCTTCCCATCAGCCCTTCCACCTCCCTCATCGTTCATTTCCCAGATCAAATAGTTCAATTTATATTCTTCCCTGAAGAAATCTGCGGCCTCATGTCCCCTCTTCCCTAGCTTTCCCATCCCCCTCTCGAGCACTGCTTTGCGTACAGTCACTACGTCACCACCGGCACAAAACGCCTTGCCCCCCGCGCCTCTCATGACGACTAAATTCACCTCCTTTTGTTGCTTCGTCCCGTCCCAGGGGGAGGACGACGAGGGGAGGGAGGATGGAGTGGAAGGAGAGAGGAGAAGGATGAGAGAGCGGACCATTTCCAAGGTCAGGGCATTGAGGGCCTTGGGTCTGTTAAGCGTAATGTGACCGATGCCGCCTGGGGTGAGGTGGGCGAGGATGGATGAAGGGAGGACGGACGAGGAAGGGGTAGAGGAAGACGAGGAGGAGCGACAGGCAGAAACGTGGCCAAGCAGGCGGAGAAGACGGCGATGGACGGGATGGAGGAGGGAAGGGAGCATGTCTCTGTGTAAGGGTGAAGGAGGGAGGGATGAGTGAGTTTCTATAGGAGGAGTGAGGGAGGAGGAGTGCCCCTTGTTTGAGCAGGGCAAAATACACGGAGGAAATGGGATAAAACTCGACCTTGCTCCAACTTCGTCCATTGCTGCTGCTGCTGCTGTGTGTAATACTCCTGCTGTAACCTGCAGTGCGGTAGGTGTTTGCAGACAAGGAAAGCAGAGAGGACGAGTGAAGTATCACCCCCGTTGTTTGTTCGCCGACGTGCTTCTCCATCTTGCGTCTCAATGCTCGCCACACCCCGTCTAAAAACCCCCGCATCTCCCCAATTCACGTCTCGTTGCACCCCTCGTTCCTTCACGTGCACTGGTTATCGCAGACAGCGGGCGTAGCAGAGCTGGTAATCAAGCCTGCCGATGCTGTTCCATTCCTCCCTCTTTTTCATTCCTCCTTGCCCTGTCCTGCCTTATGTCTCAGATGCGGCCCACTCTTACTGCGTGTCTTGCTGCTCTTGATAAAGGACGCATGCACTCAACTCGACGACAACAACACGACAACCAGAGGCTCATCTTCGTCCCCACCTCTTTCCTCCCTGTTTTCCTCCACAACACAACAGCGGCACCAGCAGCAGCCCTTCCGCCACTCCCACCGCGTCCATCACCAGCACGGACAGGCATGTGGTCCCGCCGCCTCCTCCCTCTCCGCCGACCATCCTCTACAGCTCCCTCCCTGTCGTCGTCGTCATCGTCCTCCTCCCTCTCGTCCTCCACCTCCCTCTCGTCCTCCCCCTGCTGCTCCTTTTCTGTCTTCCCCTCCTCACAACGTCGATCGCAGAGCAGTGCAAGTGGAGCTGGGTTCTACAATTTCCCTCCATCTGCTCATTATGATTTGATTGTGATTGGCTCGGGTCCAGCGGCGCAGAAATGTGCGATTGATAGTGTAAAACGGGGGAATCGGGTGGCGATGATTGATAAGAACAGTCAGATTGGTGGGGCATGTGTGCATACAGGTAGGGTTTTATATTATCATTCATTTAACTTCACCAATGAACAGTTTTTATTGGTAAAACATAAATTTCAACCATCATCCATTCTTGTGTTCATAACTATTACAGGAACGATCCCCAGCAAGACTTTCAGGGAAGCAGTCCTCCACCTCACGGGCTACCGCCACCAAGGTTTTTACGGGAAGAGCGCCTTCATGTCTTCTCGTCGTGCGTCGATGAATGAAATCCTGCAACGCGTACAGAAAGTGGAAGATATGGAAGCTGAAGTGGTGCGGCATCAGATGCGGAGGAATGGTGTGCACTTGGTCACAGGTTCGTCCTTGCCTTCCTTCTCCTCCGTCACTCCCTGTTTCTCTCGCTCCCCTCTACCCTGCTCATTCCAAGCACGACAAAAAGGGGATGCACAAACACTTAAAAAAGATAAGAAGGAAGACAAATGAATCAACAAATCAATAAACAATGAATTTATGAAAAAAATTAAAAATTAACAGTGATCAAATAAATAAAATTTCAATGATAAATAAATAAACAAATGACAAGTCATAATTATTGTCACAATTCCCAAAAAACAGGTACAGCCCGATTTGTGGAGCACGGCCCCAACGAGAAGCACATTAAGCTCGCCGTCCTCCTGACGGATCCCGAGCAAGAGAGAAAGGGCATCTACAAGCACCGTGACGCCTCGCTTCCCAAGACGTTGCTCACAGCCGAGAAGGTGATGGTGGCGTGTGGCACACGCCCAGTGCGGCAGGAGGGGACTATATTTGACGGCAAGAGGGTTTTTGATTCCGACCAGGTAAGGATTTATGTTTCTGCCTCATTTCACGTGTTTTTATTTTATTTAATTTTATTTTTATTCAATGATGATGTCTCCACTCTACGGGCTGGTTTCCATTGTGGAGGGTTAAGAAGGCTGGTCAAGTCACCAGCTTGCCGTCTACCGGTCACGGGCTTTTCTTCTCTTGATGCCGCTGTCGCTTGATGATGGAAAATCAGTGCTTGAGCGACATGGGATTTTAGACAACGAGAAATCTTTTTTTAAATTATCAATTTCTTATTTTAGCAATCATACGAAATCATCGAGGGTCCACTCACGTTTTTAATTTGCTTTCCACCGACAATACAGCTGCTTTGGGGCGGGATTGACCGTGTCCCTCGCTCCTTTATCGTGGTCGGCGCTGGGGTCATTGGAATAGAATACGCGTCCATGATAAATGTCCTCCCCGGGACCAACGTCACCATCATTGACCCTCGATCCCAGCTGTTGGGCTTCGTGGACCGGGAGGTGGTGGACGCGCTGCAGTACAGCATGCGGCATTATGGCGCGAGGTTCATAATGGGCGAAAACGTCGGTGAGTCCCTTCCCTCCTCTTTTCCCTCCCTCCCATCTTCACTTTACTTCTTTCTACCCCTCTGTACATCTTTCCCTGACCCTCCCTCCTTCCCTCTCTCCCTCCTTCCCTCGTTTTTTCAGAAAAAATCGAGACCCTTCCAGACCGTGCCGTTGTCCATCTTGCCTCAGGCAAACGAATTGCTGCTGAAGGTGTGCTGTACGCCATGGGTCGGCAAGGGGTACGTACGCGCCTTATCCCCCCCCCTTCCTCCCCCTCCCTCCCTCCCTCCCTCCCTTTTTCTCCTGCCGTTCAATATAGGAAAAGTTTTTGTCTCGAATTGACATCTCTTGCCCTTTTATCTTTTCAGGTCAGAGCACCGCCAACTGCCGCAACATCCACATATCTTAATCGTTACCATCAATCAATCAATTTGATTTATATTTGAAAACAAATTCAAGAAACAATTAATGCCCGAAACCTTCCAAACCCTCAACAATAGAACACCGACACACTGAATATCGACGCCGCGGGCATCACCTCCGACAAGCGCGGTCTCCTCGAAGTCAATTCCGTCTACCAAACCACCAACCCCAACATATATGCCGCGGGGGACTGCATAGGATACCCCGCATTGGCCTCCACCTCCATGGAACAGGGCCGCCGTGCCAGGTACGCCTTCCCTTCCTCCCTCCCCTCCTTCCTTCCCTTCTGTTAACTACCACCACAGTGTCTGGCTTGCCCAGCCCGTTCTTTGACACTCTTTTCCCACACTATAATTCCACTCCCTTCCCCTCCTTGACCCCAACCCATACCTGCCTCCCTCCCCTCCCTCTCGCCCTCAGCTGCCACATGTGGGGGGACTATGAGTCGATCCCGGAACACTCCACCGCAGAAGACCACGGAGAGGCCGTCAAGAGTGTGTTGCAACAAGGCGGATTTTTGGGGCGCGACACAGAGCAGCTCTTCCCGTACGGAATTTACACTATTCCCGAAATCAGCATGGTGAGGAAGCCGAAGTCCTCCCTTCCTCCCTCTCTTCCTCCTTTCAGACGGACACGATGGACCAACAGCGTAGTGGTCTCAACCCGCCTCCCTCCCTCCCTCCCTCCCTCCCTCCCTCCCTACCACCCCTCAAGATCGGCAAGACGGAAGAGCAACTGACCGCGGAGAAAATCCCCTACGAAGTCGGTCTTGCCAATTACAAGGAGCTGGCCAAAGGTCAAATGCTGGGGGGGATGGACGGCTTTTTGAAACTCATATTTTCCACCGAAGGTAATCCCAGCCCTCCTTCCCTCCCTCCCTTCCCCCCTCCCTCCAAGGCGCGCCCTCGTTAAAGTCGGTATTGTAATATCACACATCGCCCCAGTAATCACGACAGCCACTTAATGCATCCCCTCCCTCCCTCCCTCCATCAGATTTCCGTATCCTGGGGGTCCATGCCTTTGGAGACGGAGCGACGGAGATCGTGCACATCGGGCAGGTGGTTATGGCCGCGGGGGGCTCGGTGAATTACTTTGTCGACGCCGTTTTCAATTACCCCACGCTGGCCGAGGCGTACAACGTGGCGGCCCACAACGGTTTGAGGAACATGGGCATCAACGTGTGAGAGGGGGGGAGTGTCTGTGTGTCGTTGCCGACCAATAGTTGATTCGAAGGTGAGGATCAGCGTGTGAGTGGGAGTGAATGTCTGTGTGTCGCAGCCCGCTATGGCCTGAAGAACTTGTGGATCACTGCAGGGATGGAGAGAGGGAGGGAAGAAAGTCGTTATTGAGAGGGAGTCATCCCAGTTTTGATGAAAGAGAGGCCTCCGTGTGTATTACAAAGTGTGATCAAAAAAGAAAAAATGGAGGAACAGGGAGAGGGAGCGAGGGAGAAAAGGAGGGAGGAAGGTGGGAAAGCAGCTTATGAAGAGGGAGAAAAGAATGCTGTTGGTTGGAAACGGACGAGAAAGAAAACAATTTTTGTGCGACAGGTCTTGTTTTAGTACATCTAATGCCTCATCTCGATCCTCTCTGATTCGGATTAATTCTCATTGTCTTGGGCATCTATCTCGTATCACTTTCCTCTGCTCGCACCGTTTGTTGGGGAATCGTTCCGCCTGTGTTTGCATGCGTTTATCCGTATGTGTCTCTCCCGTCGATGCCGGCGTACCCCCATGGCCTCTCTTCCTCACCCTGATGGGCACCTCCCTTCCTCGTCTCTTTTTTCTCACTTTTTCACGTGGCACGACTGGCTGTGAAAGACCCTCTTTGAGCGTCTCATTCCCTTCCTTTCCTGTCGCTGGACACTAAATTCTATTCATTCCCCCTCCCCTGTGGGTTATTAATCATGCTTGCCTGTTTCGAATGACCCCAATTAAAACACCAACACGACCACGATTGGAATGGAAATGCATGGTTCTGATATAGCTCTCATCTCCTGTCATCCTCTCTTTCCACCTCCACCCTACACCACCCCTCCCTCCCTCCCTCCTTCCCTCCCTCCCTCCATATACTTCCCCAAATCAAACACGAACGGCTCCTCCCCGAAATTCAACTGAACCGGGTGCGAGCTGTCGATCCCCACCGTCGGATACAGCGGCACGTCTTCTCTCCCTCCCTCCCCCTCTAGCTTGAAAGCCACGCCTAGGTAAACCCCGTTTAATGTGAAGAATATTTCCTTCGTTTTATAGTCCAGCCCGCATCCCACAACATCGCCGGGTCCATACGGAGATCCGTAATAACGCACCTGAGATTAGGAAGGAAGGGAGGAGGGAGAGGGGAAGGGAAGGAGGGAGGGAGGGAGGGAGGGAGTCAGAGGTTGTAGGGTTTGTTGGAAGGGAGTGAATGAATGGAAAGTCCGATGTGGGTGTCCCTATGACGGGCTCCCGGGGGTCCACAGAATGGCTGTGGGGATGGAGACCAGCAGACACAAGGGAAGGAGGGAGTGGGGGTGGGAAGGATGGAGGGAAAGGTCACCTTGATGCCAGTGCCGTGGAAGATCCCTCCGTCGTCTGAATGGAATGCGTATGATGCCGCATCCCACCCCGGCATGTATCCCTCCAAAGGAAAGGCCCCGCTGGCCAGTCCGACTGCCACACAATTATTGTTGTTGCTGTTGTTGTCGTTGTTGTTGTTGTTGTTGTTGTTGTTGTTGTTGTTGTCGTTGTTGTTGTTGTTGTGGTTGTGAACATTGTGATTGTGATGCTGGTGGTGGTGGTGGTGGTGGTGGTGGTGGTTGAGGGCGGGAGGGAGGACGGGGGGTTGATCGGCGTGATGTTGGTGTAATTGATGATGAGCAGCTGCTGCCAAAATGGCAACGTCATCCGCATCGTTTTCCTCGTCCTCCTGGTCGTCCTCCTCTACATCCATCAGGAAGAAATCTTCCTCTCCCTCCTCCTCCTCCCCCCCCCCCTCCTCCGCTACCACAGCATTCTCAAGGGGCGGCTGGGGGACAAAAGTGACAGGCAAGGCCGGCTGCGGCGGGCCCAGCCCCTGCATCCCTCCCTCCCTCCCGCTTTCCTCCTCCTCCTCCTCCCTTGGCACGATCGTCACTTCATAATATCCCACCAAACGGGGGGCGACGTCATACACAATCCCTTCCTCCTTCCCTCCCTCCCTTGCCCTGACCCAAGCCGCTGAAAAGGGATGAGGGCCAGGGGGGGGGAAACAAGAGGACGGGACGGAACGAGGGAGGACGACAGCCTCTTTTGAGGGGGAGCTGGGAAGAGAGGACGAGGCATTTGCCTGCAGCAGCTGCTGGTGCTGCTGCTGGTACTGCTGCAGCTGCTGAAGGGAGTGAAGGGCGAATAGGCCAACCTCTTGCTGGTGCTGGTGCTGGTGCTGATGCTGCTCCTCCTCTTCCCCGTCTTCGCCCTCTTCCTCTTCCTCGTCCTCCTCCTCATGCTGCTGTCGCTGCTGGTGTCTCGACATGAAGGCCGAAAACGACGCCGGTGCCGACGACGACAAAAAATAGGAATATGGACTCTGATACCCTCCGCCCCTCCCTCCCTCCCTGTCTCCACCCTCCCCCCCTCCTTCCACTCCAGCTGCTGCGGCCATCGCTGCCGCCGCCGCCGCCGCCGCCGCCGCAAACGACGGTGGTAAGTGAGGAAAAGGAGGAAAGGGAGGGAGAGAGGGAGGTACCGGCAGGTGAAACTGCCTTCTCAACCTCGACAACCGATCCCAGACCGTCCCTTCCTCCTCCCCCTCCTCCCTTCCACCCTCCCTCCGCCCCTTCTCCTCCTCACGCTTCTTCTCCATCCTCCACACACTCTCAATACTCGGAAAAGGCACAGTGCTCCTCACTGCCCGGTTGTTCTCCTCCCTCCCCCCCCCCCCCCCCCCCCCCCCCCCCCCCCTCCACAGCCCCTGGCTGGCTACC
>Ga0160420_100407_pt1 | contig 19477 bp, 17 predicted proteins | sample CelAP2metagpilot_FD_108197 | JGI IMG/M metagenome (GOLD analysis project Ga0160420, IMG submission 108197) | Phycosphere-associated microbial communities from algal ponds in Kailua-Kona, Hawaii, USA - Cellana AP2-5-5 metagenome pilot | ecosystem: Engineered > Artificial ecosystem > Aquaculture >... | reverse complement strand
ATGTTTTGCGGGGGGTTGTGTGCCGGGGGGTGGGGGGGGGGTTGCTCCCCCCCCCCCCCCCGCCTGCACGCCCGCCGGTCAGTGGCATGATCAAACTGGTACCTCCGTGGTACGAGGAAGACAGCATCGACGACGTCGTCGTTCTCAAAAACTCCTTTCTTAATACCTCCAATTCCGCCTGTGCCCGCCTTCGTCTCTCTAAGGTATCTGCAGAGGAATCACAAGGTTGGAAGACCCTCTTCCCAATGCACGCCGCTCCTGCAAATTTCTTGGTGATGCGCATCGGGTCACAGTTCAATGTATCACTCAAATAAGCACGCAACGTGGTCCCTGCTGCTAGTGGTAGCAGTCCATGGTTGAAATCATGAATGATTCGGGAAACATAGGCCTCTTCTTGGAAGGTCCACTTCCCACGACGGAGCGGGGGACGAGGGCCAGTGCTCGGCGCTGCTCCTACTGCTGTCGGGAGAGTGGGAGGAAGGGGGGCTGCGGTGGCCGTGGGCGCTGCCTCATTGAGCAAAGAAGAGGGCATGAGGGCGGCTTTGCCTGTTTGTCGCTGGCCATTGAGGTCACCGCTGCTAGTGGAGCGCTGGATAGGAGTCAGACATGGGGGCAGGGGTTGGGAGCGGACGACCACCATGTTGCTATCATCGTCCGACGAGTTGTCTGAGCTATCGCTGCTTTCGTCTTCGTCCTTATTAGTACGGGCTTCGGTGCCTATGGTTTATGAGTGGAGAGGGGCGGGCATATTTATACTTGTTTATAAAACAGAGTGGAACATGGGGGAGGGAGCTTGCTCTATAAGGGGCGAATGAGACCCTTCTTCCCTTGCCTCCTTTTCGAATCGTCCAAAGTACTTACGGGTCATGGCGTTGGTAGTGAAGGATTTGTAAAGATGCCTTGAACGAGGTTGATGCTGTCGTTGCTGGTATGCCTGCTTCTCATCTTCGTCCTCGTCCATGCTAAGGTCCTCCTCCTCATCCGCCTCCGGTTGGTTGGAGTTGCTGTAGAAGGTCTTGTCCTCCTCCACCCGCGCTCGACTGCTGGCCCGTCGTCCCGTGCTCGTGGCCACCATTTAAGTGCTGATTCTGTTTCTTGGCTTTTCACCTGGGTGCTCGATTCGTGCAGGTGATTACGAAGGAAAAGGGCACACGCAGAAAGATCGCCTTGGTGGTGCGCTGTGGTCAAGGGGAGTGGGAAGAAAAAGAGGGGCTACTGTCAGTGCAGGCATAAGAAAAAGAGTGCAAGAGATTTAAAGAGGTTTACTAGAGACAGGCCAAGCTGTTTTGCGCTGAGGTGAAGTGCTCTTGGCGTTCTACTTCTGGGTTTACGTGCACGTCGAATAGCTTGCCTGAAACATCAAGTCAACAACAGATCCATGGCACACGTGTCTTTGACCCCCCACCACCCAAAAAAGGGCGCGGGGAGGCAAAAAGACCATGGCATCTCACATAGCACATGTCTACAGCGCCTTATGCTACAAATCCAGGCCCGATGTTAAACACACATAAGGCAGGGCAAAGTCAAACCAACGATGCCGGACTCCTTCATTTCGATCGAAGGCAAGTAACATCGAAGGCAAGTAACAATGCGTCGACGTGGCCTTCTTGAGGATTGCGCGCGTTTTTCCCCTCACTTGTCCTATTTTTCCCGGACGCCCTTTTCTTCCTGCGATCAACCTGGTTGTTTGCTCTACAACGATTGATAAAGATTTAGCTTGTAAGAAAATCTAAATTGTGCCTGTAGTATTGGGTGTCTTCAGCATTTGCAATTTGGCCCCATGGCAAGAAGCAACGGATCAACATGAAGAAAAAGCTTGCCTTGCCATGTCAACTTGACTTCCCATAAACAAAAGCAACTCAGACCAGCATCTTATTCTACTTCTTCGTGCCCTTTCAACATCTACGTTGTTTTCCTTTATTCGGGTCTTCCTCATGTCTGTGTGTTTTTCTCCCTCGCGGTGGCTTGGGCCAACCGCAAACGTACGCGGAAGAAAAGCGATTTCTCTCTTTTGTCTGTGGCCTCACAGTACACTTACACAAATCTGTTCATAGAAATAGCTTGATTCACAAAGCCTGGATCATTCATAAGAAGTGGAAGGGTCATACTGTGTTCGCATTTCAAGATTTGGATGGATATGTGAGGGTGCTGCTGTTTCTGGCGAAGGAGAGAGCAAGGGGGAAGGTAATCCTCCTGGGAATTGTCTCCTTCTCCGCCGCAGAATGACTATGGTTATTTATAATGTGAAGGAGAATGCACCTGGTGTTCGGGTGTGTCGTACGGAATGCTTTGGAAGTGCTCATTCGACATGTCGAATGGCCCCTTGAGGCTAGGGCAGGGGTTTAATACTTGCAATTATCAGCTGCGAATCCCTTTCCCCTTACCGATGCGAGTCTTGACAAGCCGTAGAACGCTTGATTAGTTTTCCTTTCACCGTCACAAGAATGTCGCGCGTTTAATGCCGAGGAACGATTTTGCGCAGGCTTGAGTGGTCTAGCAAGACATGTGTGAGCAACGGCAATCCACGAAAAAAAAGGTTGTTGAGTATCACGTTGTTCGTCCTGACCGAGTCACACAAACTTGCCCCAAAAGCAACCCCTCGTGTCATGCTGGCGTATCAATTTGCCGCTTCATTGTGCGTTAGACATTGTTGCTCCTTGTTTTTCTTAAACCTACATCCCCTCCACCTTCCTTTGTCCGCATCGCAGGGTACATCTTGGAGCAGCAGCACTTGATCGACGAAGCGGCGTACAAAGACAGCATTAGGAGCGAGGAGTTCTGTAGCCCCTAGCAACGCCACTACAAAGCCATGCAGCGTCTCTTGCTCGTCTCCCGGCGGAATCTGCTCCTACCGGCGACCACCGCTGCACGTGGATCCACCCCGATGCCGATTGTGGCAGCTGGCGCTCAACGGGGCCTGGCCTCCGCTGTCTCGGATAAGGACGAAGGAGTGAATGCCCCCACCACCTTTTCGCATGAGAAAATGGCCCGCGACAAGCGCTATAAAGCTCAGTCCGAGATCCCCAAGCAGGTATTGGAGTCCATGCATAAGAGTGAAGTGCATTCTCCCGGGTTTTCCATCAGGGGAGAGGCGCGGGAGGGCCGAGCGGCTTACCTGGACTTCCAAGCTACCACTCCTATGGACCCCCGCGTGGTGGACGCCATGCTGCCCTTCATGACAGGGAGCTTCGGTAACCCTCATTCGAGGACGCACGCGTATGGATGGGAGGCGGAGGCAGCAGTGGAGAAAGCTAGGGAGCAGGTGGCGTCGATTCTGGGGGCCTCTTCCAAGGAGATTGTGTTTACGTCGGGGGCGACCGAGAGTAACAATGCCGCGATTAAGGGCGTGGCACACTTTTACAAGGAGAAGAAGAATCATGTCATTACCACACAGATTGAGCACAAATGTGTCTTGGATTCATGCCGGGTGCTAGAACAAGAAGGCTTCAAGGTGACATATTTGCCGGTGCAGAAAAACGGGCTGTTGGACCTACAGGTGCTCAAGGACGCAATCACGCCGCAGACGTCTTTGGTCTCGGTGATGGCTGTCAACAATGAGATTGGGGTGTTGCAGCCCATGAGGGAGATTGGGATGATTTGTCGGGACAAAAAGGTATTTTTCCATTCGGACCTGGCCCAAATGGTGGGGAAAATGCCGATAGACGTGGATGAGATGAAGGTTGATTTGGCTTCTTTGTCTAGTCATAAGGTGTACGGGCCTAAGGGTGTGGGGGCTATGTATGTGCGCCGTCGTCCACGTGTAAGGCTGGAGCCAATCATGTCGGGAGGGGGGCAGGAAAGGGGGTTGAGGAGTGGGACTTTGCCTCATTTTCTGTGTGTGGGGTTCGGGGCTGCGTGTGAGATTGCGAAGAAGGAGCTGCCGCATGATGAGGCGTGGATTCACTTCTTAGCCAATAGGTTGTATGACGGGATTAAGAAGAACATCCCGCATGTGATTTTGAATGGGGATGAGCATGCAAGGTACGAAGGGTGCTTGAACATTTCGTTTGCCTATGTGGAGGGGGAGTCCCTTTTAATGGCCTTGAAAAATATTGCCGTCTCGAGTGGCTCAGCATGCACCTCAGCGTCGCTGGAGCCGTCGTACGTGCTGCGGGCCATCGGGGTGGGGGAGGACCTGGCCCATACGTCGATCCGATTCGGGATAGGGCGGTTCACGACAGTGGAGGAGGTGGACTTCACGATCGATATTTTGAGCAAGAACGTAGCGCGCTTGCGGGAGATGTCTCCATTGTATGAGCTGGTCTTGGAGGGCGTCGACCTGAGCACGATTCAGTGGACACAGGATGCGCACCACTAGAAAGGGAGGGATGTACATTGGAGTAGGAGGAGGATGGAAGAGAGCAGAGACTCGCGCGGAAGGGCTCTTACGTGGGAGTAGAGAGCTATGCTGCCTGGTCGGGCCTGTAATTCCTTCTAGAATGGGAGCAAGGCGGAAGCAAACAGCATGACTTTCAAAAATTGAAAATTGGTCGAATGTATGGAGGGTCAGAGGGTTACGTTTTGTGTGACGTTAAAGGATGGCGGGAGATGTGTGAGACTCTCAGAAGAAATAAACAGACAGGAGAAAGACGCGAAAGGTTACGATAAGGATAGTTATATCAGAGGAGTGGGAGAATGGGATAGAGCCCAGATTCGATGCTCTGCGTTGCTTTTTCCTTTCGGTAAGTGGAAGCGCGTCGGGATTTGGACAACCGTAGTCGGCTTGTTTTCTTTCCTTTTTTACCTTCCTGTCATATATTCTTATTCTTTCGCTGTCCTGTATTGTTTTTGTTCTGTCCTACTTGTCTTGGGCGCAGCCTTTCCTCATCTTCCGCCTCCTCCACCTCCTCTCTTCTTCTCCTTCCTCCTCCTCTTCCTCTTCCTTCCGCAACCTACTCCCTCAACTTTTCCTGTTTGCGCCGCATGTGGTCGTCCGAAAAATCACTCCTGAGACCACTTCCCACGTAGATGCCTAAAACATCATCAGTTTTCTCCCTCTAGCTACCTCTCTCTGACCCTCTTTCTGTCTGCGTTTCTCTTCACTCGCCATTTCAATCGACCTCCGCGCACATGTCCCTCTCAGACTTAAACTCCCATTGAAAACACCCAACCAACCTTTTCCCCTTCCTTCCCCTTCTCTCCCCTATTTCTTCGACCCCTCGAATCTCCAGCCCGGGGGCACCCCCATGGCCCATACAAACTTATCCCGCAATGTCTTGGCAAACACACGCTCGATTGGCACCTCCACCCGCTTACACCACGCTACTGAAATCCTCGGATCCATGTAATTAATTTTACTCGTCCCCAGGGCCACCTCCTTGTTCTCGTCCTTGTTGCGGATATCGACCTCGAGCTTAGTGACTTTTTCTCGCCACTGCTCTATCTTCCTGTCCACCTGCTCCTTGGTAGGCACCCTGGCAAACAAATGCGCATCCTTCGCTTTCCGCGCCTGAGCCGCGCGTTTCAATTCCTTGGCCTCGTCCAATGCTTGAGAGGCCTTGACCTTCTCTTCGGGCGTAACGGCCTTTTTTCTCAACGCCTCCGCTTTCTCCAGGGCCTTGGCCACCTTATCCGTCATGACGTCGTCTTTCCGCGTTCGAATTTTACCCGTCTTGCCGCTCTTGATCATCTCCTTCTGTTGCTTCAACTCCTTCGTCTGCTCCATCAGCAACGCCAGCCTCTCCTGCAGGTTCCCCAGGGCCGCCTCCATCCCCTTGGTCACCGTCCGTTGGTGGTTGCACAGGATGGCCACCTTCCGGTTCGCCTCGTTGTAAGCCACCACCTTGTCCGCGACGCTCATCCCGGCCAAGTCTTCTGGGGTCGGCAACTCATTCTGGAGGGTTTCTGACGCGTTGTACGTCCTAAACACCTTGGCCGACAAGCCCGGCATAAGGCTGCTTAAGTGGGCGTTTAATACCGCCGGGGTTAGCGTTTCAAACACGTCCTGCTCTGGCTTCTTCTCCTTCACGAAATGCCGCAGGTTCCGAAAGACTTGCTTCCCATGCTCCCCGTAACTCGCGAAATCAATTGTCTGCTTGAACAACATCGAATCTTTCCCCAAGAACTCCAACTCGATCTCATACTTCCCTGCCCCTCCCTCCCCCCCTCCTTCCTCTGCCGGAGGAAATTTCATGTGCTCCACCCGGAGCGAACAACACCCTACCGTATCCGCCTCGTCCTCTCCCTTCTCCCCCCCCACCCTCAGAGCCAGCTTGTCGATGATGAACATGGCGGTCGCAATCTGCTTCGCGGACCGCTCGGCTTTTTTCCCCAGATTGGATTCGTAATCCCGACGGATCTTCTCTATGCACTCTTTCAACCGTGCCGCCTTGTCATATTTCTCCATGTCCGACTTGCCTTTGAACGAGGACGACGCCGAGAGCATGACGTACTTGACGCCGTTCAGAACGTTTTCCTTCCAGCTCGCTAGCCACGTTACCTTGTTGTCGTGCTGCACTCGGTCCCACGCATGTCCCGGGAGGGGACACGGTGGCACCCGCGCCCCCGGGCCCATATTCACGATGATATTCTCAGGCAAGCACCGTTGCTTGATCATCCCCATCAGGGGGTGCATACCACGGCCCCGAAACAACCCCGGGGGCTCCATGTTGAAATTCCCCACCTTCTCAATGCGGCCGTCCACAATGGCATAGCCGTAATGGTCCTGACGCTCCTCCTTTTCGGCCTTCTGCAACGCCTTCTCCTCTACCGTGGCGGCTTTCTTGATCATCTTCTGCGTCTCCAAATGCTGCCGGATCCGCGTGAAATCACACTTCTCGAAGTCCTTCACCCCTAAATCGTCGTCCAAACGATCCTTTAAAGGCAGGCAGATAGGAGGGAGGGAAAGATAGGGAAGGAAAGGTGAGTTGACGTGCGTTTGTGGTCTGGCGAACGTACAATAACACGCTAACGGACTGGCACCAGACCCTCCCTCCCTCCCTCCCTCCCTCCCTCCCTCCGTACCTTGAGCATCTCCTTGAACTGCTGGAAAAAATTCTTGACAAATATTTTCCTCGTCTCCGGTGCACCTAGTTGAGGCCCATCCTCTGGCATGGATGCAAAGAAGGTTGCAACCTCCTCCAGATCGGGCGGTAACTCCACCTCTTGGCCCTCATAGAGCATCTTTACACCGTGGGGGACGTACTCGGGGGGGAAGAAGATCCCGTTATGCTCAAGGCCTTTCCATTGGATACCTTCAGGCAAGGCTTCTTCGTCCCACCATTTGAACGCCTTCATCGCTTGCTCGATTCGGACGGCCTTGGAGGAAAGAGCGGCCTTGGGAGGGGCTACTGAACCTGGCTCCTGCTTCACGGCAGCTTTCTTTTTAGTGCTGCTGCTGCTGCTGCTCTTCTTAGTAGTCGCTACCTTCTTTTTCTTGGCAGCAGCAGCGGTGGTCGGTTTCTTCTTGGTCGCAACTGCCTTTTTCTTAGGCGCCGCCTTCTTCCTCCTGCCCTTATTCCCATCGTCGTCGCTGTCCTCCTCATCCTCCTCATCCTCCTCATCGCTGTCCTCCATCCCTTCCTCGTCCTCCTCCTTTTCATCCGCGCTACTATCTTCCAAATCACCATCACCAATCTCGTCGTCATCCTCGTCCTCGTTCTCGTCCTCACTGCTCTCTGCCTTCCTCCGCTTCTTCGTAACAGGCACAGTTACCTTCCCTCGCTTTCCCCCAATTCCCTTGGGCGCACCCGCTGGAGACTTGCCCTTGGCTTTTCCCTTCGAGGTAGCCACCTTTTTCTTAGCAGAAGACGTCGCAGACGCCTCCCCTTTCCCTCCACCTCTCTTCGCAGCTGTTGCTGCTGCTGCCTTAGGCGAGCTGGCTGGTGATTCGCGCTTCCGCTTGTTGGTGGCTAGAGTGGAGATTGGCTTGTCGTCTTCGTCGTCACTGCTGTCCTGCATCTTTGCTGCAGCCGTTTCTACTGCTGACGTCGCCTTTTTGCTTGCTGCTGCTGCTGCTGCTGCCCGTGGGGAGCCGGTAGGGGTGCTGTGGTGTAAGTGGGTGAAGTGAAGAGGTGGATGAGAGGGGATGCGGGATGTTTGCTTGTAGTTTGCGACGAAAGCCTATGCCAAGCAACATAGTGTGCTCTACAGGATTTCCTTTGATTTATTCGAGATTAAGTATGTTGTGAGTGCGTGCTTGTGTGCCAGCTTTCTGGTCCCTTCTCCACCCTCCCCACCTCTCATCATCCTCGTGAAATACGTACCTCTTGCTTAGCGGGGAGCCCTTCTTCAGCGCCGACAACGCTGCGAGGGGCATCTCGTCCTCCAAGTCCGACATGCTATCGGGTATATTGTCGTTCGCAGGTGTGTGTGTAGGGAAGGAGGGAGACGTCCATGAGTGAAACTTGATGGCTCAACAACCGAAGACTCGCAAACGAAAGCACTTCAGTTTGCCTGCAAAGACGCCACGTCCTATCGCCGTTCGACCATGAAATGCAGGTATCATTGAATTCACTCTGCAGAAAGGACATTTAGTGCTGTGGACATGCGATGGAAGTGGCTGGCAAGGGTAAATACGCAGTCCATAGGCGTCTCCTCCCAGCTTCTTCGCCCTGCAATCTCCTGTCTCCAGCGATCCCGTTCCGATCCAGTCAAGCTCTCTATGATAGAGACTCTATCACAATATTTTCAGGATAAATTATAGCCCGAGACAGAAAGGTACGCACGTTTTATTTGCCAATAATTCTTTCTTTTAGTCTTCATATACATTTGTGATCGTCTATCTACCTGCTTTCCCCTTCTGCTATAACCGGTCTGGTACCTCCCCTCCTCCCTCCCCGCCGCCTCCCCTTGCCCGCTCCTGAAAGCCCGGCTGGTCCTGCAAAAGCGTGCGCAACGCCGCGCCTTGCGTCGCTATCACATAGCAGTAGTGACCCTATATTTTGGGGGTTGTTTGAAGGCATTGTGAAAGTGAGCTTCCTCCAAGAATATTTAACCTCCTCTTACCCCCTTCTCCAACCCTTTAACTTCAACTGATGTAATTACCATTAACATGTGCCACTCCTCGACTTCATCCAAATGCTCCAACCGAATCGCATGCTCCCTGTCTCGTGCCTCCAACAAATAACCATACACCGCATTCATGTCCCCCCCAATCGCCCTCTCCCAAGTCCCTTCCTCCCCTCGGTCTTTCCCTCCCTCCCCCTCGCCCTTGACCACAAATCTCTCCAATTGCGTTTGCAAGCTACGACCCCATGTCTCAAATCCGGGTAAGATCAATCCGCGACTTTCGAGGTTGCTTCGCATCATTCTTCCAAAGACATCGTGCGGTAAGATCATGTCGTAGGAGACAAAAGCAGCAACAGGAAACTTGGTGGCGGTCCACTGTGATGTATTGAAAAAAGAAACAACCAGAATGATGAGTGCGTGAATTAAGCTCCTGTGTTGCCCCTTATGGATGGGATTTCGATCACCCTATTAGTCCTCTCTATTTCTCCCCTTCATTCACTTTACCTCGACTAAAGCCCGACTCGCCTCCGTCTCCATGTACACCAATACACACTCCGCGATCAACAGTGTTGGCAACTCCCACTCTATCCCTGCTTCCTCTAGCGTCTTCTCCAATGCCTTTGTGTCCGCCAAATCACCAGCCAAGAGGTTATAACTCCCTCCTCCTCCTCTTCCTCCTCCTCCTGCTCCTGCTCCTGCTCCTGCTAGTGCTCCTTCTTCTTTTTCTTCTGTGGAAACTCTCAACAACGATGCAACCTCTTCGTTTGCTTCGATGCAACGTGCTTTGTACAGCACCACCGGCGCAAAGTCAACCTCATAATAACATCTTCTGATGCCTTCTGCTGCCGGTACTGCTGCTGCTGCCGGTACTGCTGCTGCTGCTGCTGCTGCTGCTGCCTGTGCTGCTGCGGTCCTCTCTTCGTGTTTCTCCAGTGGTTGCTGCTTTTGCGCCTCTTCATGCCCTTGCAGTCGGAGGAAAAGCGTATCGAGGCCCGCGCCGAGCAGGACCAGATTGACCCGTGGTGGCAATGGCGGTGACGATGGTGATGGATGCGTTGACTCAGTGGTACAAGGAGAAGATGAAGGTGATGAAGAAGACAACGAAGACGAAGGAAAAGAGGAGGACGTGGGAGGGGGGGGGTGGGGGGACGAGGAGGAGGAGGAGGACATTGCCGCCGTTGCTAAAACCTGGGCATCGAACGCTTTCACGATGAGCTCCAAAGCTCGGACTCGAGTGAAATAACCGCGATTTATCAATGGGGACATAGCGGGAGGTGGAGGATAGGTAGGACGGAAGAGGCGAATAAAGCGGTCATTATAGTATCGCTTACTCACGCAGGAGGCCTTGCCATTGAGGGCTTCCATGCAGGTTTCTTGAACCGAGGTGTGAAATGCCGTAGAGGAGGAGGATGGCGATGACATAGATGAAGGAGAGGACGACGAAGAAAAAGTAGAGGGAGTTGATGTGGGACGTGGCGGGGAGGAGCATTGAAGAGGTGGAGGTGCTCCATGCATGGGGGCTGAAGTTGGCAGAGGCGAGAGGCACGAAGGGGGGGAGGTCGAAGGGGAGTCGATGATAATAGATGAATGTGGGAGAGGAGACGAGGTAAATAGACTTTCTAACTGTTAGTGGTTGTCGGAGCTGATTATTAAGCGGGATAGTGAGTGTGTAATGAGTGGTGGAGGAAAGAGTGTGTATGAGAAGTTAGTAGTATTTTAGAGAGACAACGCCGAAGCAGGCTTCTTCGATCGCTCGCCTCGTTGAGCCGCCCATGCGTGCGGAGCATCTTTCACATTCTTATGTCCACCACGGTCTCCGGGCGCACCCCACCACCACAGTAGCGACAAGATCGTAAAAAACTACGTTCTACATAGCGACACAGACAGATCCATAGGACGTGCCGTGGAGTTTTAGTGGCATCGAGGTGAGTGCAAGGCAAGAAGTGAGGCAGTTGAAGCATGATGGTCAGTGGTTGTGCGGACAGAAGCGGCAGGTAGACGGCATGCTCACGTGACCCCCCACATTCTTCCACCAAGGAACTACTCCCAGCAGAATATGAAATCAAGGTGCCATTTGGGCGGAGCGGTAGGGTGCGGCGGATGCTTAGTGCTCCTGGCGGCGGCGACCGTAATAAGTAGCCCTGCAGTTGCCTTCGTGCATGGCCCACCAGCGTCGTCAGCGTTGAGAATACTCCAGTGGGCAGGTCAGGGATTGGAAAGGACAGCAGGAGACGATCTAGACGCCATGGCAATCAGGAGTATCGGAGGGCGAAAGCGTACTACCACCACCACGGCGGTTTTGTCCTTATGGGGCAGCCCCCGCGTCAGTAGCAGCAGCAGCAACTACAACGACAGAGCCCCAATATCCCAAAGACCAAGAAGTCGCGGCAGCAGCAGCAGCAGCAGTCGTCTTTTTGCTGGCCTCGTGGGCGGCGCCAGCGGCGGGAGTCTGACCTCCGACGGTCGAACCAACCAGAACTTCCGCACCCTTACCGCCGACGACTTTGCTGCCAATCACCGCGTGGTCGATAACTCAGGGAATCCGGAAAAACGAGCGGAAATCGCCGCGGCTCTACCAGGGGTAAACCTAGACAAGCTCTGCAAAGAAGTCCCCGACGTCATGTTGTGGTCTCCGGCGGAACTAGCAGCAAGAATGGCAGTCCTCGCCGAGGCCATGCCTGGGGAGGATTTGATTAAGTGTGTGTCACAAGCCCCCACTATCTTGACTGGTACGCCTTACTTGAAGAAGACCTTGGCCCAATTCGCCGAATGGTTCCCGGGGAAGACTTTGGCGGAGCTGCTGCCTCGGTGTGCGGATGCCACGTTAGGGACGGCGCCGAGGAGCTTCGAGTACCCTAAACGGTTGGGATGGGAGGTGCCATATCTAGACCCCGGGCTCATGGGGAACTACACAGTGGAAACAGAGCTGGTGCAGGCGATGAAAGAGAGCCAGCATTTGGTGTTTGGGCTGTGGAAGGAGGATGGGGAGGCGTTGGAGAAGTTTGTGAAGGCGGTGAGGAGGGCGGTGCTTGCGTTTGAGACGCGGGTTTTTTTCTTGAGGGATCATTATCCGCGGGCGCATTTTGAAAGGTACGTGTCAATGGGGCCGAGAAGTCGTGCGATGGAAAGATATGGGTGCTAAGAGGAACGTTGAACTGCAGCGTTTGGGAGGAGACAAGGACGTGCTATTCGTAGGAAGCGACGACAGACTGTTGGCGCGTGATAGTTACCTCTCCCTCCCTCCCTCCCTCCCTCTCTCCCTCCCCTTTCCTTCTCGTCCAGATATTATGCAGACGATCTCTTCGGGGAATCGGTGGGGTTCGTCGATGAGTGGGCCAAGAAACACCCGGGCTACGACAGCTATATGGACGAAAAGCTTGCGGGTTACGAAAATATGGAATTCTTCCGCTTGAAACGTCTGCCCATCGCTGAGAAGGAGGAAATGCTGATTCAAGCACGTGCCGAGGGGATGCTGGGACCCGATGGGGCGTATCGTGGGCGTTCGATGGCCTTGCCGGCGGGGGCACGGGGGGAGGAAGGGGCTGAGGAGGGGGCCGAAGAAGATGATGGGTGGGACGATTTGGAGGATGTGGTGGATGAGACGGAGGAAGGGAGGGCGGAAGACGACGACGACGAGTTTGTGGAGGCAATGCAGCACGCCTTGTGGGTATTTGAGGTGCGAGCAGGGTTTTTGGAACGGTTGGTAGGACAAGAGGCTTACAGGAATGAGTTTATTCGACGGGTAAGGCAAGAGACCGCGGGGTCGGCAGAAGAGTTTTTAGAGCGATACCCTGCATACGGGGGCCATCTAAGCGAGGTCTTGGATGGATGGGGAGAGATTGAAGCTGAGCTATGGGAGGGGGTTAATGTGGATGATAAGGAGGATCAGATGGTGGAGATGTTGAAGGCGAGGGGACGGGCGATGGTGTACGTGCAGAATAAGATGGCTTCGTTCCGCCCGCCGACAATTCCGCCCGTGATGACTGAGAGGGCGGTGGAGAGTAGGGTGGAGGCGCGGGCTAAATTGGCGGCGGAGGAGTTGGAGAAGTTGGAGGCGTTGAGTGATGAGGAGGTGAAGCGGCATTGGGAGGCGTACGAGGCTTATGTCATGAAGAGGTTTCCGTCGGTGAGGAAGGATGTTGAGAATTTGCAGAATAGTCGGGCAGCCGGGGTTTTGTTTGATGAGGAGGAGGATGATGAGGAGGAGGAATTTGGGTTGGGTGGCTTTTAGAACAAAAATATACAACAAGGAATGAGTTAGAAAACGGGGAGACTATCAATTAACAGGATGACGGCAGCAGACAGAAAGAAGAAGAGAACCAAAAGCACCCTTACTTGTGTAGTTCTTTTTCCGTTCCTACATCCCTCTAGAATTATCGCATGCAACCTGCGTCCTCTAGGACTTGCATACGAGGGGGAGCCTTCCAACAAGAAATTGTTGCATATTCATCCCTTGATTTGTCCGAGTTTTACCAGCGATTTTGACAGGTTTTTCGATCAGTCGTTATATATTTATGTAGGCGAAGTGGGCGGTGTGGGTTTTAGTTCTCTGTTCCGGTCCATCAAGATTAGAGTGTGTATCTGTCCGCTGTCTCTGACATGGGGAAGAAGGCCGCCCAACGGCTCAGTCCCATACACATCATCACATGACACACACCACCACACAGTTCGCGACAGGGACAGAAAGGCCATATCCGACACAATACCTCGTTCCTACTTTCTTTGATGCCGGTGTTTGTTGCCGTTGTGAGATTGCAGTTACCGCGCACTCATGGCCCTCTGCCATCGCCACCCACACACACACAGGCAAGGCAATCATGCCGCGCGACGAAGTCGTGGCCTCGTCCACACCACCACCACCACCACAATCAAAGCCGCGAAATTACGGGAGTCTAGATTCCAGGCTCTCCTTATCCTCTTCTGCGGATATACTCCCGACCCGCTCTCGATCAGGCAGCAGCTTGCCTCCCTATACATGCGAGCACGGCCTGGCTTCACACTCCCCCCTCTTCTCCTCTTACGCACTCGTACTACGACATCGGGAAAGCAGCGGTGAGTCCTTGTCCCCCCTGTGTCCACGCAAAAATGAAGAAGCGGCGGGTTCACAAGGCGCTTACTTTACCTTGGTAAAAGTCTGCATGGGGACGGGAGCACTGGCCTTGCCCTACGCTTTCTTGAGCGGCGGGTTGGTGTGGAGTGCATTGGGCATTGTCTTGATGGCCCAATGGAATTATTTTGCCATTCAAAGACTGTTAGCATGCAAGGAGCTGTTGGACTCGGTGGCGACGGGGGCGGAGGATGTGGAGGCGAATAATGTGTATGCGTTTATTGCATTGAAGTCTCTGGGGCGACCGGGGAAGCTCCTTGTTCACGTGACCATGGGCATCACTTTCATCGGATGCGGTGTCTCGTACTTAATTGCTGCGAGCGATTTATTAGAATCCACTCCTCTTAGCTTGCTATTCGTGGGGGCGCCAATCTGGACGCGTTTCTGTAATACACTGCTGTGTTTACTTGTGGTCCTCCCCTTGTCGTGTACCAAGTCCCTCTCCTTCCTTTCCTACACCTCGCTGTTTGGAGTGATTGCCTTATTGCTCTCTTTTGCCACCATCATAGCGCTTGGGATCAACAACACCCCTCCTGCCGCCACCGCTGCCGCTGCTGCTGCTGCTGCGGCAACTGGGGAGCTACCAACTAAGTGGGCACGTGCCTTTTCTACAGATGCTCAAGGCCTCTCAAGGTTCTTTGGTATCACTTGCTTTTCTTTCGGGATTCCTCCGCTACTCTTCCCGATTCAGGGAAGCATGGATCGGCCGGAGTTTTTGGGGTCAGCCGTTAGGTTGGCGTTGGTGAGCGTGTCTGCTGCATACATTCTCATCGCAGAGGCGACAGTTATGTTGTATGATTTTGCCATCCCCCCCAACATATTGTCGGTCCTGCCGGACTCGGATTTAGCCACGTTTGTCCGGCTTTTGATGGTGATGGTATGTTTGCTCACCTATCCGTTGGCCATCGTCCCCCTGTGTGAAAATGTGCAGAACGCCCTGGAGGGTCCACGTGTCTCGAGGATATACCGTTGGGATTCTCTCCAACGTGGGTCAAGTCAATACGAGGAACGAGAAACATCCGGCTTCAATCACCGTGCTTCTTCCGCATCCCTCCAAGATCAAGAAAATGGCGGCACAGATACTACGGCACAGGGTGCCTCCCCTCTTTCTCTGCTGCAAGGAGGATGCAATGGGCTAACCCACATGCCACGGTACCAGCAAAGACGCTCTGACGCCGAATCTGTGTGGTCGGCAAAACGGCTGCTGTTACGTACTGGTATTGTATTTGCCACCGCAGTTCTCTCGACAGTGGTGCCGTGTTTTGGGGTGGTGGTGTCGTTGATGGGTGCGTTTTCGGTGGCGATATTGAGTTTTGTGTTGCCTCCCCTTTTCCATCTAACGCTGTTCAAGGCCAGGTTGTTAAGGACGGAGGCGCTGTGGGACGCGGGCATGTTTCTGTTGGGGCTCTTGGCGTGCGCGTGTGCGACGAGCTTGACGGCGAAAAGTAGCTTGGGGCCGATCGCGCATTCGCATCGGTGCCCTGGGTAAGAGGGAGGGAGGGAGGGAGGGGAGGTAGGTTGGGAAGAGTGGTTGGTTTGGATGCGCGAGGGAGGGGGTAGGGGAGGAAGAGGAGGAAAGGAAGTGAGGGGGGCGACAAGGCTGGCATTGGGGGGTTGGATGGGGGCTCAGCTCTGGCGGAGTAGTGTACATGTAATGTAGTTATAGTAACAACAGAGTAGGGATGTAGGCAGGCTAGGTACGTAGATAGAAGACTCAGGCAGTCGCCAACAGTGTTGGCAGTGCCATTAAGGATACGGGTTCCGGGGGCAGGAAAGCCCGTAGAACGAAGAGGACGGGGAGATGAAAGAGAAGGAGATAAGAGAAATCGCAAATAAACAAAGAAGAACCCTTCATATATGCTGCCTCATCTGTTCTCATTTCGCTCGTCAACCTCCACCTCACCCTGGAAACACTCGCGTCTGGACTTGATTTCTTTCACTTTCCACTTTGGGGATGATATTTCATCTTATTTCCTTCTTCACATTGTCTGATTGTGTATTTGTCTCTCGAATTTCTCCTATTATGCCGAGGAATGACACCCTCAATCTATTACGGTCCTTCAAGCCTCAGTAACAGCGGCTGCTTTTGTCAACCCCTCGTAAACACTCCGTTCCAAGCAAATCCGGCCCCTCTTCAAAACTGTCGCTGCCAGAGCCTCGCTCCTCTCCCCTGGCAAAGACGGACCTCCTGGAGCACTTCCACTGCTGCTGCTGCTGCTGCTGCCGACTCTTGACGCTGCTCCTTTCCCCTTGCCTTCCTCGATTTCACCTTTCTCCATCGTCATTGAAGAGGGCACAGGCTTGGCCTCCTTCACCCTCCTCACTACCGCTTCCACTTTCGCTGTAAACGCCCCCAACGACTGCCCAAGAACTTCAGGGTCGATCGCCAACACCAGGTTACCCCAGTTCCCCCTCGCCCACTTCTCTTCCACATCGCCCCCCGCCAAAGCACCGCCCAAAATCTCGACCATCAAGGCAATATGACTCCCTTTATAAGAACGGTCAAACACTCGCAGCGCCCCCGCGAGGGCCTCGCTTGGATCTGTGGTCGGTCTCCCCCTCGCGTCAAACGCCACATCGGGAGGAATAGCATGTCCTGCCGCCTGTGCTTCCTTCAGGGCATACCATGCATAAGCAGAGGTAGCCATGTCCAGCACCAGGGGTGAGGCACCATCTTCCCGGGGTATGCCGACAGAGAAAGGATTGGTCCCAAAAATCGGTTCGTACGACCCATGCGGGGCCATCAACTCGGGACTTTGCGACAAGACAATACCCACCAAGCCGGCATCGGCCATGGTGCGCGCAAAGAATCCAATGGCACCGGTCCCCGAAGAAGTTCCGTGCGCGGCCACCATACTCAAGCCATGATCTTTCGCCTTGGTGATCGCCATGGTAACGGCACGGTCGAGGACAAGCATCCCCGAGGTGCCATGTCCGTGAAGCCGGGCGGAAAGCTTTGTCTCGTGCTCGACTTCGATTGGCGTGCCTTTAGAAGCTTCGTAAGCCGGGACACCCCCTGTAAGAAGCTTGATGACACCCTGACTGTTACCTCGCATCTGTGCATAGAGAAGCACACGCATAATGAGGGCTGCTGCTTGCGCATCGTACCCCAAAGACCGCTGGAGAAGACGCTGTGTCATGGCCTCCAGCTCGCTCACGTCCATCTCGACCTCTTCCTTACGCGTCTGCGGCATAGCGCCTAGAATCGTGTGGAAGAGTACGATTACGACTGGAAGGAAGAGGAGAGAGGGACAAGTGTGGAGGTATGCTGGTGGTGGTGGGACGGCCAAGGCGTCACAGTGGCACTGGGACGGAGGGATGATCAACGGGCCATCGCTGGTTTTTGTGATCGCCCAAAAATGGTCGCGACGTCCGTCGAGCGGAGGGGTGTGGCCTGTCTCCGGGCCACATTCTTCGAGAATATGAGCTCAATTCCATTTTTGTACTGGCAATCGTGTCCTAGAAATCTCTTTCCTTTGTCTGAGTGGATAGATTTTGTTGAGGATTTCGGGGGAGGTTGGACAATCACACTTAACACCGCCATAAAATCGAAATAAATGCGAAGCCATGAATGGAAAAAACAATTGCATCCGTGACTTTTCACATGAAAGGAACGATATGAGTGTAAATTTCCATGTCTTGACGGGCCCTTTCCATGCGTAATGGTGTTGTGTCTTGACGGTTGACGTACTGGGATTGTACTGGAAATGGCAAATATCATACTTTCCTATGACTGTCACAAGTCTTTCTTGTATGTACTTTTTCTTTATTTTGTTTCATCTATACATCTTGTATTTATGTTTTTTTTTGGGATACTACAACTGCAAACCCGCCCACTTGATTGCTCCTGTCACGACAGCCGAGCCCTCCACCGACCATCCCTGCAGCCGCTCCTCCTGTGGCCGTTCCCGCTCCGCCACACGGGTCTCCAACACTCCCAATACAGCACGATAAGCCAGACGCCATACCTCGTGACCTTCATTCGTTACCCACCTCCGAAAACTTCGCATCAATGTCCATACATCGTCTTCGCTTCCCTCATCCACTCTCTCAAGCAGATAAACGGCCAGCAGCTGCAAATGGGCCGTCTGTGGAAGGGATTTACGCCCGTCCGAACCCCCGGCTGACCCCCGAACATTTCGCAGCCACTCTACCAACGCCCGCCTCACATCATTCACATCCTCGTCCACAAACAAGCGAGTGCGATATTCCATGCTTTGGCTACTTTGTTCTGGCTTACGTTCCTTCTCCTCCTCCTTGTCCACGTCAATCACCACCTCTTCCATCGGCTTCCGTCCTACCACCGGGGGCAGTCGCGGAGATGGGGGTAACATAGATGTACTGCTGTTGCTGATGATGATGCTGCTCTTGTTGCCGCTGCTGCTGTTGCTGCTGCTGGCCGTCATATCTCTTGTGATATGCACCCGTTTATGTCGCTCCAGATCCGCCAAAGTCTCAATGCGTAGAGGCATGGGAAGGTTAGTTAAAAAGGCCGCGTCATGTGCAGGCAAGCCTTTGAATTGTGCACCCGAATGGTCATATGCGTGCATTTTCAATTGCCTCTGCCTCATCATGCGATGGTGATGCTGTTGCTGCTGTTGCTGCTGTTGCTGCTGTTGCTGCTGGTAATGTTGTCGTTGAGGAGGGCTTTGGGAAATACCCACGGACCTTGCTTTTTCTCCAGTTCCACCTTTACTCCTGCTCCCGCCGCCGCCGTTGCTGCTGCTGCTGCTGCCATTACCGCCGATATCGTTCTCCGGGCTCCCGAACCAACAACTCCGAGCTTTATCAGCTGCTGCAGCAGCTGCCACCGCATCGGTCGCAGCAGGAGTCGCAGCAGGACACTTCCGACGCACGACCGCGCGGACTTCGTTTTGCATGTCTAAAGGCAAAGCTCGAAGGGTCGAATCGTCGATCTGACTCATGGTCACGTCCCAGTGCTGGAGGGAGCTCCAGGCAGCCCCCTCCTCTTCCGCCTGGTGCTGCTCGTGCAATGACTGTCGCTGCTCCCGTTGCTGCAAGTGCAGCTCCAGCGCTGTCCGCATCGACGGAGGCAGTGCCGTCAAGACCGAGACGTCAATCTGAGATGGCGGCGGTAGCGCATAGTTTTCAAGAGAAAGGTGCACTTCTTCTCTCCCTTCCTTCCCTCCCTCGGCCTTCTGACCCGTAGAGGGTAGCTTTGCGGACTGCTTCTTCCATCCCTGCCACTCCTTGTCACCAATCTCATCCTCGTCCTCCCACCCTTCCTCCTCGTTTTCCTCCACTACCACCAATTCCACAGCCCCCTTCTCCTTCTTTTCCTCTTTCTCGCTTTCGTCCCCACCACGACCGCCACAACCGACGCCCGATTTCATCAACCACGTCTGTATCCTCCCTCCCCTCCGCCCTTCTTCCCCCCCCCCTCCCCTCCCCCCCTCCCTT
>Ga0160420_100406_pt1 | contig 19496 bp, 32 predicted proteins | sample CelAP2metagpilot_FD_108197 | JGI IMG/M metagenome (GOLD analysis project Ga0160420, IMG submission 108197) | Phycosphere-associated microbial communities from algal ponds in Kailua-Kona, Hawaii, USA - Cellana AP2-5-5 metagenome pilot | ecosystem: Engineered > Artificial ecosystem > Aquaculture >... | reverse complement strand
GTCCGTCCTGCACGCTCGTGCGTTGGTCGGTCGCTTTCATGAGAACGAATGTACTATGATTTCATTGAGCCTCCCCTCCTCCCTCCCTCCCTCCCTCCCTCCCTCCCTCTCTCCCTCTCACTCACACCCGCCCACTCCCGGTATCCACCCCTCCTCCCACCCTTCCTCCCTCCCTTCCTCCCTCCCTCCCTCCCTCCCTCCCTCCCTCCCTCCCTCCCTAGACATCCTCCCCCACATTTGGATCGAGCGCTTTTCCACCCTGCAGGACGACGTGCCTCCCAAGCCGGGCCATGAGATTATCAAGATAGTCGAAAAGTAGGGATGGAGGGACGTAGGGACGGAGGGACGGAGGGAGAGATTTAATGAGAACGGATGTCTCTTTGTTTGGTTGAAGCCCACCTATGATCTTCCTATTTAGAGCCCTCCCTCCCTCTCTCCCTCGCTAGCTCCTACGGCAAGCCCATTGGCGAGATATTTGAAATGTTTGACGCGGACCGGCCCCTGGGCTCGGCTTCAATAGGGCAATGCCACCTGGCCAAACTCAAGGTAGGTAGGTGGGGAGGGAGGGAGGGATGGAGGGAGGGAGGAACGAATGTGTGTGCGTGTCTCATTGTGATGCTACCTCGTGTACTGTACGTCCTGTAACTCATTTATGGTGATTTATCCTTCCCTTTCTCCCTCCCCCAGGGCACCGGACAGGTGGTGGCAGTCAAGATACAATACCCGGAGGCCGAGCAATGCTTCAACAGTGACATGACCACCCTCCGACACTTCGCAGAGGTAGGGAGGGAAGGAGGGAGGGAGGGAGGGATCATATTCACGTCAGAAATATCCACCTTTACGCTCTTTCCCCTACTTGAATTGCAGATCGCCCAGCCGGCGTACGTGAAGATGCTCGACGAGGTGAGGAAGGAGGTCAGGGGAAGGAGAGGGAAGAGGGGAGGAAGGAGGTCAGGGTGAAGGATAGGAGAAGAAGAGAGAGACTATTATCGAGGACATACTCACTCTCCCTCCCTCCCTCCCTCCCTCCCTCCCTCCCCCCGTAGGTGCGGCGGCAGTTCATGTCCGAGTTCGACTACCGGCGAGAGAGCATGCACCAGGACGCCATTCGCATCGGCTTGTCCGAGGTAGGGAGGGAGGGAGGGCGGGAAGGAGGGCGAGAGGGAATGGGAGTGTCACACGCGACATTGCCACGAGCCCAAAATGGAATTTAGTCTTGCGCCGGATTCCCTCCCACCCTCCCTCCCTCCGTCCCTCCCTGCTTCGCCTTAGGCCGGGTTCGACAAGGCGATCACCGTCCCCCGCCCCTACCCCGAGCTCTGCACGCGCGAAGTTCTAGTGATGGAATACATCCCGGGGGTGAAGCTCACCGACGTCGTTCGGAACAGGTGAGAAGGGAGGGAGGGAAGGGTGGAGGGAGGAAGGGAAAACTGGAAGTAGTCTTCAAAGGCTCACACGCATACAACCCATCGCTCCCTATACAATACTATAAATCAATTAAACAGACCTGCCGGCACGCCCCCCGGGAGCTCGCTGCCGTCGTTGCAGGGGCAAGGCATCTGGGCCCGCACGTTTGGCGCCTACTTCAACAAGAGGTAAGAGAGTGGAGGGAATGCAGTGACGTCGACAATCTCTTTCCCCTCTCCTTGAAATCTGGCAGGGGAATTAATCGTGGTCTGTCGCTCCCCCCCCGTCTACCCCCCTCCCTCTCTCCAGGTACGCCCGCAATCTCGTGGACTCGGTCGTGAGGGTGCATGGCCACCAAATCCTGAAAATGGGCGTCTTTAATGGCGACCCGCACCCGGTGAGGGAGTGAGGAAGGAAGGCAAGGGGGGCATGTCATGGTGCTGATTATGTTAAGATTTCTTTGACTGCTTCTGGTCCGACTCAAAGCGAGCTCTCTACCTACTTGCTGTCTCTTATTCTATCTCTTCTTCCATTCTCTCGAACTCCTCGCAGGGTAACATCCTCCTCATGCCCAACGGTAGGATCGGCCTGATCGACTACGGGCAAATCAAGAGCTTGAAGCAAGACCAGCGGAAGAGCATGGCCCGCATGATCATCGCACTGGCGGACGGGAAGAAGGAGGTGAGGAGAGGGAATGGGAGGAGGAGAAAAGTACATCAGTGAAGCTTATACTTGTCATATATACATACGCCATATAAACTTATGCTCATATTTTGTCCTATCTCTTCCCGCGACTCATTCTTCCTCCGCTGCCTGCAGGACGTGATCGATTTGTTCGTCAAGATGGGTTTCCGGTCCAAGCGGATGGACGGCGATGTGATAAATGCAGTGGCCACCCTCTACTTCGACCGGGATGACAGCGAGATCATCGGGAAGGGCATTAACTTACAGGTAGTGCAGGCAGAGAGGGAGAGAGAGAAAGAAGGAAGGGGTTTGGAAAGAATCTGATCGATACATCAACACGGCCTGCCTGCTTTCTTTGAGTGAGGGCTTGATTTCACGACTTATAATTCTATATACATCTCTGTAAATTGCCTTTTGGTCCTGTGAATAGTACTACTTTGAGAACCTGCAGAAGAAGGATCCTTTCCTGGCCATGCCCGAAGACTTTATCATGTGTGGTACGTTTACGGGGATGGGAGGGCGGAGAAAGGGCAAAAAAGAAGAGGTGGAGAGTCTCTCTGTCTTGAGCGAGAAATCGCTGCGCGATATTTATCATATCTGCGCTTGTTTGGCTCATATCGACACAAACTTCCCTCGCCGCTCCCACATATCCCTATAGCCCGTGTCGCCGTGTTCATGCGCGGTCTCGGCACTTTTTTGGACTACCCCATTTCCATCGCTAAGGCTTGGCGGCCTCTTGCTGTGGAGGTTTTGAAGGAGAAAGATTTGGCGGGGGTGCATCCGTAGAGAATAGTGAAGGAGGAAGGGAAAGTGGGAGGGAGATTAAGATTAAAGCGCTGTTCATATAAGCATGTGTGTCTGGCACGGTAATACTTGTGATGTCTATGTGGAGTAAAACAAGAGGACCAATGAAATGGAGGAAATGGAAGTAGGAGATATTCTTGAGCTATGCAGACTGCAAGGAAGCTTAAAAAGTAAATGCACCACAGTCAGATATGTGAGTACCACAAAAATACAAGTAACGGCTTACTTTGAATGTGCATGTTCTTACGAGCAGATCCACTCGTGCAGCCATAGACAGATTTTAATTTGCTCAGGCGGACCGGGATGCTTTCTCCGATGCTGTAGAGCCCCCAAAATTGTTCTGAAACCATTTTGACGACAAAGGACGCGCAACATATCACAATGATACCGTAGTGTTGGTACGATTTCATATTCCTACCTCGGCGGGATCGTATTCCTAAAATGAGTGCTCACACGTTTCTTTCAAGTCCATCTTGACCATATGAACCGCTGTTCCAAATCCTGTGCGAGTATTTGCATATTTGCATACGCAGGATGAGATACTTTAATTGCAAATGCACATATATCGAAAGACAACTGAGATCGTCTCCCAAATGATTGATCAGATGAATGTGCAGTGAGGGTGGGGACATGAACTATTGATAACTGAAAAGTTCTGAGTGTAGCGTCGCGAAGTCGCGTCATTGCATGATTATTGTGCTCATTATTCTTTGAAGTGTTTTTTTAACTTCGACGCATTCCCATGCAGGCTCTGTGATCTCCTCATCCCCTTATTTGGTTTCATGACCATCATGCTCAGAAACACACACAAGCCCTGTTTCTCAGACCCTGCCGAAACCTTTCCTCATAATCTGTCCATTTTTTCCATGGTATCATCCCCTATTATAATAATTCTTGTCGACGTCGCGAAGGTCCGCTTTTCTAAATACGCACGATCTCCACGCTCGTCCGCCTCGCCACCTCATGTGGTACCTTTATCAAAGAGGGAAGTAACGCGAAAGTCAGTACATTTGCGCTCCAAAATGCAACAGCATATCTACCGTAATGCACTGTGCAGCATTCTTCCTACTGCCCTTTCTTTCTTACCTCAGTCCCGGGTGCCATTTTCTCCAAACGGTCAAAAGGCAAGGGATGGATGTTAAGCATCGCGTACGTGCCTCCGCCTCCGCCCTTTGTGAGGGTGCCGGGATTGATGCAAAGCGCGCCACCTACGTCTTTGGCGAATGGGGTGAGCTTGGAGGGGAGGAGGAGGACTATTTGGAGAAAATAAGGGGTGGGATAGGAGGAGGTGAATGAGTAAGTTGAAGAGTTGAACAAAATAGAGGACCGGACACAGCCAAAAGTACTTACGATCGGGAGTGACAGGCATGCGCCAATGCTCGGAGTGACGGAGGTCCAGCTGTTGTAAAAGGATGTGAAGGCGAGGAGTGATGAGAATCGTGCTACATTTTAGCCGGGGCGGGAAGAAAGAGAAAAATCAAGGAATGCATACCTGGGCCTGTCCATCGGCGGGTGGGGGAAAGAGGGGGTAGAAACTCTGTTGTTGCAAAAGGTGGGCGGCCAGGCGTGCGAGGCGGTTCCCGGTGTTGAAGGAAACCTGAATGAGCCCATGAGAAAGCAAGATAGCGGGATGAGAAAACGTTAAATCAGAGACGTGTCAGCGCCGTGGAGGGCGCGAGGGATCGAGAGTACGCACCTCATCTCCCGACAAGTGGCAGAGGATGTCGTTGGTGGTGATGCCGACGGCGACTTCGTTGATGGTAAAGAATGACGGGTTGCTCAAGCAATAGAGCCGCCTGTCCGCCCCGTCGTTTTCTGAGGATAGGGTAGGAAGATTGGAAGGGAGAATCATTTTTGTGAGAACATATCATATGGCAAGCCAGTTGCTTTCTATATTGCTCCACTCCGCCCCTCCTTCCCCTGTACGTACCACTTGCGAATGGTAGACCGAGGTCGCCCAGTCGCTCCTCTTCGAACCAAGGGGAAGGTACGCCGCCGGGAATACGGTCGGCCAGGGGAGGCTGAAGGAAAGGAGGGATCAGGGAGCATCAAAAGAACGTAGAATTAGCGAGGAATACAACTGGAGGGAGGAAGAGGGAAGAGCACAGTACCTGCGGATAGACATGATCATGGAAGACGTCATTGAGGGAGGGCACGAGGACGATGCGCGTAGCCAGAGTGGGGTTGGTCTCGTACAGCCCCTCCAGGAAGAGTGAGACTCGCATCTTGAAAAGCGATTCGAAGTCCACGCTCTCCTTCTCTTCGCCCGCGCCCGCGATCTCGGTCTCGCCTGCCGCCACCTGCGTTGGGCAAGGAAAGGAGGCAGGAAGAAAGGGAGGAAATAATGAGTGTGAGTGAGTGTATGTGTGCCGTTAACGCGATCTCCTTCTGGTGCTCCTCCCTTTCCTCCTGGCACCTTCCTTCTCTGTACTTTTACCTTGGGATGGTTGGAGTCGACGAACGGCCCACACAACACCGCCACATCCGGTTGCCGCGCTGCGATCACCTTGACAGGGAGGAAGGGAGGGAGAAAAGCAAGCGGGGGCAAATTACGATAGGAGGGAAAGAGTTGAAGGGGTCATGAATGCACGGAGGAAGGAAGGGAGGGAAGGAGGAAGAGATGGACGATCGGCAACAGCTCGTCCGTACCTTCAAGAGATCTTCCAGAGGCTCGTACTCGAGCGAGTCCGTGGTGGTGTAGGGGCCCGCGGCCACCAGCACCGTCATGGCGCCCCCCCCTTGGTAGAGGCCGTCGTGGTGAAACTCCTTCAGTTTGTCAACGGGCGAGGTCAGGAGGGGTCGAGGGACGCCCTCGATGATGCGCCGGACCACCATCTTGAAGCCTATTTGGGGGGAAGGGAGGGAGAGAGAGGAGAGAGGGAGAAGGGAGGGCAGGGAAGGTGAGGACTTTGATAGATGCTGCGCACTCCAATAGCCATAATATTACACGAAGCAAGAAAGAAAGCACGAACTTGCTTTTGAACCCACAAAAAAAATATAAAATGAGAAAAGTAAAAATGGAAAGGAAGGTGAGAGGGAGGGAGGGCTCGAGGGAGGGAGGGCTCGAGGCGCACCACTGCTGTTGACACCCTCCACGGCCACCACCTGGCCGGGAAAGAGGGCGAAAGCGGGTAATTCACCTAGATCCAGCTTCACGCGGAACCCGCCCGAGTCACGCCGGGAACCTTGAGGAGGAAGAGAGGGAGGAAGGGGAGGAGAGGAAAAGGGATGTATGTGGGTGGATGAAGAAGTTCATGTTTCATTCAGGTTTGCTCGGGCTCCCGAGAGAATGGAAGATGAGAAAGAGACCTGAAATTGTAAGGGAATCCACGTTTCCCTACCTTCCAAGACGACACTAGCCTTGTTGATCCTCCCCTCCGCAGCCTCGCAGCACACCCGGCCCACCACCATTACCGTCTCCTGCTTCGGAACCCCCACCGGCGTCAACTCCATCCCTCCTTCCCCCAGCGCTCGCTCCACCAGATCGCTCTGCAAGCGCAGCATGGCCTTCTCCTGGGCTCGAGCCCGTTCCTCCAGCGTCGTGTACATGTACCGGTACCGAGTGGGCAGGTTAATGTTCAGGGTGCCAGGTAGAGTGCCTGAGGAAAGGAGATGGGGGGAGGGAGGGAGGGAGGGAGGAGGGCAGGGTGAGAGGAAGTGAAGGGAACGAGGGGTCATAGAAAGATAGCAAAAGAGGCACATACCTAGATCGCAGCGTGCACCGCCGAATCGTTTGGAGGGCTGGAACTTGCCTCGTACACCCAGCGCGGGGTTATGCTCACCGGCGCCTGGGGCGAAGGCGGAGAGGGAAGGAGCGATTAGACATGCGATGGGAAGACAAGGATCATGGCATGATTCTCCCTTCCTCCTTTATCTTCTCTCTCTCTTTCTTTCTTTCCTCCCACACACACGCGTACACACCTGCTTTCTGCCCTGCGTTGGTCCGATTCAAGTAGGCCACTGCCCCGCCAGCCGATTGTGGCGTAGACTGCCCTGGCGAGTCGGTAGAAATGCCCCCGGGTGTGAAGCCGGCAGCCGCCGACAAGGTCCCGGTGATGGATGGGAGGGAGGCCGAACTAGGAGGCGACATGAAGCCGGCGCCGCTGGACGAGGCTCGTCGTTTGTTGGCTGGGACAGAAGGAGTGGGGGACATCAGCCCCGGTACTCCTCCTGCCCCGCCTTTCCCAGCCAAGGGGGGGTCCTCGGACATACTCAAACGCTTGCGCATGGCCACCTCAGACGAAGGCAGATTAGAGGGATCGAACAGAGGGCGGCGACTGCTGCTGCTGCTGCTGCCGCTGCGAACAGAGGAGCCAGGCGTGGCGGTCGTTCCCGCAGACCCAACGACCTTCTTGCTGAGCGTCGCTTCCAGGGCGCCGAGCGAGGACAGGTTGAGCAAGGCTTGGCTGCTGTCGTCAGAGCCGCGGTTTAGGGAGTGGGCTTCCCACTCGTTCGCCAGATCCCGCGCAGAGAGGCCGAGATGGTTCAGGATGGAGAGACCTGGATTGGTGGGGAAAGGAGGGGAGAGGGAGGCGCAAAGAGGGGCGTCGATTGGACATATAGGACAGCGGGGGCATAAATATATAGACCGCGTTGCAGTCGGTCATACAAATTATCGCGGAGTATCACAGATATGTCCCTTTCCGTGTCTTTCTTTCCCCGCCCTCTTCTCAAACTGGGAAGGCCGAAGGGCGGGAAGGAGGAAGTGAAAGACAGGCTTGGAGCCACTCATGGAATCTGTGGCAGGCGGAAGCGCACATGTCATATCTGATAGTGTCGCCCCAGTGCATATGCTCTGTTTCTTCGCCTCCTCCTTACCCTACTTTCCCTCCCCTTTCCCTCCCTCCCCTCTCACCCCGCCGACACTCACATTTCTCCACCACTTCGGTCTTGCCCTGCAAGTCCTCGTTGATCTCTTGGAAGGCACTCAAGACCTCAGCCTCTTTAATGGCGCTGCCGATACCAGCCATGGTGCTGGTATGACCGCGAGTGTCTGTTTTGTGTGTTATATAATTTGTTGTGCTGTGCGTGGGGAGGATGGAATGTACCTTTTGGCGAAGGTGCTTGAGGCGGGTGTGGAGGAGGCTACAAGCCAAGGCAGTTGCTTGGCATCCACGCACCCTCAGTATGTAAAAACTTGCAATTATCGTACACTACATGCCCACGCTTGAGCCAGGCATAGTTGTAGGGCTGGAAGGCTAGCCAATCGAGCGCCTTTCTGCACTCGCTTGATTTTGCTCCCCGGAGTACGCGCCAAAAATAGAAAAGAGCACACACGTCGAGCACACATACCACACCACATCCGCAGTCTCCTTCCCGTCCCTATCTCCACCATCCACTAGGACAGATGTATTCATTTCTCCCTGTAATCTCGACAGCCGGCGCTCATCGCCCACCATTCCCCTGCCCCCTCCCTCACGGCCATCATCTCAACAGACGCACACGACCCGAATCATCATGGGCAACAAAGGCAGTACGCCGGCCGAAGGAGACGAGGCTGAGATCCCCACAGTGCCGGCTGCTACCACCACGCCGCCTTCCACAGATGCCGTGCCACCGCCGCCGCTGCCAGCGGAAAAAAAAGCGGGACTGGCCAAGTTGCTGACCCCAGCGGACCTCCTGAAGCGAGGAGGGGAGGGCGATCGCCCTGTGCAGCCTACTTCTCGGAGCAGCGGCGCCGAGGAAGGTAGCACCAAAGCAAATAAGGGAGAGAAGAAGGGGAAGAAACAAATGGAGGAAGGAAAGGAGAAGGAGGCTGCTCGAGAGACACTGCTGAGCATGCTCGGGAGGGCGAGTGCTGCGGCAAGTGAGGCCCAACCCCCTCCACGTCCTACTCCATCTCAGCAAGCCCCACCTCCCCCTGCGTCGAAGCCTGTCGCTCCTGCTGCATCGAAAGGCATCAAGGCCATCTCGATCAGTGAGCTGGAGGCGCGCGTGGGAGGTGGGCGACCAGTAGAGGGGGGAAAGGGCATAGGGCGGGGGGAAGTAGGAGCAGGAGGAGGAAACGAGGAACGAGGCAAGGCGCTCATTTCGATGTTGTCGCAAGCAAATAAAACGGGGAGTAATAAAGCTACGGTCGCGCAGCCATCTACTCCTCCGTCGGCGGGGGTGGTACGGAGGGATCATTCCAAGGAAGCGGCCTTGAAGGGGATGCTTTTTGGGGGCGGAGGAGGAGGGGGAGGTGGGGGGGGGGAAGTTGAGCAGGCAATTGGTGGTGTTGTAAGAACAGGAGGGGGAGAAGGGGGAAATGGTAACAACAGCAAGAGTTCACGTCGACGGAAGGGGGGTAAGGACCACGGGAATAGACAAGGAGGAGGAGGGGGTGGAGGAGGAGGGAAGAATAGCGGAGTGGCACCACCGCCGCCGCAAGCAGCGACCGCAGCAGCAGTAGCAGCCGCCCCTCCGAGCACGTTCGCCTGGTCATCGTTCCAGCGCTCTCCTGACCCCAAGACCATTCCCATGCCGCCCGCCGTCTTTAAGGGGCCGGGTTTGGCGCTGGGGGAGGAGGGGGAGGAGGAGGGGAGAGAGGGTGGAGGGGCAGGAATTCGGACGGTAGTGGAAGTGCAGGACGCAACGAAAGATCTGAAGAATTTGCTGAAGCTTGGATGAGGGATTGATGGAGGGAGGGAGGGAGGAAGTGAGGGAGGGGCGGCAGCAGGGTTCCTGGGTCAGTGTGTATGTGACAAATACGACAGCGACGAGGCGATAAAAGGAAAACGATGAACGAGGATAACGACAATTATAACAGAAGATGAGAAACAACAACAAAACAAAGAGAGAAGAAGAAAAAAGGAACAAGGAAAAAACGAGGAAGACGAAGGTGGTGGCTTTTTCGAGCCCACAGTGGGCTATGACGTCACCCGCCTTCCGCTTTCTCGCTCACACTTTTCCTTTCCTCTCCCTCTTTAGGGTCTCGGTTTATCGGTAACATGAATTCGCTGAAAAATAATTTTGGACGCGGACACAGGCATAAACCTCCCTCCCTCCCTCCTTCCCTCCCACCACTCAATGCGACTTGATCGCCCCGCCCACGATCTTCTCTTCATCATCCGTGCTCTCCCTCGGCCTCCTACTTGCCCCTTCCCTCCCTCCATACCTCCTCCCCACCTCCTCCCCGCTCCCCGTCACGCCCCTCCCTCCCTCCCTCCCTCCTTCCAAGCACCATTCGCCCTGCCGAAGCGCCTGCAATTGCAGCAACACTGGTTTGAAGACCAACAGCCAGCCCACGCCCACCACCGTGCACGCCAGCAGCTGCACTATATATCCGTCCAACACCACCACACACCCCTCCTTCCCTCCCTCCTTCCCCCCCGCCCACCACCGAAACCACCGCATCCCACCCTCTCCCCCTTCCTCGTCCTGGCTGCAGTTGCGGAGAGTGGCCACGTCGAGGGCGGCCAGGGAGGCCGTGCGCACCCACGACGAGCCAAGGTTGCTGTGGGAGGGGGGATGAGCAGACGGTAGACTGAGGGAGTGGGGACGGTTGTAACGGCTGGCAAGCTCTTGACGGGGACGAGAGAGAGGGGGGGAGGGACTGACGGAGCGAAAGAGAGGTGAAAGGAGCAAAGGAGGAGGAAGAGGAGGAGGAGGAGGAGGATAAAGCGGCCTTCCGTCCCTTTGTCATCATTCCACTGCCTGAGCGTGTGAAGAGTGTATCGTTGTATACACCACCAACAGCGGGGCCAGAGGCAAGGGTTACAAAAGCCTCCTGATTGATGCACGTGGTGTCGGCCGACACCACTCTCAGGCCGGCAAGTGAGGGAGGGAGGGAGGGAGGGAGGGAGGGAGGAAAGGAGGAGGGGAGGGAAGAAGGAAAGGAGAAAGGGAGGAAGCGAGGGAGGGAGGGCAAGTGCACGCACCTGACTGTGTTAAGCAGCGTCATGTATGTACCGCCAATGGTGGGGTCGGAGACGCGGGCGAAGAAGGCCATCTGACTTATGAACATGCTGTTTGCCGCCACCTCCCTCAAGCCCACCGTGGTCAGAAAGAGGAGGCGGAATAGGGAGGGAGGTAGGGAGGGAGGGAGGGAGGATGAGTGGCCGTAGGCGTGATGGGCGAGGGGGAGTAGGCCGGCGTAGAGGAGTCCAACGACGAGGCGGGGAGAGAAGGCCGACAGGAAGACGGAGAGGGGCCGAGGGCCGGAGGTGGCCTTGCTCAGGAGGACGGGCACCAGGATGCCTGAAGGGGGCGGGAGGGAGGCAACGGGAGAGGGGGAGCGTAGAGAGGAAGGTGAAGGAAGCGTCGGAAGGCGCGTGAGAGTGGGCAGGGGGAAGGTTTGAACAGGCGTGAGGCGACACAGAGGAGGGTAGCAAAGGTTCCGCACTCATCGTAAAATTACACTCAATCAAGGAATCAAGGTATCAAGAAATCAAGGGATCAAGAAATCAGTCAGTCAATTGATCATTCAATCCGTCCAACAACCTATCAACCAATCAATTTATCGATGATTCATGCAATGAACCAATCACAAACCCACCTGTAAGAATGAGCAAGGGCGACATGAGGGCAATCTCCTCCTTGGGCATCCCGTACTCGATCAGTTTGAGATTCGTGGCTGCGTCGGTCACTGCGAAGCCAGCCTTGACCGTCAGCAGCACCAAGCACATAGACCGTACGGGACCCAGCTGTTGGAGGGGGAGCGAGGAGGGCGCGGGGAAAGGCAGAGGGCAGCACGTGAGCGAGGGGCGGGAGAGAAAAGCAAGGGAAGAAGGGTGGAAAGGCATAAGGGTGTTTTACGTACCTGGAGTATGCGCCAGAGCTGCCTGTAAGTCTCCTTGACAGTGGGGGTGGAGGTGGTGGTCGTGTCGTCGTCCCGCTTGCGCTCCTCGGCCTTGAGGGCGACTAGCAGTGTGGTGCTCAGGAAGATCCAACCCCAGAAGAGGAGGAACCCGCCCAGGCTGACCATGCCTAGGGGAGGGAGGGGGGGAAGGAGAGGGGGAGGGAGGTGAAATGACCGAAAAAGGAGGGAAGAGGAGGGGAGGGAGGGAGGGAGAGAGGGGAAGGATATATGTCGAGATACCTTCCTCGAGCGGCTCCCGTCTTAAAAAGCGGTTGCAGGTTTCGGCCGAGTTGAGGGCCAGGAAGCCCACGTGAGCGAGGAAGTAACCTAAGGGAAGAAGGGCGAGAGGGCGAAGGCGAGAGAGGGGTGAGGATGGGGTTGGATGTTCATCCGGGACCCAAATCCTGCAGATGATGTTTCACGTACCCAAGGTCTGTCCGATGGTGTTGCAGGTGGAGGCTGTGGGAGGGGAGGGATCGAGATGATGCGGTTGAGAGGGAAGGGAGGGAGGGAGGGAGGGAGGGAGGGCGTGCGTGGCAGGGCACGTACCAAGGCCGACGTTTTCGCGGCTGAGCATTGTCAGAGCCCACCCGTCCACGGCGATGTCCTGGGTCGCCATCAGCGCGTACAGCACAAAGAAGTAGGCCGTCAGGAGCTGTGGAAAGGGAAGGAAGAGGGGGAAAAAGGTGGGCTAGTGACCTTCGGTGCTACGCGAAACATTTTGATCCTTCCTGGCTTCCTTTTCCTCCTCCCCGCTCTCCGCTCCCCCTTCCCCTTCCCCCTTCCGCACCGGCACGTCGGGCGTCTCCTGGGGTCCTCCCTCCCCCACCCAGCGCCCCACCAGCGGGCTGGCCAAAAGCATCAGCATTCCGCACAGAAACTGCACGGGGAGCAGCCAGGCCTTTCTTCTCCCCAGTCCCCAGAAGGAGGTGGAGTCCACGACGGGCGCCCACAGGAGCTTGAAGGAGAAGGGCAAGGAGGCAAGGGAGAAGAGTGCTTGTTGCTTGTACGAGACGCGCTCCTGGAGAGAAAGAAGAGGAGGGTGGGAAAGAGGGAGGCAGGGAGGACGAACGTCAAAGAGAGCAGATAGATGATGAGTTGTTCTCGCATTTTCCTTTAGCGTCGGCAATACTATTCTTCCCTCCCTCCCTCCCTCCCTCCCTTCCTCCGTCCCATCCTTCATGCCTTCTTCCCCCAACTCCTCCTATCTGGCTTACCGTGAGCAAGAAGGGCACCGAGGCAGACAAGCCCATGGGAATACCCTGCAAGGTATAGAGAACCAACAGGAGAGCTATGCTACCCGGGTCACCGGGGGCCAGATGAAGGCCGCATGTTGCCTTGGACCCTCGCCGTGCACGTGCTTGTGCTTGTGCTGGCATAGAGGCTTTGACGCTGCTGCCACTTGGACGCTTCAGGGAGGGGGAGGAAGATGTGAAGGAGGGAGTTACAGCCCGAGTACGCTCAAAGACGCCGGCGCCGGAGCGCATGGATCCCCGAAGAATGTCCGAGTCCGAGGGCAAGACCCCTCCTCCTTCTCCTTCCTCTTCTCTTCCTTTTCCTCCTCCTCCTCCACCTCCGCTTGCCCTGATGCTGCGGTACACCGACACTGTGTCCTGCTCGCTGCTACTACCTATGGCATACAAATGGGCGGTGGGCGGCCCCGTCGTCCCTGACCGATAGGCAAATACATGGTCCCCGCCCGGCGCCACGAGCATCTGGGGTGCATAACCCGTGGTTGTTGGGCTGCTGCTTCTCGGTTCTCTTTGAGCATATCCGTCGGGATCGTCGTCGGTGGAGTAGGGGGGAGGGAATATCCTTCCCCCTCCTCCTTCCTCTTCCCCGTGCCCACTGCGACGGACGCGCACTTCCATGCCAGTGAGGGGGTTTGTGCTGCTGCTGCCGGCCTCCAGGTCTCTGATTTGCGGAAGAAGTGAGCGGGAGGGGGGAAGAAAGGGAGTGACAAAGGGAAGAAGGATAAAGGATCACGAAGGGCTAGATTGTTTTGAGCCAAAGGAGGCTCAATCTGCCACAGCCACAGCCAAGAGAGAGGAGGGATCCCTGCCCTTACCGGTCAATGAGAAGGAGCTCGTGGTCACTGCCGTTCGAGTTGCTGTCCCTAACAGGAGGGAAGGGCCGTTGTATATTCCCTATCGCTCCAGGCGGACACGAGGCGGAAGCAGCCGCGTGTAGGGGATGGAACTGTGTGGGGTGTGCGAGGGAGGGAAAGGAAGTCAGGGTCAGCATAACAACGCCAGCTCTCATTCGAAAATCGAGCAAGGGAGGCACAAAGAAAGCCTTCAGCACATGTAGCCGACAAGATGATCGCTACATTGGTACCTTGTCCTTATATATGCCCGGCTGCCAGGTTGCGTTGCTTTAGTTCCTGCGTATATGGTTGCACCACGACGCTGAGCGATGCGAGTCTTTGGATGGGCCCTCCTGTCTTGGCGACAGGCACGAAGCAAAACGCTCACCGAAAGGCGAGCGGGACGGACACGCTACGAAGCAGACAGTGCAGTATAACAGGTACAGGGTACTGTTTGTGTGTAGGGTGGGTGTGTTGGGTGGGTGGATGCATCTATCAAAGGTGAAAAAACAAGGAGGCGCTGATGCATCATCATCATCGTCACTCACCTGCATGCGTCTGCGTGGCTTGTCTCCTCAACGCTTTCCTGGAGCAGATATTTGTCTCATCCCCTCTCCTTTCCACCATCCCTTGCATTCAAGAGCTTGCGTGGACACCTGGGATGGCCTGGCGCTGTACGATGGCAGCTTTAAATTGAGTTCGCATGCCTCCTTGCCTCCTCCCTCGTCCGTCACCACTCTGCGTACAACACTTACCCACACACACCTCCTTTGCACTCCTAACCCTACAAAACAGCACACACACATCACATGCGGCTACCACAACTCCTGCTGGTGGTGGCAACACTGGTGTGCGATGGTGCGGCCATGTTATCTTCAAAGCAATCCAAACCCTTAATGATGACCCTGCCTTCCTCCGCCTCTGTCTCCGCCTCCTCCCCTCCTTGTTGGACTCGCCGTCTCTCCGCCGCCATTGCCACCACTACAACCAGTCACAATAAGAGAAGAGGAAATGACAACGATGATGCTCTTCTACTCGCTGCGAACCAGAGAAGAATAGAGGAACAGCAACACGCCTTGTCCTCCCTCCGCACAACTCGAGGTGGTGGCGGTGGGTCGGCGGCTGCGGGAGCAGTGGATGCGGGGTGGGCCACAATCATCGAAGGCCTGAAGAATGGCTGCGCCAGTGGCCTGGCCGCTGCGTGTGCCAAACTTCTCCTCCAACCCTTTGACACGGTCAAGACCCTTCAGCAGGCCAACAAGGGCTCGCTAGGCATGTTTGAGGCAGCTCGAGACCTGGCGGCGCGGCGGGGCGTCCGCTCCCTCTACACGGGCCTCGGGGTGACCCTCGTCGGCTCCATCCCCGCCGTCTCCATCTACTTTGGCGTCTACCAGGCCGTCAAGAAGGCCTTGCTGCAAGCCCTCCCTCCCACCCTGGGTTGGACCCTGCTAGGCGTGGCGGCTTCGGCCGGAGTGGGCAACACTGTCGCCTCCGTCTTTCGGGTACCGTACGAGGTGGTGAAACAGCGGCTGCAGGCGGGCATGTACAGCAGCACAGGGGAGGCTTTGCGCACCATGTACCGGACGGAGGGTGGGCTGGGCGCTTTCTTTGGGAGCAGCGGCGTAGCTTCGCAGATCATGCGGGATGTGCCCTATGCCATCGTCACCCTGCTCACTTACGAATCCCTCCGACGGGCTCGAGCAGCGGCCCGGCGAAAAGCCGGAGGGGGAAAGCTGTCCACGCCCTTGGAGGACTCGATGATGGGAGCCTTTGCTGGGGGGGTGGGCTCCCTCGTGTCGAATCCCATGGACGTGGTCAAGACGCGCGTTATGACCCAACCTGGCCTCTACCCCACCGTATGGTCGGCCGTGCGGGGGCTATGGGCGGACGAGGGGGCGGCCGCGTTCCTCAAGGGCACAGTGCCGCGGCTACTGCACAAGGTGCCGGCCAATGCCATCTTTTTTGCCACGTACGAGATCTTTCGGGGGCTGTTGCGCGTGCAGGGTTAGAGAGGGAGAGGGGGAGGGAGGGAAGGAAGAGAGGATTAAGGACGAGACACACAGACTCACCAGTCTTGACAAAGCAAAAAGATATACGGAAAGTTTGCATCTACGAGAAGGGATCGAGGGGGAAAGAAGGAGGAGACCATGTGTCTCTTCCCTCTCTCTCTTTCTCTGGCTGTTTTGCGAGTCAAACACACACACACACACACACACACAAATCTACTCTTTCATTCTGTCGGTTGAATATTTCCTTATTTTTTATCAGTGAGACATCCGTCTAGCCCCTCTCTTTCCTCCCCCTTTATAAGCCCCTCATTTCCTCCTCCCTCCTCCCCCTCTCCTCCTTCAACCTTTCCCCCCTCCCTCCTGACCATCAGCTGCTGCTCAAAGGGAGGGCTGGCGGGACAGGGCGACAAGAGAGGGAGGGGGAAAGAATTCGGCGTAGGTAAGGCCTCCCATTGCACTTGCCCTTCGCTGTTAAGCTTTTCCCTCGAATTTCCCTCCCCGCCTTCCTCCCTTTCCTCGCAGACATTGTCTGGAGTCTGATCGAGGGAGAGGCTATGCAGGAGGGAGGCACTGCTCTCCAAGGCGGAGGAGGCGGGCGCGGTTGTCATACTGGCGGTAGACAAGGAGTCGGGCCGTTTCTTCCTCGGGCGCTTGCCCCCATGTCTGGGCTTGCCTGCGACTGCTGTCGCTGCTGCCCCGTCGGTGGTGGTGGTCATCGTCGCTGCTGCGGAGGGCGGTGACATGACTGATGCTCCCGGGGACGACGAGGAGCAGGGAGCAGAGGCCACGGGAGAAGATAAAGAGTGCACGAGTGTCTGTCCTTCCTCCCTGCAGTGTCGCTGGTGAGTCGTGACCACATCTCCTCCTCCCTCCCCCACCGGCGGCTTTGTCTCAATAGTAGTCCTGCTGGTGGTGCCGGAGGAGGAGGTGGCGAAGGGCGAGCGGAGCAAGGCCGTCAGCGAGTCTTCCCGCGTCACCTCAGGCCTGGAAAGGGAAAGGGAGGGCGGAAGAGGAGAAGGGAGGAATGTCGCATTGCTTGGAGTGTCAATGCTGTTATTGCTCCTGCTGTTGCTTCTGTTGACGTTCGGTGTGGCAGAGGGAGAAGGAGGAGAAGGAGGAGGAGAAAGAGTAGGGTAAGAGGGCCCCGGTAGGAGGTGGGGTAGGAGGAAAGGCAGTTCTTCCAGCGTCAGCGACAGACTGTTCACGGTGGTGTCGTTGTCGTTGTTGTTGTTGTTACTGCTGCTGGTGTAGTTGGTGCTAGTGGCGGTGACAATGATCCTCCTGCTGCTTGGTGTTTCTGCGCCTGTATCCACACCTTCTTCCTCTTTGCTATTGCTGCTACCGCTGCTGCTGCTATTACCGCCATTGCTGTTCAAATGATGTATCAGCAAGGCAGCAGGGGTGAGGGGGAGGGAGGCGGGCAAGTCCTTGGGGAGCTTGTGCCGCACCAAGTCCAACCGAGAGGCTACCTCGGGCACCCGCATGAGGCTGTCGGCGGTGAGACGCTGGGCAGGATCAGGATGTAGGAGGCGGAGGAGGATCAGGTCTCGCAATTCCTGAGAGTAGAAGTCATCCGTGTCCAGCCGTGCCTGAAACTGGCGCTTGAGCACGGCCCGCCTTAGGTAAAGAGGGTTGGGCCCATCGAAGGGCTGTACGAGGGTCGTGAGCTCGAAGAGCGTGCAACCGAGGGAGTATAGATCGGCGGCGAATCCGTATGGCTTGCCCTCCCAGATCTCAGGGGCCATGTAGGGCAGCGTACCCATGACCGATTGCACCTCGCCTGTCTCGTCGTCCAGGGACTTGGACACGTTCATGTCCCCCAGCTTGGCATTCCCCTCCTCGTCCAGCAGAATGTTCGCGGGCTTGATGTCACGATGGAGTACACGCAAGGCATGCAATGCTGACAGGGCCTCCAAGCACTGCACCAAGTATACCCACACCACGCGTTCGTCCACTCGCTCCCCCCTCGTCCGGTACCGCTGAATCTTGCGGGCCAGGTCCTGGAAGCCGCAGTACTCCATAACAATGCACAGGTGTGTAGGTCCGTCCATGAAAGTCTCGTAGCAGCGGATGATGCGCGGGTGGCGAAAGGAGGCGAGTAGCCGAATTTCATTCAAAGCCATTGCCAGATCACGTTGATCCAGACCATCAAGATTGACGCGCTTCATAGCGTATGTGTGGTGGTCGGCCTTGCGCACAACTTGGTACACGCTTCCATAAGCACCCAGACCGAGTTTGGCCAAGACGTGGAAGTCTTGAATGGTCGTGAAAGAGGAAGAAGGGGGGTAGGAGGGGAAGGAAGGCAAGGAGGAGAAGGAGGAGGGGGCAGATGTCGAGTCTCCCATACGACTGAGCTTGAGGCCCTCCTTGGGGGCGGAGGAGCTTGGGTGGATTACACACGTCAAGATTACTGTGGTAAGCGGTAAAGTGGTATGATGATTTCGTTGTAAGGGCTGCATAATGACCAGCTATCAGCACGGTAGAAGGCGTTTAGGAATAGCCAACGGACAGATTTCGCGCGATGACGTCTCCATCATGCCACAAGTGAAGCAAGCAACGCCACCGCAGACATGCTGTGTGTGGCTGAACTCGTGGTTGTCCAGTACTTCTCATTAAGTGGGTATGCTGGACTTGCCTTTTCTCAACTACGCAACTTTTCCAACAATCACAACACAGCCAGACAATTGATCCACGGGCCCCGACACCCTCCGAAAGCAAAGCAAAATGAAGACCCCCAGCGTCTTGACTATCGTGTTAGTACTGCCCATGCTCGCCGCGGCATTCCTCGTCCGCCCTGTCCGACAGCAACGTATGCGCCTCTCCATGTCTTCTTTCCCTTCCTCTTCATGTGCCCTTGCCTCCCGTCGCGCCGCCCTCTCTGGCAAGGTCACGGCCGCCGCCGCTTCCTTCTTCCTCCTGTCCAATCCCACCCCTGCGTTGGCAGGCGTCAAACCCTCGACAGCGGAAGAGTCAATCAAAGCAGCCCGGGAAATCAAAGCTGGCTTGAAGAGCCTGGCCGAGATGCAAGTCGCCGCCAGCAAGGCGGACTGGGAGACTGTCAAAACGCTCCTGAGTAGGCCGGAGTTCAAGAACTTTGATAGCACGGCCACCACCTTGGTGCGCTCGGATCTGTTGACGGCCGAGGATAAGACGAGCCTGGGAACTATCCGTCGCTTCGGATTGACAGCTGACTACATCATCATGATTGGTGGCCTCGAGACGGAGTTACGAGTCGGGGGCGTCCTTCCCCCGTTGAAGGACGCGATAGAGGATTTGGAGGACGAGGAGGGAAACGGAAAAAGTGTAAACAGGGGAGAGGCGGTAAAGTTTGTCAAGCTAGCAAGGGGATCTTTGCAAGAAATCGACCGTATCTCCAGCTCGGTACTGCCCGAGGGAGAGCAATGAGGAGATAAAAAGTGTGAAAAAGATGAAAAACATACAAGCAAGAAGATTGACTGGTAGTAAAAGCAATGGCGTCTTTCTTTTCAGTGATGGAGTCTTCTTGTTGTCCTTTCTCTGCCGTCATTCTACTCCACTATACCAAGATGAGCCAATGTAGATGTTACACGTTTCAGTCACAGAAATCTAATAAACGGGCTAGCTGCAAGTAGTCCGAAGAGAGTCCCTTTTCTACCTCAATGCCTTGGACTTTATTTTCTCGTCCCGGCACTTTACAATCCAGGTAATGACAACAGAAACCATCGTCAAGTTCTCTTCATGCTACGGT